>Ga0209415_10008408_pt1 | contig 17912 bp, 16 predicted proteins | sample PeaSoiSIISIP2007_FD_187696 | JGI IMG/M metagenome (GOLD analysis project Ga0209415, IMG submission 187696) | Peat soil microbial communities from Weissenstadt, Germany - SII-SIP-2007 (SPAdes) (version 2) | ecosystem: Environmental > Terrestrial > Soil > Wetlands > Peat | place: Germany... | reverse complement strand
AAGCAGAAGCGGCGGAGGAACACGTTTCCCGCCATATCTCGAATAGCCGGATCAGCCGGCTGGAAGAGTTCGACCAGCGCGAACGGGAGGCGGCGGTTCCGCAAGATGTTGCCGCGTTTCTGGCGGAGATACAGGCAGAACTGGCCTAGATCGCTCTTCATCTCTGGCCCAACCGATTTAGAAACTCTGCCGCGCTCCTTCGCATTGCCTGCGCATTCCACTGGCGCGAGTCCACCATATCTGCGTGAATCGAAAATACGGGGATTCCCGCTTCTTCCAGCGCAATCTCGATGAAACGCGTTCCCGTTGCCGAAGGGCGCGTCCCGAGCGGGGTCAGGGCAAAAACCGCATCGACGCGATGGGTTCGCGCCTGCTCCAAGATCCATTCGCTCGCCCAAGGTGGATTGTGGAGTTGTTCATTCATACTCACGGCGCGGCTGGCCAGCGCAAGCAACGGGTCATCCAGCCCGTAGCGAATGTAGCCGTCGGGGCCAAACGCAAGATACATGGACCAAACGAATACCGCGCCGTGCGATTCCTCAAACGCGGTATAGAAATCCAGGTCATACCACAGCGCGGCGCCGACCCACATCACACGCCAACGCTCATTCGGATAAGCCGCGATGCCATTTCTTGCTCGGCTGACGACCTCATCGCGAAACACTCGTGCGTGCGAGACCGCCCAGTCCGAGCCGCGCTGCCATTGCGCCGCCATGACGTTAGTGATTTGCTCCTGCATGCGCACCGGAGTCTTTGGCGCGTCGCAAATCGCCTTTCTCGCCTCATCCAGGTACTCTTCCTGGCGATTCACTTGTTCCATGAGGACGCGAAGCCGCTCGACTTCAAATCGCCGGCCGGAAAGCCTTTCGAGCGACGCGATCAGACCCTTGAATTGGCGAGCCATGAACTGCAGGCGATGCTCCTCATAGAGTTCCCGCCACCGATGGCGGCTCTGTTCCCACCACCGCGGCGGAAGATGCATTGCGCCGGGAGCGTCCAGCAGAATCAGCTCCGCGCTGAAGTGGCGCGCCCAGATCTCAAAGACGCGCTGGACACAATCGCAGGTGAGTCGCGCCGCGAGTAGCGCGGGTTTCGGCAATCCTCCCCAGGGAGCTTGTCCTGGAGCATCAATTAGGGTCGACGCCATCGAAAGACTGCAATACCGGCAAAGGCCCTGATGAAACCCCGCTTCATTGAGCTTATCCAAATAATACGGAGCAAGCCTCTTGGCGGATACGACGGCCGCCCACCATTGATTGCTGACCACCGGGACGTCGAGGATCTGAAACAATTCGAAGGGCATGTCCGCCTGCGCAATGGCGTAAGGAGCACGGTCCTCAAATACTCGCTTACGCAGAGCGGCAAACCAGGCCTTTTGACCCTCCGACGCCGCTACGGTGGATGCAAGTCGTTTTTCCGCCATGGCTATACGCGAAGACTCCGCACAAAGGCAGAAACCTGCGCGATCAATCCGGAGCCCGGCTCCGGTGCTCCGCTCTCCCGGACCAGCAGGCTGGGCACTCCGCGCGACTGAACAAACGCAAGGTGCCGCGGATAATCCCAACCCACTACGTCGTCTTCCAAAGGTATGTAAAAGACGACTCCTTCGATTTGCCCACCCTCGATTTCCGCGTGAAACCACGGATCCGTTTGCTCCCGAGGATGCACTCGAGGGCTGACCGCATCATAGTAGTACTTGTCGAAAACCGCCACGCCGGGATCGCCTTCCGTGCGGATGTCCAGCTCGCCCGCCGCGCGGGAACCCCGCCAATCGTCTTCGGCGGCCACGTAGCCGCCGTTCTGTTCAACAAGGCGATGCAGCGCGGTATGGTCGAGGGAGGCGCCTTTAATCAAGATGCGGGGACGATCAGCCGGAGTCACGATCTTGAGGACGCTCACCTTTTGGCGCATCCGCTCCGCGAACCCTCGCCGATCTCCGGTATAGAATCCGCCGATCATTTGAATCGCTTCGGATCCTTCCAACCGCCCTTGTTGCCGCAGTTCCAAGACCGCCCGCACGGCGGCTCGGGCGCGATTGCTCTCCGCGATCGCCTCTCGCAGCCCATCGTCAGAGGCCTGAAAGTCGCGGACCATCTGACGAGTCCGATCCAATCCGTAACTGTAAGACTCGGCGGAACGCGAGTGCAGAAGGTTGTAGAGGTAAAGTCGCGGAATCCTCTTCGAGTACCCGAGCCGGGATACCTCCCGCAGGTAAAGATACAGCTTATGCTCCTGCTCGGAGGTTCTCGGTATCACCACGACGCTTATATCCGTCCATGTGCCGGCACACAGCCGATCAAATGCGACTCGGAATCTTGGCTCAAAAACATCCTCCATGAACCGGTCCGAGTAAGGTGTCGGACCGGGCTCATTCGGAATCAGCCGCGGAGCGTAGCCGGCCGCCCTGAGGATTTCCCAGGGAACTGTGTTCGAGGTGATGCCGGCGACTCGATCCATTTCAGCTCATCGACTGATCAACGTGTATTCTTATTGTATCCATGCGGTATACCTTAGCCCTGATTGGTAGCATGACGTAAACTGTAAGCCCGCAACACGAGTAGGTCGCCCAAGGACAGTACCGCGGCGATTGCAACGAAGAGCCACCCGGCAGTGTACCCGCCGGTGGCGTCCCGCAGATAACCGAGCATTTGCGGTCCCAGGTATCCAAAAATCCCGCTTCCTAACCCGACCACCCCCATCCCCTTACCAACTTCTTCGGGACGAAGCAGTGAAGCGCCAATCGCGTACATCTGATTCGTAGCGGCGTGCCCCAAGGACACAACCAGCGCGACGGCGATCCGGAACACTAGCAAGTCGTGGGACATCACCGCAAAACTGGACGGGACCAGCAGAACAGCCAGAACAATCATCATGTTCCAACGCGAGTACTTGTCGCACAGGTACCCGAACCCGATGTTCAGAAAAATGGCGGCCATGTAACTCATGCTGATGATGGTGGCGGATTGTTGGGTATCGAGCTTGAACACCGACTGTACGGCATGCGGCACAAAGAAGGTCACGCTGAATCCGCCCATATTCATCAGACCCAGGAGGATCATTCCCCAGATAATCGGATTTCGCAGGGCGCCGGCAGCGGCAGACCCAGGTAACCGGGGCTGCCGTGTGGCGCTCGCAGCCTCTTCGGAATCGCCGCGATGGTAGAGCGCGCCGAATGCCAACGCCCCCACGATGGAGATGGCGGCGAAACCGAAGATGCCCCCTCTCCAGCCCAACGACGAGGCCAAACGCGCTCCAAAGGGAGCTCCGATGACGGATGCCAGCGCCGCCATCGCGCCCAGAATACCCATGGTTCGGCTCAAATACTTCGGCGGTGTCACGATCGCCATCGCCGTGAATACTCCGATGAACGCGGTTCTATAGCCGATGAGCCAGACTGCCCGGCTGACGAGGGCGAAGCCGTAGCTGGGGGATTTGCCCAGGCTCACCAATCCAACAGCAGCAACCGCGAGCCCGGCGAGCAACGCCCGTTTCTCGCCGATTCGTGCAGCCAGAATTCCTGCCGGCAGACTCATCGTCAGCGCGATGAGTCCATACATCCCCGTGAAGAGGCCAATTTGGGAGTATGAGGCCGCCAGATCGCGCTGCATGTCAGGCAAAAGCGGAGAGAACCCCAGGCTGGACATCTGGATTGCCATCATCGCCAGAATCACGGCGCAGACGGAGATAACCCAGCGCTGCCCCCTTTGCGAATGCTGCCGCTGAAGCTGAACGATCTGCATTGCCCCGCGCTAGTATACACCACGGATACACCAGCGCTTGATTCGGTCTCTCCCGGCTGTTAGAATCGCTGCGAACAGTCCTCCGAGTCTGAATGAGACACGCACTGCTGGCAACGGTTCTAGGGTCGGCTTCCCTTGCGTTCGCGCTGGACGGCGAAATCGGAATTCACGATCCGTCCACGGTTGTCCTGTCGAATGGCAAGTACTACACATACGGCACCGGAGGAACTGGGTTGGTTTCTGACGATGGTTGGACTTGGCGGCGGGGCACAGCACTTCCGCGCCGGGGACTCGCCCCGGACGTGATTCACTTGGGCGACCGCTACTACGTGTATGTGGCTGCCAACAGCGGTCCGACCAAAGCCGACATCAATCTCATCTCTAACAAGGCGCTGGATCCAAACTCCCCCGATTACAAATGGGAGGAGGGTGGAGTGGTCGCCTCCTCGGATGGCGTTGAAGACTCGAACGCCATCGATCCGGGAGTTTTTCTGGATCCCGCAGATGGCAAGCTCTGGCTGACCTACGGTTCCTACTTCGGATACATCCGCTTGGTGGAACTGAACCCACGAACCGGCCAACGGCTGCATCCGGAGGAAGCTCCGCGCAATATCGCGATCAACGGCGAAGCCTCCGACATGATTTACCACGACGGCTGGTATTACCTCCTGGTGACGCACGGCAGTTGCTGCCGCGGGGCGGATTCCGGATACAACATTCGCGTCGGGCGCTCAAAAAATGTGGCCGGTCCGTTTGTCGACAACATGGGCGTGGACATGTTGCAGGGCGGGGGCAAGCTATTTGCCGGCTCCGAGGGGCGTGTAATCGGTCCGGGCCACTTTGGCTTGCTCGATCTCGGCCAGGGCGTGCAGAAGTTTTCCCTCCACTACGAAGCGGACCTTGACCGAGGCGGCGCGAGCGTGTTGGATATTCGGCCGCTCCAGTGGAAGGACGGCTGGCCCGTTGCAGGCGACAACATGAAGGAAGGGACGTATCAGATCCAATCGGTTCGCACGGGAACCGTAATCGAGATGGCGGTGGAGGGAGTTCCCGTCGGCGGACGGCAGGCGGGACGGGGAGGTGGGCGCGGAGCTTTTGCGGGCCAGGGCGGCGTGATACCGGCTCAGGACGCGGCACAAGTTTCTTCAAAATGGCCGGCAGGCAGCGTCGATCTCCGAATGGCGAACTATATGCTCCAGGCTCAGCAGAAGTGGACTATCGCTCCGTTGCCGAATGCCGGCGGATACCCCGGCTCTCCTTATTTCAAGGTCACGATTGCCGGCACGGATCGGGCTCTTGCGGCGGCCGGGGACGCTGAACTCGTGGTCCTGCCAAGTTTCACCGGAGCTCCCGAACAACTGTGGCGTATGGATCAACTCCCCGATGGGAGCTGGCGCATCATGCCTAAGTCGGTGCCGGGCTCGAAAGACGTGCTGGCGCTATCTGCCGTAGGAAGCAGTTTCGCGACGCTGGCCAAGTTCGACCCTGCGAGCGAAAAACAGCGTTGGCTGGTGAAGGCGCCATAGATATGGGACTCCGTTTATGATTACGCCACGCAACTGCCGCTGCTCATTGCTGGCCATCTTGGCGCTGGCGGCATCTCTGCGCATTCCGGCTGCGGCCGGCGACGCAGTTCCGGTTTCCGCGGGGTCTCTGACCCCGCCGACTGCAGCGCCGCTATCACCCCATTCGGACGGCTTCATTCCGCGCTGGCTGCTGCTCGAGCCAATCGGCGCCAACGGCCTCACGGACAGTGCAGTCCAAGCCGCCGCGAAAAAGGAATATTTTCCGAACCAGTTCACCGTGGTGCCACACGATGGCGACACCGTGACGCCCGGTGGCATGCCCCTCACTTGGCACGCGGTCGATACCAAGAACTACAACGTCAACCTGTATCACTTCGCCACCGCCCTCAATAAGAAGACTTCCGACGTTCTCTTTTGGGCCGTTACGGTTGTCAACTCCCCGCACGAGATGCGCGATATGAGACTGGCCATCGGCTCGAACGCAGCTTCAGTGTGGTGGGTGAACGGCGAGGAGGTAATCGGGATCTATGGCGATCGGCAGACTGTCATCGATGATGGCGTATCCAAGCGCCTGACGCTGAAGAAGGGCGCTAACGTGATCCGCGCCGCCATCGTGAACGGCGGAGGAGCCACCGACTTCTGCGCTCGATTCCTGGATGCGCAGGATCGGCCGTGGACCGGATTTACTATCGACCTGGGAGCGATCCACCCATGAACTTCACTTCCGCGACTCGATTCGCGCTGTTCGGGGGCCTTGCTATCTGCCTCCCGTTTCTAGCCGCTCAAGACCGCACCTTGATTCCGTTCGGCACCAAACTCGACCCGTACGCCCAGACCCTCGCTTCACGGGAGCTTGCAAAGTCGCTAGCCAAGCCGGGAGGGCCGCAGTGGCAAGCCAAGGGCGATCAGCGCCGGACTTATCGTTTTCCAGCAACCGACGCCGAGATGCCTTATCGGGTTTACGTCCCCACAACGTGGGATGGCAAGTCGAAATTGCCCTTGGTGCTGATCCTGCACGGAGCGGGAAGTAATGAGAACCAATACCTTGACCAGAACAACAAGCAACTTCTGCAACTCGCCGAGCAGCACGGTTACCTGTTGGTCTCGCCGCTTGGCTACAACCCCATGGGGGCCTACGGCACCTGCCTGCGCCTGCCCGCCGTGTTCGGGCAAGCCGACGCGGCTGCGCAGCAACGCGCGACCCAATGCGTGCAGAACGCCGAGACTCTGGAACGAAGCGAGCAGGACGTTATCAATGTGCTTGAGCTGGTCTTGAACGAATACCCGGTCGATCGTGCCTCGACGTTCCTCACTGGCCATTCCATGGGAAGCGGAGGAACGTGGTATCTCGGCGCCAAATATGCCGAATATTGGGCCGCGATCGCTCCCATGTCAGGTCCGTTTGTAGAGCAGAGTACGTACCCGTGGGACCGAATTCGCAAAATGCCCATCTTCATGACCGAGGGTACGGGAGCCACTCCTTCGCTTGCCGGGAGCCGCGCGATGCACGAGTGGATGAAAGCAAACGGATTCAACATCGAGTACATGGAAGTTGACGCGAATCATCCGGGCATGGTGCCTCTGGTGCTGCCCGCGGTCTTTGACTTCTTCGACCGCCATCGAGGAGCAAATCTTAAGTGAAGAAAGATCGACGCACGTTCCTGTTGACGGCTGGGGCTGCCGCGTTATCCGCCCCGCGCTTTGCAGCAGGGCAAACGTCCGCAAAACTGATCGTCCCCGATAAAACGTGGGATTGCCGGATGCCAGGCGGAATTCCGGCCCCCGAGAGCGGCGCCCTTATCTTCGAGGCCCAGATGAAGCTCGACCGTCTGGCCAATCTCGGGACGACCCCGTACGGCAATCGTCGCGTCGCCGTCGGTCTCGAAGGGATGGCCGCCGGACCGAAGCTTTCGGGCACTCTCATGACGGGAGCTTTGGACTTCGAACTGACTCTTTCCAACGGGGCCATCGAGGTCGAAGACTTCTTCGTTTTCAAAACGGAGGACGGAAAGTACATTTATTCGCGCAGCGCCGGTGTAGGAGCCGATGCCAAAGACATCCGGGTTGTTATGGATTTTGAGGCTCCTACCGGAAGCGCGGCCGAGTGGCTCAACACCGGTAAATATGTAGCGCGCCGCGTGCTGAATGAAAGCGCCAAGACGTTTACTCTGCGCGTCTATGATGTTTCAGACGTCGCCGTCAACGCCGATGCGGCGACCCGCATCGCCAAGCCTGTGGGAGCCAAGCCTCAACCGTGGGATTTCCGGCAGAAGGATCCGGCGGAAAAGCCCGGCCGGGAACTTATCGTCGAATCCGTCGGCCTGAGCCCGTCGCAAAGGGTCGGCCTGAGCAAGCGCGGAACCCGCAATATCATACCCATTACCGGCGGTGACATCACGGGTCGCATCACCGGGAAAGTGCTCGCCGGCGGCGCAGACTACCAGAATCTTTCCGCTCCGCCTGCCATCGACGCGCGCTATCTTTGGCAAGCCTCCGATGGCGAAATCATTATCGTCCGAAACACGACTTCTGCCGCCGGTGGCCTGGTTCCGGCGTTTGAAACCCGAACGGACGGACCGTACGCCTATCTCAACTCTGGCCTGTATCTGAGTTCCAACCCTGGCATCGCCAACGGCGGCGTCAAGATCACCATGTACGACAGCACCAAATAGACACAGGAGACTTCCCATGCACCTGAAGATAAAACTGGCGGTCGCGGTCGGCGCGGGCGCATTCATTACCATGCTCATCGCGCCAGGCGCGACGGACGCGCAAGGCACGACGGAAAAGATCCGCCTCGTGAGTTATACGCAGAAAGGGAACCCGCCCTCCGGTCCCGATCAGGTTGTGATTGAGCACGATCAAAGCCTGGCAACCCATACCATCTACCGGCCTGCGAACCTGACGGCTTCCAAGCACCCGCTGGTAGTGTGGGGTGAGGGCGGCTGCGCGAAGAACGGCTTGACATTCCCGGAGTATCTGTCGGAGATCGCCTCATACGGATTCGTCATCGTAGCTGACGGACCGCCGGTGGAAAACGCAAAGGGCGGGCCGGGCGGCGGACCTGGGGGCCCGGGCGCGGCGAAAGGTGGACCCGGCGCCGCGAAAGGCCCCGGCGGCCCGGGAGATGCCAAAGGCGGTCCTGGTGGCGCTCCGGGCGCAGCCCCGGCCAAAGGTAAGGGCGGTCCTCCGGCGGGCGCGGGCAACATGCTGGACGGCTCGGCGTTGATCGCGTCAATGAACTGGATGGACAAGGAGGTCAAGGACCCGGCGAGCCGCTTCTATCAAAAGGTCGATACGGCGCACGTTGCGGCGATGGGGATGTCCTGCGGCGGGCTGATGTCGTATGGCGCCTCCGCCGATCCGCGCATCGCCACCGTTGGCATCTGGAACAGCGGGATGTTCGATCCCAAGGACCAGAAGATTATCGACGGCATCCACTCCTCCATGATCATCATCACCGGCGGTGACAGCGACATCGCGCACGACAATGGCAAGAAGGACTTCGAAGTAATGCCAGCTCGCGTGCCGATTTTCTATGGTGTTTATCCCTCCGTCGGTCACGGCGGTACCTACAATCAGGACAACGGCGGACCGTTCGGCCAGGTCGCAGTGGCATGGCTCAAATGGCAGTTGCAGGGCGACACCAGCGTCAAAGGCAAAGGATACTTTGTCGGCGACAAATGCACGCTCTGCACGGACTCCAACTGGCAGGTCCAGTCCCGGTCTCTGAAATAAGGACCTCGCTTCGTGCGCAAGTTGGTTGTGCTCTGCTTGGTGGCGGCGGCCGGGGTGGTCGCGATCCGGGCGCAAGTCTCGGCCGCCCCTTTCACTTGGCTGGCTCCAGGTTCGGCTGCCGTTCTGCCGCAGGAGATGACCTTCGATAACGCCCTGGGGCGGCTGGGAGTCCTCAATGCGGAGGGTCCCGTCGAGACTAAGGGGAACCCATTCTTCGAGCCACTGGGATCGAACGGCCGCGCGTGCGTCACCTGCCACCAGCCCGCGAATGCAATGAGCCTCTCGGTCGACACGGTCCGGGAAAGGTGGCGCGCCACCAACGGCAAGGATCCGCTGTTTGCCGCGATCGACGGTTCCGATAACCCAGCCCTGCCGCAGGATCGCGAGTCGTCTCACTCCCTGTTGCTGAATCGCGGACTCATCCGAGTCGGATTGCCATGGCCACCCTCCCAAAATCCCGACCCGGAGTTTACGATCGAAATCGTGCGTGATCCGACTGGCGTCAATCGCGATCCCGTCTGGGGATTGAAGAGCGCCAAGCCGGCTGTTTCCGTCTTCCGAAGGCCCCGGCCCGCCACGAACTTGAAATATGTTCTAGCGCCGGACAATGGCCCGTTCAATGTGAAGCTTGGAGTTCTGTTGGATAAGGACCCCGCAACCGGCAAGCCTGTCAGCATGAACATGATGGCCGACGCACGCGCGGGCACACTTGCAATTCAGGCCGAGAGCGCTTACCACGACCATCAGGAAGGCAAAGGACACCTCAGCCAGGAGCAGTTGAATCGAATCATCACGTTTGAGAGCCAAGTCTACGCCGCGCAGATGTGGGACAACAGCGCGAAGGATCTGGTCGAATCTGGCGGCCCAGGCGCCTTGGGCCCGCAGAACCTGCAGCGGGAAACGGCAGGCGTCTTGAACAGTCCGGCCAAGCCCGTCTTTCTATCCTTCGATCGATGGAAGACCGATACGGCGTTCCGCCAGTCCGTCGCTCGCGGGAATGACATCTTTCTGAACCGGACGTTCTGGGTGAGAGATGTAGCACACATCAACTCGATCGGGCTGGGCAATCCAGCGAAGAGAAGCTGCGCCGTCTGCCACAACGCCGTTATGTCCGGCATGGATCGCGCTCCTGGCTGGGTGGATTTGGGAACTTCGAATTTTCCCACTTGGACCGAACCCAAAACGGAGAACGAGCCGGGCCAGCTTCCGGTTTTCAAATTGACCTGCCGCGCCGCGGCCAAGCCGCATCCTTTCCTCGGCCGTGTTATCTACTCGAGTGATCCAGGACGAGCGTTAATAACGGGTAAATGCGCCGACATCGGAGCCATCACCATGGGCCAGTTCCGCGGATTGGCCGCTCGCGCGCCGTACTTTTCTAATGGGTCGGCAAAGAATCTGATGGAACTCGTGGACTACTATGACCGGCGCTTTGACATGCGGCTAACGACTCAGGAAAAGGAAGATCTGGTGAACTTCCTAGGGGTCCTATGAAACGACTGGTTGGTCTTTTTCTTGCCGCTATTCTCTCCGGCGCGCAGGCCAAAGCGGAGAACTTGTCGTTCGTCACTTGCCCCATCGTTCGCGACACCAAAACCGTCCCGTGCTGGCTGGCCGAATACAACGGCGAGACTTACTATCTGGGTAATCAGGGCGGCGTGGCCCAAGACTTCTATCCGCCCCAACTCAACCACCGCGTCTTAGTCGAAGGCGCGATTGCCGGCGGGCCGCGCGTCTGTGGCGGAGTTCCGCTACGTCCGGTCAAGACTTCCGTGCTGCTGGAGATCGACCGCGCTTGCGATACGATTCTGCCGGCCGAGGACGGCATCGGAGCACCGCAGAGTCCGCCGAATCGCAGCGCCAATTCGTGGGTCCGGTCCGATGGGCCCGGCAACAGCACGCTATACTTCGATTTCGATAACGACTTCCTCAGCCTACACACCACCAACGCAATCCAAAGCTTGGTGCAGCAATTCCAGCAATCCAAGGCCTCGGCAATCGAAGTCTCGGCTTACCGCGGTTCCTCCAAGCTTTCCAATGGGACAGTGATGGTTGAGCAAGAAGGAATCGCTGCCGCGCGCGCGAGCAAGGTTCACGATATTCTTGTTGGCTTGGGCGTGCCTCAGGCCTTAGTGAAGGTACAAGTGGTCACAGGAGTTCGAGAGCCGGATGGAATCGACGATCCGTGGAGCCGAAAAATCGAACTATCGGTGAAGCACTGAGATCTTGGCCGAGAGCCGGTTTGCTACTCTAAGAGCCGCTGCCACCAACGGACCGGACCTCCTATGCACTTCCGCGGACTCGATTTAAACCTGCTGGTCGCGCTGGATGCGTTGATAACGGAGCGAAGCATTTCCCGGACCGGCGAGAAGATCCACCTGAGCCAACCGGCAACCAGCGGAGCCTTGGCCCGTCTACGCGAATATTTTAAGGATGACCTTCTGGTCCCGGTAGGGCGCAAGATGGTTCTGACTCCGCTTGCCGAGGAACTGGCCGAGCCCGTACGGCAATTGCTCCTCCAAACCGATGCGATCATCCATCGCAACCCGGTTTTCACGCCGATGACCTCTGACCGGGCGTTCCGGCTGGTGATGTCGGACTACGTGGCGACGACGGTCATGAGCCGCGCGCTTCCGGAAATCCAACGCCAAGCGCCGCGGATCAAGGTGCAAGTACTGGTTCCCGGAACGCGTACGGACTGGATTGAGCGCGGAGAGGCCGATTTGATGATCATGCCGCAGCAGTACCTTTCCCCGAATCATCCTTCCGAGCCGCTATTTGAGGACGATTTCGTCTGCATCGCTTGGGCCGGCAACACGGCGCTCCACCGACGTTCGATTTCTTTGCGCGACTATTTGCGGTTCGGACATGTCGTCGTCCGCTTCGGAGAACAACAGGAGGTGCCCGCCTTCGAAGAGAAGTTCATGGAGCACTTCAGCCAAGCCCGCCGCATCGAAGTGGTCACCACCGGATTCACGCTGGTTCCACCGCTGATCATTGGCACGACGCGGATTGCGACTCTACACCGGCGGCTCGCCGAGTTCTCGGCGAAACATCTGCCACTGAATATACTGCAACCGCCGGTAGAGATCCCTTCTATGGTGGAATCGGTGCAATGGCACACCGTTCGCGACGCGGACCCAGGGCTTCGATGGATGCGCGGGCTCCTCAAGGCTTGCTGCTCGGAGGCTGCTTCAAACTCTTATACACTGCCTCGACGAACATCTCCGTCGTCCAAGAGCCCGAATTCGCGCCGTAACGCGTCTCGTAGTCGGCGGTAACCCTGCCTGACTTCACCTGCTCCAGCGATGCTCCACTCGCAATCAGCGCCTTTTCCCGATCACGGATGATTGCCAGCATATCGCGGTACTCGGTTACTTCGTGTTCGTCGCAAAGATAACCGCGACCTGGGACGACCAGCGTCCCGCCCTCGCCCGAGTGCTCGAACACGGTCTGGGAGAGGATTGTATCCAGGGCGTCGATTTCGCCCTGAATGCTGCCTCCATTGGCCAGATCCAGAAACGGAAACTGAGTCGTGGTGAAAACGTCCCCCGCTACGATGACGTCGGCGCGGCGGAAGTGGACGATGCTATCGCCGTCCGTGCTCGCCTTGGGCACATAGAACATTTCTATACTGTCGCCGTTGTGGAACTTGCGCCTCCGTCCGGCCATGTAGGTGTCGACCGGCCATGCTCCCGCCGGAGCGGGTGGATTTCCCAATGAGCCGTCCATGCGAGCTGCGACATTCTCATGGGCCATGATCGACGCAGTGGCTCCTGCTCCCGGAAACTGCAACGACAGGAACGTACCTACAACGCTCGGATCTGAGCCGGCATTCTTCAATTTCTCATTGCCGCCCGTGTGGTCCGCATGAAAGCTGGTGTTGGCGATGAACTGGATGGGCTTTGGTGATAACCTTCGGATTGCCGCCAGCACTTTATCCGTAAGTTGGCCCGCGCCGGAATCTACGACAAACGCGCCTTCGTTGCCGGTTTGAACCACGATGTTGCCTCCATCGCCCACCAGCATGTATACGTTGTCGCGCACCGGAAGCACGTGAACGTCGCCATCGTGCGGGTCCGGATCGATCGCCCGGGTGGTCAGAGGCGGGCCGGCGGCGGGAACCGTCCGCGCGCGAGCCTCGGCATCGGTAGCGTTTCCCAGCTTCTGCTCAAACTCGCCGTACAGCGTCTCGGGACCGCCCAAAGCACCCAGCAGCGCAATCGAATGCTTCTTCGCGAACTCATCCAGATACGGATGCTTGCCGAATAAATAGTTCGGCACTTCGTCGTCTGCGCGTCCAGACACCTGTTCGCTATCGTCACAGGGGAACAGCCATGCGCCAGGGTCGGCAGGCTGGCGGAAGAAGTCCGTGGTCTTGATCAACGGCTCGGCCAGGAAGACCGGATCATTGATTACGGAAGTGTAAGTGATGTGATCGCCGTGCCGCACGAAGAATTCAGTGAGCGTGGCCTGATCGCTCTCGGGAAGGCCGTTGCGCCGTAGCCAGCCCTGTTTGATGTGCGTCGTCTCCACGCGTAACGCGTTGCCCACGAACGTCCCCGTGGAGAAACCCATCCAAGTGTGCGGCGCGTAGGCCGGAGGATGCGGCCGTCCGTCCATCCAGATGATACGGTGCCCCTCGAACGTCTGCGAGTACCAATGGATCGCGATCAGCGTCTGTAGTTTTGGGTCGCGCTCCTCCCATACGCGCGTGTTGCCGATGGCTCGCACCGAATACGGCGCGACGTAGCCATCGCATTGGTGATAGCGGGACGTGAGGCGGGAGGTGTCGTAAGAAAGCGCCCACAAACGTCCCGCTTCGTTGATGGGAATCCCCCCATAATCCACCAACTCCGGTCCGGCGCCGCGCTCCTCGCTGTCCTCCTGGAGGTTTGCGGTCCACCATCCGGAGAAATCGATGGCGGGAGCCGGTCCGCCGCGTCCCGGGCCTTGCGCGCGCATCAGCCACATCCCGGTCAGCAACATTCCTACGCTTAACGAAGACCAGTTGCGGAATCTCATGTTATTTCGCCGAGCACTGGCGGGGCGACCATCCGCTCCCATCCGCCTGTTTCTTGAAGTGCACGCTGTACCAATAAGGCGTAGTCAGATAATCGGGATCGGTCACCTCCACGGATGCGACCAAAAGAGTGTCTCCGCCGGGAACCTCGAAGAGGTCGTAGTATTCGACGAAACTGGCGTTAGCGCCATAAGGTATGCCGTTCCGCGCGAGATAGCCGGGCCTGGCCTGAGTGGTGACCACTTTGAGCGATCCTCCCGCGCCACCCGAACCGCCGAGTTGGAATCCAGCGATGGCAGGCCGGGGACGATCCCAAGATGCGATCGAGACTCCCTGCCAATCGCCCGCCTTGCCGCGCGGCTGCCCGAACGATAGCCAACGCGTCTGACTGCCGGAATCGGTCTCCATCCTAAGCATGTCGTCGCCCTCCCAGGCGATGTGCAGCCGCCCGGGCAAACGCAGGACCCCGCCTGCGCCATACGCTTTGCACGCCTCCCCGGCAGCAGCGTCTTTGTCCGGATCCCACGCGGCTGCCGCGCGCCGTCCGGCCGCGTTGACGGGAATGCCGCCGGCGTCGCCCTTTGGCGCAGCGGAGATCCGATACCGCCAGTCCTCGGTGATCTGCGCGACCCAATAACCGGTGGGGTCGAACGGCGCGGCGCGCTTTGCAGTCGTTGGGCCTCGCGGCGGACCCGGGGGTTGCGCCACAAGCGCAGGCAGCATGATGAGAAGCCCAACCGTGAACGACAGCGCCGGCCGCCGCATCAGTTCCCCTTCCGCAGAAGCTGCGCTTGTGCACACTCCGACATCACGTTCAAAAATGCCGCGTAGGCGTCCTCGGTGATGACGAAGGGATGCGGCTGCTGTGAGATTCGTCGCTTCAGCAACTCGAGCCGCGCCGCGAATCCGTCCATCAGCGGGTGATTCTGAATTTCGACGGTGACGTGGTTCTCCGCCGCGATCCGCGCGTAGCGTTGGACTGACTTGATGTAGTCGCGCAGGCCGTCGGCGGACACGAATCCGGCCGACAAAACCGTGCCGCCGAACAGCCCCGCCATGTATTTCTTTCCCTGATCGAATACCGGAAAAATCAGCGCCAGCGCTCCGGGCGTATGTCCCGGAATCAGCACGGGAATGATGCTCGTGTCGCCAAGCGTGATGGGTTGTAAGTCCGCCACTACCTGGTCCCGCTGGGGCTGAGGAGCGGGGGCGCCTTTGTTTTGAGGGGGCGGAGCATCCAGAAGATCCCAGTCGGCTTTCGAAAGAAATATCTTGGCTCCGTAGGTTTCCTGCAAATATCGCGCCGCGCCGAAGTGATCGGAGTGCCCGTGCGTTACGATCACGTACCGCACCTGAGCCGGATCAAAGTGAAGTGCTTTCAATCCGGGAATCAGGACCGAGTCGATCTGTTCCGGATATCCGGCATCGATCAGGATGAGTCCTTCGACCGTCTGAAGAATGTAGACCGCCGTCCCAACGCTGCCAACGACAGAAAGGTTGTCGAACAGGCGCGTGGGAGCAATCGCCGGATCCGTCGGGCGGTTCGGCATGGAGGACTCGGCGCAAAAATAGTTGGCAGCCGCCGCCCACTGGGCGCCCGCGACGCGCTTGGCGGTGTCGATGTGGCTTTTGATTGCCGCGCTATCCTGCGCCATCGCGGGCAGGGCGAGCCAAGTCAACACCGCTGCGGCGAATCTCATCTTCATTTGCCGGCGCCTCTGCCACCCGCTTCGTCCCGCACCCGCTGGTTGAACCGGTATTCTTCGGTGGGCACGCAGTAAATCTGTTCATCCCAACGTTTCGGTTTTTCGCGATCGATCCGGAAGATTTTTGTGTCGCTCACCCACGGCCGCGTGTACACCTCCGGATCCGTCAGCGTCATGGTCAACTCCAGCGTGTCCTTATCCACTCGCCGGTAGCGTTCCTGAAGGCGCATGTTCTCGCTGTGCGGGTGCCCGAACTTGTCCAACCATGTGCGTTGGTCGAACCCGGCGCTATCCACCACGAACACGTTCCCCTCCCACCGTCCGACCGAGGTCCCGTTCCAAGTAGGCTCTAGATCGTCCGCCTTCGGTAGCGGGCGACCGTCAGTGAAGACCTCGCGCCAGTCGTGGTGCCATTCGAAGAACTGGATCATCCGTCCGGGGACCTGAACGATCTCCATAGTCTGGTGCGGCGTGATGACCTCGGTATTTAGAAGCCGCGGGATGCCCAAGGGATCGCAGGTTCCCATCGGATCGTTGCCGATGGCCGGGGGCACCGCGCGCGGACCGTAGCCGGGCTTGTTCTTGTCGAACATCGCTTTGCCTGCCTCAGTTAGCGGAGCCTCCTCCGTTCCCTGCCGGCTACCCTGGCCCGAATAGACGTTGCTGAAGGTCTGAAAGCGGCTGGTGCGATTCCAGTGGCCGGAAAGATCGTGAGGATCGAAGCCGCCGTTATTCTGAGCGGGGTTCTGCGCGGCAATGGGCAGTGTGGCGATCGTAAGCAGCAAGACTGTTCTCATCTCTATTTCCCCTGGGCTGCCGGTGGTGCCGCTCCGGGGCCGAGCGGCCATTCTTTTCCGTTCACGACGAGTCCCTTGGCAAGACAAGCCTTGGCGCCCGTAACTTTAGAAGGATTGCACGTCAATGCGATCTGATCACCGGGTTTCATCGTAGTGCGGCTCCAGCCGGCTTTCATGTTCTTCAGCATCAGAGGCGTCGGGAGCAGCTCCGCTGCCCAATGAACAAGCTCTCCCTGCTCATTTTTGACGTCGAAATAAATCTGCGGGTGCGGATTCACAAGATCCCACTCCGTGACCGTCCCGGTGATCGTAATCGTTTTATCCAACTGGTAAGAAATGTTGCTTCCGTGATGGGCGAAAGCAAGACAAGCCGAAGCAAGTATCGTGGCGACCGCAGAAAGATAGTGAATGCTCCGTTGAGCCATACCGGGTCAGTATAGGGCTCGCCGGGCAGCTTGGAGAAATCGTTTATTGCGATGGCAGGCATCCACGGGACGGATGGCAGCCTTGGCCATCTTGTTTACCGGCGGGACCTGTGCCATCATCAGCGGAGAAATTGCGAGGTCCATCAGATGAAACCAAGGGTATTGTCACGACGCACCTTTTCGAAGGCAGCAATCGCCGCGCCGTGGATTCTGGGCGCCCAGCAAGCTCCTTTGCGCGCACATATCAAGATCGACACCGAACGGGTGCTCGGCGACATCGATCCCAAGCTCTATGGGAATTTTGTCGAGCACCTCGGCCGCTGCATCGAGGGGGGAGTGTTTGACGAGAATTCACCGCTGTCCGACTCGAATGGTTACCGGCGCGATGTGTTGGATGCCGCGAAGAAGCTGGGCGTCTCAATTTTGCGTTGGCCGGGCGGAAACTTTTCGTCCAACTATCACTGGAAGGATGGCATCGGTCCTCGTGACAAGCGGCCTCCACGGCTCGAGATGGCTTGGGGAACCGTCGAAGGCAACCGCTTCGGAACGCATGAATTCCTGAACTACTGCGAGATGCTCGGCACCGAGCCCTATATTTGCGCGAATCTTGGAACCGGCACCTGGGAAGAGGCGCAGCAGTGGGTGGAGTACGTGAACTCCGCCCAAGACACCGCAATGACGAGGCTACGCAAGGAGAACGGCCGGCGAGATCCCTGGAAGGTGACCTATTGGGGGCTCGGCAATGAGCTGGACGGTCCGTGGCAGATGGGCCATAAGAGCGCGGAAGATTATGGCAAGTTCGCTCTGGAAGCAGCCAAGTTGATGAAATGGACCGATCCGAACATCAAGCTAATCGCGGCTGGGTCTTCGAACTACAACAACGGCATCGACTGGATTGGTTGGAACCGGACCGTCCTCGACTTTCTCAAAACCCACGCCGATTACTTGTCCCTGCATATG
>Ga0209415_10008407_pt1 | contig 17913 bp, 15 predicted proteins | sample PeaSoiSIISIP2007_FD_187696 | JGI IMG/M metagenome (GOLD analysis project Ga0209415, IMG submission 187696) | Peat soil microbial communities from Weissenstadt, Germany - SII-SIP-2007 (SPAdes) (version 2) | ecosystem: Environmental > Terrestrial > Soil > Wetlands > Peat | place: Germany... | reverse complement strand
CAGCGGCTGACGGCGCAGTCTGCGACGCGGGCAACGCCTGCGCTCCGCGGCAGTCGGACGCCTGCTTGTCGGGGGGGTGTATCGCCGCAGTCTGTGTCAGCGAAAGCGCAGGCCCCGGCGAGATGGTCATGACCGGCACGACCACGACTGCAACACAGCCCGTGCAAAGCGCGGTGACCGTCCCCAACGGCGGCATGGTTTCGATCACGCAAGGCGTGCCCTCCACGACACCGCCCACGGGGTTCAGCGTGGTCGGCGAGCAGGTTATGATCACCGCGCCCACAGCCACGGCGGGTAATCCACTTATTTTGACCTTTGTGATCGACGCCTCACAGATCCCGTCAACGGGAGTGGGTTCCATTCAGGTCTACAAGAACGGTAATCCCGTACAGGCCTGCACGAACAATGCTCAACTTGTTGCTGCACCAGATCCATGCGTCTCCAGCCAGAAGACCCTGGCCAACGGCGATGGTGAGATTACTGTGCTGACCTCCGAGGCGAGTCTGTGGACGTTCGCCGTGCCGACCGAGCCACTGGTTGCCATTCCCTTGGCGTCGGTGAGCCTCCGGGCGAATACGCGAACGCAGAATGGTACGATTGGCGTGCAGGCCGTCTTCGACGCGAGCCCGCTGGGCAACTTGGGCACCGCCCTCAGCGACGGGTTCACCGTTGCGGTCGCCGGGGCGGGTTTAGCGGCCGCAGAGACGATGCGGTTCGCGTACCCGAACTGCTTCAACCTGGGCAGGGTCATCCAGTGCATTGGGACACGCGGCGAGGAGGCGGACTTTCAAAAGCAGCAGACCACGGGACACACCAAGCTGAAGATCACGGCGGAGCATCGGTCGTTCGCACCGCCGCTCACCACAGCAGGTGTCACCGTGACGCTGGGGCTGGCTGGGTACGATCTGCGGGGCGAGATCGCCAGCTGCACAGTGGGCAGGAGGGCACAGCGAGCCGAGTGTCGACCGTAGGCGCACAGAGACGCGCCTGCGCCGTGCGGAGGGTGGCCCCTCCGGCACGGCCGCCGACGCCGAGGCACGATCCACCGAAAGAAGTGCCACCGGCGCCTAAGAGAAATCCCATAAAACCCTCCATGTATGGGATTTCCACGGAAACCCGCGCGGCACACGGGTTTCCGCTGAAAAATGAGCCCCGAAATGGGTTCGACTCCGCAAGGAACACGCCGACCGTTTGATCCGCTGTCCGGCCCACCGCGGCGCGTGCAAGTGGGCGCCCTACCCTAGCGCCGTGGCCAACTTGGCCCTCAAATCGCCTTCCGACGTGGCGGCCGTCAGATCGATCTTGGCTGCCGCGAGCGCGTCGATGAGCGCCCGGATGATCTCGGCGCGCTTGATGGCAGTGCCGGTCTTCGACCGCATGTCGGCGGCCAGGCGGTCCAAGTAGACAATTTGGCGATCGAACAGAACGACCGTGACCTTGGTCCATGGTTCGTCGTGCGTCGCAGGTCGGCCCGGCCGCGCCGCGGCCGGCGGTTTGCCCGGAGCGCGCGGCGGAGGCGCGGCCGTCGGCGCGAAAATATCTTTAGCGGCTTTGCCGATTTTGGTCATTCTTTCCATCTCTCCATCCTGCCGTCTTGCCATCCCTAATTTTTCAGCTTGTGACAGCGCTGCAACACCTCGGCCGCAAGGTGCCGGTACGCCTCTGCCCCCGTGGAGGCGGCGGCGTAGTCGAAGATGGTTTTGCCGAAGCTCGGGGCTTCGGTCAGGCGCACGTTGACGCGGACTTCGGTTCGGAAGACGTGCCCCTTGTAGTGTTCCCGGATCATTGCTGCGATCTCACTGGCGACTCGCGTCCGGTAATCGACGAGCGTGAGGACCAACCCCAGCAGCGTTGCTACGGTGCCGATCCCCTCGCGGACCCGGTCGACCGCGTTCATCAGGTTGACCAATCCTTCTAGGGCCAAGTAATGCGGGACAACCGGCACGATGAAACCATCGGCGGCGACCAGCGCGTTGATCGGCAACAAGGACAGCGATGGCGGACAGTCCATGATGATGAAAGCGTAGTCGCTGCGGATCGGGGCCAGGGCGGTCTTGAGGCGGCTTTCGCGGCCCGGCATGTCGGCAAGGACAAGGTCGGCGTTGGCCAGTTCCATCGATCCGGTCAGCAGGTCTAATCCTGCAACGGCGGTCTGACGGATGGCGGACCGGATCGGGACACTGTCGAACAGTGGGGCGGCCGATGATGGCGAGAGCGCATCCCGCGCGACCCCAAGCGACAACGACGCGGACCCTTGGCTGTCCAGATCGATCAGCAAGACGCGGCGGGCTTTGCTGGCGAGCCCGCCGGCCAAGTTCACGGCGGTCGTCGTCTTGCCGACGCCGCCTTTATTGTTGACCAACGCGATGATCACTCAGGATGGCTTTCCGTCTCTACATCCTTCCATCCCTAATTACCTGCGGAACGGGTGCGGTGCAAGTAGGCGGGGCCGCCGCAGGGTCACCACTTGGCCTGAAACTCTCGGATCACGTCCTCGGGGCTGAGGTTGAGGTAGATTTCCGTGGTGGTCAGGTGGTCGTGACCGAGCAGCCGTTGCAGCGTCGCGAGGCTGATCCCTTTCTGGATGGCCGTCACGCTGAAGGTGTGACGCAGGACGTGTGGGCTGCACGGTCGGCTGATCGCTGCGCGGTTCGCCACGCGCTTGACTAGGCGCTCGATGGTGCGGGGCGTCATGCCGAGCGTGCCGTGGATCGAGAAGTGGTGCTCGATGAGCGGGCGCACACGCGGCGAGAGGGGAATGATCCGGCGTTTCGAGCGCGAGCCGTAGGGGCCGCCTTTGCCGTAGATGGTCAGGCGGTGGGTTTGCCAGTCGATGTGGTCGCGCCGCAGGCCGGCGAGTTCCGAGACGCGTAGACCGGTGTCGAGGAGCGTCCACACCGTGAGGCGTTCGGCGTGGGTCTCGCACGCGTTGGCGAGCCTGGTGGCTTCGTCTTGGGTGAGCGGTGGGGTTGGAAAACCGCGGCCGGCAGCGCCGGGCCCGCGGTAGTGGTCGGGATTGTGGGTGGCGACAGTATCAGGCGCCGCACCCGTTCAGCGCGTTGTTCACCGCAGTGAGGATCAGGGCGATGTTGACTTCGTCCCCGCTCGGAACGCCATCCGGGCACGCCGACAGTTGGGCCGTGCCGAGGGCGATGTTCACCAGGGTGAGGATCTCGTCGACGGTCACGCTACCACTGGCGTCGCAGTCACCCACGCACGCGGCAGGCGGAGAGGTCATAGTGGGTGTCGGCGTACTCGTGGTTACCGTCGGCGTAGGCGTGGTCGTTGGATTGGGTGACGGGGTATTGCACGGCCCCAGGCTCTCATCGCCGAAAGAGAAGTTGATATTGGTCTGGTCGATTCCGGGCACGACGGGATCGGCTGAACCACTGCACTTGTTTTGGTAGATTTGAAACGGCTCGCCCGGATCCAGTTGTTGGTTACCGTTGATGTCCAAGAACGCCCGCAGGTAGAAAACGCTGCCGGTATCAGGGAGGTCATAGCGTCCACCGGTGACCGGAGCCGTGGCAAAGTCGACGAAGCACGTCGGGGCACAGGCAGTCAGACCTGGATCGGTAAACGCGTCAACCTCCAAGTTCGACGACTCCAGCGCGAGGCTTCCGGTATAGGTCACGGTGCCAGCAACGCCCGAGATAATGGCGGTGTCGTCGAACATTAGACTCACTCCGGATGCCGGTAGGCTAATCGGATCCCACTGGCCGCGCATAAATTCCTGGTCGTAGAACTGGAACGGCTCCCCCAGGTGTTGAGAGTCGTCAGGCGTATCCGGAATGAGCTCCAGCTTGTACGCGAGCGAATATGTACCCGCTGGCGCGCTCAACACGAAAGCGCCGCCGTTGGTGCTGACAGTCGTCGTAGTGATCGCCTTGTCGAAGGGATTCTTCTTTGGGTTGTAAACGGCCAAGAAGAGTTTGATCGGCGTCGTGGGCAATACCTGCCCACGCGACCCAGTGTACTTGATCGTGCCTGAGAGGACCGTCTGTGCCTCGACGCGAGCGCCAAGGACAGCAACGAGAGCAATAAAGGCAGCAGCAGCGAGTAATCTCATGAACCTCGAAAAGCTCCGAAGTCCTATATGCGATTTGCAACCGAGTTGTCCACCAAACTGTGAGTGGAGGCGCGCACGTTTGGAGGCGAAGTCGTCGTGCTCCCGAATCCCCGCCACGCAAAAGGGAAGGGGGCGTATGTCGGTGCTTGTAGCACCGGAGAAAACGGTGCCTGTCGGCTTCTGCGATAGTTCGCGACAGGGCAGAGACGATCGCCACAGAGAAGAGCCGCCAGGGGGACACCCTGACGGCTCTTTTGCAACGGTGCTCACCAATACCCGTCGTCGACGAAGCTGACGTAGCGCCCTTTGCCGATGATGATGTGGTCGAGGACGCGCACGCCCATGATGTCGCCGACCTCGCGCAGCCGGCGGGTGATCTCGATGTCCTCCTTGCTCGGGGTGGCGTCGCCGCTGGGATGGTTATGCACGAAGATCACCGCCGCCGCCGCCTCGCGCACCACGGGCGCAAACACGTCGCGCGGATGCACGATGCTGGCGGTGAGCGAGCCTTGCGATACCGCGACGTCTTTGATCTTCCGGTGTTTGTTGTCGAGCAGCACGGCGTAGAAGTGCTCGCGCGTCTCGGCCGCCAGTCGTTCCCGAAAGTGCGCGTACACGTCGGCGGAGCCGCGCAGCGGCGCACCGGGTTTGAACTCGCGCTCCCCGTAGCGTTTGGCGATCTCGAGGGCGGCGAGAATCTGCGCGGCCTTGGCGGGGCCGACGCCGCCGACACGGCAGAGGTCACCGGCGCCGACCACCGCCAGCCGGCGCCAATCGTCTTCGCAGGCCTCCAGGACGGCGCGGGCCTGGTCGAGCGCACTCCGCCCAGGCGCGCCGGTGTGCAGCAGGATCGCCAGCAGCTCGGCATCGGAAAGCGCACTCGGCCCCCGATCGAGGAGCTTGTCGCGCGGGCGGTCAGCGCGCGGCCAGTCCTTGATCGTGCGGCGTGCCATGCGCACCCGTGGGGCGGCGGTGTCCACGGGCCATCCCCTCATGGCTTGGGGTGTGGTTGGAAGGGCAGGGCCGGCGTCGGCGATCGCGGGCTCGCGGGTTGCCAGCGGTAAAGAGAACTGACCATCAGTGTCAGGGAGCAAGTGCATGCTCGCCCTCCTTGCGCGGCGGGGCGATCGGCGCCGGCGATGTGCCGGCGTCGCGTCCGGCCGCGGGGAAGGGCGAGAGCGGCTTAGTCGTCCTCCTGGTCGAGGACCTCGGCGAGCAACGTGAGCCACGCGCGCGCCTCGGCGCTGTCGTTGGCGGAGGCCTCAGCTTCGGCGATCGCGGCGGCGATCTCGGCGGTAGTGGGGGATTGGATCATACACGGTGGAGTGATCGGCGCTCGTGGCAGGGCTCGCGCGAGCGCCAATGGTGGGCACGTGAGCGGCGCCGGTGGCCGTCGCCGTTCGTCCCGCAACGATGGCGGCGCGGTTGGGGATACGTGACGGGCGCAACCCGCGAAGCGCAAGCGCCTGCCAGACGCATAGAGCGCTCGCCGGCGCCGCTGGGACGTGCGGGAGTGAAGGTTACGCCTGCGGTGCGGATGCTGTCCAGTTAGTCGGTCGCGAGCAGCGAGAGCGGGTGCGCGTGCTTCGGGGTCTGCCACACCGCGGCCGTGAGTGCCGCGGCCGGATCGTCGAGGGTGATCGTGTCGGCGGTCGTGAAGAAAAAGCGCCATTGATCTTCGCGCTTCGGTGCCACAGCTCGGGCCAGTTGGAGCATGCCAGCGACGCGTGCGGCGCTCGTCGTGATGGTCAGTACGGTGAAGGGGGCGACGCCGGCGCGCTTCGCGGTGCCGCTCTTGGCGAGCTCGTGGTAGGCGCCGAGTTTACGCCTGATGGACGTGCGGGCCCGCGCGATTGGGCGCGGGCTGCGCTCGCCGGCGTTCAGGGGTTCGGTGCCGCGGTCGATTTCGAGGAAGTAGAACTGGGCCGCGCCCTCCGGGTCCGTGAGCTTTACGAGCGCGTCCGGGTAGAGCGGCACGTGGCGCGCCTGGGCGCTCTTCTCGCCGGTCGAGCCGTCGCGTTTTTTCACCGATACGGTTTCTGCAAAGTCGAGGTGCCGTGGCAAATCGGGGAAGTGCTCGGTGATCGCTTCGCCCTCAAGGTACTCACAGGCGTAGCCGTCGAAGGCCTCCGCCGCGGTGGTGAAGGTGAGGAGCGCTTCGGTGATCCCGAGGCGATGGTCAATGTAGGTCGCTTGCGCCGCGCGGTTGTTGCGCGTGAAGGTCTCCGGCGGTTGGCGCTGGTAGAGCACGCGGTAGCCGTCTTCCCCGAGAGCGTACACCATGAAGCGCGACGGCAGGCCGTTCTCGAAGCGGCGCGCGAGTTGTTGCGGCGGCCGTTCCAAGTAGCCGGCGTGATAGAGCGTCTGCAGGCGACGCAGGAACGCACGCGGCTTCTCGTCGCGTTGGAAGTAGAGCCGCAGTTGCCGCGAGTCCACGAAGCGGCAGGCTTCGACGAGCTGGAGCAAGGCGCGGTCAGTGTCGCTCAGTTTCGTGTAGCCGTAGGCGAGCGCGTCCGGGGTGCGCTTGAAGCGCCGGAGCTTGTCAGGCTGGCCGCGGCGGTTTTGGAAATTGTTTGAGCTTCGGGCGGGGGTCGGACTCATGCGGTGAGTGTACGGCGTCGGCGGTGGCGTCGTCAAAAGCCGTTGAGAGTTGGTGCAGGCCTTGCCCTTCGTCGACGGGTGATCGTGGCTCCTGCGCGGTTTTAAGAGGGCGGTTTTTTTCTGCGGCGCTGATTTCGGCGCTGCGGCGCTGTTGCGCGGTGAGTACGGCCGCGTGGGTGTCGGGGTTGGGTTTCGTTGTCGGGTGCGAGATGGTGAAGCGCTGCACGTTCTCGGGTGTGTTGATTTTCACAAAGCCGGTGAGCGGCGGCAGGGTCAGGAAGTCTTGCCGCGTCGGCCAGTCGCGCCCTTGCTGCGGCTTCGTCCAGCCGGGGTGCTGCTTCGCCGGTGTGTTGAGGACGTTGAGCACGTCGTCGAGGAGCGTCGGCGCCTCGGGCGTGTTGGTCATTTCGCGTTGCATGGTGCCGGCGTCGTCGGCACTGATCGGCAGACAGACAACGGTGGCCACGTTGCCGAAGATCGCCGCCTGCAGGTTCGAGGGCACCTGGTGCAGGTACTGGTGGGCGAGCGTCAGGTTGAGGTGGTACTTGCGGGCCTCGGACAGGATCGATTGAAAGGACTCGATGATGAAGTTCTGAAACTCGTCGACGTACAGGAAGCAGTCGACGCGCCCGGCTTCCGGGATCCGGACACGCGCCAGCGCCGCTTGCGCTACGGCCGTTACGATGAGCCCGCCGATCAGGAAGGCGCCGGCCTCGCCGAGCTCGCCCTTGCTCAAGTTCACGAGCAAAATTTTTCCGCCGTTCATGATCGCCGAGAGGTCGAGCGAGTTTTCCGGCGCTGAAAAAATCCGCTCCATTGGCGACATCGGCATGAGGAGATCAGAGAGCTTGTTCAAGACGGGGTGCACGGCGTCTTTGGCCATGGTCGGGAACTGCTGCAGCCAAAAGGCGTTGAGCTTCGGGTGTGGTGAGCGTCGGGCGATCGCGTCGCGGTAGTCTTCCTCGAGGAGCAGCCGTTCGAGGTCAGCCAGCGTGTGCGGTTCGTTCACGCGGTCGAGGAGCAACGTCGCGAGCGCGTTCGTCAGCAGTTGGTTCAGGCGCGGCCCCCACGAGTCGCCGAAAAACATTTTGATCGCGCTCACCATGTCGCGGGTGAGCTTGTCCGGCGCGTAGTCGGTGGCCAGCAGGTTGAAGGCGGGGCAGTCGGTGTCCGTGGGGCAGAAGTAGACGACGTCGTCGAGGCGATCGCGCGGCACGTAGCCGAGGAGCGTTTGCGCCGTGTCGCCGTGCGGGTCGAGGTAGATCAGGCCGCGGCCGGCGGCCATGTCCTGCATAATGAGGTTCCTGAGCAGCGACGATTTACCCGAGCCGGTCTTGCCGATGATGTAGGTGTGGCGGTTGCGCACGTCGGCGGTGAGCTGCACGGCCTGGCCGTCGTCGCCGGCGCCGAGCGTCACGGGTTGCGCGGCGCGTTTCAAGCGCTCGCGTTCGCGCTCGCGCCTGGCGTCCTCCTCGGCGCTGCGCTCGCGCTCGGCGCGCGCTGCAGCCTCGCGTTGTTCTTGCTCGACGCGCGCGGTGTCGAGTTGACGGGTAATCTCGTCGACGACTTCCTTGCTGTCGCTGTTCGGCCAGTTGCCGCCGTGTGCGGCGGCGAGAGTCATTGACGCTGTCACGCAGCAGCTTACACAGTACGGGCGGAGAATGGATTTCAGGGCAGGTTTTTTACAGGCGGGGCAGGTGTCGAGCTGCGCGACGCAGTCAGCACAGAAGTCTGGCTCGGCCGGCCAAGGCGGGATGGCGGTGTTGGGGAAGTTGTTTCTGCAATTGTCTGGCTGCCAGCGGTGGCAGAGGTCGCAGGTGCGCCTGCACGTGGTGCACAGCGCGGCGATCGTGACACCGGGCGGCAGTAAGCCGAGCGGGGCGGTATCGAAGCGGGCGCGGGCGGCCTCCCGTTCGGCGTCGCTGCAACTTAGGACGTCCGGGACGCAGAAGAAGCATGTGCCGACGCCGTAGATGTCGGGGTCGAGCGTTGGGTTGATGTGCTCGGGGTCGTCCCCGAATGGGTGGCCGAGTGGAATTTGCCGTTTGCAGGCCGTGCAGGTGTCGAGGCGGGGCGTGGGGTATTGCTCGGGGTGCTTCGAGAAGGTTCGCCACTTCTCATCACAGCACGGGCAGACGTGGTCAGAGGGTAGTTTTCGTTTGAAGAAGCGATCGAGGAAGCCCACGGCGTGGCACTAGAGCACACTAAGCGACGCAGGGAAAAGCCCTTGAGTGTTCGTGGCTACGTTGCCCCTCGGGCGGTCGCGTGCGTGGCTCCTGGGGGCTCCTGCGCGGTCGAGGGTGGCGCGGGTGCATTGACTTGACGCCGGCGGCGGGCTGGCCGCACACTGAACGGGCCGAGCGCAGGTTGACGCCTCCTGCAGCCTCGGTACGGCGGACGGTGAACGTCTGCACCTGGCGCCAACGTGGAGCAGGGTACTCCCTGCGGTGCGTACTGGCCTCGGCTTGTCTTCGGACGGTCGGGGCCTTTTATTTTTGCCGCCACCGGTGCCGTTGGTTCAAAGGCGTTCTTCAAACGCAGCGAGCGGGCCCCATGAGGGCACGCGAAGCGGAGCCGATCGGATCGGCGCCCCCCGATCGATCGATCGTTCCGACCACGGCCGCGCGCGCCAAGAGGAAGGCGCGCGCCAATGGCCGGGGTCGGCGGCTATCTCGTCGAGCCCCGCGGGGGCGTCCGCGCAGCGGCGACGAAAGGGGGATACCGATGCAGTGCGCGGCCGTCGCGCGCGGCGCGACCCCGCCCGTTTTGCGTGGAGCAGAGCGAAACGCCGGAGTGATCGGTCAACGCGATCGAGTTGACCGGACACGGAGCCTGAACAGACGAGCGGGAAGCGAGGAAGGGAAGGAAAAAGGGCGGGGTCGCGCCGCGCGAAAGCGCGGCTTTCCACGTGGTTTAGCCATTTTCGCGGTACACTTGTCAGAGTGTAGTGCGGAAAGGGCGGCAAGTGTACCGGGCTTGTGAGCCCGTGGACACTGGCAAAGCGCGGGAAAGCCGGGCTGCAGCGGGGTGCGACGGCCGCGCATGGTGATCCGGTGAACGGAGCCAGCTGTGAGAAGCGCCGGCTCGGCGGCGCGCTGGCGCAGTGAACACCTACGCGGTGGGGTCGGGGGGCGGTGGCAGCGTCGGGGTCTCGGACGCGGCGGACTTGCCGCCCAGCTTGGCGATGGTATCGCGCAGCGTGGCGCGGATACGGTCGCGGTCTTCGGGGGTGGGCTTGGGTTCGACGGGCTTAGCCGGGGGGGTCGTCTGCTGGGGTTGTGCGGCTGGCGTCGCGCCAGCGGGGGGGGCGTCAGGTGGTTGAGCGGGTGACGACGGCGGCTTCACGTGGATAAGGTCGAGTTGGTTGGCCTGGGCGTCGAGACCAGCGGCAAAGTAGGCGCTCGCGCTCTTCTGGATGAGCCCGCGATGTCGAGCGTCAGCGGTGTCAGCAAGGACCTTCCAAAAAGCGGTGACGTAGTTGCCGGTGATGGCCTTCGCAGCGAGCGTGAAGAAGTAGCGGCGGTTACTCGGATGGCCGATCTTCTCAACCACCGCTTCGGCCATGCTCTCAGCCTCAGCGACTTGCTCGGCCGTAAGGTTGTACGGGTTACCGGTGCGGCGTGGTGACCTCGATGTGGAGCTAAGGGCGGGTGGTGGTGTGTTCGGCTCAGTCGTCTTGTGAGCGATGCGGGTTGCCTGCGTCCGGCGATCGCCACGAGCTGCGAGGTCCTCGAAGTATTTGGGACCGGGGATGAAGGTCAGAACGGCGTCGGTGGAGCCGTGCGACCATGCCCACGACTTGATGACGCCGTGGTGGCGTAACAGCCGGTGGCCGGGGTCGAGCTGCTGGGCACGACGGGCCGGCTTAGTGAAGACCGTAAGGCCGAAGAGCTGGCAGAGGTCATGGTAACTCTTGCGCCATGGTTTGCCGCTGGAGGCATAGAAGCCGTTGTAGAGATGTTGAAGTAGTCCCTTGGCGTACGCGTGGCGGCCGAGTTGCTGATAGAGCCCGTGGTCGAGGAGCTGCGCTTGGAGATACGCGAGGCGCGAGAGAAACCACTGCTCGGGCCAGACGTGCACCTGGGCGGCGGCGGTACCGTCGGCGAGCTGCTCGCCAATGAGCACGACTTGGCGAAAGAGGTGGGTGGCACCGTGGACGGTGCGGCTGTTGTCTTTCCCGTAGCGGATCTGCCCCTCGATGCCGGTGTGGGTCATACGCAGAAGCCAGGCGCGGGCGCTGCGGACGGTGTGGTTGTTCTCGCGCTTGCCGGCGGCGCGGATCAGTTCGCGAAGGTGAAAGCGAATTGGCAACGATAAGTGCGGGCGCCGGATAAGCGCGCCGTCGTCGGTGTAGTCGGTACGGCGCTCCATGTGGGCGAGCAGCATGGACTCGAAGCCGTGGAGCCAGTCATTGTCCTCGGTGTTGGGAAAGCCGTACTTGGTGGTGGGCACCGTCTCGAAGGTGCGGCCGTCGTTCAGAGCAACACACTTACTGGGCGAGTCGGTGGACGGCTTTCGGCGTTTGTACCCGGCGTCAAAAAATCCGATGAGTGAGAGTAACGGGTCGCTGTAGAGGTATTCGGCAATCCGGCGGTCCTCATCCGATTGCTTCGGAGCACTGGCGTCCTCGTTCGGTGAAGTCAGGTTGTTCGCGGGCTGATCGTTCATGGGTCCGCTCAGGAAAATTTTAAAGACGTTGTGACGTTGTGGCGGTTGCCCGGCCGCCCGTCTGAAAGACAACGTACTTAAATACGTCTGAGAACAACGTCTGCAAACCGTCTTGGAAGTGCACAAATGCCGCACAGTTACTAGGTTTTTTGAGAATGGTGCGTACGCTGGGGGCATGGGGTGCGTACGCTGGGGGCATGGGGTGCGTACGCTGGGGGCATGGGGGGACGTACGCTGCAGGCATGGGGTACGCTGGGGGCATGGGGGTTTGAAGCTGGTCAGAGTGCGTGGTCATTTCGGGTGGTCGGTGGCATTGGTGATGAGGTAGGCGTCGCCTTCGATCTTGAAGTAGAAGCGCCAGGCTTTGGTGATGCGGGCTTGCCAGATGTCCGCGCCGCCCTCGGGGTACTTCTTGGCGTTGAGGGAGGGGTGGTGCAGGTCGCGAAGCAGGTAGCCAAGCTGCTTGAAGAACGTCCGCGGGATTGGGTCTGGCGCGGCGGCAAGCTGCTCGGCGACGCGGCTACTGATGACGGCGCGCATGAGCCCGGCGCTGCTTCTTCTTAAACTGCTCGAAGGCGCGGGCTGCGTCGTCTGCATTGGTGAAGGACCCGAGAACCCGCCCCGCCCGCACGTCCGCCAACCCCGCCTCGATGTCCCGCTTGAGCTGCTGGTCGAAAGCATCGCGTACGACCACGACCTTTGGCCGCAGCACCACCGCGCCACGTTCTACGGTGGCTTCGAGAATGTCGCCGAGCCTGAGGCCTAGCGCTTTGCGGGCGCGGGCTGGCACGGTGACTTGGTAGTTGCTGCTGATCTTGGTGAGTGACGCTGATGCGGCCGTTTTCATAGTCCAGTAACCTACGTGGAAATGATACACCCGAGCGGCCAAGACCGTCAAGGGTTGGCTCATCACTTGGCCTGAAACTCCTCGATGACGTGCTCGGGTGGGGCGCCTCCGGGGGGTGGTGGCCTTTCAGTTCAGAACTTGATCACGCGCAGCGCGCGGCGCTCCTGGTCTGGGGTGACCTCGATGTAGCGCTGCGTGGTGGCGAGCGAGGTGTGGCCGGCGCGCTGCTGGATGATGCGTGGGTGCACGCCGCCGCGCGCGAGCTCGGTCATGAACCACCGCCGGCCCGAGTGCGACGACGCACCGACGATGCCGGCGGCGGCGTAGAGTTGGGCGAAGAGGTGCACGAGCGAGTTGGCACTGATGCGATAGCTCCCGGCGGCGTTCTCCTTCTGGCCGACGAAGAGCGGCTCGCTAGCTCTGAACGCGAGATCCTCCCGCCGCTCCCGCAGGTACGTGAGCAGCGCCTCACGCGCCTTCGGATGCTCGAGGTAGATCGTCCGCGGCTTGCAATACTTGGCGTCAGCCGTCCCAAGGTTGAACTCCCGCCGAATCGTCTGGCGGTGGAGCACGTCGCCGACGTTGAGCGCGGCGAGCTCGCCGACGCGCACGCCGGTGGCGAGCTGCAGGTAGAAGAGCGCCCGGTTGCGGTGCTCGTTGCGCATGCCCTTGAGGCACTTGTCGACGCGCGTGAGCTCGGCCGCCGTCAGGATCTTGGCCTGGCCGCCGCCGCCGGCGGGACGGCCGCGGCGGCGGGATGGTTTCGAGCGGGCAGCGGTGCGGCGTTTCATGGGGAGGCGCCACATACCCTTACGCGTTGCCGAGGGCAATGGAGCGCAGGGCAGCGTCGATGCGGGCAAAGTAGGCGGCGTCTTCCGCAGTGAGTCGCTTGAAGTCGATGGGAGAAGCGTCCGCGAACGTGATCTCGCCGGCGATCGCCGGGCAACTGACAAGCTCCACGTCCGGATCACCGAAGTAGTCGGCGGACGGCTCTAGCCAGTAGGCGTTGCCGGCGTCGACCAGGTAGGGGTCTGGAATGCGCATAAGGCGTTTCGGTTACGGTGGCCCCCGGCTTAGAAGCCGAGAGCCCCCTTGAGTAAGAGCGCGGCGGCGAGCGCCGCGATGGGGAAGAGCGGCCGGAGCTGGCGGAGGATTTCCCGCCGGAACTTCCGCGCCTCCCTGCGAATGGGGTAGGTCATACGAGAGGGGTTAAATAACATAAAACCTACTATCAGTATACATTATATGTGGAATCTGTCAAGGGGGTGGGGGAGCGGGGGCCGGACAGCCCCGGTTTTACAGGGCGTTTCGCGGAAATCATTTAAATGGCTAAATTTATTGGATTTTCGGCGGCGGGATGGAATTATGTGGACCGTTGAGGACGGGCCGGAGAACGTGGTAGGCAGCCCGCGCGGGGTTACAGCGATGAAGCGATTGGTGGAACGGTCGGTTATGCGCGCGGTGGGCGGGATATCGACGACGCTCGTGTCTGCCCTGCTCTTGGTCGCCAGCGCGCGCTTGCTCGTCGACGACGCAGCGGCGGCCTATCCGGTCACCATCGATCCGCTGATTGTCTCCCAGCAGGCGGAGCTGGAAGCGAGCGCTGGGGCAGCCAACGACGCTTTCGGCTCCTCTGCCGCGCTGAGCAGCGGCGGCAACACGGTGCTGATCGGGGCGACAGGCGGAAACGGCGGCCAAGGGGCGGCGTACGTTTTTGTCCGCAGCGGCGCGACGTGGACGCAGCAGGCGGAGCTGACGGCCAGCGACGGATTCCCCAACGACGCTTTCGGCTCCTCTGCCGCGCTGAGCAGCGACGGCAACACGGCGCTGATCGGGGCGGAGAACAAAGGGGCGGCATACGTGTTCGTGCGCAGCAGCACGACGTGGACACAGCAGGCGGAGCTGACGGCCAGCGATGGGGCAAGCAGCGACTTTTTCGGCTCCTCTGCCGCGTTGAGCAGCGATGGCAACACGGCGCTGATCGGGGCGGTCAACAAGCAGGCGGCATACGTATTTGTGCGCAGCGGCACAACGTGGACACAGCAGACGGAGGCGAGGGTCGGGGGGTCTGCCGCGCTGAGCAGCGACGGCAACAGGGCACTGATCGCGGTCTACCAAGGGGCGGCGTACGTGTTTGTGCGTAGCGGCACGGCGTGGACACAGCAGGCGGAGCTGACGGCCAGCGATGGGGCAAGCGGCGACGCTTTCGGCTCCTCTGCCGCGTTGAGCAGCGACGGCAACACGGCGCTGATCGGGGCGGTCTACAAGACGGTCAGCGGGAACGCCTCCCAAGGGGCGGCGTACGTGTTCGTGCTTTTGACGCCAACGCCGATCCCGACAATAACCCCTGGTGGGCCGACACCGACTGCCACTGTCACGCCCATACCGACGCCGACTTTGCGAAGTGTCACCGTCGGGACCGGTGCTCCTGATGATTGCACCCAAGCTGCGCTAGACGTGGCGCTGGGGTGTGGTGTGCCCAGTGGTTCACCGCCAGTGAGCTATTGTACCGGCGCTGCGACCGTGATCTTCAACTGCGGGGGCACCGCCACAATTACCGTCACCAGCACCAAGACCATTCATGGCGACACCACCATTGATGGCGGGAATCTAATCACGATCAGTGGCGGGCACAGCGTGGGCGTCTTCTCGGTGAACACTGGCGTCACGTTCACGGTCCAGAACCTGACCATCGCCAACGGCAGTGTGAACGGCGAGCAGGGCGCCGGCGGCGGCGGCATTAACAACGGCGGCGGTACCCTGACGGTGACCAATAGCACCTTCTCCGGTAATAGCGTGAACGGCAGCCCCGGAGGAGGAGGCGGCATCTACAGCTACGGTGACAGCGCGCTGACGGTCACCAAGAGCACCTTCTCCGGTAATAGTGGGGGCTACTCTGGCGGCGCCATCTTCAGTTTCAGCCCACTAACGGTCACCAAGAGCACCTTCTCTGACAATAGCGCGGTCTACGGCGGCGGGATCTCCAACGACGGCACGCTGACGGTCGCCGACAGCACCTTCTCCGGCAATAGTGCGGGCTACGGCGGCGGCGGCATCAACTTCGGCGGCACGCTAACGGTCAGCAACAGCACCTTGTCCGACAATAGTGCGGGTGGCGCTGACGGCGGCGGCATTTTCGGCAACGGCACGCTGACGGTCACCAAGAGCACCTTCTCTGACAATAGCGCGGTCGGCGGCGGCGGCGGCATCGCAGCCTCAACACAATTCACATCCATCGATGGCATGCTAACCGTCGCCAAGAGCACCTTCTCCGGCAATAGTGCGGGCGGCGGCGGCGACACCAACAGCAGCGGCGGCGGCATCTTCATCGCCTACGGCACAGTGACGGTCACTAACAGCACCTTCTCCGGCAATAGCGCGAGCCGCGGCGTCGGCGGCATCTCCAACTTCGGCACGCTGACGGTCACCAACAGCACCTTCTCCGGCAATGCCGTTCCAAGCGCGGCCTACGGCGTCGGCGGCATCTTGAACGAACAGGGCGGCAACCTCACGGTGACCAACACTATAGTCGCCAATAGTACCTCGGGTGGCAATTGCGCCGGCGGCGTTACTGATGGTGGCCACAACATCGACGACGGCACAAGCTGTGGCTTCAGTGCGGTGAACGGCTCCTTGAGCAATACAAACCCTCATTTGGCGGGCCTGGCGAACAACGGCGGGCCGACCCAAACCATCGCGCTCGAACCCGGCAGCCCGGCGATCGATAGCGGAGACAATGGAGTGTGCGCCGCGCCGCCCGTGAACGACCTCGATCAACGCGGCTTTGTGCGCCCCGGTACCGGCCACACCCATTGCTCGATTGGTGCCTACGAGGCCGACGCCATCGCAGTGTGCATTGGCGACTGCAACGCCACCGGCAGTGTGACCGTCGATGAAATCCTCACCCTGGTGAACATCGCCCTGGGCAATGCCGACGTTTCGACCTGCATGAACGGTGATGCCAATCACGATGGCAGAATCACCATCGACGAGATTCTTACCGCCGTGAACAACGCGCTGAACGGGTGCGGGGGTGGCTGAGAAATCCCATAAAACCTTTCATTTTATTGGATTTCGGGCACGGGAGCGCGGCGCGGGCCAAGGCCGACGTGTGCCCAAAAGTCGCCGGGGCTCGTCGGGCGCGTCCACGAGCCGTCTCAGCAGGGGCGGGGAGCGTCGACGGAGAGCGCCTACCCGCGCGACCAGGCGAAAATGGTTGACCTATCCTCCCGCCTCGGGCTATCGGTAACCCAAGGCAATTTGGTGTGCCTTCCATCTGGGAAAATATCGGATAAAACACCCTGACCGCTCTCCGGACCTGACACGTCCACGGCTCGCGCGGGAAGCACGACGGTGCCACAGATGCAGTCGCCAACGTGTCAGTGGCCCGCCGCCGCAGGGACAATAGGGGGGGTTCATGAAGCCACTCGTTGTTGAGATTGCTTGTCTGGCCGCACTGGTCAGCGCCGCTCAGGCGCAGGTCATCACCGAGTACGGCCCGACTGCCGACGCCGTCCCGACCCACATCACCCAGGGTCCGGACGGCAACCTCTGGTTCACGAATAGCAACGGCGGCACCAACAAGATTGGAATGATCACTACGGCTGGCGTCATCACCGAGTACGGCCTGACCCAGGGCCCTCCGGACGCCATCACCGCCGGCCCGGACGGCAACCTCTGGTTCGCGGATCACTTCTACAGGATTGGGAGGATCACCACGGCCGGCGTCATCACCGAGTACGGCTTCACCGCCGGCCAGCCGACCGGCATCACCCAGGGCCCGGACGGCAACCTCTGGTTCACGGACAACAGCGCACTGAAGATCGGGAAGATTACCACGGCCGGCGTCATCACCGAGTACGGCCCGACCGCCGGCCCCGGCCAGACGCCCGGCGGCCCGCAAGAGATCACCGCCGGCCCGGACGGCAACCTCTGGTTCACGTACAATAGCGGCGGCACCAACCAGATTGGAAAGATCACCACGGCCGGCGTCATCACCGAGTACGGCCCGACCGCCGGCATCACGCTCGGCATCACCACGGGCCCCGACGGCAACCTCTGGTTCGCGGACAACGGCGCCAGCATGATCGGGAAGATCACGACGGCCGGCGTCATCACCGAGTACGGCCCGACGGCCGGCGGCGGGTACGATATCACCGCCGGCCCGGACGGTAACCTCTGGTTCGCGGATTACGGCGCCAGCATGATCGGGAAGATCACGACGGCCGGCGTCATCACCGAGTACGGCCCGACGGCCGGCACCCCGGTCGGCATCACCACCGGCCCGGATGGCAACCTCTGGTTCGCGGATTACGGCGCCAGCATGATCGGCAAGGTGACCCTTCCGACGAACACGCCCACGCCGCCGACTCCAACGCCAACGCTCACGCCCGATCTGTGCGCGAATGTTACCTGTACTGCTCTCGACCAGTGCCACGCAGCTGGGACGTGCGATCCGGCCACTGGCCAATGTTCGAATCCGCCGGCACCAAGCGGCTCCGCGTGCGACGACGGCAACGCCTGCACGCAGACGGACCAATGCGATGGCAACGGCACTTGTGTCGGCTCGAATCCGGTGGTCTGCACAGCGCTCGACCAGTGTCACATTGCCGGGACCTGTGACCCCAGCACTGGCACGTGCTCGAACCCGACAGCGGCTGACGGCGCAGTCTGCGACGCGGGCAACGCCTGCGCTCCGCGGCAGTCGGACGCCTGCTTGTCGGGGGGG
>Ga0209415_10008406_pt1 | contig 17913 bp, 16 predicted proteins | sample PeaSoiSIISIP2007_FD_187696 | JGI IMG/M metagenome (GOLD analysis project Ga0209415, IMG submission 187696) | Peat soil microbial communities from Weissenstadt, Germany - SII-SIP-2007 (SPAdes) (version 2) | ecosystem: Environmental > Terrestrial > Soil > Wetlands > Peat | place: Germany... | reverse complement strand
CTGAAGGAAACGAGGAGGGAAACTGCCAGAAGGTTTGTCATGCGGCAAGTCTGCGCGGAAAATCGCGTTCGCAAAAGTTGCCAGGGGTTCGATAACGGTTGGTCAACCGGGCGAACCTATTGATTCGGTTCGAAAAAACTGAGCGAATTGTCGCCGTGCTTCAAAACGCGTGTGCGCCGCAATCGACCATATGATTCGCCCAAATTCAGCCGCGACGCATGCTGCGCGATCACCAGCGCCGCCTGTTGTTCGCCTAAAATTCCAAGCGCCCGCTCGTATTCCGGTTCCTGATTATATGGCGGATCGATGAATACAATGTCGGCGACGATCGACGGGAGCACCGCCGCTGCCCGCCCTTGCCGCACCGACGCGCGTCCCTCGATTCCGAGCGAATGAAGATTCTCCCGGATCACCGCGACCGCCGCACGGCTCTGTTCGATGAAAATCGCCCGCGACGCACCCCGGCTCAGAGCCTCGATTCCGACCGCGCCCGTGCCCGCGTAAACATCCGCGAAAACCACGCCGTGGATTCGCGGAGCCAAAACGTTGAAAAGCGCTTCCCGCAGCCGGTCCGGTGTAGGCCGAACGTCCGTCCCCGGCAGGCTTTTCAGAATCCGGCTGCGAAATTCTCCCCCGATTACGCGCATCTCATCCCACTTGCACCAACCCGTACCGCCGCTGCCAATGATCGCGAATGAACGCGATCGCCCGCCGCAGTTCGTCTTCCGAGGGCGGATGCGCCACGAACGCCGTCGCCTCACTGCGCGCGATTTCCAGAATCTCCGCATCGCGCAGAACATTGCCGATCCGCAGCGCCGGCATCCCCGATTGCCGAGTCCCAAAAAACTCGCCCGGCCCACGCAGCTTCATGTCCATCTCTGCGATATAAAACCCGTCGCTCGAATCTACCAGCGTCCGAATCCGCTCGCGGCCCGCGTCGTTCAACCGGCCCGTCACCAGAATGCAGTAGCTCTGTTCGCCGCCCCGGCCGACGCGGCCCCGCAGTTGATGAAGCTGTGCGAGGCCGAATCGCTCGGCTTGCTCCACCACCATCACCGTCGCGTTGGGCACGTCGACTCCAACTTCGATCACCGTGGTCGACACCAGAATCTTGGTTTCCCCACGCTGAAATTTCTCCATCGCCGATTCCTTCTCGGCCACCGGAAGCTTCCCATGCAGCAGACCGACCGCCGTTCCCGGAAACACGATCCTCGATAAATGTTCGTGCATCTTCTGCGCCGCCTTCATCGCCTGCGTTTCCGATTCCTCGATCACCGGATACACCACATAGGCCTGCCGTCCTGTGTCGATCTGTTTTTTGAGGAAACTGTAAACCTGCTCGATTTTTTCTTCCGTCACATGTTTCGTGACGATTGGTTTGCGCCCCGGCGGAAGCTCGTCGATGATGCTGACGTCCAGGTCGCCATACACCGTCAGCGCCAGCGTGCGCGGAATCGGAGTCGCCGTCATCACCAGTACATCCGGATGCGAGCCCTTCTCCATCAGTGCCTGCCGCTGCTCGACGCCGAAGCGGTGCTGTTCGTCGACAATCGCCAACCCCAGCTTCGAAAACTCGACATCGGATTCCAGCAGCGCGTGCGTTCCCACCACCACCTGCGCCAGACCCGCCGCCGCGATCTTCTTGAGCTGCATTTTCTCGCGCGCCGTGTTCGACCCGGTCAGCAGGATCGTGACGTAGTCCAGCTTCTGAAACAGTTTCTTGAAGTAGAAATAATGCTGCGTCGCCAGGATCTCCGTCGGAGCCAGCACCGCCGTCTGATACCCATTTTCAATCGCGATGATCGCCGCCTCCGCCGCCACCAGCGTTTTTCCGCTGCCAACGTCACCTTGCAGCAAACGGTACATGGGATGTGGCGCCGCCATATCCTTCGCGATCTCCCCCAGCACCCGTTTCTGCGCGCCGGTCGGCTTGAACGGCAGCATCTTCTTGATCTGCTCGCGAACCCGATCCGTCAATCCGAACGCGATCCCCGGGTACAGCCGCGCCTTGGCGCGCTTCAGCTCCAGCCCGCATTCGAGCCAGAAAAATTCCTCGAAAATCAAGCGGAACTGCGCCGGCGACCGGAATGCATTCAACAACCGTAAATCCGAATCTGCCGAAGGAAAGTGCAGCGAGCGAATCGCCGTCCACAAATCCGGCAGCTTCAGCTTATTCAGGATGTGCGCCGGCAGCGCGTCCGCCATCGGCTCCGAGCTTTGCAAAATCCGGTCCAGCAGCGTGCGAAAAACCCGCGTGGTCACCTTGCCCGCCGCTTCATAAATCGGCACCAAGCGGCCTGTATGCAGCGACGCATCGCCTTCTTCCTCGCTCGAAAGAATCTCGTACTCGGGATGCATCATCGACAGGTTGCCCGAATACGAATCGAACTCCACTTTCCCGAACAGCGCGACCTTTTGCCCCATTTCGAAAACATTGGCGAGATACCCGCCGTGAAACCACTTCGCAGTCAGAAACGCCTTCGACGAATCCGTAAACGTCGCCGTGAACAATCCCAGGTTCCGCCGCTGATACCCAGACAGCTTAGTCTGATAAACCTCCGCGAGCACCGTCGCCATCTCGCCCGGCGCCAGCTCGCGAATCGTTTTGACGTTCGACCGGTCTTCGTATCGAAACGGCGCATACAGCAGCAGGTCTTCGACAATCTTTAGACCCTTGGCCTCGAGCATCGCCGCGCGCGCCGGCCCGACGCCTTTCACGTACATGAGTGGAGTAGTGCGATCCAAGGTCAGACTAAAAGTTTCGCACGCCTCCCACCACGATGAACCGCCTCCAGTCATGCCTGACGCGCGGCCGGCACGAGCCGTGACCAAAGGGAGCGGTTAATCCACGAGCGCAGCGCGGCCTCCCCTCCGAACGAAATCGACACCAATCAGCGACCATATAAACAGATGAGCCAGTCTTTAAGCGAATCTCTCGCCCCGATCGTTCTGCCCGATGCCGACGGCAACCAGATCCGCCTCGGCTCGCTCTGGGAACATCACCCCGCCGTCATCGTGTTCCTGCGCCACTACGGTTGAATCTTCTGCCGCGAGCATGCCGCGCAGTTGCGCGCGCACGAAGACGAGTTCAAAGCCAGAGGCGCGACCCTGGCCGCCGTCGGCCTGGCCGACGCGAATTACGCCCGCATGTTCCGCGAGGACACCGGCATTCATTTTCCTCTGCTCATCGACGAACATCGCCGAGCCTATCGCGCCGCCAACTTGCGCAGCGCGAACATTCTTCATCTTCTTCGTTCCGACAACGCCGCCTACCGGAATCGAGCCAAAGCCGCCGGCCATAAGCAGCGTAAACTCGGCAAGAACCCGTTCCAGCTCGGCGGAAGCTTCGTGTTCGGCCCCGGCAATGTGGATCTGTTCGCGCACGTGAGCGAAACCTTCGGCGACAACGCGAGCCCGGAAACTCTTCTAGCCGCGTTAAAATAACGGTTTCATGCCACAACTCCTCGAAGGGAAGACTGCGCTGATCCTCGGCGTCGCCAATAAATGGAGCCTCGCCTACGCCATCGCGCAAGCCTTCCGCCGCGAAGGCGCAAAGCTTCTCCTCACTTATCAGGGCGAGCGCCTGAAAAAACCAGTCGAAGAACTCGCCGCCGATCTCGGCGCAGCCGGCGTTTTCGAATGCGACGTCACCAAAGACGCCGATCTCGAAGCGATCAAGACCCATGGCCGTCTGGACGCCGTAGTTCACAGCATCGCGTTCGCCAATCGCGAGGATCTCGAAAAGCCCTTCGTCGAAACCTCGCGCGCCGGCTACCTACTCGCGCAGGAAGTCAGCGCCTATTCGATGGTCGCCGTCGCCCGAGCCACCGCGCCGCTTATGACCGAAGGCGGCGCGATGATCACGCTAACCTATCTCGGCTCCATGCGCGTGTTGACCAACTACAACGTAATGGGAGTCGCCAAGGCGTCGTTAGAAGCCGCGGTCCGATACCTGGCAAGCGAGCTCGGCCCTCAGCGCATTCGCGTGAACGCGATTTCCGCGGGTCCCGTCAAGACCGCTTCCGCGCGCGGCATCAAAGATTTTTCGAAAATCCTGAGCCAGGTAGCCGAACGCTCGCCATTCCGCCGCAACACCGATCCCGCCGAAGTAGCCGACGCGGCCGTATTCCTAGCCAGCGACCTGGGCAGAGGCGTGACCGGCGACGTAATGTTCGTTGACTCCGGATTCCACTTAATGGGCCTTTAGTTTTTCACCAGCGGCTCGATAATCTTCGACAACACATCCGCCTTCGACTCATCCCGCTCCAGGTGAGGATATTTTTCCCCGCCATGATACTCGACCCGATGGACGCTGTAATACTCCCCACTCTTAATCAACAAATCCATCCCCGTTGAATCCTTCGCCGTTCTCTGCACCGCCTCGCGCAACACGGTAGGCGTGAATTGCCGGTTATCGATCGCGATCACCTTCGCCGTCGGAGCGATTCCCGCCTTCTGCGCCGGCCCTCCATACGCGACATCCTGCACCGTCCCGTCCTCTTTCACAATCATCCCGATCGAGTAGCTGAAATCCAGATTCCGCCGCTCCTCTTCGAAGTCGCGCCAGATCCCCGAAGGCGTCGAGTTGTAGACCACTCTCCATCCGCCATTCTCGATCCCGCCCATAGGCGCGCGCGGTTCCACGGCCCGCACTCGCTCGTTCAAAAACGAAGCCCAGTCATACGCGTGAACCGAATTCAACGCCGCGACCACGTCATCGAACGTATACGGCTTCAGCGCCGGCGCGCCTCCCGGACCCCCGTGGAACAAGCGGCAAAAATCGTTTAACGATTTCTTCCCGTTGCTCAGCCGCCGAAGGGTTACATCGGCATCCAGCCAGATCAGCGTGCCTTCGTCGTAATAATCCACGCCACGGCGATACTCCGCATAATCCTCGCGAGCATCATAAAGAAGCTGCGCCGCGATCGCCGTGTCCTCCAGCGGCCTCCACTGCCGTCCCGATTTTCGATCCAGCGCCGCCGCCGTCATCGCCAGCTTCTCGCGAAACTCCTCCGCGCTGAACAGCCCAGTGCGCGGCGTCAGAATCTCGCCCAGATACTGCGTCAGCCCTTCATAAACCCACAGCAGATCGCCCTTCATCGGCGAACTGTAATCGCCCGTCGCCAGACCCGCCGGGCGCCGGTATTTTCCGTTCCACGAATGCACGAACTCATGCGGCAGCAAATCCGCATTCGACTTCAACGCCGCCTCATCCAGCAACCCGCGCTCCCTTACGCGATCGTCGCTCGACTCGTGATGCTCCAGCCCGAAGCTCGCCACGTGATCGCTCAAGGTGTACAAAAAGTGATAGCTGCGATAATGCCGCGACCCGAACAGCGCCCCCGTTTCGCTCACCAGATTCTTGTAATGCTGAATCTGCTCCGGCGTAATCTCCACCGCGCGATCGCTGTCACCCGCCAGGTGCAGATAGTGCACAATCGACCCGTCGCGCCCCAATTCCACCGTTCGATAATGCTTGCCCGTCGACACCGGCGAATCGATCAGCGTGGTCAGCGACGAAGGTTGAAACTCGATTTCATTCCCGCTCTCATGCGCGATCGGCAGCGCAGTCCCGTAGCGCCACGAATCCGGCACGCGTAGGTTCGCCTGCAACTTCAATTGATCCGCCGGAGTGCCTTCCGGATACAACACGAATTGATTCCAGCTCAACACCGCGAGTTCGCTGGTGGCCGAAGCCCCCGACGAAAATCCCGAGGCATCCGGCGGCGAGATTTGATCGAACACCACATCCAGCGCGGTCGCCCCCGCCGGCACCGTGATGTGGAACGCGTACATATTCACCGAATCGCGAGTCCACGGAACCGTCTGGCCGCCTGCCGTAATTTTCAACCCGGTCAGATCGATGATGGGTCCAGTGGGCCCGTGCTCACCTGGAATCCATTCGGGATACAGCAGCGTCATCGGCCCCGGCTTGGCGGGAATCGTCAGCCGCACATGAAACATCCGCTGCGGCGCGTCCGTCGCATCCAACTGGAGCTTGATAGCGTCCTGTCCATAGATGCAGGCGCACAGGATCGCCGCGACCGTCAACTTTTTGATCAAGCTATTTTTTTCTCCCGGTAATAAAAAATCAAATCCGTAGGCGGGGGCGCGACCCCCAGTTGCCGCAGCATCGCCATCACCTGCCCGCGATGCAGCGTCCCGTGATTCACCACATGCAGCACGATCTGCCACACCGGAGTCTCATACGGAGTCCCATTCATGGCCTTATACGGAACTACCCGCGCGAGATCGGCATCGGTCAACGAAGCCGCCCACTCCTCCCAACGCCGTTGCAACTCCGGCCATTCCTGATCCATCGATTCATGCGGCATCCGGTCGCTCGACGATGGCTCCGCGATGGCCGGATCGGCAAGGATCCGTGACAACCACGTGGCGTCTGCCATCACCACGTGCCCCAGCGTGCCCACCACGTCGCGATTCGGCACGCCCAGGTCGCGATATCGCTGCTCATTTTTCAGATCGAGAATCGCATCCAGCAGCCGCCGCGTCGCCCACCCTGAATACGCGACGTGCGTGCGAACCTGGTCCGCCGTCATCGCAGCAGCCACGCTTTCATGGTGCGCGAAACCAGATCCGACGCGTCCTGCTGCACAAAGTGCGAAGCTCCCGGAATCGTCACCAGCGTCAGATCCTTGCCCATCCAATCCCACGTGTTGTTCAACGCGCCCGACAGCAGCGCCGTATCGCCCAACCCATGGAACATCAGCACGGACATCTGCGTCTTCACCACCGGCGACGTATCTTCGGTGTAGGGCTCTCGTGGATAATTCGCCTTGTAATAATTCAGCATCGCCTCGAAATCCGACCGCTTGAACGCCTCCACGTACTTCGCCTTCGCCGCCGGATCCTTCACCCAGAACGCGAGCCCCTCCGCGGTCACCTTCGAAGCCGCATCGGCCTGCTGAAAATTCCGCGCATATTGACTGTTCTTCTGCTGGTCTGGATTATGCGCGAGTTCCCGGCTCAATCCGCGCGGATGCGGGAGATTCAGAATAATCAGCCGGTCCGTCATCTGCGGCAGATTCAGCGCGAACTGCCACGCCACCATCCCGCCCCAATCGTGCCCCACAATGACCGCCTTGTCCTTCCCCAGCGACTTGATCACCGCGACAACATCGCCCACCAGCAGCCGCATGTCGTAATTCTCGACGCCTTTAGGTTTGTCGCTCAGGTTGTATCCACGCTGATCGATGGCGACGCATTGGAAATGATCCGACAACGCCTCCATCTGGTCGCGCCACGTGTACCAGAAGTCCGGGAACCCGTGAATCATAACGATCAGCGGCCCGCTGCCCAGGCTCGCATAGTGGATCTTCACCCCGTTGGAATCGGCGTACCCGTTCGTCACGCGCGATTCGATATCCGATGCACAGGCGGCCGTCATCGCCGCCAGAGCCAGCAAAGTTGTTCGCATATAGAGCCAGTATAGTCACGCTTGCTACATTAAATTGATGTCCACCGACACCGCCGCCGTCCGCACCGGAGAGGAGTTGAACCTCACTGCCCTCACCGATCACCTGCGCGGAAAAATCACCGGTGTCGAGCAAGGAATCAAAGTCGAACAATTTCCGGGAGGCCACTCGAACCTCACTTATCTTCTTCACATCGCCGAAAAAGAGTACGTCCTCCGCCGCGCCCCTCTCGGACCCGTCGCGCCCAAAGCCCACGACATGATTCGCGAGTATCATGTCCTCGAGGCCGTTCATCCTCACTTCCCTCCCGCGCCCGAAGTTTATCTTCTGTGCGAAGACGCAACCGTCATCGGCGCGCCGTTTTATCTGATGCAGCGCCGCCACGGCGTCGTACTGCGCTCTCAGATCCCACTCGAAATTTCCGCCCACGAAAATTACGCCGCCCGCATCAGCCGCGCCTTCGTCGATTGCATGATTCAACTCCACGCCGTCGACGTCGAGCGCCACGGCCTGATCTCGCTCGGCAAACCCGAGGGATTCGTCGCGCGCCAGGTCAAAGGCTGGTCCGAACGCTGGGAACGCACGCGTACTCAACCCAGCCCCGAAATGGATCGCGTGATGGCGTTCCTCGCCGCCACCGTTCCGCCGAGCGGCAAGCCCACGCTGGTTCACAACGATTTCAAACTCGACAACGTGATGATCGACGCGACCACCCCCGATCGCATCGAAGCCGTTCTCGATTGGGAAATGACCACCGTCGGCGATCCTCTCTGCGATCTTGGCTTAACGCTGTGCTACTGGAGCTCCGCGCTGGTCCCCGGCACCACGCTCGAAGCCGTCACCACCGGCCCCGGCTGGTGGTCTCGCGATGAATTCGTCGCGCATTATTCGCAAATCACCGGCCGCGACCCCTCCGTGCTCCCCTGGCACGAAACCTTCGGCGTCTTCAAGCTCGCCGTGATCCTGCAGCAAATTTATTTCCGCTTCTGGCGCGGCCAAACTCAAGACGAGCGCTTCCGCCACTTCGACCAGCGCGTGAAAGCGCTCACCGAACGCGCCGCTGAAATGGTGGAGAAAATCGCTTGAGCGTGTTGTACCTGGTCCGCCACGGCCAGGCCGGGACCCGCGAGCATTACGATTCGCTCTCAGATCTCGGCCAGACGCAGGCCCGTCTTCTCGGCCAACACTTCGAGGAACAAGGCATCCATTTCGACGCCGTCTATGCCGGCTCACTAGCCCGCCAGCGCGCCACCGCCGAACACACGTTACCCGGAGCCGAAGTGGTAGTCGATTCCGGCTGGAATGAGTTCGACCTCGCGCAAGTCTACGCCGAATACGCTCCGCGTCTCGCCGCCGACGACGTCGAGTTCAGCCGCCAGTTCGACGAAATGCAGCAGCAGCTCACCGAAAGCCGCGGAGCCCACGGCTCCCCGATTCATCGCCGCTGGAACGAATGCGACAAGCAGGTGGTCCGAGCCTGGGTCGAGAGCCGCTACAAATATTCAGGCGAGACTTGGCCGGTATTCGTCTCGCGCATCCATGCCGCGCTCGAACGCACCCGGCGCAGCGAAGGCAACGTGATCGTGTTCACCTCCGCCACGCCTATCGGAATCTGCGCGGCGTTGACACTCGAATTACAAGACACGCGAGCCATGTGGCTGGCCGGCGTGTTATTGAACGCGTCTTTTTCATCGCTGCGCATCCGCGGTGAAGAAATTCGCCTGTTCAGCTTCAACAACTCCGCGCATCTCGCCCATCCGGACCTCCGTACCTTCCGATAACGCAGCGGCGCGGAGCTCTTTCTCGCGCGATTCCAGCGACATGCAGCTTCGCTCGAACTCAAATTTCGCGATCCATTGTTTAAATTGCAACCAGAGATGGCTGGCGTACTTATCAACCTCCAGTCCACCGAGCGGCGGCAGTCCTAGGAATCTTCGTCGCAACGTAAACGGCCGAGCAGCGCTTTAAATTGGCCGGATGGTAGGCGAGTACCGGTGCTCGACAAAAACATTTGGTCCCCTCATTGCTTGGGGTTACTGTGTCGATCCTGGCCGCTTGGCAATGCGGCCCCTTACCGTTCTGGGTTATGAGCGGGGGAGCTCCAACTGAAAGAAGTCGCTGGATGGCCCGATACGCGTGGCGGAAGTGTCCCTACACTCGCCACGCGCGTCCCCATATCAAGTAAGATGACCCTAAATGAACTTCGACCATTCCCCGAAAGTAGCCGCCCTTCAGGAACGCGTCACCGCGTTCATGCAGGAGCATATTTATCCCAACGAAAAACTTTATTACGACCAGATCGCCGAGGATCGCTGGCGCCCCATCCCCATCATCGAAAAACTCAAACCCGTGGCGCGCCAGGCCGGGCTCTGGAATCTTTTCCTGCCCGAATCCGAGCACGGCGCCGGCCTCACCAATCTCGAATACGCGCCGCTGTGCGAGATCATGGGCCGCTCGCCGCTCGCGCCCGAAGTCTTCAACTGCTCCGCTCCCGACACCGGCAACATGGAAGTGCTCGCGCGTTACGGAACCAAGGAACAGCAGGACCGCTGGCTGAAGCCTCTGCTCGCTGGCGAGATTCGTTCCTGCTTCAGCATGACCGAGAAAGACGTCGCATCTTCCGACGCCACCAATATTCAGGCGAGCATCCAGCGCAATGGCGACGAATACGTGATCAACGGCCGCAAGTGGTGGTCCTCCGGAGCCGGCGATTCCCGCTGCAAAATCTCCATCTTCATGGGCAAAACCGACCCCTCGGCGCCGAAACATAAACAGCAGTCCATGATTTTGGTCCCCCTCGACACCCCTGGCATCAAAATCGAACGCATGCTCACCGTCTTCGGCTATGACCACGCTCCGCACGGCCACGCCGAAATGACGTTCACCAACGTGCGCGTCCCCGCCTCCAACATTCTGCTCGGCGAAGGCCGCGGATTCGAGATCGCGCAGGGCCGCCTCGGTCCCGGCCGCATTCATCACTGCATGCGCCTGATCGGCCAGGCCGAGCGAGCTCTCGAAGCCATGTGCCGCCGCGTAAGCTGCCGCACCGCCTTCGGCAAGAAAATCGCCGAACAAGGCGTTACCCGCGCCGCCATCGCGGAATCCCGAATGGAGATCGAGCAGGCTCGCCTCCTGGTGCTGAAAGCCGCGCACATGATGGACACCGTCGGCAATAAAGCCGCCCGCGCCGAAATCGCCATGATCAAAGTGATCGCGCCCAATATGGCTCTGCGCGTCATCGATCGCGCCATTCAAGCCCACGGCGGCGCCGGCGTGTGTCAGGACTTCGAGCTCGCCGCGATGTGGGCCAACTCCCGCACGCTGCGCTTGGCCGACGGCCCCGATGAAGTGCACGCCGAAGCGGTCGCGAAAATCGAGCTCAGCAAGTACGCATGAGTACGCTGACCGTCGTGCGCCACGCACAGGCGCGTCCGTTCGAGAAGGATTCCGATCGTCTCTCGGAATTGGGCGAGCAGCAGGCGCGGGCCCTCGCCGCCTATTGGACCCAGCACGGCGTCGCGTTCGATGAAGTCTGGTGCGGAGGCTTGAAGCGTCACGCGCAGACCGCCGCGCTCGCGCTCGAACAATCTCCCACCGTGTGTGCCGATTTTAACGAGTACGACGTGGAGGGCGTTCTGAAATCCTATCCGCCGCCGAGTTCCTTCCCTGACAATCGCGCATTTCAAAAAGTCTTCGAGACTGCGATGCGGAGTTGGGTGGAAGGCTCCGTGAATGGCGCCGAACCCTTCGCGGCATTTCGCGATCGCGTTCGCAACGGCCTGCGCCGCATTCAGGAAGGCGCGTCAAACCGGCGAGTGGTTCTGTTCACTTCCGGCGGACCCATCGGAGTTCTGGTGCAAACCGCCCTCGGCGCGCCCGATCGCAGTTTTCTCGACGTAAACTGGCGCGTGCGCAACTGCTCCATCACCGAATTCGTGTTCAGCAGCGGACGTTTATCGCTCGATTCATTCAACGCGATCCCCCACCTTGTCGACGATCGGATCCGGACGTTTCGCTAGCGCGGTAATTCCGTCAACAACTCCTTGACCGCCGCATCCAGTTGCGAATCGCGACCCGTGTAGGATTCCCCAATCGGCCGCGTCACCGCGATGTCCACCGGCCGCGGATTCCCTTCCATTTTCTTCCCGTCCGCGCCCACCACCAGCGTCCCCGGCATCCGCATCACCGTCCCATCCACCAGATCCATCGATCCTGTGTAAATGATCCATCCCGCCGTCGGCTCGCCCACCACTTTCCCCAACTTCAACGTCCGATATCCTTCCGTGAAATCCTCGGCGTCCGAAAGCGAATGCTGATTCACCACCAGAATCGTCGGCAATTCCAGCGACCTCTGCCCCAGCACTGTGCGAGCCGGCCCCGGAGGCCCACCCCGATTCGTCATCGTTAAATACGGCCGCCGCGACAGCACATCCAGCGCGATCGCATTCACGAATCCGCCGTTGTTATTTCGAATATCGATCACCACTCCCGACTTCGCTCGATTCTCGGCATCCAGGTCGACATACAACTGCGTCAGCGCACCCTCCGACATATCCTTTATGTGCACGTATCCCAGCTTCCCGTTGCTGATCTTCGCGACGTACGCGCGATTGTCTTCCACCCATTTGCGATAAATCTCGTCGGCCAGCGAACCCACCGGCCGCACGATCACTTCGCGCCCGCTGATATCGAGCGCGACCCGCTTGTCCACCTTGTGTTGCAACACCTCGTCGAGATTCACGTGCGGCCCCATCGCCACACCATCCACGGCGCGCAATTCCTCGCCCACTTGAATTTTTTCGAGCGCCGCCGGCGAATGCGGCAGCACTTCAGTGATCTTCAGCTTGCCTGATTTTTCATACTCGACGCGATCGAAGCTCAACCCGAGTTGCCCCGTGACCGCGCGCGGTCCCGCGCCGCCGCCCGCCGCCGGTGCAGAAATTCCTGAATGCGATGAGTTCAGCTCCCCGATCATCAGCCGCAGAATCGCACGCATCTCATCCGGCGTGCGCGCGCCCTCAATCAGCGGAGCATACATTTTCCGCACCGCGTTCCAGTCCGCGCCATGATACGTCGGATCATAAAAGCCATCGCGCTGCCCCGCCCACGCCTCTTCGAACACGGCCATCTTTTCCTGGTTGAAATCGACGTCCATCTCCGCGTTGACGGCCACCGCGCGCGTCTGCTTGTTGTCTACGCCGATGGTCTGCACGCGACCTGCTTCCAGGAAATAAACCTCTTTCGAATCGGGCGAGAAATGCGCGTGATTCTTCGCGCCCGCCGTCGACGTCAATTGCCTCGGCCCCCGAGCCTCCCCGCCGCCGCGCCCGCCTCTTCCGCCCGCGCGATTCTCGTCCAGCGGATACAGATACAGATTCACCTGCCCGCCCACGTTTGCGGAAAACAGCAGCCATTTCCCGTCCGGACTGATCTGCGGCTGCGCGACGTTCAACCCGATCGGCAGCATCGTAATGCGATTGCGAATGTCATCGAAATCGATCTCCACCGGCTTCACCGGCGGCTTTGCGTCGGCATTTCCACCGCGACCCGCGCGCGCCGGTTCCGGCTTGAACAGATCGTCGAATTTCTCTTCCGCGAACTCGGGCTGCCGCGGAGTCAGATCGATGCGAGCCACTTCCGGCGTCTCCGTCCGCTGCCCGGTTTCATACAGCACATATTTTCCATCCGGGCTCCACTGAATCGAATTGACGTTGGTATTCGCCAGAAAACTGATCTGATGCGGAGCCCCGCCGCTCGCCTGGACAACATATATATTGCGCAGCGACTGGCTGCCCGCATTCGAATACGCGATCCATTTGCTATCGGGCGACCACGTGTAGCTGGTCGCGCCGAAACCGCCGCCGATGAATCCCGATACCAGCTGATGGTCGGTCTTCTTTTCGCCTTCCAGGTCGACGACACGCAGCTCTTTGCGATCCCGCACGAACGCGATCTTCTTCCCGTCCGGCGAAAACCGCGGGCCCTGATCCGGCTGCGGTCCGAACGTCAGTTGCGTTTCCGCGTGATGCGCAAAATCGTACGTGAAAACGTGCGTCACCGCGTCGCGCTCGCTCAAGTAAGCGATGCGCGTCGAGTCCGGCGCCCACGTGACCTGCGATTCGGGACCCGGAGTGTGCGTCACGCGAATCGCCTCGCCGCCATCGTGTGCCGAAGCCGCGAACACTTCCCCATGCGCGATCACCGCAATCTTTTTCGCATCCGGCGACAGCGCCAGGTCGGTAAATGTGCTCAGCGTCAGATGCGTCACGCCCGGGCTCGCCGGCGCACCCACCAGCGTGATCGGCACCGGATAAGACTCGCCCGTCTTGGTGTCAAGCTGCCAGATCTTGAAATCGCGCTCGAACACTACAGCCTTGCCGTCGTATCCGATGGAAGGCCACAGGACGCGCCCGTCGGTGAACTTGGTCACCTGCTTCATCTTGCCGCCGACCGTCGACGTCCAGATGTTCTGCGCTCCGCTGCGATCCGACATGAAATATAAATTCTTTCCATCCGGCATCCACATCGGCCACGCATTGCGCCCGTTCAGGTCGATGACACGCTCATACGTCGCCGGCGATCCCTCCTTGCGCAGCCAGATTTCCGATTCATCCAGATGGCTGTGCCCGTGCCGCCACCATTGCTGATCGCCATTGCCGCGAGCCGCGAACGCGACAGTGCTCCCATCCGGCGCGGGCGCGGCTTGAAATTCATTCGTGAACCGATCCGCGCTCACCGGCATCGGCGTTCCGCCATCGACGCTGACTCGATACAGATCGTTCTTGCGCCCGACGTCATGCGTGCCGTTCGAAAAATAAATCCATTTCCCATCGCGCGACCATGCATCCAGCTGATCCATCCCGTCGTCCGCCGTCAGTCTCTTTAGCTCGCCGCTGGCGAGCGTCAGAACATAGATGTCTCCGCCGCCGGTCCGCGTCGAAACGAACGCGAGCTTATTTCCATCCGGCGAATACAGCGGCCGCGATTCGTCGGCCGGGTGCGAAACCAGCAAGTGAGCTTCGCCGCCCTTCGCCGGCGCGACCCAGATGTCGCCTCCCGAAACAAACGCGATCTCCGGCCGCGTCGGGCACAGCGCCGGTTCGGTCATGTAAGGCACGCCGGCCAGCGCGGCGATCGAAATCGTGAGCAGAAGTGAAAGGATTCGAGCCATGTATCAAATCTTAACCGCAAATTTGATAGGCTGTTTGGGCATGAGGTTTTCGCTTTTCTTCTTGATCGCATCGGCGCTTTTCGCGCAGGAAACTGCGCCTCCGCCTGAGCTCAACGCCGCGGAAAAACAGTTTCAGGATTCGATGGTGAACGTGAAGCTGGTCGGCTTCTTCACGCTCGGGGACAGCGCGGAGCTGCACGACGACAGCTACGTGATCGAGCGCGTATCGAAGATTAAGGAAGACATGTGGAAGATCGAGGCGCACATCATGTTCAACAAGAAAGACTCGAAAATCGCGCTGAATCTTCCCGTGAAGTTCGCGGGCGATACTCCGGTCATCTCGCTGACCAACTACATGGTCCCCGGCTTTGGCTCATTCACCGCGCGGGTGGTTCTCTACAACGGATCTTACGCGGGAACGTGGTCCGGTGCGGGCGGGCGAGGTGGCACGCCGCACGGCGGTACGATGTTCGGAAAAATCGTCAAGAACGAAGCTCCCGCTCCGCAGTAAATGCCCGAGCTGCCCGATATCGCCGTCTACATTGAGGCGCTGGAGCAGCGAATTCTCGGCCACACTCTCGAACGCGTCCTGATCGGCAGCCCGTTTCTTCTCCGCACCGCCGACCCTCCTCTCGATTCCGCGTTCCAGCACAAAGTGATCGCCTTGCGCCGCGTAGGAAAGCGCATCGCAATCGGCTTCGACAACGATGTGTTTTTAGTTCTCCATCTGATGATCGCGGGCCGCCTGCATTGGTTCGAGTCGAAAAAGAAGACTCGCCCCGACGGCCGCCGCATGCTCGCTGCTTTCGAGTTCGACAATGGCTCGCTCACGCTGACCGAAGCCGGATCGCAGAAGCGAGCCTCACTGCATGTGGTCGCCGGTCAAGCCGGTCTGGATGCGCTCGACCCCGGCGGCATGGACGTGCTTAAGGCTACCGTGAAGCAGTTCGGCGCCGCGCTGACCCGCGAAAATCACACATTGAAGCGGTCGCTGACGGACCCGCATTTATTCAGCGGCATCGGCAACGCTTATTCTGATGAAATCCTGCATCGCGCTCAATTATCTCCGGTGCTGCTGACGCAGCGCATGAGCGAGGAAGACATCGCGCGGCTCCTGACCGCGACCAAAGAAATCCTCATCGAGTGGACCGAAAAACTCCGCGCCGAATCCGCGGGAAAATTCCCCGAAAAGGTGACGGCATTTCGTGAAGGCATGGCGGTCCACGGCCGCTACGACCAGCCCTGCCCGCGCTGCGGCGCAAAGGTCCAGCGCATCCGCTACGCATCGAATGAAACCAACTATTGCGCGCGCTGCCAGACGGGAGGAAAGCTCCTCGCCGACCGAGCCCTCAGCCGCCTGCTACGCGAAGATTGGCCCCGAACGCTCGAAGAATTGGAAGAACGCCGCAGGTAGGCTATATTAGAAAAGCACGGCGCTGGAGTGGCGGAACTGGCAGACGCACGGGACTCAAAATCCCGCATCCTTCACTGGGTATGAGGGTTCGACTCCCTCCTCCAGCACCAGAAGATTTTAAAGCGATAGGACTAGCTCGGTGAACAAAGAGCAGATCATCAACTCGGCATGGAAGAAGGCCGTGTATCTACGCCCAATTCCAAAGTTGTTCGATGCTCCCCACGGAAACGAGATCGGTCCGATCGATAGGGCGTGGCTCATTCACCAGGTCACGAAGGAAAACGGCGTCCACCTGCAGATGGAGACCGCCGGCTACGGGATCAAGTTAAACTGGGACAACATTCGGGAGTTCAGCAGCGATCCAGTTCGCGGTGACCGATACGGATTCTTGCTATTGAAGATTCAGATTAATATCGGTGGTGACAGCATTTGGGTCGAGCCCTTCGTCGGTATGCTGGCGTGACTTGGGTAAGATAATGCCTTCGTAGTCCCGCTCAGCTTTGCCAAGGGGAAGCGTTTATCTAGTGAGAGGAATTTCCGCGCTGCCGCACACAACGGACACCGTCACAGTTCGGCGGCTCACGCCTAAGGTATCGACGCAGGGATGATTCGCGGGCCCGAGAACGGCAGTCTATAATTGAAGTGTGGAACAATTCGACGTTTTAAAACGATACCTAGCGAATAAGAAGGGGCTTACGGTGAGCCCCCAAAGAATTATCGCCGTCACGGACGATAAAACGGGAAACACGATAACGGTAGAATGTATTCACCCGGATTATATCTTTGCGTACGCGGACGGTGGGACTCCGAATGAGATGTTCAAAATCGAGCAAGAGCCGGGACGGAGCGCAACCTTCCATTCGCTTACGAATGTCGAGTCGTACGCGAATGCCAGCCTCCTGGCCGACCATATCACAAATATGCTCGCGGGCCTCGCCCAGAATTCAACCACGGCCTAGTCTGTTGGACCTTTTGGAAGAGGGCTTTTCGGCCGGCTCGCTTCAAGCTGTTTTGCGGCGCCGCGGTGGACGTCTATGATCCAGGTCATGCTCCACTTGGGCTAACGAGATAGATTTCCCTTCCCGCATCTCGCGGCGAGCCGTTTCTACCAACGCACTCTCTTCAGGAGTAAGAATGTCGTCCGGATCGGCGGCGCGTGGAACGACGATGTGGCGCGTGGCCCTGGTCGGCTTGCTTGCCATGCTCTCAGAATAACTCTCTTACTGCTTCACCAACTCCACCCGACGATTCAACGCCCGGCCATCTTCCGAATCATTCGACGCGAGCATCTGCACGGACCCGTTACGATGCCGCCGGCATGCCAAAATAGCGACATGCGAGTCGGCATCATCGGCACCGGAGCCATCGCTCACAAACACGCGCAGGCCTACAAAAATATCGGCTACCAGGTAATCGCATGCAGCGGCCTCGATCCCGAGCGCGGCAGAAAATTCGCCTCACAATACGCATGCGAGCCGATCGAGCGTTGGCAGGACCTCTGCCGCCTTCCCAACGTGGACTTCGTCGACGTCTGCACCTTTCCCGATTTTCGCCTCGAAATTGTCGAACTGTGCGCGCAAACCAAAAAACACGTGCAGGTGCAAAAACCGATCGCGACCAATCTTGAAACCGCGCGAAAAATGGTCGACACGGCGCGCGACGCCGGCATCGTGCTCGGAGTGGTCAGCCAGCATCGGTTCGACGATTCCATTCAGTGGCTGAAGCGCAACCTCGCGCGGCTGGGCGAAATTCTCGAAGCCGACGCGTACATCAAGTGGTATCGCCCGCCGCAATATTACGCGCGCCCGGTGAAAGGAAGCTGGACCACCGAAGGCGGCGGAGCTCTCATCAATCAGGGAATCCATCAGACCGACCTGCTGTTGTGGCTCCCC
>Ga0209415_10008405_pt1 | contig 17915 bp, 11 predicted proteins | sample PeaSoiSIISIP2007_FD_187696 | JGI IMG/M metagenome (GOLD analysis project Ga0209415, IMG submission 187696) | Peat soil microbial communities from Weissenstadt, Germany - SII-SIP-2007 (SPAdes) (version 2) | ecosystem: Environmental > Terrestrial > Soil > Wetlands > Peat | place: Germany... | reverse complement strand
TCCGTAGCAGGGCTACTGCGGAGGGTGGAGGGGAGAGGGCCGGGGTGAGGGCGAGCCTCCCTCTGACTTTTCCCCGGCTTGAACAGTTACGTTCATTTCAATGGCTTTGGTGCAGCTCGGCGGCGAGCGTTTTTATTTCCGTCAGGTCACGCCGCGGCTCGCTCCAGCCATACCACAGCGCGTAATCCGGGTTGGCGTGGAAGGTGCCCTGGAAAGCGCGCATCCGGTGTTCGAGAAACATGACGAACAGCTTTTGTTCGATCACCGTTGGCGCATCGTGGAACGTCAGCAGATCGGGAAAGGCGCTGGCGTAGTTGGCTGGCTTCGGCAGCGAACCATCCTGGTAAAGCCCCGCCACCACGCGGATCGCCTCGGCCATCAGACGGTCGGCTTCCCTGATCATACTTAAGTCAAGCTCCGCTGAACTTAAGTCCCTATTGACTTGGGAGCGGTCCGTTTTATACACTGGCAAGCGGTGATGGCGGCGCGGAAACGGGTCTATCCTGCCGCGTTTGCGGCAAAAAGGACGAATCGCAAAGAGAATATTCGCGGGCCATGCGTTTTTGGCAATGAAAAATGATATTTTGGATGTGGGGCGTGAAGGCGCTTTTAGGTTCACGAAGGCAACCGGCTGGCTCCGGTTGAGGACCGCCGGCCTGCCGAGGCTTTTGGCGGTGCTGGCGGTTTTGGCTTTGCCTGCCAGGGGCCGCGCGCAATTCACTTGCTCGACCAATAACGGGACCATTACCATCGCCGGATACACCGGTCCGGGTGGCGGGGTCGACATTCCCGGCACTTTCACGGGACGGGCGGTGACCGGGATTGGAGCCGCCGCGTTCGAGAACTGCACGACGGTGACCGGCATCACCATTCCCGAGAGCGTGACCAGCATCGGGGACAACGCGTTTTCCGGCTGCACCAATTTGGAAGCGATTACGGTAAATCCGCTCAACCGGAGTTACAGCAGCGTAGATGGAGTGCTGCTTAACAAGAGCCAGACCAGGCTGGTCCAATGTCCGGCGGGCAAGAGTGGCGGGTACACGGTTCCCGGGAGTGTCACGAGCCTCGGAGATTACGCGTTTTATGACTGCGTCGGTCTCTCGGACATTGTCATACCCAGCAGCGTGGCGACGATCGGGAATTACGTTTTCTACGCGTGCGTCAACCTTGAGAACGTCACGATTCCCGATAGCGTGACCAGCCTCGGGAGCGGGGCGTTTTATGGCTGTGCCGGCCTGGCCAGCGTCACGATTCCCAACAGCGTCACGAGCCTCGGGGTTGGGGCGTTTTCCGACTGCACGGGTCTGGCGGCTTTCGTTCTTCCGAACCGGCTCACCAGCATTGAGAGCGATATGTTTTCGGGCTGCACCCGCCTGAACGGCGTCACGATTCCAAATACGGTCGGCACCATCGGGGGTTACGCGTTCCTGGGCTGCGCCAGCTTGACGAGCATCACGATCCCCAACAGCGTCACGAGCCTCGGGTATGAGGCCTTCGGTAGTTGTGGGAGCCTGGCCAACGTGACCCTTCCCAACGCGCTCACGGCCATTGGAAACAACGTGTTCTCGGGGTGTTCGAATTTGAACAGTATTACCATTCCGGTCAGCGTGACCAGCATCGGGGATTACGCCTTTTCCGACTGCACCAGCTTGTACAGCATCACAATTCCGAAAAAGGTTTCGGCGATTGGGAGCTACGCTTTTTCTGGATGCAGCGGTTTGGCTAGTTTCTCGGCCACCAATAGCCTCACGAGCATCGGCGATGGCGCTTTCGCCGGCTGCCGCAGCCTGACGCAAGTGACGCTTCCTCAAAGAGTCGTCAGGCTTGGGAACAACACCTTTTCGGGTTGCAGCAGCCTGAGCACCATCGCAATTCCCAATAGCGTCACCAGCATCGGCAGCTACGCCTTTTCGGACTGCACGGGGCTGGCTGGCATCACTCTTCCCGCGACCGTCCAAAGCGTGGGGGATGGCGCGTTTTCGGGCTGTACCGGCCTGGGGAGCATCGCCCTTCCCGGCCACGTCACCAGCCTGGGGAACGATGTGTTTTCGGGTTGCAGCGGTCTCACCAGTGCCAGGATTTCATCACCGCTGAGGGCGATTGGGACCAGCGTCTTTGCCAATTGCGTCAGTCTAACCGAGGCGGCGCTGCCCAGCAGCGTCCGGAGCATCGGAGGCTATGCGTTTTCGGGCTGTACCAGCCTAACGAGCCTCACCCTTCCGAGCGGGGTCATGAGCCTCGGGAATAATGTGTTTTCGGGTTGTTCCGGCCTTGCCAGCGTGACCATTCCCGGCAGCGTGAACAGCCTTGGGGATTACGCCTTCTCCGGCTGTGGGAGACTGGCCGGCGTGACCCTGCCTGCGAAGCTCACCAGCACCGGGAACTATACGTTTCTGGGCTGCACGAACTTGTCCAGCATCACGATTCCCACCGGCGTGAACGGCATCGGTGATTACGCCTTTTCCGGCTGCAGCAGCCTGGCTGGCGTGACCATCCCTGCAAGTGTAACGAGCCTGGGAGCAGGCGCCTTTCTGAACTGCGCGAGCCTCGCCACGGTGACCATTCCAAGCAGTGTCGCAAGCATTGGTTATGAGGCCTTCTCCGGCTGCACCGGGCTGGCGAGGGTGTTCTTCCTGGGGAATGCGCCCTCGACGGTTGGTTCTGATGTGTTTCTCGGGGCGGCAAACGCGAGGGTGTTTTATCTCGCGCCAACCACCGGATGGGGCTCCTCTCTTGGCGATGGCCCAACGGTGGCGGTAAGCAAGCCCGTGATCATCCAACCAGTACCGAATCAATATGCGCTGCCCGGGGGCAAAGCCCTGCTTTCCGTCAGTGTTTTTGGACCCCAGCCAATCAGCTATCAGTGGCAATTCAACGGAAACAATATTTCAGGAGCCAAAAGCAGCACTTTAACGCTGTCGTCGGTTCAGAGTAACGAGGTGGGCAACTACACAGTGGTTGCGGCCAATTCCTATGGCAGCATCACCAGTTCGCCCGCGCTCTTGTCCCTCGCGGCGGTAGCGGGCACTTACCGAGGATTGATCGCCGCCGCCGATCCTTTTGACAATACCAACTCGGGCGCGCTCCTGGTTACGGTCACGTCCGGCGGCGCTTTTTCGGCAAAGCTCACCTTTCCCGCCCAGACAACCTCCGCGAGCGGCCAGCTCGCGGTGTCTGGCGGGCGGACCGGCACAGCGACAGGGCAATTTACAGCCGAGGTCGGTGGTCGCAGCGTAGAAGTCATAATGGTGCTGGCGCTGGATTCTTCAACCGCGGTTTCCGGCTCGCTAAGGGCGGTCGTGGACGGCGCCACTTTGGCACAAATCGATGGCGCGATGGTAGCCGACAGCGCCAACCCCGGTCTCTTCAATGTGGCCGTCTTATCCGCCACCACCAATCCGCCCGCAGGAAATGGGTACGGCTCCGTCGCCGTTGCCGCAACCGGGGTCCGAATCAACCTGACCCTCGCTGACCCGGGGGCCGTCATCACCGCCCTGGCTTCCGACCTGCTCAAGAACGGCGCCATCCCGGTATTCAGTTCGCTTTACCAGCAAAAAGGGTTTTTGAGCGGCTGGCTTACCCTTAGCAATCAGCAGGTTTTCTCGGAGGCTCCGCTGGCGTGGCACAAAGAGGCCGGGGCTGGCAAAAGTTTCTTTGCGGGAGGATTCAATCAATGGGCAAGCGTTCAAGGCGGTCTCTACGGCTCGGTGACCAATCTCACACGGTGGGGAACAAACAGTCTCGTATTTGACGGCCAACCCCTCGAAGGGGAGCTCGTTGATTTCGCGGGCGGCACCTATGCGAACGGGCTTTTGTCCATCCCGGTGACCGGCGATCCGCAGAACGCCACGCCGTGGATCGTCACTTCAGCCACCGGTTTGGTGGAACTGAGCGGCGGCGGGCTGACCGGCTCGGGCATTCTGGTTCCGGAGGGAGCGCCTTCACCCGGGATCTACGGTTTTGTCACCAACACCATAAGTGAAGCAGGCGCGGTCCATGCGATCGAGGCGCAGCCTGGCCTAACGCATTGAACAGGGCTTGGGTTGAGCCCGTCATTTGACCGCCGGGCGCAGGACCAGGTTGCGGTACTCGATGCCGGTGTGGTCGCCTTGGAGGTAGATGGGGCCGGGGCGGTTCACGTCCGACCACAAGGCGCCGCCAGTGCAGCCCAGGACCGGCTGGTTATCGATGATGCGCGTGCCGTTGAGGATTACGGTCACGTGCCGGTCCGCGAACGTAATATCCATCGTCTGCCACCCGCCGGCAGGTTTCTCGGCCGCCGCGGTCGGTGTGATGCGGCTGTAGAGCGCGCCCATATTGTGCGAGTTTAGCGGGCGGCCGTAAGTGTCCGCGACCTGGACTTCGTAGATGCCGCGCAGATACACCCCGCTGTTTCCATTCTTCGCGACCCGCGTCTCGAGGGTGAGGTTGAAGTCCTCGAACTCCCGGTCGGTGCGGAGGTTGCCGTAGTTCTTGTGCGGTGTGCCCTCCTCCTGGACCACGGTGTTCACCAGGAGACCGTCTTTCACGCTCCAACCGTTGACCGCGTTCGGGTCGGTCAGCCGCCATCCAGTGAGGTCGTTGCCGTTAAAAAGGGCGATCGGCTGGCCGAATTTCAGATTGGCCAGGTCCGGCGCCGGGGGCGCCGGGGCAATCCGTTTGCCCGAAAAGGTGCTGGTATCCTCGCCCTGGCCGTTCTCGCGCTGCTTGACGCTGATTAGCTGGATGGTGTCCCCGTCGACGGTCGCGGTGATGGTTTCCACCAGGGTCCGTCTCACCTGCTTGCCGGCCTCGCGGCGGCGGACGATGTGGTTGCGCGTCACGACCAGTTTGCCATCCTCGAGCTTGGCGGATGCGGTGGGCTCGACACTCCCCGCCGCCCAGAGCAGCGCGGCCTTCAAGCCCCCGTCGGCTTCCTCGACCCCGAGCCAGCCCGGCGCCCCGCCGGGCAGTGTGAGCGCCCAGCCACCCAGGAAAGGATTCTCCGCCGCCACCGCTCCGCCCAGTGCCGCACACATGAACAGAAGACTCACCTTGATTCGCAAAGAATGACGCATAAGCATGTTGCCCTTATGCTCCCGGCTGCCAAGCAGCGCAAGCAGATTCTTGCCCGAGATGGGCAGTGGTTGCGGTTACTGTGCCCGCTTGATTTCAAGCCATTGCAGCAGGGCGTCTTCAATTTGGCGGACCTGTGCCTCCGTCATTCTGCCCAAACGCCTTTCCGCGCGCGGCGTCGGCACGGTCGCCGGACTTTGCGCGAGGAACGCTCCAGGCTTAAGCAACGGCAACGGCACCTGGATTTCAAATGGCGAGTCGCGCAACGTGGTGGTGTGGGGAATGACGGTGATCAGATCGCGGTCTTTTAGGCCGGCGGGACCGCTCAGCACAAGAGCAGGCCGGACCTTCTCGATCATCCCCAGGTCCACGAGCCAGACCTCACCGCGACCGGGCACGCCCCTCCTCCTCGTCCAGCGCAGCGAAGGTTACGCGGGCGCTTTCGGCAATGTCCTCGTCGGTCAGCGATTGGCCGTAGAGCAAAACGGCCGGCTTTGCGGCAAGCCGGCGCTCCAATTCGCGGCACAACGCCCGTTGCTCGTCACGGGGCAGTGCCTCAAACTGTTCCAGAATAGCCTCAGCTTTCGCGCTCATACGCTTAACCATAACCGCCACGAGTCGAGCTGGCAAGGCTTTCGTTCTCTCTTGACACCGCATTCGCCGGGGCCATGCTCGGGCTATGAATTCACCAAGTTTACTCCGCGCTGCTTCAAAAGGCCAGGCGGCGGGCTGGCCGCTCACACGGCGGCGGTTCATGCAGACCATGGGACTGGGCGCCGCGGCCCTGGGATTCGATGGGCGGGCCTCGGCGGAGGAGAAGCCGATCCAGGGATTCGAGAAGGCTCCCGAGGACCCGAATGCCTCGAAAGGCTGGCAACCGGTATCGGACCGCAAGGTTCGAGTTGGGATTGCCGGGTACGGGGTCTGCAAGTTCGGAGCGGAGTTCGGGTTTCAAAACCACCCGAATGTCGAGGTGGTGGCGGTGAGCGATCTTTTTCCCGATCGTTGCGCGGAGTTGGCCCGAGTGTGCGGTTGCGCCAAGACTTTTCCTTCGCTCGAGGAACTGGTCCAGGACGACCGCATCGAGGCGGTATTCGTCGCCACCGATGCCCCGAGCCATGCGCGGCACTGCCTCGAGGTCTTGAAGCATGGCAAGCATGTCGTCTCGGCAGTGCCGGCGGTCTTCGGTTCCCTTGAAGACGCCCACGCGCTCTATGCCGCGGTCAAGGCCAGCGGCCGCAAATACATGATGTTCGAGACCTCGTGCTTCCACGAAGACCTCCACGCGATGCGGGAGATCTACCGGGTCGGCAGCCTGGGCACCCTCGTCTATTCGGAAGGGGAGTATTTTCATTACATGGAGCAGCCGATTCCTTCTTACAAGGACTGGCGCGTCGGCCTGCCGCCACAGTGGTATCCAACGCATTCCAACGCGTATTATGTGGGAGTGACGGGGGGCAGTTTCACCGAAGTGAGTTGCCTGGGCCTGCCGAGCCGAATCGAGCATTTGCAACCCGCCAACAACCGCTACCAGAATGCCTTTGGCACGGAGATAGCCCTGTTGCGCACGAGCGAGGGCGGGATGTCCCGCATGGGCGTGAGCTGGGACACGCCCGGTTTTGGGGGAGAGATGGGCCGCATCCGCGGACAGAGAGGCACGTTTTACGGCAAGTACGCCGGCCTCGAGTCGAAGCTGCCCAACACCGCCCGCCCGCCGCTGCCCCCGGGCGTCGCCGCCGGCGGCCATGGCGGCTCGCATGGCTATCTGATGAACGAGTTCGTCACCGCCATCCTTCAGGATCGGCAACCCCTGGTCAACATCGCCTGGGCCCTTAACCTGACGGTGGCGGGCATTGTCGCCCATGAGTCCGCCCTCAAAGGCGGGGAACTGATGAAGATCCCTCAGTTCGCCTAAGTGGGCCGTTTCATAAATACGCTGACGTAGGCGGCGAGGGATTTTTCGTGCAGACGAGGCGCGCGCGAGGAGCATATCCGCAGCGATACGTGACGAGCGCGCAACGAAGTCTGCGCGAAAAAGAACCGCCGAATACGTTAGCGTATTTATGAAACGGCCCACTAAGAGTGGCGGGTTGCGCTTTCGGGCGGGGCACGGATAGGAGAATTCCGTGCCAGCGGTGTCATCCGCAGCTAATTGCTTTCCTCGCTAAACGGCGGAGCCCGACGCAGTTTCTTTGCTTGCGGCCCGAACCCCGCAGTCCAATAATTCCTCGCGTCTCTGAATTATGACCGAGTCCTTCCTGGCATTGTGCATTCTCATTGTCGGCGCCGGTTTGGCCCAGGCGGACCCACCGCCGCCGGCTTCGCCAATCGGCAAACGGCCCTACGAATTGGACTGGGCCAATCGCGTCGAGGACCACTGTCCGCCCCTAGTGGACTTTGAGGATCTCACGGGCTGGCGCGTGGAGTGCAAGGACGCGGAGGCGAAGTTCGAGGCAACGCGCGAGCAGCAGATTTGGGGCGAGCACGTGGGCAAGCTGACGTATCGCGCCACCGGCTCCGCGCCGGAGGTGCGGATCCTGCCGCCCAACCCCATCCCCATCAGCGGGCCGTTCGATGCGCTCACGCTCTGGTGTTACGGCAACAACTGGGGCTGGGCCACCGACCCGTCCACTCCGCACGCGGGCGTCACCGCCCTCTTCCTCGATGCCGCGGGCGAGGAATTCTCCGTCTTTCTCTACAGCGTGGACTGGAAGGAATGGTTCCTGTTGCATCGACGCCTGGCGCCCGAGCAGATCCAGCGGGTCAAGCAAGGCGCCCGATTCAAGGGCCTGCTCATCACCAACGGCAAGAACCGGGAGGACCGGGTTCTTTATTTCGACAACCTCGCCGTGTTCACCGAGCAATTCCAGCCACTCACGTTCGAGGCGCGGCCCCTGCGCGGCTGCACCCTCCTGCCGGGCGAGTCGGCGGGCGCCAACACCGGGCCTGGCCGGTTGCCCTTTCCAACGCGAGAGCAGACCATTCTGCCCTGCAACCTCACCGAGCAATTTACCAACTCCATCAAAGCCCCAATGCCCGGAACCGCTGAGGCCTTCGCCCTCGTTTACGAAGGGGTCGATGGCCGCCTGACGTGTCATTTGAAACCCCAGACCGGCACTTGGAGCGATCTGGCGTTCGACTGGGAGTTTCCGCTGCGCTCGGGGGCGGGGCCGCAAGACCAGGCGGTCTGCCACGTCCAACCCTGCGTTGACGGAGGCGTGTATCTCGAGACCTCCGAAGGCCCGGTCCTGCCTGAAAAGGCCGAGCACCTCGGCACCGGGCAGAACGACGGTGGAATCCAATCGCGCTGGCGCCTGAGCGCGCACGGCGTCTCCGCCGAAGTCACTTACACCTATCGCCTCTGGAGCAAATCTCTGGTCATCGAAGTATCGGCTCCCGGGGGCAACGTTGCCGAGGTCCGTTTCGGCCGTGCCCTCGGCGCCGGCCTCCGCGATCCGCGTTTGGTCACTAATCCCTTCTATCCGGCCGAAGGCGGCCGGCCCGCGGTGCTCGTCTCGTCGACGCCGGACTCGCCGCTCTTCCTGGCGGGCAACGCCGATTGGTATCTGTCCAACGGCTCCATTTTATGGGCGGCCAACTCCGTTTCGGCGAAGGGAGTAACTTACAACGGCGGCACGCGCTACCTGCCGCTGACCAACGGCAAGCGCAACGGCTGTTTCGAACGGTTCTTCGTCACGCTCTCCCCGCGCTACGAGGAAGTCCTGCCGACCATCCCGAATCCCGCCTCGCCTTGGAAGCGGATCACCGGCACGCACCTTTGGCGCGCGCATGCCGCCTCGGATCGGCAGCGGGACGCGAGCTATTGGACCGAGGCGCACCGCTACGGCATCACGCAGATGGTGGTCACCGACCACGAGACGCTTTGGCGTGACGAAGGCGAGAGCTTCACTTTTCGCACCCGGGCCGCCCCGGGCAAAGGCGGGGACCAGGGCGCCTACGACTACGCCCGGCTCATGCAGGACAAACTCGGCTTCATCTACGGCCCCTACAACAACTTCACCGACTTCGCCCCGGTCAACGAGTTCTGGAATTTCGACATGGTCGCGCGCGACCCGCACAACCAGCTCCAGCATGCGTGGATGCGCTGCTACGCGCCCAAACCCAACCGCGCCGTCGAGTACTGCGCCCGGCTCGCCCCGCAGATTCAAGCCAAGTTCCATTTCAGCACCGCCTATTGCGACGTGCATACCGCCGTGGCTCCGTGGCATCGGGTGGACTACGACCCGCGCGTGCCGGGGGCAGGCACGTTCGCCGCGGTCTTCTATGCTTACGGCGAAATCATGCTCCTCCAGAAACAGGCTTGGCATGGCCCCGTGTATTCTGAGGGCAACTACCATTGCTTTTATATGGGCCTGACCGACGGCAACTACGGCCAGGACCAGAGCTATCATCCGGCCGAGAACCCGTGGCTGGTCGATTTCGATCTGCGCCAGATGCATCCGCTGGGCTGCAACTTCGGCATGGGCAACCTCGAGATGTTCTACGCCAACGTGCCTCAGCCCCGCGCCACGCCCGAGCAGCGCGAGGCCGAAATCGACCGGTTCCTGGCCGCGACCGTGGCCTTCGGTCATCCGGGTTTCCTGGTCATGGAAGGCGGCTACGGCCATGCGCTCCGGAGCTACTACATGCTCCAGCAGCTTCAGAGCCGCTATTGCCTGGCCAACGCCGACGACATCCGCTACGTCACCGCCGACGGCCAGCTCCTGGACACGAGCCGGGCCGTGGCCGGCGGCGCGTTCCGGCGCTCTCAAGTCGTCACCCGCTATGCCGACGGCACCGTGACCGCCGCCAACGGCAGCCGCACTGAGCGCCTCCGTTGCGTCGCCTTCGGCCGCAAGCTCGATTTGCCCCCCAACGGTTACGCCGGCTGGACGACCGACGGCGCGCTGGACGTCCTCAGCGGCGACACCCAAGGCCACCGCTGCGATTACGCCGCCACGCCGGCCTACGTTTACGTGGATGGGCGCGGCGCCTTCGCCCGGTTCCGTAGGGCCGCCGGCGACGGCCTGGGCGTGTGCCGCCTGCTCCCGAAAGGCCAATACGAAATCATCCTCTACCAGGATGCCCAGTGCGGCTTCGCCATCCGTGCCGCCTCCGCCGTGGCGTTGGACAAAGAAAACCACGAACTCGGCCCGGCCGAGCTTCGCGCCAAAGATGGGCTGACCTACGTGGCGCCCGTCAAAGGAGCGTTCAGCTACCGCCTGACCGCCAATTGAGCAGGGAGCAGGGCCGATTCATGAAAGGGGCGGGGACAGCTTCGTCCCCGCTTCCTCTTCGCACGGATTGCCAGGAAGCGGGGACGAAGCCGTCCCCGCCCCTTTCGCGACCCGATTGATGATTGACGTCCGGCGAAAAGCGGCGCAGAATCCGAGCCCATGAATAACCCAGGGCAATCCTCGTCCGCATTCACCCGCCGGGGTTTCATCCAGGCCTCCGCCCTCGCGGCCACCGGAGCCGTAGCGGCCGTGTCCAGCGTGGCACACGCCGCCTCCGCTGCCGCAGCGCCCGCCACCGAAAACCGAGCCGCGTCCACTCCCGCGGCCCTGCCGCGCGGCAGGCTCGGCAAGGCCAGCATTAGCCGCCTGTTGCTGGGCGGAAACCTCATCGGCGGCTGGATGCACGCGCGCGACCTCAAGTACAGCGGCGCCTTGTTTCGGGCCTACGTGACCGAACAGAAACTCATGGAGACGCTCTGCCTGGCCGAAGAGCACGGCATCAACACCGTTTTTGAGACGGGCGCAGACTACGTGCAGCGCTACAACCGCGAGTTCCGCGGACACCTCCAGATCATCCCGCATGTCGAAGTGCAGCCCGGGCAAAGCGATCGAGCGCTCTCTGACCACATCAAGCAGCAGGTGGATACGGGGGCGGTGGCCTTATATGTCTGGGGGGTTTCTGCCGACCGGTTGGTGCAGACCGGGGCGGTGGACCGTATATGCAAGGCGGTCGAAATGGCCAAGGCCCACGGTTTGCCCGTAGGCGTGGGCGGCCATTCGCTGCTGGTGCCGATGGCGTGCGAGAAAAACCAAGTGCCCTGCGACTTTTACGTCAAAACCCTCCACAGTGACGATTATCCCTCGGCAACGCCCAAGCCGTTGCGCAAGGAGTTCATCTGGCTCGACGGCGGCCCGGGTTGGTACGACAACATGTGGTGCATCAATCCGGAGGAGACCATCGCCTTCATGAAGACGGTCACCAAGCCGTGGCTCGCCTTCAAGGTGCTGGCCGCCGGCGCCATTTATCCGCGCGAGGCCTTCCCTTACGCCTTCAGGAACGGCGCGGACTTCATCGCCGTCGGCATGTTCGATTTCCAGATCAAGGAGAATTGCCAACTCGCCGCCAAAGTCATCCGGCTGGTGCAAACCCGCGAGCGCCCGTACGCCGCGTAGCCCGACGTCGCTACGCTCCGAAATCCGAAGCCCCGAAGGCCGAAATCCCAAGAAGGAGTGGTCTGGGTTCGGATTTCGGATTTCGGATTTCTTTCGGATTTCGGGTTTCTCACTCTGCCCACGTTCAATAGGGGAGGACCAGGCTCAGCCTCATTACTTCTCTCTGCTTTTTTCCTTCTCGCCCTGGCCTTCGCCGGACCTGGCCTTGGACGCCGGTTCTCTAGCCGGGGTCTTGGACGTGGACTCTCTCGTGGAGGTCCTGGACTCCGGCTCTCTGGCGGAGGTCTTGGACGTGGACTCTCTCGAGGACGCCGGCTCCTTGGAGACGGACCGCTCGGACGCGGTGGCGCGCGGGTGTGATTCCCCTTCGGACCTCGCCGCCGGACGAGCCGCGGACACCTGCCGAGTTGCCTCTACCTTGTGGCCGGAGGCGGCGACCCGGTGATCTTCATGCCGTACCGCGACGTTCCGGTGTTCCTCTTGCGCTCTCACGTCGCGGGCGTGGGGCACGTCGCGGGTGATCTCCCGCACGTCGCGATGGCTGAGTTGCGCCATCCGTTCCACGCGGATGCCCTCGTTGACGAAGTGGCCATGCTCCATGTGGTAGCGGCTGATGAGCGTGCTCCGGCCGAAAACCACCACCAACCGGTCCCGGGGCACGATGAAACGCCGGAAATCATGCTCCCAGAAATGGTCGCAAGCGACGAAGCTAAAGAAACCCGCCGACAACCCGAAATCGAAATCGAGGCCGACCCGGAGGCCGCGAAATCTCCACCCGCCCTCAACAAAGACCGCGCCGATGGGCAAGGGCGCCCAGCCGCAGTACTCGTCAGTGTGACGCCATACGACCCAGGCCGGAGCGTACTGGAACCCCGGCGCCCAGATCCAACCGAAAGCCGGGTTGAAGCTCCAGCGGCCATAGTGAAAGGCCAGGTCTCCCCAAGGATATTCGGACTGCCAATACCATCCCTCATCGGTATAAACCCAGTGGCCGCCGTCATAATAGGGCCGCCAACCGCCCGGCACCACGGGCTGCCAGCAGAGGCCGGCGCCGGGCACTTCCACCCATTGGCCGTAAGGCGTGAGTTGGTCCCGAAAGTATTCGACCGTAGGAGTGGCCGGGACCGCCATGACCACCGGAGCGGGCTCCGGCTCCAACGGGGTCAGTTGGGCTAACTGCCAATTCGCATAAGCGGGACCATTGCGCTCGCCCAGCAGCACGTGGAACGGGCCGGGACCGATTGCCAGGCCGTTGCGCGCGGCAACGGTGGCCCCCGCAGAGTTGAGCAGCGCAACCGAGGCCGTCCCATCCGCTCCCGCCGAGACCTGGACGGAATAGGGCAGGCCGGCCATCGGGACCTCGTAGAGCTTGTACCCAAGGCTGGAAATCGGCTGGCCGCCGCCCGTGTAGTTCAGCCACACCCCGTAATAGGGCGAAGCCTCGCCCGGCCCCACCCGAACGACCCGCCCCAGACCGCCCGCGACCCGCACCTCTCCGCCGGGACTTTGCCCGCCCAAGTGTCCGGCAATGGTGACCCATTGCCCCAGATCCGGACTGACCAGGCTCACTTCGAAGGGGACCCCGTGAGCTATCATCCCCACCACGGTGGCGCTGAAATTGAAGGGCGGCGTGAAGGCTCCCAGCGACTGGACGCCCATCATCTGGCCCGGGCCGCTGAGGCCGGACATTTGCATTCCGCCCGGCCCGAAGGCCAGCGCCGGCAAGAACAGGCGGCAGCCCTTTACGGCGGCGAACCGCATCATCAGGTCGGATTGCCGCGTCCACAACGCCTGGTTCAGGCCGAGGTCGGAGGTGAAATTATCGAGCAGGCCGGCCGGGGCGGCCATCGGCATCATGGCTGCAGGCGCGGGCGCCATCGCTACGGCCACGGGCGCCATGCCTGCCGGTGCGGGCGCCATCGCTACGGGCGCGGGTGCCGTGGCTGCGGGTGCGGGCGCCATCGTTGGGGCTGGCGCAGCCGCGGGCGCAGGCGCGGTTGGGCCTGCCGGTGCGGCGTCCAGCGGCGGCGGTTCGGCCTGCGCCGCAGCCGCGGGCGCGGAATTGGTCGCCCCGGCGGCGGCGGGGGTGGTCGGCCCACCGCCGGGCTTGGTTTGCATCAGCGCCGTGATGACTTTCTGCGACACCCCCGCGCCGCTCAGATAAATGATCTGGTCGGTAGTCAGGTTGTAACTGACGCCGTCGTTCTTGATCTTGGCCAGCAGGACCTCCTCGCTCAGACCGGCCTTGGCGAGTTTGACTACCTCTTGCACGGCCGAGGGCAAATCGCTTGGCGCTTGGGGTGCGGCGGCTGCGTCTGCCGCCCGGCAGATGCTCCCCAGGTTCAAACCAGCCCAGCCCAGCGTGGCGCAAGCCAGGGCCACCGCGGCCATTGATTTCAATTCTCTCAAGTTCTGTTTTTTCATACAGGCGTTTCCCTTCAATAGCTCACAATCTCTGTTTGAGGCGGTTGACGGCCAATCTATTCAAATTAACTGGCCTAAACGGCGGACCAGAAACCGGCGCACCCGGCATGGAATGTTCCAGCCGGTGGCGCTCGCGAAGCCGTGATGCGCCCAGTTATTGCCACTCTCGGATGCCCAACTTTGAGACAGGCGTGTCCAGTTACCGGCAAACCTGTGTCCAGACATGGGCCTGTAAATGCCCTGCCAAGGCGCAAAAACAGATCTGGCCGCCCTACGGACTGCCATGGCATGACATGTGCTAAAGCAAAGGCTATGATCGAGTTTGCGCTCGTAACAGTAGTGCTGACGACCGCGGGGGCCGCCTATGCGCTATATGCCGCCGACCGAGCCCCGTTGGGCGTCGAAGACCAGCGAGGCTTCCACTTTACAGAACCCCAGCCTGAGAGAACCGCAAAGGATTCCCTGCAGATGGTGCCTGAATTGACTCGGTAAGATCATTCCTCTTCAACCGGCGCGAAGCCTCGGCGGAGGCAGTTCTCGGTGATTACCTGCGGCAACAGAAAATGGTGCAGGTATTCGGGCCCGCCGGCCTTGGTTCCGGCGCCGGACATCTTGAATCCGCCAAAAGGCTGGCGCTCGACCAGGGCCCCAGTGATGGGTCGATTGAGATAGAGATTGCCGCAGACCATCTCGGCCTTGACGCGCTCGAGGTTGACCGGGCTGCGCGAATAACAGCCGCCGGTCAGGGCGAACTCGCTATCGTTGGCCAACGCCAGCGCCTCGTCGAAGTCCTTCGCCTTGGTCACTGCCAGAACCGGGCCGAAGATCTCTTCCCGGAACAGCCGGCTCGAGCGAGGGACCTCGGTGAAAATCGCCGGCGTCACATAACAGGCGTTGGCGTCGTTGGGAACCGCCCCTTGCCAGGCGAGCCTGGCTTCCTGTTTGCCGGCGGCGATGACGGCCATGATCCGCTGCTGGGCAGCCCGGTTGATAACCGGGCCCAGAATGGCGCCCGGCTCTTCAGCCGGTCCGACCCGCAACGAGGCCGCGGCGGCGATGAGACGCTCGATAAACCGGTCGTAATTGCCGGCCAACACCACCAACCGCGAGAGGGCGCTGCATTTCTGGCCCTGGTAACCGAAGGCCGAGGCGATGCAGCCCAGCACCGCCTCGTCCAGATCGGCGTCGCTGTCGATGATGATGCAGTTCTTGCCGCCCATTTCGCAAATGACTTTTTTGAGGTTCGCCTGGCCGGCCGAGGTGCGCCCCGCCTGCTCCCAGATCTTCAGGCCCACTTCCTTCGAGCCGGTGAAGGCGATGAAATCGACCTGCCGGTGGCCGACGAGGTGCGCGCCGACTCCGCGGCCGGGACCGGTTAGCAGATTTGCCACCCCGGGCGGCAGCCCGGCTTCCATCAGCAACTCCATCAGCCGCGCGGCCAGGACCGGCGTTTGATCGGAGGGCTTGAGGATGACGGCATTGCCGGCGACGATGGCGGCGGACGCCATCCCGGTGAGGATGGCCAGCGGGAAATTCCACGGGGCGATGATCACGCCCAGCCCGCGCGGGCGCCATTGCTGGAAGTTGGATTCCCCCGCCGCCGCCTGGGTGCGCCGGGGCCGCTGCAACTCGCGCATCACTCCCGCATAATAATCGCAGAAATCAATCGCTTCGGCGACATCGGCATCCGCCTCCGTCCACTCCTTGCCGGCTTCCAGGATTTCGAGGGCGCAGAGGGCGGCCTTGTCGCGGCGGATGAGGCGGGCGGTCTCTTCGAGAAGCGCGGCGCGCTCGGCAGCCGGGGCGCGGGCCCATTGGCGTTGCGCGGCGGCGGCGGCGGCAATCGCGGTCTCCGCTTCCGCGGCGCCGGCCTGGGCTGCATAGCCGATGATTTCCTTCTGATTGGCCGGATTCAACGAGGGCAGCCAATCGGGCGTCGAGACCGGCTTGTGGTTAATGATCAGGGGGTGGCGCCGGCCCAGGTTTTGGCGCAAGTCGCGAAGGGCGGCGCTTATCTTCTCTCGCTCGGCGGCGCGGGTGAAATCGGTGTGAGGCTCGTTGCGGAACCCGCCCGGAGCGCCCGGAACGCCGGCTTGAGCCAGTAACACACCGTTGACGCTTGGGCCGGCAGCGTCGCCGCCAGGCTCGGAGGCTCGGGCCACCGCCGGTCGATGGCCATCCGCGCGAAGCAACCGGCGCGGGTCCTCGAGCAGCTCTTCGCGGCTGGCGCCCTTGGCGAATTTATTGGCGAGGAACCCTTCGTTCGAGGTGTTCTCGAGCAACCGGCGCACGAAGTAGGCGATGCCAGGAAGCAATTCCCCGACCGGGCAATATTCGCGCACGCGGCAATTCATCTGCAACAGGGCGGCCTTGACTGGTTCGGCCATCCCGTAAAGCATTTGAAACTCGAGGTTGCGGCGGTCCACCCCGAGGCGGTCGGCCTGCGCCAGGGCGTGGGCAATGCTGCGCATGTTGTGCGTGCCCAAGGCGGCGTCCACCGCGTCGTGGTGCTCGAGCAGCAGGCGGGAAAGGTCCTCGAAACTCGCGTCCGACTCCGCCTTGCGCGCGAAGACCGGCGCCGGCCAGTTTCGTTGCTGGCTGAGGACGGTCTCGTAATCCCAATAGGCGCCCTTGACCAGGCGTACGGTCAGGCGCCGCCGGTGCTGGCGCGCCCACGCGATGAGCCCCCGCAAATCCGCTTCGCAGTCGCGCAGGTAGGCTTGCAGGGCCAGCCCGCAGGCCGGCGCCGAGGCGAACTCCGGCTCCGCGAAGACCGTCTTGAACACGCGCACCGTCAGATCCTTGAGCGCATAACTTTCCATGTCCAGGTTGATCAAGGCGCCCAGTGCCTTGGCCCGCCGGAGGATGGGCCGCAGCCGCGCACCGATGGCGGCCACGGCGGTGTCGGGGTCGGCAGGATGGATTTGGGAGTAAAGGGCGGAGAGTTTGACCGAGAGGTTGAGCACCGGCACGGGGCCACGCGGCGAGAGGTTGCTCCGGCAGGGCCTCGGCCAGCGCGCGGTTTCCCGTCCCAAGACCTCCATCAGGTCGAGGTAGCGCTGGGCGCACCGGTCCGCCTCGCTTTCGCTCACCACGGCCTCGCCCAGGATGTCCACCGTAAACGCAATGTCCTGCTCGTGATGGCGGCGGAGCGCGGCCACGATCTCGGGCTCATCATCCCCGAGCATGAACTGCCGGGCCAGCCCCGTGACCTGACTCTTCACCCCGGCTCCCAGCAACCATCCGGCTCCCCCCGCCGCCTTGAGACCCAGCCGCAACGCCGGAGCCAGCCGCACCTGGTCCTCGCCCAGGTACTCCTTGAGGTGGCGCGACACCTCGCCCGATGAGGCCAGCGTCGGCAGCACGTCCACGAAACGGAAGAGCTGGGTCTTGAACCGCTCATCCCGCATGGCCCACTCCATCAGCGTCCCGTAAAAACCCTGCTTGCTGAACAGCGACGGCGGTCCAGCCGCTTCCATCAGGTTGAAGAGCTCCTCGCCGAGCCGGCGGACGCTGCTTTGAAGGTCGGTTGGGGCAGGTGAGCCAGGTCTCGCTGCCACGGTGATGTCAGGAGATGCATCCATACCCATAATATCCTTGAAGCCGCCGCGAAATCAACTGGGCGCCGAACCCACGGACCGCGGACCGCGGACCACGGTCTGCGGCCGGATGTGCCCGCTAAAGACGAAATGACGCGAAGTTGGAGTCCACCCGCCTGCGCTCCGCTACGGCGCGGCAGGCAGTCCACCCGCCTACGCCGAGGCTTCGGCGGGCAGGCAGTCCGGGGTCCGCGGCCAAAAGTCCGTCGGCGGCGGCGCGAGAGGTCATCATTGGTCATCATTGGTCATCATTGGTCAAATTGAGGGGTCTTTTTGTTTGATGGCTGCCTGGAGGCGTTTTTTTTATTTTTTTCCGGGATTTTCCGGACTTTTCTGCTCGCAGGGCCATTTTACCGGGCGATCGTGAATTGGCGGAGGCCGGGCGGTCTCGGCTGGGCCGGGCGAAGCGGACAGAGCGGTGTCGTTT
>Ga0209415_10008404_pt1 | contig 17915 bp, 17 predicted proteins | sample PeaSoiSIISIP2007_FD_187696 | JGI IMG/M metagenome (GOLD analysis project Ga0209415, IMG submission 187696) | Peat soil microbial communities from Weissenstadt, Germany - SII-SIP-2007 (SPAdes) (version 2) | ecosystem: Environmental > Terrestrial > Soil > Wetlands > Peat | place: Germany... | reverse complement strand
CCGTGGCCGCGCTGCCTCCGCCTGAAGCGCCGGCGATCAGTCCCCCGCGGCACCGTCACATGCCGCGACCGGCCCGGATTCCCCCGCCGTCGGTTACCGATCGCGTGGTGCAAGCGCTCTCCGCCGACAAACGATTGCGGCGGGTGCAGGCCTATGCGACCGGCGGGATGGTGACGCTGACAGGCAAAGTGTTTGACGACAACGCCAAGGCGATCGCGGTGCGCACCGTTCGCAACGTCAGCGGCGTCACCGGCGTAATCGATAACTTGCGCACCGACACCTCTGTCTGGGCGCAAAACGAAACCCTGATAAACCAGCGCTTCCAGGCAGAGGGCCTCACCGGAGTGACGGCCAAGGTAATTGGCGACGGCGTCTACCTTGATGGCACTGTGAAGACCAATCAGGATCGCGATCGTGCGGCGACCCTGGCGGTGATGGCGGCCCCGGTAAAGGTGCGTACAAATTTAATTCGTGTCGATCCTGGATTCTTCGGCTTTTGATTAAGTTTGCATTTGAGATATGGTGGGTAGGCGAGAGCGGTATTGACATTATTCGGCGCCAGCGCTTATATGGCGGACAGAGAGTGTCCCCGTTTTCGCCCCCGCTAGGAGGATCCCATTCCACATGGCTGACGCCGCCCCGACTACCTGTAAGCAAGCGTTCGAGATGATGCCGGGCCGCTTCAACAAAGAAGCTGCTAAGGGCCTCAACGCGATTTATCAATTCGACCTTTCCGGGGATGGCGGCGGTAAATGGCAAGTGCAGATTGCCAACGATCAATGCGAAGTGAAGGAGGGAGCGCATCCGTCTCCCAACATCACCATCTCGATGACCGCGCAGGACTACCTTGATATGCTGGCCGGCAAACTAAACGGTCAGATGGCCTTTATGACCGGCAAGCTCCGTATTGCTGGAGATATGGGCCTGGCGTTGCGCATGCAGAGTATCTTTGCGTAAGGTGACAATACACTCAACTCCGATGATTGACATTGGGCCCAAATGCAGACGGGCCAGCATGGATTGACCGCTAGCCTAATACCCTCCCAGCAAAAAACATTTCAAGCGAGCGGCTCTGCACCAGTAAAGAACTGGTACGAAGTGCATAGCGAATCGATATTTCAACAGCACAAAATGGCTGCCGTATAAGCGCGACTGCGCTACAACTCCAAGCGAAAGGCGTCACGGCCTGATCGCGATAATTCGATCGCTACGGTAAACGTGAACGAGAATCCAAAACCCAACAACGAGAGGAACCATAGGAATCAGATGAGTGCGCAGGACCTGACGGACGAAACCGTCACCGAGGAAGCGACTGAACAGGAAGATGAGCGGAACAGCGATCTGCTGGCTTCCAAGCTCTCAAAGGAGCTCAACAATTGGCGGCGCAAGCGAACTACCGGCGGACGGCCCCGGCACGACGACGGTGGCCTCAATTCGGCCTTCAAGACCGAGTCGGCACGCACGATCAAGGTGCGCGGGCATGAGACGCTCGTCGTGCGCAAGCCAAAGTTGACTGCGAAGCCGTCGCCGACGCCCGATCGTAACGGCCAGTAGCGTTTTCCTCAGCCGATCAGTAGAACCCCGGCATAGCCGCGATGCACGTTGACTGACGCGCGTCGATTAGCTGCGAAAGACTTCGACCGGCAATTCGCGCGAGGCTTGCCGCGCCGGGTAAAACGTTGCGACGAGACACAGCAGCATCGATGCCACCGCCACCAGCGCGAAGTTGAGCGGCTGCATCTCCACCGGCAGCGTGGACATCCCGTAGATTTCCTTCTGAATGTGAATGAAGTGGTAGTGCGATAGCACGAAACATCCGATCGCGCCGAGTAGCAGTCCGGCCGTGGTGCCGAAGGCGCCGACGATCAGGCCCTTGAGCACGAAGATCAGCCGCACTTCGCCCGGCGTCGCGCCCATCGACATCAGCACCGCGATGTCCTTGCGCTTCTCCATCACCACCATGATCAGCGTCGCGACGAGATTGAACGCCGCCACCCCGATCAGCATCAGGAGCACCAGCGCATACACCCGCTTGAGCATTTCGAAACCGGCCGCCGCCGCTTCGTTGAACTCCATCCAGTTGCTCACGCGATACGACGGACCGAATTCCGCTCGCAGTTGCGCGGTCACCGCGTCGGTGTTGTCGAGATTGATTAGCTGAATCTCGAGGCCATCGACTTTACCCTCGCGGCCAAAAAACCGTTGCGCGTTTAGCAGCCCCATAAAAACCAGGTCGCGATCGAGAAACGCGACGCCCGATTCGAAGATCGCGCCAACCGTGAAATGGCCGGTCTTGGTCGCGATATCGTTATCGGGGCCGGCCGTCACCGGGACCACTGCGGTGACGGGATCTCCAATCGCGACTTTGAGCTGTTCGGCCAGGGTCGAGCCGATCGCGATCGCGCCATCCGACGGCGTTGGCGCCATCGAGGGTAATCCCAACATCGTGTCGTGCGCTCTTCGCCGCGACGGATGCTTGGCTGGCGGCGCGGCCGGCGGTTCGCCCGGCGCCGCAAGTTGGTCGAGCGATCCATGCTGGATGTAGCCCTTCAACTGCGCCACGATCACCGCGTTTTGCGGATCGATCCCGCGCACGATCACACCGCTGATGCCGCGCGGTGAACTCATCATCGCCTGCCCGACGATAAACGGATCCGAGCTGGCCACGCCCCGCGTCGCATCGGCGCGCGCCAGCAGCGCAGCGTAATTCGCGATCGAGCCGTTGAAGCTCAGGATTTGCACTTGCGGGGTGAGCGTCAGGATTCGCTGACGCAGGCTCTGCTCGAAGCCGCCCATTACCGCGAGGACGACGACCAGCGCCGCCACTCCGATCATCACGCCGACAGCGGTGAAAATCGTCGTAATCGAAATGAAGGCGTCGCGCCGGCGCGCACGCAAATAACGCGCGGCTATCTGAAGTTCATATCGCAAGTGAATCCTGAATGAGCGCGAGCGCAAACGCGCGGCTGGCGCGGTCGTCCGCCCCCAAATCGCGAGCCGTCAATATACCACTTTGTCGCGCTTCAGCTCTTCGATCTCGCTCGCCGTCAGCCCGAGGATTTCCTTCAACACCTCGTCGCTATGCTGTCCGAGCACCGGCGCCGGCCGCTGCAGCCCCCCGGCAGTGCGGCTCATCCGATGTTCGAGACCCTCATAGGGCGATGGGCCCATTTCCTTATGATCGAGCCACTGCCAGAAACCGAACGCCTCGAGATTTTCGTCGCGATGAATGTCCATGCAGTTCTGCACCGGATACGCCGAGACCCCGGCGGCCTGCAGCGCGGCGGTAAGCTCGTCGGCATTGCGCTCGCGCACCATCGCGCCGATGAACTCGTCGAGCGCCGCGAGATCTCGAAAGCGTCCGCGCATCGTCGCGAAACGCGCCTCGACGGCGGGATTGCCCATCACCGCGAGCAACGCCTGCCATTCCATATCGTCTGCCACCGCGATCGCGATCCAGCGTTCGTGGCCGTCATCGTCGGCGCATCGATACGCGCCATGCGGCGCATAGCGCTCGGATCGATTTCCCACCGGGCCGAGCACCCGGCCCGTTGCGAAGTAGTCGACTAGCATCGGCGCGAGGTTGTGCAGCGACGCTTCGTACTGCGCCATGTCGATATATTGGCCCTTGCCGGTCCGCCGTCGGTAGTCCAGCGCCGCGATCAGCGCGCATGCCGAAAACCGCGGCGCGATGAAATCCGTATACGCGCCGTAGGGCGGACATGGCTCTGCTTCCGAATAGCCGGAGACGTGGTAAAAGCCCGACAGCGCAGCCATCAGGTTGCCGAAACCGGGGTAGTCGCGATGCGGTCCGGTCTGGCCCTGCATGCAGGTTGACAGCATGATCAGGTCCGGTTTGATCGCGCACATCCGCTCGTAGTCGAGATTCCAGTTGCGCAGGGTTTTGGGCGTAAAGCTCTCCGTCACGACGTCCGCCCACGGCAGCATCCGCAGAAAAAGTTCGCGTGCGCGCGGCTTGCTCATGTCCAGCGCGAGGCCGCGTTTGGAGGTGTTGAAGCTGGCGAAGAACTGGCTGTTATTGACGCCGGGCTGCGCGTCTTTCCACGGTGGCGCGAGGCGGAGTCCGTCGAGCCGCGCCGCCGATTCGATCCGCACGACATCGGCCCCGTAATCGGCGAGGTACTTTGTCGTGACCGGGCCGACCGCATACCAGGTGAAGTCGAGGATGTGGATTCCCGCAAACGGCAGAGCGCTCATCGGATCATTTCTCCCGCCAAATCAGATCGCGCCCGCCGCCCGCAGCGCGACGATCTCCTGATTGCTCAGTCCGAGCAAGCCGCCATAGATCTCATGATTATGCTCGCCGAGTTGCGGCGCGGCGCCCTGCGGTCCGACCGGCGTCTCGCTCATTTTCGCAAAGGCGCCCGGCAGCGTGAATTTGCGCCCGAGTCCCGCATGATCGACGGTGACGAAATACTCGCGCGATTTCAGTTGCGGGTCCTCCGCGATATCGGCGGCGTTGGCCACCGGCGCGCCAAACAGGCGCCGCTTCAGGATATTCTGCCACAGCTCCTTTTTGGTCTTGGTCATGAAGAAGCGCTGAATTACTTCTTCGGTGTCGTCGAGTTCCTTCAAATCGGCCGCGGTCGTCGACATGAAGCCCGACGGCGTGAGCGACTTGAGACCGCCCTCGCGCGTGAGCCATTCGGGCGCCGCGTCTTCTTCCTTCATCCACGCGATCACCGCCTTGGTCGAGTTGAAATACGCGCCGCCCGCGATCAGAAACGAGATGTGTCCATCCTTGCATTGATAAACGGTTTTGCGCCGTCCACCGATCGCACCGGTGAATACGCCGCTGCGCCGCAGGTAATCGCCATGCAAGAGCGGCATCGCCTGCTCATTCATCAACGTCCACACTCCGCAAGCCTGCGCGTTCACCACGATATGCTGTCCCACGCCGTCAGCCTGGCGCGCGTAATACGCAATCATCGAAGCGACCGCGGCCTCCGCGCCCGCGTGCAACCACGCTTGCGGCACGCTCATCTGCACCGGCGGCTTACCCGGCTCGCCCATCAGGAACATCGCCCCGCCCGACGCCCACGAAACGATATCCGCCGCCTTGTAGTCCTTGCCCGGGCCCCTGTCGCCGAACGGCGTGAGCGTCGCGTGGATCAAGCGCGGGTTGAGTTTCGCGAGCCTCTCGTAACCGAGGCCGATTGATTCCAGATGGCCGAGCGGGAACGCTTCGACCAGGAAATCGGCGCGCTGCACCAGTTCCTTCAGCAGTTCACGGCCGTCGGCGCTTTCCAGGTTGAGTGTGATCGACCGCTTGCCGGCCTGGTAGGCGAGAAAATGCAGGCTGTGATCGAGCTCCGGTTCGTCGTCGAGAAACGGCGGGATCTTGCGCGTCGCGCAACCCTGCGGCGGCTCCACCTTGATCACGTCCGCGCCCATGTCCGCGAACATTTTTCCGCAGAGCGCGCCCTTCTCGTCCGTGAGGTCGAGCATGCGCACGCCCTTGAGCAATTCCGAACGCATCGTTGCGACTCCGTCCATGAACGTTTATTCCGACGCGCACAATCAGGTCACGACCATCGCCGCGCGTCACGATCGCGTCGCGATTCTAGGGCAATTGTTGGATGGTGGGAAACTCTGGCGAGCAGGAGTTCGCGCTACTTGTCCCGCTTATCCATCGTCGCGCGCGCGGCGCCGATCGCCGTCGCGTAGTCGGCGTGTTCGGGAATCAGGAAACCGTTGCCGAAAACAAAGTTGAGCCGCTTCATCTTCTGCATGAAGCGAAAGATGCGCGTCAGCTTCCCGGTCAGCACTATATCCTCCTGGCCGCAGCCCCGTGCCGCCGCGATTGCGAGCACCGAAATCACTTCCACGATCATATTCATAATCGCGAGCGCCTTGTCCTCGGCGGTCGCATCGGCGCTGATTTTGCCGAAATTCGACGCCGTGGTGCCGGGCGGCAGTCCGCCGATCGCGCCGCCCGCAATATCGCGCACCGTTAGATCGACGCGCGACAAATCTCCCCGTTCCGCCAGCTTTTCGAGCGTCTCGAAAGTCGAGACCCCGAGCATATGTTTCGAGAGCCCGCGCAGCGTGCCGCCGCCGAGACCGGTGCCGCTGACGTGATCGATCTTGGCGCCGTTGACCGAGACGATCGCAGTGCCCGTGCCGAGCGAAACCACCAGCGCGCGTTCTTTTTTCGCCAATGAAGTTCCGCCGATTCCGATCGCCGAGAACTCGTTGACCTTCGTCACCGGACGGCCGAGCAGGGTTGCCCCCAGCGCGCGCGATCCGGCGCCGGTCGCAGCCACGTGATCGATCTTTTCCAGCGGAATGTCGTAGGTTTCGACCAGCTTGCCGAGCGCACCGGCCGCCGCTGCAATCGGATCGTTCGCTTCGATCGTGACGACGTGGACATCGCCGTTGTCCAGGATGACCGCGTCAGTAGTGGAACCGCCGATATCTATTCCGACGATCATGGGGTGGTGCCGACTCCTGTTCGGCCCGTCCAGAGGCTAGAACAACGGCAATCGTTAGTGCAAACGGCTATTTTTCGCGACTCTCCCGATTGCCTTCCATTGGCGGCGGGCCAGGTCTCGCGAAAAAGCTAGCGACGCGCGAAAACCGGCTGCCGGCACGTCTACCAAGTTTCGACATACCGCGACGGATCGTAAGACTACCTGCTCACGAAGGTCGGCTTCATCGCAGCCGCGGCGGTGCGAGACATTGTCGCTCTCCAACCCAACGGGAAGTCTGAAACCTCACTGAGGTTTCAGAAAAAAATATAGATCTGCTGGGGCGCGTTTCCCGCAAATCGCGATGTGCTAGCGTCGATTTAATGGCTCGGCGTAAGGCTGACGACGATAACGGACTCTTTCGCCCGCGGCATCCGGTGGCCCAACCGCTCGCCGATCGGATGCGTCCGCGCACGCTCGACGAGGTCGTCGGCCAGGAGCATCTGCTCGGCCCAGGCAAACTCCTCAGCCAGATGGTCGCGGCGGGCACTCTGCATTCGATGGTTCTGTGGGGGCCTCCGGGTGCCGGCAAAACCACCATCGCACTGTTGCTCGCGCAACAATCGGGCGCCATCTTCAAATCGATCGCGGCAGTCGCCGCCGGGGTTGCCGAACTGCGCGAGGCCGTCGATCAGGCGCGTCGTGCGCTCGATCTCGAGGGCAAACGCACCGTCGTCTTCATCGACGAAATTCATCGATGGAACCGTGCGCAGCAGGATGCGATTCTGCCGCACGTTGAAAGCGGATTAATCACCCTGATTGGCGCGACCACTGAGAATCCTTCATTCGAAGTGATCTCGCCGTTGTTGTCGCGAGCGCGGGTCCTCGTCCTCAAGCCGCTCGAAGACGCTGACCTCACAATTCTAATCAAGCGCGCGCTTGCCGATCGCGATCGCGGACTCGGCGCGATGGAAGTGGCGATCGCTGACGACGCGCTGGCCGAGGTCGTCAACTTTGGCGCAGGCGACGCTCGCCGCGCGCTCGGCACGCTCGAGGTTGCCGCGGAATTGGCGCAGACGGCGGCGCGCCGCACGATCACGGTTGCCGACGTCGGTGAGGCGGCGCAGCACAAGGCGCTGCTCTACGATCGTGCGGGCGACGAGCACTACAACGTCATCTCCGCGTTCATCAAAAGCATGCGCGGCAGCGATCCCGACGCGGCGCTCTACTGGATGACGCGGATGGTCGAGGCCGGCGAGGACGCGCTGTTTATCGCGCGCCGGATGGTGATCTTCGCCGCGGAGGATATCGGCAATGCCGACCCGCGCGCACTGCAAATCGCGATCGCGGTAAAAGAAGCGGTCGAATTTGTCGGCCTGCCGGAGGGCGTCATCCCACTGGCGCAAGGCGTGACCTATCTCGCCGGCGCGCCGAAATCGAACGCCTCATATCGCGCGATGAATGCGGCGCGCGAGGACGCCCGCAAGCACGGGGCGTTGCCGGTGCCGCTCCATCTGCGCAACGCGCCGACCAAACTGATGAGCAATCTCGGCTACGGCAAGGAGTATCTATACCCGCACGATTTCGCCGACGCGGTCGTCGGCCAGAGTTATCTGCCGGATCAACTCGATGGCCGCATCTACTATTCGCCCTCGGATCGCGGCTACGAGGCGCGCATCCGCGAATACCTTGATCGGGTTCGCCGCATGCGAACAGTAGCGCGCACCGCCGCAGCCGAACTCACCGGCAAAAAGCGCCCCTGAAGTTTCCCCGCCCATCAATTTGCGCGACGTAATAAAACACCACCGCGAGGCCGATTCGCGCGCCTCGCGGGAGTGAAAAACTTCTTTCAGTTTTGAAAAGAAAACTAGCGCGTGCCGAGCACCGAATCCTTGAGCGCCTTGGCCGGCGTGAAACGCAGCCGCGTGCGCGCGGGAATCTTGATCGCGGCGCCGGTCATCGGATTGCGCCCCATCCGCGCCTTGGTCTTGCGCTTGCGGAAGATGCCGAGCCCAGCCAGCCGCAGCGAGCCTTCCTTCTTCAACTCACGCACCACCAGCGCGGTAAGTTCCTCGATCGCCGACTTCGCCTGCTTCTTGTTGATGCCGACCTTGTCGGCGAGATGGGTTGCTACCTGCGACTGCGTCATCATCCTCCTCCTTGCGGCCCCAAAAGTGGCCTTACGCCCAAGCGTGAACTACTGTGCACGTATTTTCAAGTATTGAAGGCATAAAAGTACCCATTTTTCCCCACAATCGTGCCGATTTTCGCACAAATCGTCCGTTTTTCGCTGCCAGATGCGGGTTTTTGAACCCTAACGGCGGCTCGCGCCGGTCTGACGGGGGGTTTTGCACCCACCGGATCGAAGTATGCAGCCGCTCTTAGTAGCGGACTTCGATCAAAAACAAACCCGCTGGCGGTGCCGATGCCGGCGCCAATGATCGATCCCGCGCCTGGATCAGCGCCGTCACTCGCTCTGGTGCGAGCCTGCCACGTCCCGCCTCGACCATCGTCGCAACCATCGTCCGCACCATGTGGCGCATGAAGCTGCTCGCCTCAACGCGATAGCAAAAGCGATCTCCGTCGCATTGCCATTCGCTCATATACACGCGCCGCAGCGTCGTTGTCTCTTCGGATCCAAGCGATCGGAATGACGTAAAGTCATGTTCGCCAATGAATCGTCGCGCCGCTTCATTCATCGCTTCGAGGTTCAATGGCGACGGCACCAGCCACGCATAGCGATAATCGAAAGCCGAACGTCGATCGCGGTTGAGCACGCGATATTCATACGCGCGCAGGCGCGCATCGCGGCGCGGATCGAAATCGTTGCTCACTGCGGATGCTTCGATTATCGCGATATCGGGCGGCAGCAGCGCATTCATCGCCCGCTTGAGTTCGTCCGGTTGGAAGTCACGTGGCAGGTCGAATGAGGCGACCTGGCCGAGCGCGTGTACGCCTGCGTCGGTGCGGCCCGCACCATGCACGCGCACCTGGCGCGAGAAGATCCGATCGAGAGCGGCCTCGAGCCGCGCCTGAATCGAATCCTGTCCGATTTGCAGTTGCCAACCGGAGTAGTCTGAGCCGTCGTACTCAAGCTTGATTCGGATTTTCATCGCGCGGGGGAACTTTGCGGGCGTTCTTCGCTACCCATCACGAACGCCTGCCGGATTCCGCAATACGTTGACGAATACCTTGATGCGCTGAGTGACGCGTCCCGAACAACGAATCAGGAGAATGGGAACCAGAGGCTTTCCGCGATCCACAACGCGGTGGTTGCCGCGACGCGAGCGCTGTCGAAGACGCACCACATCACGGCACCGTTACCGCTCGGCCGCAGGCGAATTATGATGGCTTCCTGTCCGACCGCATCGACGAAGCCAGCGGGATCGTCGCCCTCGATAAACAGGATTCCCGGCGCGGCGCGCATCTTCGGAATCCATTCGCGCGCATCGCCCGTCGGTGACATCGCGCTGATCGCGACCGCCTCGCCATGAAAGGCAGGCGTCTGGATGAATTGCACGGCGATGGCGGGACCGCCACCGGCCAATTCCGTCGCCTGCGCCGCGATCGCGTCGCCCAGCGCGCCGCCGTTTTCCGGGATGTAAAGGTTGAACGCAAGCTGCGTTTCTTCTTCGCCGATATCGAGCCGCGCATTAAGCAGTTCCGCCGTCTGGTTGAAAAGATCGGAGACCCGTTCGCGTCCGCTCGCACTCGCGCCCGCAAGCACTGTGGCGCCAACGAATCCACTCGTCACGCCGATCGCGTTGATCACCGTCGCGATCACTTGTGCCGCTGGATGAGGGACGGCGATCAATTTGTGCGCCTTGAAATCCTGCACACGATCGCGCGGAACGATACCGGGCGCGATCATCGGCACCTTGGACGGTGGACGGCCGGACGCGCTCAAATCGATCAGGACCGGACCAGGCCGCTCCTCTATGATCTCAAGCGCACGGATTTCCGGTACCGCGAGAAACGCAATATCGAAGGTTGTCAGGTCGGCGGGTGAATTGAGTTTCGAAACGGTCAGACTGCGGCCCGCGGATTCGACCGAGTCCGACGATCCCGCCTCGGCCGCAAAGAGTATGAGTTCCGAGCAGGGAAACTCGCGCTCGCCAATTAAGTCGGCGATCTGGCTACCCACCGTGCCAGTGGCGCCAACCACCGCCACTCGTGGTTCACGGCCGCTCGCCATTGGCGTTCAGTTCTCACCATCGAGGCTTTCGATTCGTTCGCGCACCAGCCGGCCCATCGCTTTGCATCCGACCATCTTGGCGCCGGCACCCAGATCACGGGTGCGGAAACCGTCGCGGATCACGCTCTCGACCGCCTGCGTGATCAACTCCGCTTCTCCGCGCATTCCGAGTGAATGTTCCAGCAGCATCGCGGCCGAGAGGATCGCGGCGAGCGGATTGGCTTCGTCGCGACCGGCGATGTCGGGCGCACTGCCGTGAATCGGTTCGTACAGCCCGACGCGATAGCCCGCGCCGTTGAGTTCCTCGCCGAGCGAGGCCGACGGCAGCAGGCCCATCGAACCGGCGAGCACTGAAGCTTCGTCGGTCAGAATATCGCCGAACATGTTCTCTGTGACGATCACGTCGAAGTCGCGCGGTCGGCGAATCAGATGCATCGCCATCGAATCGACCAGTTGATGCTCGCACTTGACGTCCGGAAATTCTGCGCTGAGTTCGGTTGCGATCTCACGCCAGAGGCGCGAAGTGGAAAGCACATTGGCCTTATCGACCGATGTCAGCTTCTTGCGCCGATCGCGTGCAAGCTCAAAGCCGTAGCGCAATACCCGCGCGATTTCAGGTTCACTATACGCGCAGGTATCGACCGCCTCGCGCCCATCCTTCCCTTCGCGCCGTTCGCTCGGTTTGCCGTAGTAAATGCCGCCCGTGAGTTCGCGAATCACGACCATATCGACGCCCGCGATTATCTCCGGGCGCAACGGCGAGGACGGTATCAGCTCCTTGACGGTCTTGACCGGGCGCAGGTTGGCAAAGAGACCGAGCTCCTTGCGCAGGCCGAGCAGCGCTTGTTCGGGACGGACATCGGCTTTCGGGTTGTCCCACTTGGGACCGCCGACCGCACCGAGCAGGATCGCATCGCAATCTTTCGCGGTGGACAACGTATCGGGAGGGAGTGGAGTGCCGAAAGCATCGATCGCATGGCCACCAATCACCCCTTCCTTGAATTCGAGATCGACGGCATCGCGACGCGCGACAACTTTGAGGACTTGCAAGGCTTCGCCGACGACTTCGGGACCGATACCATCACCCTTGAGCACTAATACTTTGTACGCCATTGCGAGCTGACCGAGGCCGGGCGCGAATCACGCCGACCTAATGCGCTTCTCCGTGCGAGTGAAATTTGGCAACTGAGATTGCTTGGCGCGGGCGTTGGCTGAGATCATAAAAGGTGATGAGCGCGCGGCTCAGGATCATATTGCCATCGCGCCGGCGCGCAAACCAAAGAGCTTCGAGTCTCCAAGTTCAACGCCCTAGCACTTAGCCCAAGCGCATCGCTCCGGCAAGCCCCTCACAACGCGCCCAAGGCCCGCGCGATTCTCCGCTTATGGTCCCTCGGTCGGACGTTGCGCGATTCGTTCGCTGCGCGCCTTCAGCCGATTAAGTGCGTTCACCAATGCGAGTGCGCTCGCCATCACGATGTCGCTGTGCGCGCCCTGGCCCGCTACCGTCATGCCGTCTTCGCGCACGAGGCACGAGACTTCGCCGAGTGCGTCGGTGCCACCGGTAATTGCCTTGACCGAATAACGCTCGAGCGTCGGCGTGATTCCCGCGATTTTGTAGATCGCCTTGTAGCACGCGTCGACCATGCCGTCGCCCGTCGAATCGGCGCAGCGCTGCTCGCCGGCCACCCTCATCGTGACTTCCGCGCGCGGCGTCGTCCGGCTCGACGAGGTGACGATCAGATCAACCAGTTCGAACTGGTCGGCGGTGCGGCGGCTCTCCTCGTTCGCCAGCGCGAGGATGTCGTCGTCATAAACAATCTTCTTCTTGTCGCACAGCTCCTTAAACGCGGCGAAGGCTTTTTGCACGTCGATCGTAAGCGGATCGACGCCCAGTTCCTCCAGCCGATTCACGAATGCGTGCCGCCCCGAATGTTTTCCGAGGACCAGCTTGTTCGACGGTATCCCAATGTCCTCGGGCTTCATGATCTCGTAGGTCAGCTTATTTTTGAGCACGCCGTCCTGATGGATTCCGGCTTCGTGCGCGAACGCGTTGTCGCCCACTATTGGCTTGTTCGGCGGCACTGGCTGTCCGATGATCTGCGAGAGTAGCCGCGAGGCCGGGTAGATTTGGCGCGTATCGATCCCGGTGCGCACCTCCATCAGGTCCTGACGCGTTTTAAGCGCCATCACCACTTCTTCCATCGAGGTGTTGCCCGCGCGCTCGCCGATTCCATTGATGGTGCATTCGACCTGGCGCGCCCCATTTCGAATGGCCGCGAGGGAGTTGGCTACCGCGAGACCGAGATCGTTATGGCAATGGGCGCTCCAGATGACCTTACCGGCGCCCGGAACCTGCTCGCGCATAAACGCGAACATACGTCCGAACTCCTCCGGAATCGCGTGACCGGTGGTGTCCGGCAGGTTGATTATGCGTGCGCCCGCGCGAATTACCTCGGTGCAAATCTTCGCCATAAAGTCCCAGTCGCTGCGCGAAGCGTCCTCGCACGAAAACTCGACGTGGTCTAGATGCTGCTTGGCGCGCGTCACCGCCCAGGTCGCCGCGTCAAGCACATCCTCGCGCGTCATGTTGAGCTTGTACTTCATGTGGATTTCGGATGTCGCGATGAAGATATGCACGCCCGGCCGCTTGGCCTTTTCGACCGCGCGCAGCGCCTGATCGACGTCCTCCTCGCGCGTACGCGAAAGGCTCAGGACGATCGGATTGCTCATAGCTTCGGCGACGCGCCGCACCGACTCGAAATCGCCCGGCGACGACGCGGCAAAGCCTGCCTCGATGATATCGACGTTGAGGCGCTCGAGTTGGCGCGCGATCGCGACCTTCTCCTCGACGTTCATGGTGCAGCCGGGGGCTTGCTCGCCGTCTCGCAGTGTGGTGTCGAAGATGCGGACGTAGTCGTCGGCGATCCGATCGGAATGGGTCGTGGCCATTACATTCTCCCTCGTTTGACGCCCCGTGAGGGCCGGGCCGGCGAAACCCGCGCGTTACAAAAAGAAAACGCCCCGGGTTGGCTTGCTCGGCCCAACCGGGGCGTTGATCTCAAAGTTTCAAGCCTTGTGTCAGGCTTGCACCTCAACGCCGTCGGCGTGGGCCCAACTAAGGGCCAAAATAAGTAGCAGTCCGAGGTGCAAACGTTTACGCATATCTCGACATATTAGGCGCGAGTCCGAAGGTCCGTCAAGCCCGCCGCGCGCGGCCTCGTCAACATTGAGCCCGTTAATGAAGCGGGGCGGCGTCGTGAGGCTCATCGTCGTCGGTTTCTTCGGCGGCCTCGGCTGACGCCTCCGTGGCTTCGGATTCCAGCGGATGCAGGAACGGGAGCTTTTGGATGCGCTCGCCGCGAGCCATCAGGATCGGTCCCGAAACCACGTAGGCGAGCGCCAAAACGAACAATGTGAATTGCGGCATCGCCAGGAACATCGCGGCCACGACGAGCACCGCCGCCATGATCTCGACTTGCGCGCGCTTGCGTGGATGGATCGACTTGAAGCTTGGATAGGGCACGCTCGAGATCATCAGGACGGCCAGGGCGAGCGTCATCGGCGCCATTATTGAGCACAGGGTGCGCGGCGAACTCAGCTCGAAATAGCTGTAGGCGAGCGCGCATCCCGCAATCAGAGCGGCCGCGCCGGGTACCGGCAATCCGGTGAAGCGGTTTTTGTCGGTTTTGCCGGTCTGGACGTTGAAGCGCGCTAACCGCAGTGCGGCGCACACCACGTATAGTCCGCAAATTACGATGGCGATGGTGCCCAGCGGTTTCAGCGCCCACGTGTACATGAGGGTGGCTGGAGCAACGCCGAAGGCGACTACGTCTGAGAGGCTGTCGAGCTCGACGCCGAACTGGCTCGAGGATCGCGAAAGCCGCGCGACGCGGCCGTCGAGACTGTCGCAGATGAACGCCACCGTGATCATCACGGCGGCCAACTCGAAATGGGAATTGATCGACGAAATCAGCGAGTAGAAGCCCGCAAGCAGGCCGAGCGACGTTATCGTTGCAGGAACCAAAAAGACGCCGCGCCGCAGCGGATCGAATTTTTTACGTTGTACTTTGAGCCGCCCCGAGATTAGCCGTATGCGCGCGCGGCTCTCGAAATCGCGGCGTGATTCGCCTGGTCTCATTGCAATAAATCTCCGATTACGCTGATGCCGGCGCTCACGCGATCGCCGGCTCGAACCGTGACGCGATAGCCGGCGGGCAAGAAGTGATCGACGCGGCTGCCGAACATGATCAGGCCAAGCCGCTGGCCGCGCACGACGGTGTCGTGCGGGCGGACACGGCATACGATGCGCCGCGCGAGATAGCCGGCGATTTGCATGATCGCGTAACGGCGCCCGGCCGCGTCGGCGAAGGTTATCAGGTTGCGTTCGTTATGCTCGTTGGCGTCGTCGCGAAATGCGGCGCGAAACCCGCCTGACGTATGCGTGACGGCTATTACTTCGCCGGTGACCGGTGCGCGATTAACGTGGACGTCGAGCGGCGACATGAAGACCGATACGCGATGAAATTGCTCGCCCGATTGGTCGCCCGGCAGCGGACCTTCGCTGACGTCGGTGACCTTGCCATCGGCGGCAGACAGAATCGCATGCGGCGGGGTGACAAAATTACGATCCGGGTCACGGAAGAATGCGCCGATCGCAGTGGCAAGAATCAGCACGCATGCGCCGATCCGCGACCAGCCGAACGCGAGCATAATCAGTGCGACAAGCGCAACGCCCGCGGTGTACGGCAGGCCTTCGGGCGCGATTCTGATCGCCGTCGCAAGCCGCTCGACCAGCCCCGCCCGCGCTGGTGCGTCCTGAATGTCGCCGGCCTCGGCCAACGGCAACTAGTTCCTGCTGCGATCGACCAGACGGTCGCTGCCCAGCCACGGCATGAAGGATCGCAGTTTGCGCCCGACTTCCTCGACCGGATGGACCTCGGCCTCCTTGCGCAGCCGTTTGAAGTTCGGCAGCCCGGCGCGATACTCCGCGATCCATTCGTTGGCGAATTTGCCCGACTGGATATCGACGAGTATCTGCTTCATCGCGGCACGAGTACCTTCGCTGACGACCCGTTTGCCGCGCGTCATGTCGCCGAATTCTGCGGTGTTGCTAATCGAGTAGCGCATGTTCGCAATGCCGCCCTCGTAAATCAGATCGACGATCAGCTTTACCTCGTGCAAACATTCGAAATACGCCATTTCAGGCGCATAGCCGGCTTCAACCAAGGTCTCGTAGCCGGCGCGAATCAATTCGGTGAGGCCGCCGCACAATACCGATTGCTCGCCGAAGAGATCGGTCTCAGTCTCTTCGCGAAAGCTGGTCTCGATGATCGCCGCGCGGCCACCGCCGATCGCGCAGCCGTAAGCGAGGCCTATCTTCTCCGTGTCACCGGACGGATCCTGCTGGATCGCGAGCAGGCACGGCACGCCGCGACCTTTGACGTATTCGGATCGCACGAGGTGGCCCGGACCCTTGGGCGCGATCATGAAGACGTTAACGTCCTTGGGCGGTTCGATGAATTTGAAATGGATATTGAAGCCGTGGCCGAACGCTAGATATTTGCCCTTCGTCAGATGCGGAGCGATTTCGGCCTTGTAGATATCGCTGCCCATCTCGTCCGGCACCAGCACCATTATGATATCGGCTTCCTTGCAGGCGTCCGCGGTTTCGAGCACGCGCAAGCCCTGGTTGGTGGCCTTCTCAAAGGTCGGGCTGTCCTTGCGCAGTCCGACGCGAACGTCCATGCCGCTGTCGCGCAGATTCAGCGCGTGGGCGTGACCCTGGCTGCCGAAACCGAGGATCGCGATCTTCTTGGGGCGCAGCGCACTCAGATCAGCGTCGCGATCGTAAAACACTTTCATCGTGATTGTTCTCCCGGAATATTATTCTTTGGCGTGGCGATGATTGTTAGTCTCGTGCTGCACTGAACGGGCGAGCGCCGTCTTGCCGGAGCGCACAATTTCCTTGATCCCCAGCGGACGCACCAGCGCTATGAACGCTTTGATCTTGCTGTCATCGCCGGTCACTTCGACCGTCACCGAGCGCGGCCCGATATCCACCACATGGGCGCGAAATGCATGGACAATGGAATCGAGCTCCATCCGCGTGCGCTCGTCCACAGCGAGCTTGACCATCACCAGCTCGCGATCAACAGTCTCGACCTCTTTGAAGTCGGTGACCTTGATGACCGAGACCAGCTTGTTGAGCTGCTTATTGATCTGCTCGAGGATCTGGTCGTCGCCACTTGCGACGACGACCATCCGCGAGACCGTCGGATCGAGCGGATCCTCGTTGACGGTGAGCGATTCTATGTTGAAGCCGCGGCTCGAGAAGAGGCCGGCAACGCGTGAGAGCACGCCGAATTCGTTTTCGACCAGCACCGATATCGTATGACTTGGCATCGCGTATGGAAAACCACTGCCGGCCTCGCCGCTCCGCGACTAATGCGCCCCGTCGTGCTGATGGCGATTAACCAGTTCCATCATGCGATCCTTCGAGGCCAGCTTAAGTTTCTGGATTCGTTTCTTTTCCAATTCCTCTTCGGGAGTAAGGTACAGTTTGTTGCGAAAGGCTTCTAGTTGATGTTTGAGTTCCAGGTGCTCCTCGTACAGTGTCCTCAGATCCGCGTCATGAGCCCCAAGCTGCTGGATCAACTCTTCCTCTCGATGTTCCATTAGTCCTCTCTCCCGGGTTTACGGCGGTTGATTTGACCGAAGCCTCCGGCGCGCGAACGTATAGCGGCTCCAGAGTGGCGACCTCATCCACCTCATCCTGCGCAACCCGCGCCGCGCCCAATGCGGCCACGAAGCTTCCCCTGAGGCTGAACCCGGCGGCCCCCACGACGATCGCCTCCCCACCGCTTCTTCCGGCGTATGCAATAGCGTCTGCGGCTTTTGATTCTCCGACGAAGAGCACTTCGCCGGTGATGCGAGAGGCGAATTCATCGAGCGGAACTACCAAGTCACCCACTACCTTCTCTAGCGCATCCGCAACAACCACGTAAAGAGAAGTGTAAACTTCTCCCTTGCGCGCGTCGAGGACCGGGCAAATCTTGACGCCGATTTGTGCCAGCGGTGACGTCGATCCGCAGAGCGCTATCGCGTCTAGGGAAGAAATTCCTACTATTTGGATGTTTGCGCCAACGGCAAGTCCTTTGGCGTAGCTAAGACCCACGCGAAGGCCGGTAAATGAGCCTGGGCCAATCCCAATCGCAATTGCCGACAAATCCCGAATTTCGACCCCCGCCTCGTGGAGCAATTCCTCCACTATCATCGGCAGGTCGGCGCCG
>Ga0209415_10008403_pt1 | contig 17917 bp, 16 predicted proteins | sample PeaSoiSIISIP2007_FD_187696 | JGI IMG/M metagenome (GOLD analysis project Ga0209415, IMG submission 187696) | Peat soil microbial communities from Weissenstadt, Germany - SII-SIP-2007 (SPAdes) (version 2) | ecosystem: Environmental > Terrestrial > Soil > Wetlands > Peat | place: Germany... | reverse complement strand
ATCCCATAGATGATGGAGAAAACCTTGGCCTGGTAGCGCTCCACGACCTCGCGAAACGCCATCTCGTCCCGGGCTTGAACGCGCCGAACCAGCGAAGCTTCTTCAGAATTCCGGTGATCCACTCTGGTTTTGGCCTGAACCCGGGTGCCGGACACCGGATATGGAAGGGTTCCCGCAACAACGCTCATACACCCTGGCAGACGCATGCCAAACGGCTGCGGTTGCAGCCGTTTGGGGGCTAATTACGGGATTTCGCCCATTTTGCATCCTATGAGGGAGTTTACCATCCAACACTGTGGCGACTGGCGTCTTGCGGTATGCGAGCGTTCAGGTCATAATAGCTGGTAGAGAGTTCAACCGACAGGAGATCTTAAGACATGGTTCAACTGACCGAGACGGCCGTAACTAAGGTGAGAGAGATTTTGGGCAGCCAGGACCCCAAACCAGCCGGGCTACGCATCGCGGTCGTGGGCGGCGGATGCTCCGGATTCAGCTATTCGATGGCTTTCGAAAACACTCCGAACATGCTGGACAAGACCTATAAGTTCGACGATCTGCAGGTGTTCATCGATCAGGCCAGCCTGTTGTATTTGGACGGCGCCGAGGTGGATTACGTCGAGACCATGGAAGGTTCGGGCTTTAAGTTCAACAATCCAAACGTCAAGAGCACTTGCGGTTGCGGCAGTTCCTTTAGCGCCTAAGTGAACCTGGTTTGAAGTGAATCTGGACGGCCTCCTGACGGAGCAGCCAAACCCGGCTTCCGCCCATATCGACGCTCTGCCGACCGCCGATGTCCTGGCTATTGTTAATGAAGAAGATCAGAAGGTAGCGGGCGCTGTCGCGTCCGAAATCCCCCAAATTGCTCAAGCCGTGGATCAGATCGCGGACCGCCTGCGATCTGGCGGTCGGCTGTTCTATATCGGAGCTGGGACCAGCGGTCGTTTGGGGGTGTTGGATGCTGCCGAATGCCCGCCCACGTTCCAAGTGGAGTCTGACATGGTGCAGGGAATCATCGCCGGCGGCCAGTCAGCCTTGGCCAGGGCCTCCGAGTCCTCTGAAGATGATCCGGAAATAGGACGGCGAGACCTGGCAGCCCGGGGGTTTACTTCCAAAGACGCGCTGGTCGGGATTGCAGCCAGTGGGCGCACTCCCTATGTTTTGGGCGCCGTCGAAGAGGCCAATCGATTAGGCGCGTTGACGGTCGGGATCAGCTGCACGCCGGACTCGCCCCTGTCGCGTTTAGCGCGTATCGCAATTACACCCCTGGCGGGGCCAGAGGTGATCGCCGGATCGACGCGCATGAAGGCCGGCACCGCGACCAAGCTGGTGCTGAACATGATCAGCACGGCGGTGATGATCCGTCTGGGTTATGTCTACGGCAACCTGATGGTCAATGTGCAGCCCCGCAATGCGAAATTGGAAGACCGGGCGTGCAGGATCATTGCGGCTAGCGCGGCGATTACCTACGAGCACGCGGGCGAATTGCTGGCGCAGGCCGGCGATGTGCGTGTGGCAATCTTGATGGCGCGGCTGTCGCTCGATCGCGGATCAGCCGAAACACGCCTGGCTGCGGCCGGCGGCCGGCTCTCCGAGGCACTCAAGAACTAACAACCAACAACCAACAACCATGGACAAATTCCGCATTCAAGGTGGCGTGCCGCTGGAAGGCGAGATCGCGGTGGGTGGCGCGAAGAATTCGGCGCTGCCCGCACTGGCGGCTTGTTTGCTCACCAGCGACCCGGTAACGCTCCGGCGCATTCCTCCGGTGCGAGACATCGGCACCATGCAGCAGTTGTTGCAACACACCGGCGCCGAACTCACTGTAGAGGGCGGCTGCGTCACGGTGCGCGCGGCCGAGTTGGGCCGTCCCGAAGCGCCCTACGATCTGGTGAAAACCATGCGGGCGTCGAGCTTGGTCCTGGGCCCGCTGGTGGCTCGGACGGGCCGCGCGCGGGTGTCGATGCCGGGCGGCTGCGCGATAGGCGCTCGTCCTATTAATTTGCACGAAGGCGCGCTCGAGCAGCTGGGCGCCGAAATCCATCATTCGCACGGATACGTGGAAGCGCGAGCTCCGCGCGGTTTGAAGGGAGCGCTGGTGCATTTCGATCGCATCACCGTCACCGGAACCGAGGACCTGTTAATGGCCGCGGTGCTGGCCGAAGGTGAAACCGTGATTCGCAACGCCGCTCGCGAACCCGAGGTCCAAGACCTGGCGCTGCTGCTGAACAAGATGGGCGCCTGCGTGGAAGGCGCGGGCACTTCGACCATTCGGGTGCAGGGGGTTGGCAGCTTGCACGGAACCGAGCATACGATTATTCCGGATCGCATCGAAGCCGGCACGTTTCTGATCGCTGGCGCGATTACACGCGGCGACCTGGTGGTTTCCGGTTTCATTCCGGAGCACGTGGCCGCGTTGACCGCAAAAATGCGGCAAGCCGGAGTGGATGTCACGGAAGCCGGCCCGGACGCTCTGCGGGTGCGGGCGCCCTCGCGTCTGCGCGCCACCGACATCACGACCGAGGAATATCCCGGATTCGCAACCGACTTGCAGGCGCAGTACATGGCGCTCATGACGCTCGCGGAGGGGATCTCTTTCATCAGCGAAACCATATTTGAAAACCGCTTCATGCATACCCAGGAGCTGGCTCGCATGGGAGCGAACATTCGCGTGGAAGGCCGCCAGGCTATTGTGGCCGGAGTGGGGGAATTGACCGGCGCCCAGGTGATTGCTTCCGATCTGCGCGCCAGCGCGTCGCTGGTGCTGGCGGGTTTGGTGGCGCGCGGCGAAACCGTGCTCGATCGGGTGTACCACATCGACCGTGGCTATGAGAAAATCGAGGAGAAATTAGCGCGTGCCGGCGCGCGGATCGAGCGGGTAATGCAAATATGAGCGCTCCAAAACATCACAGCCCTGCATTCCTGGCATTGGTAAACAACGCCAAGAGCCGGATTCAAGAGATCGATATCGCCGCGTACCAGCGTCTGCGAGCCGCGGGCGAAGCACACGTTTTGATCGACACGCGCGAAGACAGCGAGTGGGTAGCCGGGCATGCGGCCGGCGCAATCCACTTAGGGAAGGGAATCATCGAGCGCGATATTGAAGCGCGCGTGCCGCAGAAGGACGCTAAGGTGGTGCTGTATTGCGGTGGTGGATACCGCTCGGCTCTGGCCGCGGATGCTTTGCGTCAGATGGGCTACACCAACGCGATCTCGCTGGATGGCGGTTGGCGCTCCTATCAGCATTCGGGGCTGCCAGTCGAGAAGTAGTTAGTGGATGAGCATGCCTACTGAAAGGTAGAGCATCACTCCGAGCGCGCCCAACTCCAGGAACTTCACACCCTTCGTGAATGCACCGTTCATGAACTCGAAGCGCAACATGAGCGCCAGCGCGCAGCCGGTACAAGTGAGCCAAAACGGGACCGAGCCGTCGTTGGATTTCATGTAGGCGATCAAAAGGATGTAAAAGAAGATCGGAACATTGCTGTCGAGCCAGCCCTTGATGCGGGTATAGGCCACGAAGAGTCCGAATACAATCAGCAGACCCAACGTTACTTCAGAGGCGCTAGAAAGATGCATTCTTGAAAACCACGCGGACAGGCCCGGTAGGACCCGGCGGGACAAGCCCGCCAGGGGTTTCCAACCGGAGTTGAGGAATTAAAACGCGAAGCTGAGGCCGGCCATTACGACGAAATCCTGCAGCCAGCCGCTCACGCTCGAGCCGGCAACGGGCGCGATCAGCTTACTGGGAAATGGGGTCAGGTAGTCATGCACCTCAAGACGCAGCAGGGTTGACTTGGCGATATTGAATTTCACGCCTCCGCCCACTGAAGCCATGGGTCTGAGGTCCCGCACGTCGCTAAACACCGCTATATTCGACAGAGGCTGATATACCTGCTCAGTGCCGGTGCCTGAAAACCACTTCACTCCGCCGCCCGCCGCCACGAAGGGCCGCACGGCCGATTCAGAAGAGGCAAAGTTGTAGATGAAGTCATAGTGAATGGCGTTGCTTTGGCTTCCGAACTTGACGGTGGTGCCGCCCGAGGTAAGCTTCAGATCGCCCATTTCGTGGTCGAAGCGCAGTTCCCCGCCGAACAACCCGCTGCCGATGTTATTGTCGAGCCAGGCGCTCAGGGCCAAGCCGGGATCGCGAGTCGCATCCGCGTTCCCCGCCGGATTGGTGACGGTTTGGGAGGTGAGAAAACTGCCGCCTGCCCCGAAGCCGACTTCCCACTTCTGGGCGAAGGCTGCCGGGGTGAGGGCGGCAAGGGCTAAAAACATAAACGACAGAGAATGTTTCATAGGTACTCTCATTCTATTCTAGAATTCGTTGGTTAATCCACTACCCGTTCCGGGATGGTGGTCGATACCGATCCCTGGGTGATGACCAGGGGCACAGACATGCCGTCGGGAACATTGAACGGCACCGAAACGTTGATTTGATCCACGCCGACCATACCGGGGGCTAAGCCGGAGTAGAGCACCGGCAATTCCACGCCGCCCAGGCTGACCTTCGGCTGGACCAGGGTGCGGGCCAGCGGATTGGACGGCGACGGCTGTCCGCTAACTACCGCGGGAGACGTTTGGCCGAGGCCGGTCAAGTAAATAACCAGCGGCGTATTCGATTTGCGGTGAATCGGATGGGATGGTGTCACCAGCTTGTTATCGTCGTTGCGGACGACGGTGGGGATGTTGGTTTCCGGACCCACTGTGGCCAGGAATACGGCCGGAGCGTCGGGCTGAATTACCAGGTTGAAAGTGTTGCTGATGCCGCCCGGCGTGCGCAGAATTAGCGTCACGTCGCCAATGGCTTGGAATGGCATTTGAGCGTTCACCTGGGTGGGTGAGACGAACAGAACCGGCACTGGCAGGCCGTTGACGCTCAAACAGCTATTGGCGAGCGCCGTGGGCAGCGGAATCTCGGACGAGGCCATGTTGACGGGGCTCAACTGCGTCCCGAAGACCGAAATCAGACCGCCTGGCGCGATGTCGGCTCCGAAATCCCCAGCGTTCACAACGGAGGTGATGTTGGGCGGCGCGACCGCGGCATCGTAGTTCCACGGCAGAACGGTGACGCCTGAAACCGTCAGGTTCACGATGGCGGTCTGGTTGGCGAGCGGCGCAATGGTACGGGTAAAGGGCGAAGCAGTGCTGCCGAGGAGCGGCGCTTCCACCATCTGAGTGGCCCGGCTCACAGAAGAAGTCGGGTTGGTCATGTCAATGCGCTCCATCACCCCCGGAGCGGTGCTCTGACCGACGCTGGTGGTCGTGGCAGGGCCGGTTTGGGTCGTTGTGGTGCACGTCGAAGTAGTGCCGGTGGTGCACGTCTGGACGGTCGTGGTAGTACCGGTGGGGCTCAGGGTGACGCACGTTGTGGTCGTCGTGGAGCCGCTGGTGGCTGTGGTGCACGTCTGGGTGGTCGTGGTAGCGACGGTGCCCGCCGGCGCGGGAGCATTGGAACGGAAGCCGGTCTCGTCCACGAAGGCGAACCCGGATGGAGTTCCCGTGGCCGTCTCAAACGTCAGCACCGGATTCAGCGAAGAGTTCAGAAGATTGTTACCGACCACATATTGATTGAAGGCCGACGCGGCGTAAGGTCCGGACAGCGACGTGCCGACCTGCTGTGAAACCGCGAAGGCGTTGGAGGAGGCGTCGTAGAGGTACACTGTCCCGTCGGCTTGCGCGATCAGGATGGTTGAACCGTTCTGCGACGCCGTCATTACTGTATTGGCGTTGGTCAGGTTATTGAATACGCCCAACGAGGGCAGTTCAACTCCCGTACCCTGCGCGATATCCAACTGCAGGATGTGGTAGGTACCGTCGAAGAACTCAGCTTGCGCCAATGTGGCGTTCGCCGATGAGGCGATCGAAAGGGCGATGAAGCCGGACGGCAGAAGAATCGGCGACACGGGCTGCAGGGTGTCGAGATCGTATACGTTGACGATTTGCGATCCCGAATTTCCCACCAGCAAATATTGCTGGTCGAAGGAGATCGCCATGGTGTTTGGCTGGTTGCCCGTCCGTAGCGTCGCGATTTGGGAATAGTTGGTTCCGTCGAAGGCCAGCACTTCATTTTTGTCGCTGCGCACCACGAAGAACTGGTTGCGGACCGGATCGGCCATGATGTCGGTGAGCGCTCCCGGAATGCTGATGATGCTGCCAACCTGGTTGGGCGCGGCGTTGTTCACCAGCACTTGAACGCTGGGTATGACATTGATGGCCGTGGGGGAGCTGATCGCGAGTGTAGCGGCTATCGTTCCAGACTGGCTCCCGAACGCCGATGGGTCGACGGAAACCGTCACCGAGGCTGGCGTCACGCCGGAAGTGGGAGAAACAGAAACTCCGGCGGTGTTGGAGCTGATCTTGAAGGGTGTGTTATTGCCACCTGGATCCACGATGGTGACCTGTTTGGTGGACACGCCTGGGTTACAGAAATTGCCGCGAAACACCAGATCTTCCTGCTGCGCCACTACCTGCGGCATCTGGGACAGGCTGCCCACCGGCAGCACGGTGACGCCGCTGGCTGAAACAGCGTAAAGCGTATTGGAATCGCTCGAGAGCACGCTTTTGCCGCTGAGGTTCTCAGGCAGTTGCAAGGTCTGCTGGAGCGTCAGGTTGTCGGAGGTGACCACCATTAGCGTGGGCGGCTCGCCCGCTGTCACCGGAATCTGGGCGTACAGCAACCCGCGGCTGTCATCAAATGCGGTGCTTCCAACGCTGAACTGATTCGTGTGTTGCGGGAAATAATTGATGAACGTGCCTTGTTGGTTGACCATCACCCAGCCAGCCATGGCCAGCGAGCCGTTGCTATTCATACTGACCACGCGCGGCCCGAGGATTCCGGTGCTGGTCACGATGCCGCCATTGAAAATGGCTTTCAAGTTCACGTCGTAACGGAACGTGATCGTGCTGGTGGAGCCGCCCAGGCCATACACCTGAAGGCCGTCGGCGGAGGCAGCCACCGAGGCGGCGGTGATATCGGCCGGGAAGTTGGCGGGCGCCACGGGTAGGGTCTTCGCCACCACGTTGGCCAGGGTATCGAGTTCTTCCGTGACGCCGGTACTGGGATCAAACAGCAGGAAGTCGGTAGTGGTGACGACCAGCGCGATGCCGTCGGCCCCGAAGGCCACGCCGATCGGAGCGGAGCCAAGCGAGAAGGTCTGGGTGCCTTGGTTCGTCAGGTCGATCACAGTGAGCCCATTGGCAGGCGAGCCGGGAGCCGCCGCGTTTCCGAAATTGGTGGCCACCAAATAGTGGCCGTCGGGCGACATCGAGATCGAACTGGGCTGCGCCGCCACGTTGATCGAGGTCGTGACGGTGTTGGTCGCGAGCGACATTACGTCGATACGGTTCGCGGTAAAGTTGGCGATGTAGAGCACGCCTCGGGTCTCATCCAGCGCCAGGTCCGCAGCCTCGCCTCCGATCGACACTACTGTCCCGAAGGTTCCGGCCCAGGCCGCCGCCGCGAACGAAGCGGCGATAACGATCTTCCACCAATAAGACTTCATCAGCATAACGGTTCACTCCAAAGAAGCATCAGATTTCTTTTCAACTCTTGTCTTGCACTCGTGTCTCTTGCACTCATGTCTCTTGCACTCGTGCTCCACTCGGTTCGTGTGCCCCGGCTTGCTGGTTCCAATCGGGGTGTGGCCGGCGCGGCCCGCTCTGCAGCCACGCCGCCCCACGAACTTTTCTCAACCGCACGCACTCTGGCGCGAGGCGCGCCAGGGAACTGGCCCCTGACGCCCCGCCGGATCCACCACGCCGTTTACTCAGCGCTCTTCTTGCGCCGCAAAACGATCAGCCCCACAAACAGGACTGCTAGCACCGCGCAAACAATGCGAATCATTGAGCTATCCATCGCTTTTCTCCTTTCCCGCGAAAATGGTTTCCGCTACGCTACATGTTGTTCATCATGGGGATCAGCTCCCGCATGATTTTCATGACGACTGGTCCAACGGTCACGACAAACAAAGACGGCAAAATACAAAAGAAGATCGGGAACACCAGCTTGACTCCCAGTTTGGCGGCCTTCTCTTCGGCCACCTGACGGGCCTGCACTCGCATATAATCGGAATGCGCGCGCAAGCTCTGCGCCACCCCGGTTCCAAACCGGTCGGCTTGGATCAGCACCGCCACCAGTTTCTTGAGATCTTCGACCGCGGTCCGGTCCGCCAGGTTGCGCAGCGCTTCGGCGCGGCGTTTTCCGGCCTTCAATTCCAAGTTCACGATGGCCAGCTCTTCGCTGATCTCGGGATGCGCATGCTCCAGCTCCTTGGCCACCTGCATCACGGCCTGATCCAGTCCCAGTCCCGATTCCACGCACACCACCATCAAGTCGAGCGAGTTGGCCAAGCCACGCTGGATCTGTTTCTGGCGGCCCTTGGCCACCATACGGATGTACTCGTTGGGCCCGAAAAATCCGACCGCTACCGCCACCAGAATGGCCGCGAATTTATTGCTTTGCGTGGCCGAGGAGTTCAACACCATCACGGCCGCCAACACCGGGAACAGCACGGCGCAGATGGCCTTGGCGCCATACAGAATCTTCAGGGCATTGGGGTTCCGGTAGCCGGCCCGAATCAGCCGCCGCTGCATCACCGTCACGTCTTTGGGCGATGCCGGCACCATGGTGCCCAGCCGCTTCACCAGCTCATGAAAGAGCAGGCTGGGATGCACGGGGGCGTTATCATGCGCGCTCATCCCGGTGCCGGCCACCCGCTCGATAGCTTCCTTGGGCTTGACGTACAACTTCACGCCGGCAAAGGAAAGTCCGGCCGCGAACAGCAAGAAGATCACGAAACTGAAGAGTATGACCATAAAATTACACCTCGATGTTCGTGATGTGCTTCATGACGAGGTATCCGATAACTTGCAGGCCCACCGCGCAACCCAGCATGATGTTGCCGACATCGTCCAAAAAGAAGAACTTCACATAGTCCGGATTGGTGTAGAACATCAGGACCGCCACGCCAATCGGAATGCATGTCAACGCGGTCCCGGTCATGCGGCCATGCGCGCTGATGGCCCGGATACGGCCGCGCAGCTTGAACCGCTCGCGGATGACGTACGCGAGTTTGTCCAGGATCTCCGCCAGGTTGCCGCCGGTGCGCTTTTGCAGTAGCACGGCGGATACGAAAAAGTGCACGTCGAGCGAAGGAATGCGCTTCGCCAGTTTCTGCAGCGCGACATCCAGCGGCAGCCCCAGATTGTGCTCCTCGAAGGTGCGGCGGAATTCGCCCGCCAGGGGTTCCTGGAACTCGCGGTGGATCATTTCGAGCGACACCGAGAAGGCATGCCCGGCGCGCATGGAGCGCGACACAAATTCCAGACTGTCGGGAAACAGCTCCTCGAACCGCCGCAAACGCAACTTGCGTTTTCGCACGACGTACAGCACCGGAAGCGAGCCCGCCGCGACCGCCGGGAGATAGGAATAACGTCGGAATTGGTCGGGCAGCAGGATCCAGCACAACGCCCAGGCGGCCACCACCACGACCAGGCAGGTATTGACCAGCCGGTGCGTGCTCCATTTCATGCCAGCCTGTTCGATCAGCTCCTGCAGCTTGCTCTGCAGTTGGAAACGGCGCAGGAACTTGGTGGCCAGTAGGACGTTCTTTTCGTCGGTCTGGATCAGCGAGCCGCCGGTCGTACTGGCCTTGACGGTCTTCGGCTTGCTGGTGCCAATCAAACGGCTCTTCAGTTTGTCGAGGTCCGAATGACGGAATGCACTGGTGCAAATCCACCAAATGACCAGGGCGCAAGCCCATACCGCGATGGCGATTAGAATATACATAAACTCAAACCTCCACCACTTCGTCAAACAGATCGGCGCGCAGCCGGATGCCCGCCGCCAGCAGTTTTTCGTAGAATTTCGGCCGGATGCCGGTGGCCGCGAAACGGCCCACCACGCGCCCGTCCGGATTCAAGCCGCGCTTTTCAAACACGAAGATGTCCTGCAACGTCACCACGTCGCCTTCCATGCCGGTGACTTCGGTGAGATTCACCACCCGGCGCGTACCGTCGCTCATGCGCGAAGCCTGCACCAGCAGGTGCACGGCGCTGGCGATCTGCTGCCGGATGGACACCAGCTGCATGTTCGCGTTGGCGAGCGAAACCATGACTTCCAGACGCGAAATCGCGTCGCGCGGGCTGTTGGCGTGGACCGTCGTCAGCGATCCGTCGTGACCGGTATTCATGGCCTGTAACATGTCCAGCGCTTCTTCGCCGCGGACTTCGCCCACCACGATGCGATCCGGACGCATACGCAAGCTGTTCACGAGCAACTCACGCTGCCGTACCGCGCCGTGGCCTTCCAGGTTGGCCGGCCGGGTTTCCAGGCGCACCACGTGCGGCTGCTTCAACTGCAATTCGGCCGCGTCTTCGATGGTGACGATTCGTTCCTTGGGCGAGATGAACGCCGAGAGCGCGTTCAGCAAGGTGGTCTTACCGGAACCGGTTCCGCCCGCGATGATGATGTTCATGCGAGCCTTCACGGCGGCCTCCAGCAGTTCCATCATGCCGGGCGTCGTGGCCCGCCGGTCCACCAGATCGGGCGGCATCAGCTTGTCGGTCGAAAAACGGCGGATCGACAATATGGCGCCGTCGACCGCGAGCGGGGGAATGATGGCGTTGACGCGCGAGCCGTCGCTCAAGCGCGCGTCCACCATGGGCGTGGACTCGTCCACGCGCCGGCCGACTTGCGAGACAATCTTGTCGATAATGCGCAGCAGGTGCTGGTTGTCGCGGAAACTGACCGAGGTCAGCTCGAGCAAACCCTTGCGCTCCACGTAGACCTGTTTGTAGGTGTTGACGAGAATATCGGAAATGGTGGGATCTTGCAGCAGCGGCTCAAGCGGTCCGAGGCCGAAGACTTCATCCAGCACTTCGTCGCAGATCTGCTGTTTTTCAAGTGAACTGAGCAGCGTCGGCTCCGAATCGATCAAGGAGATCAGAGCCTGGCGTACTTCGCTGCGCACCCGCTGGTTGTCGATGGTGGCGAGCGCCTCCAGGTTGATCTTGTCCACCAGCTTGCGGTGCAGGGTGAACTTCAGCTCCTGATATTCCGGCTTCAGCGCGCCTTTGGACTTGCCGCCATTCTTGAGCAGGCGTTGCTCCCAGCTGATCTGGGGCGTCGTCGATTTGGTTTCAAGGTTCGGAAACATAAATAGTTCTCGCTATACAGCCGAAGGCGCCACCTGCAAATCTGAGAACGAGGCTCGCTTGCGGTCCTGGCCGCCTCCGTTTGACAACCGGCCCGCCAGACCTTCCATGGCCTTGCCGAGTTCGCAGTGGGCGTCGACAGGCTGGCCGAGCGTTACCGCGCGATGCAGCGAGAAATAGTCATTCGGTATCCGGGCATCGATGGCGCAATTGAACAGCCGCTCGATGTCGGAACCGGCGATTTCGTCGCGCTTGTCGATCCGGTTCATCATGATCTGAAAACGTTCCTTCGGAAAACCAAGCTGATCGAGCAAATTGACCGCCTTGCGCGCCAGGTGCAGACTGGGCAGCTCGGGCGTCGATACCAGGAATGCACGGTCGGATTCGGAGATCGTCATCAAGCTGAGGCGTTGAAACACGACTGGCAGGTCGATCACCACCCAGTCATAGTTCATGCGCGCGAATTCCATCACCGCGTGCAGGCGCGCCGCGTCAACCGGTCCGGCGTAGGGAGTTTCGGGGGCCGGCAGGATGTCCACGCCCTCGGCCAACGACACTGCGGACGCCCAGGTGCCGTCGTGCAGCCGCTCAGCCACGGGCAGCAGATCCAGCAGCGATTTGGTGTTGGTCAGCTTCAGATAGAACCCGATCATGCCGCCCATCAAGTCGAAATCGGCGAGCAGCACGCGCTTGGAGGTGGTCCGCCGCAGCGCGAACGCCGTTTGTGCAGCCAGCGTAGATGCTCCCGAACCCGGCTTGGCGCTGGAGAACGCAATGATGGAACCGGGCTCAGCTTCATCGGCCGGTCCGGGCTGCAGCAGCCGGTGCAGGCGGGCTACTGCGTCATTCTGCGTCTGTTCGTCAAAGGGCGCATACAGGAATTCACTGGCGCCGCTCCGTAGCGAGCGCAAAATCGCGTCTGAGTCGTTGCACACATGCAGTCCGACGACGTGTGCCTGGAGATTGAACGAGGTCACGCAGCGGATCAACTCACAAGCCTGATCCAGGTCCGAGGCCAGGTCCAGCAAAATGACGTCGGGCTTGGTCTGGCGCACCCGGATTTCCAAGGTTTGTTGCGACGGATAGGTTTTGAACTCCGACAGGATCTGGAACGAACGGGTGCGTTCGAGCGCGGCCGAGAGCTGGCTGGCCAGCTCGCGGTCGGGGATGATGGATAAGGCTGTGAGTACAGGACCCCGGCCCATCATTGCGCACTCCTGCTGTTCTCGATCCGAAGCACTCCTATTTGGTCCTCCCTTTGGAAGGTTCCGGGAAGGCTTCGGTGGTACCCGGAGTAACCGGCACCAGGAAGGGTCGCGGCGCCGCTACATTGGGCTTGACGTCGCCCGGCTGCAAGGGCATGGTGATTTCCGGCGTAACCAGAACCACCAGCTCGGTATTGCTCTTGGTAATGGACCTCGACTTGAACAGATTCCCCAGGATAGGCAAACTCGCCAGGCCAGGAATCTTAGACAATGTTTCCGTTACCTGGTTGTCGATCAAACCGGCGATCACAAAGCTTTGGCCTTCACCTAGCTCGACGTTGGTCTCCATTTTGCGCGACGACAAAGCTGGAATGGTGAACCCGTTGAACGACAGCGCATTGGTGTAGTCGAGGGCGGAAACCTCCGGCTTCACGTGCAACCGAATGTTGTTGTTGCCCGTGATGACCGGGGTGAAGTTCAGGCGGACGCCGAATTCTCGAAACTGAATGGTGACAGCGCCGGCATTCGCTCCTCCCTGCAGGACTGGGATAGGAAATTCGCCGCCCACCAGGAAGCTGGCTTCCTTGCCATCGGTGGTTACCAAGGTCGGTTCGTCCAGAGTCTGCAGCAGGTTTTTTTGCTGTAGGGCTTCGATAAACGCCCCCAGATTGAGGTCCGGCCGGAATGCAAAAATGTTCAGCGCGTTGGAAATGCTGAAAACAGAAGCAGCAGCGGCGCCTGGACCTCCTCCCACGCTCGACGGACTGGTGGATGAGAACTGGCCCGTGCCGACTTGGCCAATGGTATTAGTGGCGCCGGTGGAAACCAAGTTGACCGCGAACGAGTTGGCCGCCGAACGGTCCAGTTCGGCGAACTTGATGCGCAGCAGAACCTGCTTCTCCGCCCGCGCTTCAGCGATCTGCATGTTGTTCACTACGGTCTTGCCGAACGGGGTGGCTAAAGCGGTGGCCCGATCGTACACATCTTTGTTCTCCACCCGGCCGGTGAGGGAAAGCGAATCTCGCGAGGACTGAACGTGAATATCTTCGTTCGGGAAGGTTTCCTTCAGCAGTCTCCGCAGCGGCTCCAGATTTTGTTCCACGGTGATGTTGTAGAAGTTGCGTTGGCCGGCCTTACTCCAAACCACCAGCGTCACGGTTCCAAATGCTTTTCCGTGCACCAGCACTTCGCGTCCGGTGACCGGAGACGCGTCCACGATCTCCGCGTTGCTGGTGGAGATGCGCGCGATATCGGCCGGATAGTCGATAACGATGCTCTTTCCAACGGTCAGCCGGATTTCCTCCGGGCCGCCTTGGGCCAAGACGAGACTCGCGGCTGCGGCCAGCAGCAAAGACGCCAGGCACAACTGTTTGATCTCTCGCATGGTTTACTTACTCCCGCCGTTGCCGACTCCCACTACTTCCACAGTCTTCGTCGTTCCGCGAATCACTACAATCTGATCGGGAGGCGGCGGTGGAGGCGGGGGTGCCGAAGCAACCACTGTTGGAACTGGCCGAGTCCGGGGCCGCGGTGGAGCGGGCTCGGCGGACTTCTTGCGAGCGGACCGCTCTCCGTACAATTCGGCGATCTCACGCCCCGGCGTTTTCTCGATGGTTTGATCGCTTCCGTTCCTGAGAACCAATTGAATGCGCGTGTCGGCGTTCGCCAAAGTGAGCGTCTCGGCCTGCTCCGGCGTCGCCAGCAAAGTAACGTTGGCCGCTGGCATGGCCTGACCGCGCGCGTCCGGCTGCATGATCGTTCCAGCCGAAAGCACCAGCATGTTTTGCAGCGGAGTGGTGGTAACCGACCCCTCCGAGTTGGGCGGGTGTCCGGTAACCAGCACATCCACGCGCATCCCAGGCAGCACAAAACCCGCGATGCCGGTGACGTCGTTGACGCGCACCGTCACCCCGCGCATTCCGACCGGAATAGTGGGCGCCAGACCGAGCCCGCTTCCGCGCGCCGCCAGGCGTCCTTCCAGAATCGGCTCGTCCATCAGAATGTTGCTCACCAGCGGCCGATCGATCACTTCCTCCGGCTTGGTGAAGGCGCCCTTGGGGAAGGCGGACGAAGGCATCTTGCCGAGCTTGATGTCGGCCGGCTTCACCGTGGTACCCACCGACAGTGGCCGGGCCGCTAAAACGATGTCACGCAAGTCGCCCGTGTCGGTCTTCTTGGGAGCACCAGCCCGAGCGGTCATTTGGTAAAACACGCTCGATATCACCAGCGCGAACAGAAGGCTCACGCCCAGTACAGTCAAAAATCTACGATCCATATCCCTCTCTCCCGCATTCCGAAGCTGGAATGAACTGCAAAGAAACCATCGTCATGTCGCTGCCACCAAACTGAGCCAAACGCCAGCCGCGATCGCGGGGGCGTAAGGGATGGAATCCCTCCTCTCGCCCGGCTGAACAGCCAACGGTTCGCCGGCCGGCTGGCCGGCGCGCGAGCGCATCTTCCTTACCCACAAATCCCGAATTGTTCGAGTCGCGATTACCGCCAAAGCCATCACGCCGCCGCAGCCAGCCGTCCACAAGGCGGCCTGCAACAGCTGCTTGACACCCAGCAGCGCTCCGAATCCGGCCATCAACTTCACGTCTCCGCCGCCCATGCCGCCGAGCAGATAAAACACCAGGAACACCCCAGCTCCCGCCAAAGCGCCCAGCAACGCGGCGCCTGAGCCGCGCCAGCCGTGCTGCACAGTCTGCAGGATTACGCCGCCCGCGAATGCCGAGCAGGGAATCCAGTTGGAGATCTGGCGTCGCGACAAATCGTCGATGCACGCTGCCACTCCTACCACGCCCGCTATGACCGCCAAGGCTGTCAATGGCTTCCACCTTTTCCAAAACTTTTGCTGCGTTCCTCCGAGGCGCCTTCTAGGGTCCCTGGCGCATTGGCCGGGCGCCGTCCGAAACGCTCCGCTCGAAACAGCAGCGGCGCAAGAAATCCCGCCTGCAACGCAAATTCGGCCAGCGCTTTGCCTGAGGGCAAACGCCAACTCCCCGCATCCAGCCACTCCACTGGCATGCCCAACTTGGTCCCCACACTGCGATTCGTGGAAAGAGACGGGTTGTGGTTGCTTCTCATGCCGGTCGTTCTCCCTGCTGTTATAACTTCGGCAAACTGGGAGGTTTTCATTAGCCTGGCCAGCGGGTTTTCTTTAGTACGACCGATGCAGAGCTGGGTGGGGATATACCTAATTTCCAATGCTTTGCCGACTTAGGCGCTGGAAGAGTACGGAGCTGTGATCGTCTGCCACCACGTGCCAGCAAGGGTCCTGTTTTAATAGCGATGCCAGAGGCCAGTTGGCCGGCAATAGGGCCACGTCGAACCCATTCCGCTGCATGATCGCCCGCCAGTCGTAAGCTCCTTGGAGTAGATGGAGGTACTGGTTGGCGAAAGCCTCTCCGTAGAAGTCGCTCCGGCCGTCGACATACACCTTTTGCCGGGGATAAAAACTGTAGATGATGTAGTCGCCCCACTGATCGGTGGTCAGCAGCCGGCCGGTCGCCACCAAGTCGGCATGCTGATGGACCATGGCGGTGGGGAACATTTCGCTCGGAAAGTCGCGCGGCCATTTGATAGGCGCGTCGATCGCCACCAAAGCCAGAATGAACACCGCCGGCCACACGCTGGTCCTGCGAAACCCGGGCGCTAAGTCGGCCCCTAGTTGGTACAGAATGCGCAGCGCCGACGACTTCTTCAACCGCGCCGCGCTCACACTCCACCATTCGCTGAGCTCGCAAGCGATGAAGGGCGCCGCCACAATCGCGTAGATGGGCGCGTGCCGTACGCTGATCAGCGAGGCGTGCGCCAGGAACAAAATCCATAATGCTTCGGTGAAGCGCCGCTTCCTCAGCAGGAAGCCGATGGTGATCAAGCCGGCCAATAGCAAAGCTTCATACTGTAACTGCCCTTCACTGCGGAAGGTGGGCGCCTGAAACTCCTGCACGATGTCCTTGATCCAATCGGCGCGCAGATACTCGAATATGTGGATGTGCAACTGGATGCCATAGGGATTGATCAACGACGCGAGCGAACATCCCAGCAGCAGCGTCGCGTAGCGGCCGACAGCGCTCCACGGCGCGTCACCTGGGGCAACCCCAAGCGCAGCCTCGAGCGCGCTTCCGGCCACCAGCACCCCGGTACAGGCCAGGAAAATAGCGAAGCCGCCGTGCAGATTGGTCCACAGTGCCGTCACCGGGATCAGCGCCCAAAGCCAGGGCGTTCTCGACCGGCGATCCGCCTCCAGCACCCAAAAACAAACCGGCACCAGCAACAAGGTGAATACATGCGGGCGTGCCAGAAAGTGCATCGATGAGGCGCCGGCCACCAGCAACGTCATGAATAGAGCGATGAGCGCGTTGGCGCCGCGCCACAACATATAACGCAGCACCACGGTCGCAAAAATTCCGATGATCAATCCGGCGGCGAGAACAATCGCCTTCAGCCCACCGGCCTGGAACAAGGCCGCGTCCAGCACATCGGTAAGCCATTCCCAGGCGAACCAGGGGGCGCCGGCGCGGGAGAAGGAAAACAGGTCCTGGGTTGGCACCGCGTGATGCGCCAGGATGTACTGGCCCGCGCGAATGTGCCAGCCTGAATCGCCGTCGCCCAGCAGCGCCTTCCAACCGCTGGCCCCAAAGATGAACAGCCAGCCCACCAGGGCTATAAAGAAACAGTCGGACAGTGAAGGCACCAGGGCCCGCAGCCATCCCCGCTCCACGCTCGGCGAGTATCCCAAAGCGACCGGGGGATGGGTTGATGTTGCCACTGAACGCTGATCGACTCTGGAAGCAGCGGGCTTTAGCGCCCGCTGGTTCCCGACGAAGCCATGGATCCAGCAGCGGCCTCGACGCCAGCCAGCTCGCGGCCATGAACGGCCAAAGCCAGCCGGTCTTTCAGGCCGGTTTTCTCAAAAATGTGCATCAAGTGAACTTTGACTGTTCCTGGCGTAATGTGCAGATTCTCGGCGATTTGCTTGTTCCTGAAACCTTGACAGATGAGGCGCACAACTTCCTTCTCGCGAGGCGTCAGGCGCGACGCTTCCTTGCGCTGCAGGAACTGTGTAGCCTGCTCGGATTGCTGCATCCAGATTTGGCCCGCCGCGACTTCGCGCAGGCATTCCAGAAGCGTGGGCACGGGCAGAGTCTTCTTCAGGATGCCGCGCGCGCCGATTTGCAAGGCACGGAAAGCGTCCATCTCGGGTAGATCCACCACCCACAGCACGCTATACACCGGCGCACCAGCTTTGAGACTTCCGAGCAACCGAAGGGCAGCCGTCAGTCCGGCGCTTCCGTCGATCAACACCACGTCGGGGCGAATGCGCTGGATGGCTTCCAGTGCGTCAGCGGCGCGGGATGCCCAGCCGGAAAATACCAGGTCGTCGCAGTCGGCCAGGACCCTTTGCAGGCCCTCAACCACGATGGGCTGTGATTCACACGCAAATATGGAGATATTACCCAATAATCCCTCGCTGTAGTTTGATCGGCGGTAGAACACCTCCAAGATAGGTACTAAGGTAATTACCCAAAGCTCGCGGTCGTGAGCACTTC
>Ga0209415_10008401_pt1 | contig 17918 bp, 8 predicted proteins | sample PeaSoiSIISIP2007_FD_187696 | JGI IMG/M metagenome (GOLD analysis project Ga0209415, IMG submission 187696) | Peat soil microbial communities from Weissenstadt, Germany - SII-SIP-2007 (SPAdes) (version 2) | ecosystem: Environmental > Terrestrial > Soil > Wetlands > Peat | place: Germany... | reverse complement strand
TGGCACGCTCAAACAAGGTTCTCAATATAGTCAGGCATTCGCGACCGTTGGTGCTGAGGATCTGACCTTCTACAGGGCGGGGTTTTACGGACAGGATGAATGGCGAGTCCGTCCGAACCTAATGGTCACGCTGGCTTTACGGATGGATCGCAACAGCAATATTCAGTGTCCCGGTGGCTGCTTCACCGAGTTCACAGGTCAAGGGTCGTTTGCTCAGATCTCCCACTCCGCGGCGATTCCATACAACCAAACCATCCTTACCCGTTTGCCTGAGGCATTCGGGAATGTTGACGCCATCACCCCGCAACCTCGAGTCGGTATTGCCTACAGCATCACCAAGTCGACTGTGCTCCGGGGGGGCGTGGGGCTCTTCGCTGATGCCCTTCCCGGACTCCTCGCTAATCGCTTTATCACCAACTCTCCCACCGTGTCGATCTTTAATACCAGCTCCGGTCTGGTCGCCACTGGCGTGCCCAACAGCGTGTTCGCTAAAGTGTCCAGGTCCAACTCCGCGCTTCAGCAGGGATTTGCGAATGGCGACACCTTGGCCGAATTACAGGCTCAGGTCCCCTTAGGCTTTGCTCCACCGCAATTCTTCACGATTTCCCAGAACGTCCACACGCCGAAGTATGTCGAGTGGAACGCCGAAATGCAGCACAGTTTTGGCGACAAATATTTGCTCTCGGTGAACTACGTCGGAAACCATGGCTTTGACGAGATGATCCAGCAATTTTCTGGCAATGCTTTCTCGAAGGCAGGCTTGGCCGGACTCCCCACCAGTGCGCCTGATCCTCGCTTTGGCGAAATCATCGAAGTGAATAACCACGGCTGGTCCAACTACGACGGGCTGGTAACCTCGTTTAAGTGGCGGATGAACGCGCAGTTCTCTGGTCAGTTTTCCTATACCTGGGGTCATGCGCTCGATACCTGTTCGAATAATTGTGTGCCGGAGCCTTTCAACGCTGCTACGGCGCCGAGCTTGCGCTCCCAATTTAATCCGCTCAATCTGAGCTCATTGAATTACAGCAATGCCGACTATGACGTGCGGCACTCTCTCAACGCCAACTATCTCTACACACTGCCCGCGCAATATTTCCATAATCCGATATTGAAAGCAACTCTCGGGGGTTGGACTGCATCGGGAACGTTTTTTTATCACAGCAGTTACCCATTCAGCATCGTAGATCCAGGGGTACTCAGCCAGTTTGGCAATCTGAGCGGCAAAGTTACCCAACCGTTCCTCGCGGACTTTCTTGGCGGCTCCTCTTATCCGAGCTGTACCTCGCCAGACACAGTGTGTTACTCGAAATCAGAATTCGCCACCAAGAGTGAGCAGCGCGATTTCGGGAACATCCCACGCAATTCGTTTCGTGGGCCAGCCTATTTCGATACAGACTTGAACCTAAGAAAAGCCTTCGTCGTCGCTGAGAAGTACAACCTCTCTATCGGTGCGTCGTTCTTTAATGTCCTCAATCACCCAAATTTTGATTTGCCCGTGAACAATGTCGCCTCAGGATTGTTTGGTCAAATCATCTCGACCGTAGCGGAACCGACTAGTGCCTATGGAGCTGTCGCGGGCTCTACGGTATCGGGCAGGGTGATCCAGACTCTGCTCAAGTTTTCGTTCTGAAGAAGTCCGATAGACCTATTTGGGCAGGGTCACCGTTCGATCACGGTCGTCAATATTAGGAATGTGCAGTGGTCGCCCCCGGACCAAACCGCGAGATTGACTGCTCCCAAATCGGTTTGTCGGCGATCCGGACACAATCCCTTACCCTGAGTGCCCGCGGCAAATTGACCCTGCGGCGCTGCGGCGATATGATTAGCTCGTTTACGATGGGTACTTTGCGGCGATTCACACAGGCAGGTGCGGGTATGTCCAGATTCTCACTGCTGCTTCTTTTTTGCGCATCGATTACGCTCCAAGCGCAACACTCCTATACCCCGGCCGACATCGCCGAGGGCGGGCGTTTGTTCCGCGCCAACTGCGTGCTGTGCCATGGTCCGGAGGGCGACCAGATACCGGGCATCGATCTGGGGCATGGCAAGTTTCGCCAGACCTATTCCGAACAGGCTTTGATCAAGATTATTGAGAACGGTATTCCCGGCACGGCCATGCCGCCCCACAATCTCCAAGATTTTCAGGCGGGCACCATTGTGGCCTACCTTCGCACGGTGGCGACCACAGGTCGCACGGTCTCCGGCAACGGCAACGTTGCCCGGGGTAAAGCGGTGTTCTTAGGAAAAGGTGGATGCATAGCCTGCCATCGCGTGGGTACCACCGGCTCGCGCGCGGGCCCCGATCTCAGCGACGTTGGATCCCAGCGGCGCGCCGTCGAAATTGAACAATCCGTGCTCGACCCGGATGTGGAAATCCTACCGCAAAACCGCTCCTTTCGCGTGACCACGAAGTCGGGAGAAACCATCTCCGGTCGGCTGCTCAACATCGATACGTTCACCGTGCAGCTTCTCGACTCGAAAGAGCGCCTGCTTGCGTTCCCCAAGGAGAGCCTCCAGGAGTGGGCCTTCATCGACCAATCGCCCATGCCTTCCTATCGGAACAAGCTGAGTTCCCAGGAATTGGCCGATCTCATCGCGTATCTGGTTTCCCTGAAAGGTATCTGACATGAACCGAGCCTTTGTTTTGCTGATGGCCGCGGCCGCATCGCTCCCCGCCCAGGTGACGTTCGACCGTATGTTGAACGCCGGCAAGGAGCCTCAGAACTGGCTGACCTATTCGGGCACTTACCTGAGCCAGCGTCACAGTCCGCTGGTGCAAATTACGCCGCAGAACGTGAAAAATCTGGAGCAGCAATGGGTGTTCCAGGCACGCTCGCTCGAGAAGTTTGAAGCTACGCCGCTGGTGGTGGATGGCATCATGTACACGGTGCAAGCGCCCAACGATATCGTTGCGCTCGACCCTGTCAGTGGACGCGTGTTCTGGACGTACTCGTATTCGCCCTCGCCGCTTTCGCGTCCCTGCTGCGGCCGGGTGAATCGCGGCGTCGCGATCGCCGGAGAAACGCTGTTCATGGGGACGATTGACGCGCACCTGGTCGCTGTCGATGCCAAGACCGGCCGTCCGTTGTGGAACACAGTCGTGGCCAAGCCCCAAGCTGGTTATGCGATCACGCACGCGCCGCTCGTCATCAAGGACAAAGTCATCGTGGGTGTGGCTGGCGGCGAGTACGGCATCCGCGGGTTCATTTCGGCTTACGACGTGAAGACCGGCAAGGAAGCATGGCGCTTCAACACCATTCCCGGTCCGGGCGAGCCCGGTCACGAGACCTGGAAGGGCGATTCGTGGAAGACGGGCGGCGCTTCGGTGTGGGTGACCGGTTCCTACGATGCGGATCTCAATCTCACCTATTGGGGAATCGGAAACGCCGGCCCCGACTATAACGGCGATATCCGCGAGGGCGACAATCTTTACAGCAGCTCCGTGGTCGCGCTGGATGCCGACACCGGAAAGATCAAATGGCACTACCAGTTCTCCCCGCACGACGAATTCGACTACGACGCCGTGCAGGTGCCCGTGCTTGCGGATATTATCTGGCAAGGCGTCCCGCGGAGGGTGATGCTGTGGGCCAATCGCAACGGGTTCTTCTACGTGCTGGATCGCGCGACGGGCCAGTTCTTGCTTGGCAAGCCGTTTGTCGAGGTGAACTGGGCCACCGGCTTCGACGAAAAGGGTAGGCCCATGCGCGTCACCGGAAAAGTTCCTACCGCCGCAGGGACGGTAATCTTCCCGGGCAATCAGGGCGGAACAAACTGGTATTCGCCCTCGTTCAGTCCTCACACCGGTCTGTTCTACATTCCCACCTGGGCTAACTATTCCTCGGTCTACATCAAGGCCGAGGCCGATTATGAAGAAGGGCGAAGGTTCGTGGGAACATCGCCAAGGTCGCTGATCGGCGGAGCCAACGGTGGCGCCACCAAAATCAATACCCGCAAGGACGATGAAGGCTACGGCGCCGTGCGCGCGATCGATCCCGCCACCGGCGAGCGCAAGTGGGAGTTCAAGATGAACGATGTCACCGACGCCGGCATCCTCACCACCGCCTCCGATGTGCTTTTCTCCGGTGGCCGCGAAGGATACTTCTATGCGCTGGACGCGCGCAACGGCGAACTGCTGTGGCGCGCCAACGTAGGCGGCGGGGTCGCGTCCGGGCCTATGTCTTACGCCATAAACGGCCGTCAGTACGTAGCCATCTCAGCAGGGAACTCCCTGTTTGTTTACGCGCTGAGGGAATAGGCCGGAACGGCCAGACTTGACGACACTCGTCATCGCCCGCTACTGTGTGTCGCATGTACAGAATGTTGATCGCCCTGGCGGTCTGCGCCGGTCCTGCGCTCCCGTCAGGTTTCCAGTCGTCGGATTTCTTAAAGCTTCGCTCCGTAGGCACGGTGCAGTTCTCGCCGGATGGTGCCCGCATCGCCTATTCCATCACGCGCAACGACGCGCCCCGGCGCCCATTCGGTCAACTCTGGATCATGACCCTCGCTGACGGAAAATCCATCTGCCTCAGCTCAGGCAAGGATCCTTCGGGCGATCCCGAGTGGTCACCCGATGGGAAATGGATTGCCTACTCCGGACGGCTGGGCGATAAATCCGGGCTGCTTGTCGCCCGGCCTGACGGTGGCGAAAAAAAATACCTCGGCCCGCTGGAAGAAACCAACGCGCCGCTACCCACCACCGGCAAGACCATCACCTGGTCGCCCGACAGCAAACAGATCGCCTACGTATCGGCGACTCCGGGACCCGAAACTGCCGATGCCACGGGCGACCCCATCGTCATTACGCGTTATCTTTATAAACCGACGGCATCGGAAGGGAACTCGCATTTCAACGACAACAAACGCCTGCACATTTTCGTGGTCGATGTAGCCACGGGAGGATCGCGCCAGCTCACCAACGGCATCCGCTACGAGCATTCGATCGATTGGTCGCCCGACGGCAGGGAGATCGCATACATCTCCAATCGCGCGCAGGATGACGATCAGTTCTTCAACTACGATTTGTTCACACTCGACCCGGCCACTGGCGAAACCCGCCAGCTTACTGCCACCGAAAGTGTCGAATATCGCCCGCATTACTCTCCCGACGGGAAATCCATCCTCTTTGAGGCCACCAAACGTGGCATCACAGATCGCGAAACGACCATGGAAGACACGCACGTCTGGATGATTGGCGCCGATGGGAAGAATCGCCGCGAAGTGGAGGGCGACCTCGACGCCCGCCAGGGCGAGCCTCAGTATTCCAACGATGGCCGCTGGATCTATTTCACTGCGCAGGAACGCGGCGAGGTGCATCTATATCGGATGCCTGCAAGGGGCGGCAAACCGCAAGCGGTTGTGAAGGAGCGCGGAAGTGTCGGATCCTTCTCCACGCACGGCGACCTGCTGGCCTATGCGATGTCGACGCCATCGGATCAGGCTGAGCTTTATCTGAAATCGGGCGACGCCCCGGCCCGGCAACTCACCGATATGAATCACGACGCACTGAGTGGCAAAACGGTCGAAACCGTCGAAGCCTTCAGCTTCGTCAGTAACGACAATAAATGGACCGTCGAAGCGTTCCTCACCTATCCTGCCGATTTTCGCGCCGACCGAAAATATCCCCTCATCGTGAACATTCACGGCGGCCCGCACGGCCAGCAGGGACCCGCGTTCAACTTCAAGAATCAGGTCTACGCCTCCCTCGGATGGGCCACCATCATGATCAACTATCGTGGATCCACCGGTTACGGCCAGGCCTTCACCGATGCGGTCTTCGCCGATCAGAACGGAAACGAGGGTATGGACGTGCTCTATGGCGTCAACGCGGCGCTGCGCCGTTATCCATGGATTGATCCAAACCGGCTGGGCATCGAAGGCACCAGCTATGGCGGCCAGTTGAGCGCTTGGCTCATCACGCAGACGCACATGTTCAAAGCGGCGATTCCCACCGCCGCCATCATCAACATCATTAGCTACAACTACATGACGTATTACAACCAGTACGAAGCCATGGAATGGGGCGCGTATCCGCATCAGGGCAACCTGATGGACGTGCTCTGGGAACGCTCCGCGCTAAAGCACGTGGCGAATGTCGTCACTCCCACCATGCTGGTCCACGGGGAAAACGATCCCGATGTGCCCATTGCCGAAGCCGAGCAATTTTACATCGCACTCAAAGATGTCGGCGTCGAAACGATTATGGTCCGCTATCCTCGCGAAGGCCATGGCGTCCGCGAATCGCAACACAATGTGGATTTCATCGATCGTTCCATTCGCTGGTATGAACAGCACTTCCCCAAGACGAATTAGTTAACGGCGCATCTGCCACAGGCTGAAGCTATACTGCACACCCGTCGCGACAATCTTCCCGTCCGGTGTCCAACCAGGGAACCAGACGTCGCCGCCATAGTCCACGGGGATCAGATCGAGGCGGCCTGTCTTCAAGTCGACCGTTGCCATCCGATAGAACCAAATACGCGGTTCGTTCACCTTCACGAGGACGCGCCCCCCGGGTCCAACCGAGGCCGACGAAAGCGACACGGGTGTCAGCGCTGCGACGGGTGACAGAGGCACTTTCACCGGTTCACCACCAGCAAGCGGCACTTGCAGCAGATGGAACCCATCGTTCGCATTCAACTCGACAACCACTTCGTCTGCACCGGCTGCGACGTGGTCTCCCTCGCCGATTTTCGTTGGCTCTCCACCTTCGGCCGGCACCGACCAAACCGTGCGCCCCGACACAAAGAAAATCCGGCGGCCGTCCGGGGATGAAGCCAGGCTCTGGACCTCGTCTCCGGGCGCGCGTAGTCTCCGCACGATTCGCCCATCCGGCAGCGACGCGATCGCGATCACTCTCTTGCCCTGCGGCCCCAGCGGAAAGGCTACTGCACGTTCTCCAGCCTTCGTGATGGAAAGTGCGTCTGCTACTTCCCGCGTTTCCGAGACCGGCGTCAACTCGCCGCCGGGCAGCGCCATCGCTATACGAGTGTGACCCGCGAACACTGCAGAAAACAGCAAGCTCCCATCCCTACGTTCCAGCACCGGGCCGAGTGCAAGCGCGCGCAGCAGCGTCTCAGGGCGTCCACCGCTGGCTGGAAAACGCAACGCCTCCGGTCGCTGCAATATTTGATCCATATACAGGCTGCCGTCAGGGCCGGCATCCAGATACCACACATCCTGCGTGAGGGTGAGCCACGTTTCGGGGACAGCATTTCCTGTTCGTGGAACGGCTACAACCGTTCTCAGGTTCCCTTTCCCCAAGGCCAAGAGCACCCTTCGTCCGTCGGCAGTGATTGCCATCGGGAACACATCGTTCGGATTCGGCGGCTCAGAGATTATCGGCCCCGGCTCCAAGAGGCGCGATTTCCCCGTCTGCAAGTCGAGCGCGTAGAGCGCTTCCATCCCACCGCCGTTTCCTGTGAGCGGCTGGCCGATGTAGGCCGCCTCCTTCCCATCCGGAAAGGTCCGCAAGGCCGCCGATAGGTCGCCGTATGGAACCACTGCCGCCAGTGGCTGCAGTTTTCCAGTTTCCGGCCAATAGCGGTGAATCTGGAATTGACGGTTCGCGTTGATCTTGAGAACCAGCAAGCTGCCGTCCGGCAGCATTTCCGGATTCGTCGCGGCTTCGAGTACCAGCCGTTCTTCTCCGCCAAGGACCGGTACACTGTAAATGCCACGCTGGTGGCCCAGCTCGCGGCTGAAGTATAGCTTGGTCCCATCGGGCGACCAGGCAATCTCCTGCACCGAACCCTGCTCGCGCTCCCGCGTCAGCACGGTCCAATTCCCGCTCTCCGGCTTCATCACCGCGACTTGCATCTGCTCGGCCACCATCGCTTGAAACGCCAGCGTCTTGCCATCCGGCGAGATGCGCGGCCCCAGCGCGTTACTCGGACCGCCGAGGAAGGTGCCCGTCCAAGCGGGAGTCTCGCGCGGCGAAAATGCCCACCAAAGAAGCGCTCCCAGGAGAAGACCCGCGGCCAGCGCGCCCAGCGACATAATCCACCGCCGCGGGGCCTTGGGCTCTCGCGCCGGAGGCTGCTCCTCGGCTTCTTCGATCCAGATCCGCGCTTCGCCGATGTCTCTCAGGCGTTCCGTGAGGTTCTTCCGCAGGCAGCGCTTGAGAAGGTATTCGATCCTCGGCGGCAGATTTGCCGGCAGCAACGAGTAGTCTGGCTCCGATTGGAGGACCGCTGCCAGAATGTCGGTGATCGTTTCGCCCCGGAACGCCTGGCGGCCCGTCAGCATCTCATAAAAGACCGCACCGAACGCCCAGATGTCGGCGAGCTTGTTTACCGGTTTTCCACGGGCTTGTTCCGGACTCATGTAGGCTGCCGTGCCCAGGATCATTCCGGCGCGGGTTGGCGACATCGTGAATGTTGGCGATTCCGATGGGTCGGCCGACGCAGACCCAGACGGCGGTGCCGATGCCAGCCCGAAGTCCAGGACTTTGACCACGCCCGCCGGCGTGATCATGATGTTGGCGGGTTTCAGGTCGCGATGAACGATGCCCTTCTCATGCGCTGCCTCGAGCGCCTCGGCGATTTGCTTGGCGTAGTTGAGAGCAGTGTCGAGCGGAAGCGGCCCTTTCAGAGATTCCCCCGGCACCAACTCCATCACCAGTGCGCGATCCTCCACGCCATAGATCTGCGCGATGTTGGGATGATTGAGTGCCGCCAGCACCTCGGCCTCGCGCTGGAACCGCGCCATGCGTTCCGGGTCGCTGGCGAAGGAATCGGGCAACACTTTCAACGCAACTTCGCGCTTTAACTTGGTGTCTTTGGCGCGATACACCTCGCCCATGCCGCCCGCGCCGATGGGCGCAAGGATCTCATAAGGTCCGAGCTTCGTTCCAGCCGCGAGGGTCACTTCTTCAACCCCGCAGTCCAGTTGACCACCACCGTCATCGGCACATTGGCGGATTGTTCCACAGGGGTGGGGATCAGGAAGCGTCCGTCCTTGCTGACGTCGAACCTCGTATTCAGGTCGAAATGCGACGTCAAGCGAAAGAGGGGTTTCGGGACGCTGGCCTCGAATTTGGCTCCTCCGTTCACCTCCACCGCCATCATTTCTTGGTCTGACCCGATGAAGAAGAGTTCCTTGCCGTCCCGGCTCCAAACGGGATCTATTCCGCCATTCGTGGAAACCTGCCATTTGCCCCCGCGAGTAGGGAAAGTCTCAACGTATACCTCATTTCGTTTCGTCTCATCCGATGCGTAAGCCAGCCACTGGCCGTTGGGCGACAGTTTGGGGTAACCTTCGCCGAATTCTGTATGCACATAGGGGAAGGGCTTCCGGTCACCGAAGAGTGGCAATACCCAGATGTCAAAGCTCGTCTTGGGATCGTCAACCGTATAGATGATGTACCGGCCATCCCGAGACCAATCGGCCGTCCTCTTGTTCAGCGCCGATTTCTCCAGAGCCTCGTCCTGAGTGGCGCCGTTGGTGGCCTTTTGATAAATGTTTCTGTCGCCGGAAACGAAGACGATGTGGCCGCCATCGGGAGACCAGACGGGACGGTCGTTGGTCGTCTTTGGATTAAAAGTGAATCGAGACGCAGTGTCGCGGTTCAGGTCGTGCAGCCAGATGTCGGAGAATCCGGTTTGCGGATCGAGCAGGTCGACGGCCACCGTGTTGCCGTCCGGGGAAAGCTTGGGAGCCATCATGATCCCCGGCGTGCCGACGGTGCCAACAATTTTTCCGGATCGATCGAACCAGGTAAGCTGCAAATTGTTTCCGACGCCTCCTGAGGTGTAGGCAAGGACTCCATTTTGCGACGCGGAGAACAATCCCTGGATATTCGCAAAAAAGTCGTGCCAGTTATCGACCTGTTCGGCAATCGGGACCGGATCGCCGCTGGTTACGGCCTTGCCGGCATCGAACGGCTGAGCCATCAAGGTTCGCTCGTGCAGGAACAGCAGGTAGCCGGGCGGACTGTACACTACGTTGGAATTTGCAGACAGAACCCGATGCCGGGTTTTCGAATCCAGATCGGCGACATAGACCGCGGTCTTTTCGGGGTTGGTGTTCGTGGCCGTGTAGACGAAGTGGCGGCCGTCTGGAAGGAACCAGGGATAGACGTGAGAAGTTTCCCCCGACGCCCGGTCGAGTTCGGTCACCGGCGTAGCGCTGCCACCCCCGGCCGGAACACGGAAGAGACCGCTGGCCTGATTGGGCGCAAACACGATGACGTCGCGCTTGCTCCAGGAACCGCCCCACCAGTCCCCATCGCACAGGGTCATAGCAGGACCACCTGCTACAACTATTCTCTTTAGTTTCTGTCCGGCAAAAAAGGCGATGGAGCGGTTATCTGGCGACCAGAAGGGGTCTTCGGCGCCGTCCGTTCCCGGCAACTCGCGGGCGGTCAGCGAATCCAGGTCGCGCACCCAAAGCGAGATTTTGCCTGCCGTTGTGGCGTTGAATGCCAGGCGACGCCCATCGGGCGAAACAGCCGGAGGACTTTCCCAATTAAAGGCCGCCTTTTCGGGAGGCAGTACGGAGACCTTAAGGATCCGCTGCCCTTCGGGAGCGCGACGAAAATATAGAAAGCCCAGCACCAGGAGTGCGACTGCGAGGACACCAGCTACAGCGATCCAACCGAGCCGTGACCGTGAGGGAGCGGTTACTTGTGGGTGTTCTTCCAATAGCTGCCACGCGTCGCCGATATCCCGCAGCCGTTTCTTCGGGTCTTTTTCAAGGCACCGTCGCAAGAGTTTCTGCGTTTGCGCCGGAACCTGCGTGAGATCCGGCTCCGTCTTCAGCACCGCCGCCAATGTGTCCGAAATCGTGTCGCCTTCGAACAATCGTTTGCCCGTCAGCATCTCGTACAGCACCACGCCAAATGCCCAGATATCTGCGCGTTTATCCACCGCCTTGCCGCGAGCCTGCTCCGGACTCATGTACCCCGCCGTTCCCAGAATCATGCCCGCGCGAGTCGGAGAGATGGTGAGCGTCGGCGAATGCGCCGGATCGGACGAATCGGAAGACTGCGCCGCCGCGGCCAATCCGAAATCGAGTATCTTCACCACTCCCGCTGGTGTGATCATGATGTTGGCGGGTTTCAAATCGCGATGAACGATGCCCTTCTCATGCGCCGCTTCGAGTGCCTCGGCGATTTGCTTGGCGTAGTTGAGAGCAGTGTCGAGCGGGAGCGGTCCTTTCAGAGATTCCCCGGGTACCAACTCCATCACCAACGCGCGATCCTCCACGCCATAAATCTGCGCGATGTTGGGATGATTCAGTGCCGCCAGCACCTTCGCTTCACGCTCGAAGCGGGCCAGTCTTTCGGGATCTTCAGCTACGGCAGCCGGTAAAACCTTGATCGCAACCTCGCGATCGAGCTTGGTGTCTTTGGCGCGATACACCTCGCCCATTCCGCCCGCGCCGATGGGCGCAAGGATCTCGTAAGGTCCGAGTTTGGCTCCCGCTGCGAGCATCATTTCTGGTGCACCGGCACGCGGCGGCGCAGCTCGTCGAAGAAGTTCAGCAACACCGTGACATGCGGCGGACCTTGCTGCTCTGACAAAGCTGGCTGCACCACCGCGAAGCGCTTGCCATCCGGTGCTAGATCGAAGAAGATACTCAGGTCTTTCCTCCCCGCCCACAGTCGCGCCTTGCCGGCCACAAACGCCTCGCCGTTCGTCGTGTAGCTCGCCACCATCATGCCCTCGCTACTCCGGTAGAACAATTCCGGCGCCTTCTTCGACCACTTCGGCATGCTCCCACCCCCGTTGGAGATCTGCCATTTCCCTCCCGGTCCCGGAAAAGGCCGCACGTACACCTCATAGCGCCTCGACTCATCCGATACGTATGCCAGCCAGTGGCCGTCCGGTGAGATCATTGGCCTACGCTCGTCAAACGGCGTCACGAGAAAAGGCTCCGGCTTGCCTGGCCTCGGATGGTCGCTCTCCGTCTCTGCCAGGGGCAGCGTCCATAGGTCAAAATTCGTCTGGGGGCTTGCCTCCTGGAACGCCAACCGCTTGCCATCCGGAGAGAACGAGAACGGCTGCTGGTCATTCTTGCTTTCCGTCAGCCGTACCGCTTCCCCCGCGCCATCGGCACGCATCCAATACAGGTTTACCGCTCCCTGCCTTGAGGATCCGAAAACAATGTGCTTGCCGTCCGGGCTCCAGACCGGATAGGCCTCAAAGCCCGGCGTGAAGGTCAGACGGGTCATGGTATCCCGTTCCCACTCGTACACCCAGATGTTCCTATTGCCGCCCTCCCCCACGCTCAGTGCCAGCCGCTTGCCGTCTGGTGAGAAACGAGCGCTCCCATAATATTCCTCTGCCGTGCTACGGAGCGGTTGCGTCTGGCCGCTACTGTCTAACCACGCCAGTGTTTGCCTCGGTGGCTTTCCTCGCATGTAAACGAGCGTCCCGCTGCGTGAAAAGTCCACCTGTGCGAGTCCGGTATTTCCCGGATCGCCAACCACCTCCTCGATTGCCGGCGTCGCCTGCCCGGCCAACTTCATCCGCTTAACATCCATCGGCGCCGCATACAGCGTCCCCTGGTGCAGGTACAGCAGATGGCCGCTGGGCGCGTAGCGTCCGTAGTAGCCTCCGCGCACGAGAGTCTTCCTCTCGCCCGTTCGCAGCGACTGTACCACGATGGCGGCTTCTTCGAACGATCCCGTAGTGCGCAGCGCTGTAAATAGCACCGCTTGAGCACCGGGCAAAACCTGCGGCCAACTGGTGCCGAGCTCTCCCCTCTCCGGCAGTAGCTGCGTCACCGGCTGCACGGAACCGCCAGCCGAGGGGATTCGCGAGAGAATGCCGTCGGGACCATTCAACGCGGCGATGATATTACCGTCGTCACCCCAGCTTCCGCCGGCGCCCCATGATGCATCGCACAACTCCACCGCCCCGCCCCGCTCGACCGAAATCTTCTTCAGCTTGCCGCCCGCGAAAAACCCTACAGTTTGCCCGTCCGGCGAAAAGAACGGACCGTAGGCATCTTCGGTCCCCGCCAACGGCGCGCTCTGCTCCTGGTCGAGCGTGCGAGTGTACAAGCGAAAAGCGCCGTCCGTGCCCCGACCCGTATACACGATGCGCCTCCCGTCCGGTGACAGGGCAACGCTGGCGCCTGGGAGCACATTTGGCGTGAGAGCAAACTCCGGCAGATCCAGGCTCAGCCGTATTAGTGGTTGGCTCACCGGCCGCGTCCCACGCCACCAAGCGGCGCCCGCGCTTATTGCGATGATCGCCAATGCTGCCGCGATCCAACCGACCCGTGACCGTGAAGCCCTGTTCAGGGCCAAGGGAGCGGTTACTTGTGGCTGCACATCCGTCAGCGCCAGCCGCCAATCGCCGATGGCTTGCAGCCGCTGCTTGGGGTCCTTTTGCAGGCACGCTTCCAGCAGCCGCCGCACTTTCGTCGGAACATGCGTAAGGTCCGGCTCCGTCTTCAGCACCGCCGCCAGGGTGTCGGAAATGGTATCGCCGTGAAACAGTTGATCGCCCGTGAGCATTTCGTACAGCACCACGCCGAAGGCCCAGATATCAGCGCGCTTGTCTACCGCCTTGCCGCGAGCCTGCTCAGGAGACATGTACCCAGCAGTCCCCAGAATCATTCCAGCGCGAGTGGGAGAAATGGTGAGCGTCGGGGAATGCGCCGGATCGGAGGGATCGGAAGATTGCGCCACCGCGGCCAATCCGAAGTCGAGTACTTTCACGACTCCCGCTGGCGTGATCATGATGTTGGCGGGTTTCAGGTCGCGATGAATGATGCCCTTCTCATGCGCCGCTTCCAGCGCATCGGCGATTTGCTTGGCGTAGTTCAGCGCAGTGTCGAGCGGGAGCGGGCCTTTCGGAGATTCCCCCGGCACCAACTCCATCACCAGCGCCCGATCCTCGATGCCATAAATCTGCGCGATGTTGGGATGATTCAGTGCCGCCAGCACCTCGGCCTCGCGCTGGAACCGCGCCATGCGTTCCGGGTCGCCGGCGAAGGAATCGGGCAACACTTTCAACGCAATTTCGCGCTTTAGCTTGGTGTCTTTAGCGCGATACACTTCGCCCATTCCGCCCGCGCCGATAGGCGCAAGGATTTCGTAGGGTCCCAAACGAGTCCCAGCGGTAAGGGCCATGGGTATCGGAACAATTCTACCCCGCAAGCATCCTCAAATCCTGATTTGCGCGTAACGCGAGTGAACCTTCCGCCTGATGTCCAACATGATCGCTAGCTGCCTCGGGCGGAACCTCGCAGGGCGTAGATGAGAACGCCGCCGACATTGCTCGCCAGCACCACGCCGATGATCTTGCCAGCGTACGCCAGGTTGCTCACAACATCGACAATCGGATAGACCGCGATCAGGACGGCGATGGCGCTGGAAATCAGGCCAGCCATGGCCGGGACCCGCAGCCATCGCGGGAGGCTTCGACGCAAGCGCGCCGAACCAAACAGCGGAATCGCAAAGAGCGCAACGTAGGCGATACCGTAATGAACGTTCGACGCGCTATTGAGCAACTGCAGGGCTTCCTGCTCCCTCACGCCGAGCATACTGAAGAAGATCAGCACGATGGCCAGGACCGTCACGAACAGGATGGAGTTCACAGGCGTTCCCCGGCGTGGATCTAGACGGGTGAACCAGTCCGGCAGAAGGTGGTCCCAGCCGGCTGTCACCGGCAGCCGGGTAAGGCCGGTAAAGATGAGGCTGGCCGCCGAGACGGCGCGCACCAGCAGCAGAAGAATGGCCAAGGAAGCGAACTGCGATGCGAAGCCTGAGTTGCCGAGCGCGGCTCGGAAGGTTTGTGGGATAGGACCGATCAAGTCGATAGGCCGGTTGCCTACGAACGTGATTACCGAGCTGGTGCCAAGGATGAACATCAGCGCGATGATGGGCGCGGCAATGGCAACCGCCTTTCCGATGTTGCGTCCGGCGTCGCGGCATTCGCCGGCCATAATCGCGACATATTCAAAACCGCTGAGTCCGCCAACCGTAATCTGGCCGAAGATGGCTAGGGTAACCCACGAACCTTCGGGCCAAGCAAACGGAATGGGCGTGTAGGATACAGCCTTGCCGCGCAGAAGCGCCCAAACGGGCAGCGTCAGGAGAATGGCGTACGCCAGTAAGAGCATGAACCCGCCGGCGTTGAGCAGCCACTTGCCAACCGACAAACCTCGCACTGCCACCCATGCAATAAAGAGGAGCACCACGCCCGTCAACACGCTGGTGGCCGCGTGGCTTGCCGGAAGCCAGGCCGCGCGCGGCCCGATTGAATAAGCGAGGTCTGTGGGAATCACGAAGAGGATGCTGCCCAACACGATGACCGCATAAACCCAAAGGTTCCATGCGACCAGAAAACCCCAGAACGCGCCAAAGGCCTCCTTCGCCCACTGGTACAAGCCACCTTCCAGCGGTAACGCTCTATTCAGGTAGATGACCACCAAGGCCAGCGGAACGTAATAGAGCAACATGGCCGATATCCAGAACACGGCATGCGCCTTGCCAAGCTTGGACGCAACCCCGACCCAAGTGGACCCAACCACGCACAGAACTTGGGTCAACACCAGATCGCGCAGCCCAAGCTCCCGTCGCAGCTCCCCGGCCGGATTAGGAGCGGGCGTCGCCATCGCTCAAGGCGTCGCAACGAGCGGCAGTTCGATAAAGCTTGCTTGTTCCGGTGTGTGGTAGATTCGCTGCTCGGCTTTCCGGTAATCTCCCGGCTTGGCCCAAAATATGTTGGGAACGAACGCCTGCGGATTGCGATCGTAGAGGGGAAACCAACTGGATTGAGTCTGCACCATGATGCGGTGGCCTGGCAAGAAGACGTGGTTCGCGGTAGGCAGAGCGAAGTGGTACAGCAGCGGCCTATCGGACACAATTGGCTTGGCGATCTCCAAGCTCTCGCGATATCGGCCGCGGAAGATGTCAGCCGAAACCATGAGTTGGTAGCCGCCAAGTCCCGGCTGGCCAGCCACCTCGTCGGGATAAACATCAATCAGCTTCACCACCCAATTGGAATCCGTTCCGCTAGTCGAGGCGATCAGATTGGCAACTGGTTGACCGCTGATCTTCACCGGGGCGCTCAATACGTCGGACGCGAATGCGAGGACATCGGGGCGGCCGGACGCCTCGCGCTGATCGTCTACTAACCATTGCGCCCAAGTCAAGCCTTTGTCGTAGCCAATCGGTTGGATGGGACGGGCGCGGAATGGCACCGGCTTCGCGGGGTCGGAAGAGTATTCTTCGAACGCCGCGCCGCCAGCCTTCGGCGCGGAGAAGCTCAACTTCAAATCTGCATTCAGATAGAGCGGCGTAGGCTTCACGGTGCAGCCGCTCGCACACCCAACGGGCCAGGCCGGAAGGCGCCGCCATTTGTTCGTCCCGGTTTCAAACGCTGTTACCGGCGCGACGTCCGCCTTGGGAGCGCCATCCTTGAGGTATTGGTCCAGGAACGGGCGTAGGATTTCTTGGCGGAAGTAAAGAGCGGTATCGCTGTTGAATTTCAAAGCGCCGAGACTGCTGCCATCCATGATCTCCTGGCCATGATGCCAAGGGCCCATGACGAGGAAGACCTTGTCGTTCGCTGCGTCCTTGGGCTTGATTGCTTTGTACACCGCGATGGCCCCGTATATGTCCTCCTGGTCCCAAAGGCTGTGCACCAGCATGACCGGCACTTTCAGGGGTTGGTCGGCCAGCACTCGATCCACGGCCTGGTCGCTCCAGAAGGCGTCGTAGGCTGGATGCTCCACCAGCTTGCTCCAGAAGCCGACTTGATCGAGACCATGGCGCCGGCCGAGCTCACCCGCGGATCCCGCTTCCATAAACAGATCGTAATCGTCAAAATGATTCGTCCACCACTTTGCTTCCGAGCTGCGCGTGGCTTCCTGCTCGTAGATGTAGGGCATCCCCTGTTGGCGAAAAGCGCCGTTGTGAAACCAATCGTCCCCCCTCCATCCATCCACCATGGGGTTCATGGGCACGGCCACTTTGAGCGCTGGGTGCGGGTTGACAAGCGCCATCAAGGGCAAAAACCCGTCGTAGGAAATGCCCAGGATACCCACCTTTCCGTTGCTCTCGGGGATGTTTTTCACCAGCCAGTCAATGGTGTCGTAGGTGTCGGTGGCGTGATCCACCGGCGTCGAGTTGCGCGGCCCGTGCAGAGGCCGGTTCATCACGTAATCGCCTTCGGAGCCATACTTGCCGCGGACATCTTGAACCACGCGGATATAGCCACCCTCGACAATCACCTCGACGGGATTGTCGTACATGTTCAGTGCTGAGTTGTCTGAATTCAGAATAGGACCCAAATGAGCGCTCTGGGAATGACTCGTGAGTTCCGTCGCGTTGTAAGGTGTGCGGGTCAGGAGGATCGGCGCATTCCTGGCGCCCTTCGGCACCAGAATGACCGTGTGCAGCTTCACTCCGTCGCGCATGGGGATCATCACGTCACGGCGGATGTAGTCGAAGCTATCGGTAACCGGCGCGAACTTGCTGGGCGTCTCGCTTGGCAAGGCTGGGTACAGCGGTGGCGGGGTCTGTGCAGTCAACAGTTCGAGGAGCAAGATCGCACCGAGAAACGGTGCAAGAGAGATGAGCGTGCCAATGGAATCTGTGAGCCTCACCAAGTACCTCATAGGTTAAGAATAGAAGTCGGTAGAACGCGCGGAGTGGCGATTCAGCTAGTTTACCCAATCAAGAGTCGGTTATGTGGGATTCTCCATTGGTTGCTATACTAGGCCCCAAAATCTCTCTTTCGAGGTGCCCCATGAAGACCCGGCTTGTTGCGCTGGCGGCCTTTCTATCGTTGGCGGCTTTCAACAGCGTCTCCCAGGAGACTCCTTCCGCCACGCGTTTGACAAACGATCACTACTTTGACTTCGAGCGCGTCAGCACTCCGCAGATTTCGCCCGATGGCGCGCGTATTGTCTATACCCGCCAGCAAGCCAACAAGATCGAGGACCGCTGGGATTCCTCG
>Ga0209415_10008400_pt1 | contig 17920 bp, 16 predicted proteins | sample PeaSoiSIISIP2007_FD_187696 | JGI IMG/M metagenome (GOLD analysis project Ga0209415, IMG submission 187696) | Peat soil microbial communities from Weissenstadt, Germany - SII-SIP-2007 (SPAdes) (version 2) | ecosystem: Environmental > Terrestrial > Soil > Wetlands > Peat | place: Germany... | reverse complement strand
AGACAGCTCGGCGGCTTCACCTACTCGACCTTCTGCCGCGTGGAGCGCCCCGACGACCATCCGTTGAAGCCCAAGGACTACAGGCCGCTCGACGCGTTCTGGCGGAAGCGCGGCTACGCTCCGCGCGATGGCATCCTCGCCGACTACCGCTGGAAGGACATCGACCAGGCGGGGGAGAGCGACCACCGGATGCAGTTTTGGATGAAGGCGCTGTAGCGCTCTAAGGACCCGCTGAATGACGACCCGCGACACCCTCACGATCGCCGCCGCGCAATATCCGATCGGGGAGCCCGCCTCGCTCGATGCGTGGCGCGATAAGGTCGCGCGTTGGGTCGCGGACGGCGCCGCGACCGGCGCGAGCCTGCTGGTGTTTCCCGAGTATGCAGCGATTGAGCAGGCGGCCGCCTTCGGGCCGGAGGCTGCAGGTAACCTGCAGGCGACGCTCACGACGGTCGCCAACCTCGAAAGCGAACGTCTCGACTTGCACTTGCAGCTTGCCGCCCGGCACAAGGTGCACATCCTCGTCGGCAGCGGTCCCTCGCGCAAAGCGCAAGGGGTCTACGTCAACGCCGCCCAGCTCGTCACGCCCGAGGGCAACATCGGCGTGCAGGAGAAGCACATCATGACGCCGTTCGAGCGCGACTGGGGCATCGCGCCGGGCGAGGGCCTGCGCGTGTTCGACACCGAGCTCGGACGCATCGGCATCGCCATCTGCTACGACAGCGAATTCCCGCTGCTGGTGCGCGGCATGGCGGAGGCGGGCGCCGAGATCGTGCTCATCCCGTCATGCACCGAGCGCATCTCCGGCTATCACCGCGTGCGCACGAGCGCCTTGGCGCGCGCACTGGAAAATCAGATCGCGACCGTGCTGAGCCCGACGGTCGGCGACGCGCTGTGGTCGCCCGCGGTCGACCGCAACACGGGCGCGGCCGCCATCTTCGTCCCCTCCGAGCCGACGGTCGCCGACAGCGGCGTGCTGGCCGAAGGCACCATCGACAAGCCGCAGTGGGTGAGCGCCACGGTCGATCTGGCGCGCCTGCACGAGCTGCGCACCTCGGGCGAGATGCGCAACTTCACCGACTGGAGCAACCAGCCGGGGGCCTCCTGCCTTGCCGACAAGGTGCAGCTCGTCGAGCTGAGCTGAGACGCGGTGCCCCTTCGGGCGCTACTTCAAGGCCCACGTCACGCTGACGGTCGCCTCCAGCGTCTCGGTGCCGCGCTCGATCGGCACGGCCTCCGCCTTGAGCGCCCGCCCGGCGAAGATCGGACGCTGCGAGCTTTCGCCGCCCTCTTCGATCTTCAAAACCTCGCCCAGCTCGACGCCGGCCGCATCCGCATAAAGCTTGGCGCGGCGCTGAGCGTTGGCGACCGCCTCCTTGCGCGCGTCGTCTTTGATTTTCTCCGCCTGGCTGACGTCGAAGGAAAGCCCGGCCATCTCGTTGGCGCCGAGGCCCACGAGGCGGTCGAGCACGTCGCCCAGCTTGTCGAGATTGCGCACCACGACCTGCACCTGGTTGGTGGCGCGGTAGCCATCGATGACGGCGGCCTCGCCCTCGCGCGCGCGGGTGTAGCGCGGCTCGATGTGGAATGAGGCCGTCTGGATGTCCTTCTCGTCGATGCCGCTTGCCTTGAGGCCGGCGATGATTTTCCTCATGGCTTCCGAGTTCTTGGCCACGGCATCGCGCGCGACGGGAGCTTCCGTGGCGACGCCGCTGGTGATGCGAGCCGTATCGGGCACCGCCGTTACCGAGCCGCTCGCCGTGATCGTGATCGAGCGTGGCGCCCCCTCGTCGGCGGCGGCCGCGGAGGCAAAAAGCGCCGCCGCAAGCAGCGCAGGAAAAACATAGCGGGTTAGCGTACCCATGCTTGTGCTCCAGTCTTTTCTGGTTGGCGCGACCATAGGCGGCGTTCGCGAAGTAATCGAGGCGGGGAGCGAAGTTTCGACGGCCGGGGCTCTCTGCTATAGAGGCCGCGCCGAAAGGCTTGAGGGGGCCCGTAGCTCAATGGTTAGAGCTGGCGGCTCATAACCGTCTGGTTCCAGGTTCGAATCCTGGCGGGCCCACCAATCCTGCGCGACCTCGCGCGCGCAATAGGAAAACCCGGCGGTTGCCGGGTTTCCACGTGCTCACGTGCTTGGCCGTCAACCGCCGAGACGGCGGTGCCCGGCAGGCCGTGCTAATGCGACGTCCCGCCGGCCTTCAGCTGCTGCTCCTGCGCCTTGTCCGTCCGATAGGTCTCGTCCCACGCCTGCATCTGGGACTGCGAGCCCGGCGAGCCGGACATTCCCGCGCCTTTCTCGCCCGACGCCGCACCCTCGGCCGCCGCCCGACTGGACGTCGCCGCACCTTCGGTGCTTCTTGCCTTGTCCTTGGCGGCGGCCACATCCGCCGTGACGACGGGCACCAACATGGTCAACGCCGCCCACGCGGCGATCGTTACTACGAGCTTTTTCATCGAGTTCTCCTTGAGCGAATGGCCCCCGCCACGGGCCAACGCCAAGGTCTGCCGACCGTTCCCGGCCTTCGTTGCCCGATGGTGGAATTGCTGCGCCCACTAAGGCCGCGTCACCGCTTGGCGCGGCCGTTCGCCTCGACGATGGCGATGTCCTCGCCCGCGTGCACGGACTTGAGGCTGCTCACGTCGTCGAGCGCCATCGCCCAGATGTTGCACGGGCTCGCCATGCGGATCTCGCCCTTACGCGAGACGGGCGTGGGGCCGAACCCGATCGCGATGGCGTCGCCGTCGGGCCAGAAGGCGATCTCGCCGGGGCTCACGACCTCGCGCGCTTCCGGCTCGGGACCCGACGAGATGGGCGCGTGGAAATAAACCTCATGACCCCACATCTGCGCTTCGGCATAGATCGGCAGCGCTGCCCAGATCCGTTCCGCGGTTGGCGTCTTGAGAAGCCTGGCGCGGATCGCGACCTTCCCCGCCCGGATCAGGATCTCCCGCATCGTTCCCTCCACGGCCGCCAGTCTGGCGCTGGCGTTGCCGGGGGCACTGTCTCATCGCGCCGTGCAGCCGGCAATACCCCACGACGCCCTTCCAGCTGGAAGAGTCGGGCGAACAAAGTTGCAGAGGCCTGGAAACATCGGCTGGACTGGGGCGCAAGAGCCAAGGGGCCGGCGTCCACCCGGCCCGACCAGTCCAATCGTGCATAACTCGCGAAACCCGCCTCAGGCCGGCGGCGGCCCGAAGACGACGACCGCGTTGAGGCCGCCGAAGGCGAAGGAGTTCGACATCGCGTAATTGACCTTGAGGTCGCGCCCGACGTTGGGAATGTAGTCGAGGTCGCACTCCGGGTCGGCCTCGTCCAGCCCGATGGTTGGGGGCACCCAGCTGTCTTGCATGGCGCGGATGCAGACCGCCGCCTCGATTCCGCCGCCGGCTCCCAGCGGATGCCCGTGCATCGACTTGGTGGAGGAGATCGCCAGGTTCTTGGCGTGGTTGCCGAACACCGACTTGATGGCGCGGGTCTCGTTGGCGTCGTTGATCGTCGTCGCGGTGCCGTGCGCGTTGAGGTACTCGATGTCGGAGGGTGCGAGGCTCGCGTCGTCGAGGGCGCGGCGCATGGCCTCCTGCGGTCCCTCGATGTCGGGGTTAACCATGTCCTTGGCGTCCGAGGACATGCCGAAGCCGCACAGCTCGGCCAGGATCTTGGCGCCGCGCTTCTTGGCGTGCTCGAGCGATTCCAGCACGATGATGCCGGCGCCTTCGCCCAGCACGGTGCCGTTGCGCTTCTTGGCGAAGGGGAAGCAGCCCTCCGGCGAGAGCACGTGCAGCGCCTGCCAGGCTTTCATGGTGCCGTAGTTGATGACGGACTCGGAGGCGCCCGCGATCGCCACGTCTACGAGACCGTGCTGGATGTAGTCGCGCGCGATGCCAATGGCGTGCGTCGCGGTGGAGCAGGCCGAGCAGGTCGCGAAGGTGGGACCCTTGATGCCGAACTCGATGCCGACGTGGGCGCTGGCCGAGGAGCCGATGACGCGCAGAAGCGTCAGCGGGTGGGTCGCGCGACGGCCTTCAAGGAAGAGGTAGCGGTAGGACTGCTCGTAGGTGACGAGGCCGCCGGCACCCGATCCCACGATGCAGGCCGAGCGGTAGGGATCGGCGATGGGAAAGGCCAGGCCGGACTGCTTGCCCGCCTCATCGGCGGCGGCCGCCGCGAACCACGAGTAGCGGTCGGCGTGCAGCACGAGCTTGTCGCGTTGAAAGTGCTTGAGGCGCGCCTTGGGATCGAAATTCTTGATCTGCGCCGCAATGAGGATCTTTAGATCCTCCAGCGGAAAGCCCTCGAGCGCGGTGACGCCGCACTTGCTGGCCTTCATCGAGGCCCAGAGCTCGTCCACGGTGAGGCCGATCGGCGTCACGACGCCCGTGCCCGTCACCACGACGCGGCGTACGCCGCTCGCTTTTGTCATGGTAGCCTAACACCTGCCGGTTGCGGGCGTCGGACGACGGCCCGGATGTAGCTCATGAGCGAGCGGCACGCACCGCGCACCCAACCGCTGACGCCACTACAAAGGCCTGATCAGGCCTTTGCTCCTGCCGCGGCCGGACCCTTGGCCATCAGAGCCTTAACGCGATCGACGACCGACCCGACGGTCTTGAAGTCCTCGACGTCCTCGTTTGCGTTATAGGGAATCTCGATGCCGAAAGTATCCTCGATGTCAAAAACGATCATCGCAAGGTCAAGGGACTCGATCTTGAGATCCGTGAGCGGTGTCGACAAGGAGATGTCGTCCCGCGGCTCTTTCATGTGCTTCTTCAGGATCTCGATGATCTTGGTTCCGACGTCGTCCATATCACTCTCCCACCTCCGCCCAAACCAAGCTGGAGGCCCGTGTCGCTGCGTTCCTACCTAGTGCAAGGCCAGTGGCTCAACAAGCTGACGCGTCACATATCCTTAAACGCCATTCAAGTCCAGCAGCGGGCCGTGCAGCTGAACCACACGGGGCCAGCCGGGTGAGACGCATACCGAGGTCGAAATGCGTCCGCTGTTTCCGACGATACACGAAAACTTCTTCACAACCGTTGCCAGGTCGTGTGCCCGGGCGTCCCGCTATGGCCACGGACCCCAAAAACGTGTTCAATATCGTGGCGGATTTCAAGGTCCCGTTACCCCTCGCTGCGCTTAGCTTGCCCCGGGGGCCGGGCAATCCGCCAACGGTCGCGGGCGTGCGCACGAGCCGCCCAGGGAGAACGCCCGAATGGCATCGAGAGGCCACCGTTCCGGTCCGGACGCGGCGCCTGCGCCCGATCCGCCGTGGCTCAACAGCTACCCGCGCGACGTCGACTGGCACATGTCCTTCCAGGTCGCGCCGCTCCAGACCCTGCTCGATCAGGCCGCAGCCAAGCACGGTCCCCTCGTCTGCACGAACTTCCTGGGCAAGACGCTGACCTACGCGGAGATCGCCCGCCTCGTCGACCGCACCGCGGCCGGGCTGCAGCGCGCGGGCGTCAAGAAGGGGACCAAGGTCGGGCTGTTCCTGCCAAACTCGCCGACCTTCATCGTCTACTTCTTCGCGGTGCTCAAGGCCGGGGGCACCGTCGTCAATTACAATCCGCTCTACACGGTCGCCGAGCTCAGCGGCCAGGTCAAGGACAGCGACACCGAGATCATGGTAACGCTCGACCTCAAGGTGCTCTTCGACAAGGTCGACGCACTGCTGCAGTCGGGCGTGCTGTCGCGCGCGATCGTATGCTCGTTTGCCCCGCTGCTGCCGCCCGTCAAGGCGACGCTGTTCCGGCTCTTCAAGTCGAAGAACATCGCCCGGCCGCTGACCTCGCCCGCGCGCGAGCGCATCGTGCTCGATGCCGATCTCATCGCGGGCATGGAGAAGCCGGCGCCGGTGCGGATCGATCCGCTCGCCGACGTGGCCGTCCTGCAATACACCGGCGGCACCACCGGCACCCCCAAGGGCGCCATGCTGACGCACGCCAACGTGTTCGTGAACGTGCAGCAGGTCGCCGCCTGGAAGTCCGACCTCAACGAGGGCGAGGAGCGCGTCCTCGCGGTCCTGCCGTTCTTCCACGTGTTCGCGCTCACGGTGGTGATGAACCTCGGTGTCGCCAAGGGCGCCGAGATCATCATCATGCCGCGCTTCTCGCTGGAGGACGCGCTCGACCTCATCGACAAGACGCGTCCGACCGTCATGCCCGGCGTGCCGACGCTGTTCAACGCCCTGATGAACCACCCGAAAATAGAAAGCGCCGACCTCACGTCGCTGAAATTCTGCCTCTGTGGCGGCGCGCCGCTGCCCGTGGAGGTCAAGCAGCAGTTCGAGGCGATCACCGGCTGCACCGTGGTTGAGGGCTACGGCCTGTCGGAGACCTCGCCCGTGGTGACCACCAATCCGCTTGACGGGCCGGTGAAACCCGGCTCCATCGGACTGCCGTTGCCCGGCACCACGGTGTCGCTGCGCAACCTCGCCGACCCGACGCTCGAGGTCGCCGTCGGCGAGAAGGGCGAGATCTGCATCAAGGGCCCGCAGGTGATGCTCGGCTACTACAAGCGGCCGAAGGAGACGGCCGAGCAGATGGTCGGCGAGTTCCTGCGCACGGGCGACGTGGCGCGCATGGACGAGGAGGGCTTCTTCTTCATCGAGGACCGCATCAAGGACCTCATCATCTGCTCCGGCTTCAACGTGTATCCGCGCCGCATCGAGGAGGCCTTCTACGAGCATCCGGCCGTGGCCGAGGTGACCGTGATCGGCATCAGGGACGCAAAGCGCGGCGAAGCGCCGAAGGCCTTCGTCAAGCTGAAGCAGGGGATGGAGGCTTCGAGCCAGGACATGATCGCTCACCTGCAATCGCGCATATCGAAGATCGAGATGCCGGCGCAGATCGAGTTCCGCGACGAGCTGCCCAAAACCATGATCGGCAAGCTGTCCAAGAAGGAGCTCAAGGCCGAGGAGGCCGCGCGCCAGCGCAAGGCGTGACCTTCGACGCAGCAAACCGACCGTCGCAGGTCGCTAGCGATAGAGATCGGCACGCGTGGGCGGCAGCGCCGGCGGGCGCTTCGCCGATTTCGAGACCAGCGTCTGGAAGATGCGCAGCGTGCCGCGCGAGAACGCCAGCGACACGCCCGCCAGATACGCGACCCAGATGCGGTACTTCTCCTCGCCGACAAACGCGATCGCGCGCTCGCGCTCGGCCGTCAGCCGCTCGCACCACAACTTGCACGTGCGCGCGTAGTGCAGGCGCCAGGCTTCCACGTCCTGGATCTCGAAACCCGCCCGCTCCATGGCGACGATCGAGTGCCCGATGTCGTCGAGCTCGCCGCCGGGGAAGATATACTTGGCAATGGCACGCTGCTCGGGCCGCACCTTGCGCCGAAACCAGCCGGGCTTGGGGGCGCGCCGCGCGATGGCGTGGTTGAGGAAGAGGCCGTCCTCGCTCAACAGCGAGCGCATCTTCTGCATGTAGCCGGGAATGTTCTTCAGCCCGATGTGCTCGTACATGCCGATGGACGCAATCTTGTCGAACTCGCCTATGAGCGTCGAATAGTCCTTGAGCTCGACCATCACATGGCCCTCCAACCCCAGCCGCTTCACCTTCTCGCGCGCGTATGCGAGCTGCGCCTCCGATAGCGTGATACCGTGCGCGGTGACGCCGTACGTCCTCGCCGCATGACAGATGAGCCCCCCCCAGCCGCAGCCGATGTCGAGGAAGCGCTCGCCGGGCTTCAGGCGCAGCTTGCGGCAGATCATCTCCAGCTTGTCGGCCTGCGCCTGCGCGATGCCGTTCGACCAGTCGGTGTAGTAGGCGCAGGAGTAGACCATCTCGGGGTCGAGGAAGAGCGCGTAGAACTCGTTCGAGAGGTCGTAGTGGAACTGGATGTAGTCCTTGTTGTCGGCCGTCTTGCGCGCGCGGCCCGTGATGTCGCCGGCGAAACCCTGGTCGTCATGCGCCTTGCCGGCGCGCGCGAGCAGGAAGGACGCGAGCTTCGCTGCGATGCGCAAGGCCTCTGCGCCCTTGAGCTTCACAGAGCGCCCGTCCCGGTTGAGCTGCGCGCCGAGATCGATCAGCGTTCCGCCGGAGAAGTCGATGTCCTTCTCGACGTAGTGGCGGATGAAATTGTCGAGCGTCGGCCGCCTGAGCAGCGCGCCGATCACGCCCGGCCCGGCGATGGCGATCTCAAACGGGCCGGTGACGTTGCGGCCCAGCGGCACGCGCGAGCCGTCCCATAGCCGCAGCGAGGCGTTGAGGTCGAGCCTGGCGCTCAGCTCGCGGGCAAGCCCGCGTATGGCCTCGAGTTGCCGCGCCGATTTGTCTTTGGCCATCCCTGCGCCCGCCGAGCGTTACCGTCCGCGGCTGGGTGGCATACGAGAGAGCGTCTGTCGAGGGGCGCCTAAGCCGCCTGGTGCATTTCGGCGGCGTCCTTGGTCTCCATGATCGCGGCGACGCCCATGCCGCCCGCGGTGCAGATGGAGATGAGCCCGCGCCCACCCTTCTGCGACAGGATCTTCGCCATGTTGGCCACGATGCGCGCGCCGGTCGCCGCGAACGGGTGCCCGAACGCGATCGAGGAGCCGTGCACGTTGAGCCTGCTGCGGTCGATGGAGCCCAGCGGCTCGTTCCGCCCCAGCCGCTCCTTGCAGTAGGCCGGATCCTCCCAGGCTGCGAGCGTCGCCAGCACCTGCGCGGCGAAGGCCTCGTGGATCTCGTAGTAGTCGAAGTCCTGCAGCTTGAGCCCGGCCCGCTCGAGCATCCTCGAGACCGCGATGGTCGGCGCCATGAGCAGGCCGTCGCCGCCGACGAAGTCGTTGGCCGCCGCCTGCGAGTAGGTGAGGTAGGCCTGCACGGGAAGCCCGCGCTTGCCCGCCCATTCCTCGGAAGCGAGCAGCACGGCCGCGGCGCCATCGGTGAGCGGCGTGGAGTTCGCGGCCGTCAAGGTGCCGCGCTCCGTCTTGTCGAACGCGGTCTTTAGCGTCGCAAGCTTTTCCGGCGTCGCATCCTCGCGGATGTTGTTATCCCGGTACACGCCCGCGAACGGCACCACGAGATCGTCCATGTATCCGCTGCGATAGGCCTCCGCCGCCTTGCGGTGGCTTTCGAGCGCGAACTGGTCCTGCTCGGCGCGCGAGATGTCCCACACCTGCGCCATCAGCTCGCAGTGCTCGCCCATGGTGAGCCCCGTGCGCGGCTCGGCCACGGACGGGGCCTGCGGGGCCAGCTCGCCCGGAGAGAAGCCCCGGAACGCCTTGAGCTTGTCGAGCGTCGTCTTCTGCTGCGCGGCCTTGGTCAGGCGCTGCGCCAGCTTCTTCGACACCACGATGGGCGCATCCGAGGTGGTGTCCGAGCCGACGGCAATGGCGCTGTCGATCTCCCCCGTCGCGATCTTGGCCGCGCTCCCCAGCGCCCCCTGCAGGCTCGTGCCGCAGGCCTGCATGAGCGTGATGCCGGGCGTCGAGGCGGCGAGCCGCGTGCCGAGAACCGCTTCGCGCGTGAGGTTGAAGTCCTTCGAGTGCGTGACGATGGCGCCGCCGACGACCTCGTCGATGTGCTGGCCCTTGAGGTTGTAGCGGTCTACGAGGGCGTTTAGCGCACCCGTCATCAGGTCGAGGTTGGTGAGGTCGGCGTAGAACGTGTTCGATCGGCAGAAGGGAATGCGCACCCCGCCGATCACCGCTACGCGCCGCAAGAACCGCTGCATGTTCTATCCTCGTTCTCTGTGGTGTCTGACCCTCCGGGTCTGACACCCGGGATTCCGTCTATTCCGCCGCCGCGCGCTCGGGCTCGCTACCGCCTTGCGCCGCCTTGTAGTGCAGCGGGCCACCGCGGAACGGCGCGAACCCGGTGCCGAAGATCACGCCGCCGTCGACGAGGTCGGCGTTCTCCACCACGCGCTCATCGAGGCACCGCTGGGCCTCCGCGATCATCGGCTCGACCAGCTCGCGTCCCAGCCGCTCCATGTCCGCCTTGTCGAAGCTGCGGCTCGATTTCTGCGCCTTGCCGTCCTTCCACACGTAGAACCCCTCGCCCGTCTTCTTGCCGAGCTTGCCGGCGGCCACAAGGCGCTCCAGCCGCGAGCCGGTTGAGTCGAATTTCAGGATGCGCGCCACGTGCGCGCACACGTCGAGGCCGACCGCGTCGGCGAGTTCGATGGGGCCCATCGGCATGCCGAACGTGCGCGCGGCCTCGTCAATGCGCTCCTTGTCCTCGCCGTGCTCCAGCCGCTGCATGGCGCCAAACATGTAGGGGGTGAGCACGCGGTTGACGAGGAAGCCCGGCACGCTCTTGGTGATGAGCGGGAACTTGTCGATCGCCGCCACGAAGGCCGCTCCGCGCCTCACCTCGTCCTCGCGGCTCTGCGCCCCGCGGACGACCTCCACCAGCGGCATCAGCGCGACGGGATTGAAGAAGTGCAGCCCGACGAGGCGCCCCGGATCGGGCAGGGCGGAAGCGATGTCCTCGATCTGCAGCGAGGAGGTGTTCGTCGCCAGCAGCGCACCGTCCTTGAGCTTGCTCTCGACCTCGCGCAGCACCTTCTGCTTGATCTCGAGGTTCTCCACGATCGCCTCGATCACCACGTCCGCGCGCGAGAGCCCGTCGCCGTTCGGGTCGGCGATGAGGCGCGCCTTGGCGGCGTCGCGCTGCGGCTTGGCCTTGAACTTGCGCGCCAACAGCTTGCCCTGCGCGGCGATGCCCTTGGCGATCTGCTCGGCCGAGATGTCCTGCAGCGTCACCTGCATCCCAGAGACCACACACCAGCCGGCGATATCGGCGCCCATGGTGCCGGCGCCGATGACGTGCACGCGGCTCGGCCGCCAGGGGAATTTCTTCGGCGCCTGGCCCTTCAGCAGCTCCGACAGCCAGAACACGCGGCGCAGGTTCTTCGACTGGTCGGAAATCATCAGCGGCGCGAACGCGCGCGTCTCGGCCGCCTTCATGGCCTCCTCGTTGCCGCCGTAGCGCTCGAACAGCTCGATGAGGCGGAACGGCGCCGGATAGTGGTCCTCGCGCGCTTTCTCCCTCGCCTTCTGGCGCATGCGCGCGGCGAGGAGGCCGCGAGCCGGCCACTTCGACAGCACCGCCTTGGCGAAGCCGGCGGGCTTCGACTTCTTCTTGCGCAGCACCGCCTTGCGCGCGGCCCACAGCAGCGAGCCGCGGCTGTTGACGAGCTCGTCGACGTGACCGATGCCGCGCGCGGCCGACGCCGACAGCATCGAGCCGGTCAGCATGGCCTGCATGGCCGCCGGCGCGCCCGCCTGCCGGATGGAGCGCGCGGTGCCGTTGAAGCCGGGGAAGATGCCGAGCTTGATCTCGGGGAAGCCGAGCTTGGTGCCCGGGTCGCGCGTCGCGATGCGCCACTGGCAGGCCAACGCCAGCTCGAGGCCGCCGCCGAGGCAGAAGCCGTTGATGGCGGCGACGACCGGCACGGGCAACCGCTCGATGCGGTCGAACAGCGCGTTCACGGGGCGCAAATTGTCGATCACGTCCATCTCGGACTTGAGATCGGCGAACTCGCGGATGTCGGCGCCGACGATGAAGCCGCGCTCCTTGCCCGACGAGATGACGAGACCGCGGATGGCGCCGCTAGCCGCGCCCTCCTCCACCTTCTGCACGATCTCGCCCAGCTCCTCGAGCGGACGGCGTCCGAGCGAGTTCTGGCTCTCGCCCTCGCGGTCGAAGGCGGCCCAGCCGATGCCCCATTGGTCGACGGAAAAGCGCCAGTCCTTGAGGGCGGGAAGCGGTGTCGATACGGCCTTGAACATGCGTCGTCCTCTCGTTGCAGCACTTGCGGTCCCAAAGGGGCGGCGGCTGGCCGCCCGTGATCGAGCCCGCTAGTTTACTCCGCCGCGGCGCTGTCGATCCTGCGCGAGTTGTGCCCGACGCCCGCATAGTTGGGACGCAGCTCCGCCGGATCGAAGTCGTCGACGGCGATCACGCGCGCAACGAGAGCGTCGACCTCGCGCAGCTGCTGGCCCTCGCTCTCGCTCACGATCCCTTTCGCCATCGCCTCGCCGATCCAGTCGATGCCGTGATAGCGCCGGATTGTGCCGGCGCGAATGGCGCGCTCAAGCTTCTTTTCCGCCGCCTCGGCCGCGACGACCTTTTTCAGCGTCACCTCGAGCAGCCCCGTGGGATCGCCGGGCTCGTTGGAGACGTAGATATGCCGCGTAAGGCGGTCGCGAACCTCGGGCGCGTCGAGCACGAGCTTGGCGGCGCGGTGGCCCAGCGCGTCGCTTGCCGGCCGGTAGGGGCTGCCGAGCGGGAACACGACGGCGCGCATCAGCCAGCGGGCCGGCGCGACCGGGAAATTGTCGATGACGCCGCGCAGCGCCTCCTGGAAGCGGTAGAGCCCGTTGGCGGCGGCCAGCGCGACGATGTCCTGGTCGCTCATGAGCCGCCCGTCGTCATCGAAGCGCTTCAAGACGCAGGCGAGGATGTAGAGCTCCGACAGCGCGTCCGCCAGCCGGCCGCTGATCTTCTGCTTGGTCTTGAGCGCGCCGCCGAGCGTGACAACGGTCATGTCGGCGACGAAGGCGAAACTGCGCGCCGCACGCCCGAGCTGGCGGTAGTATTGAGCGGTGTCGAACGCCTGGTCGGGTACGGCCACCAAGCTGCCGCCCGTGAGATTGTGGAAGAAGGCGCCGGTCGCGTTGGAGACCGCGAAGGCGATGTGGTCGGAGAAGGCAGTGTTGAACGCCTGCTCGCCGCGCTCGGGGTCGCTATCCTGCGCGGCCTTGATCTCGCTGTAGAGGTAGGGGTGGGAGCGCAGCGCACCCTGCGCGAAGGTGATCAGCGTGCGCGTCAGGATGTTGGCGCCCTCGACCGTGATCCCCACCGGCACCATCTGATAGGCCGACTGCAGGTAGTTGCTGGGGCCGTCGCAGATGGCGCGGCCGCCGTGCACGTCGAAGGCGTCGTTGACGGAGCGGCGCATGCGCTCGGTGGTCTGGTATTTCATCAACGCGGAGATGACCGAGGGGCGCTCGCCGCGCGACACCATGGCCGCCGTGACCGCGCGCGCGGCCTCGCTCGCGTAGGCCGCCTCGACCATGCGCGCAAGCGGCTCCTCGATGCCCTCCATGCGCCCCACGGGGAGGCCGAACTGCTTGCGGATGCGGGCATACGCGCTGGTGAAGCGCAGCATCGACTTGACGCCACCGGTCGCGGAGGACGGCAGCGAGATGGCGCGGCCCGCGGCGAGGCACTCCATCAGCATGCGCCAGCCCTGGCCGACCATCGCCTCGCCACCGATCACCCACTCGATCGGGATGAACACGTCCTTGCCCCAGTTGGGTCCGTTGGGGAAGGCGGCGCCCGAGGGCAGGTGGCGGCGGCCGATGCGCACGCCGGGGTGGTTGGTCGGGATGAGCGCGACGGTGATGCCGAGGTTCTCGCCCTTGCCGAGGATGTTGTCTGGGTCGAACAGCCGGAAGGCGAGGCCGAGCAGCGTCGCTTGGGGGCCCAGCGTGATGTAGCGCTTGTCCCAGGACAGCCGGATGCCGACCGCGTCGTCGTGCTCGCCGCGGGCAACGATGCCGATATCACGCATGGTCGCGGCGTCGGAGCCCGAGGTGGGACCGGTCAGCGCGAAGCAGGGCACCTCATCGCCGCGCGCGAGCCGCGGCAGGTAGTACTCCTTCTGGTGCTCGGTTCCGTACTTCTCGATCAGCTCGCCTGGCCCGAGCGAGTTCGGCACCATGACGATGGTCACCACGTCGGGCGAGCGCGAGGCGATCTTGCCGATGATGAGCGACTGGGCCTGCGCCGATAAGCCGAGCCCGCCGTGCTGCTTGGAGATGAGCATCCCGAGGAAGCCGTTCGTCTTCAGGAAGTCCCAGATCGGCTGCGGCACCTCGCGATCGGCGTGGCGCACCTGCCAGTCGTCGATCATGCGGCAAAGCTCTTCCGTCGGGCCGTCGAGGAAGGCCTGCTCCTCGGGCGTCAGCACGATCGGTGCGATGGCGCGCAGCTTGTCCCAGTCGGGCGTGCCGGAGAACAGCTCCGCATCGAAGCCGAGGGTTCCGGCCTCCAGCGCCTGCGTCTCGGTGTCGGACACCTTGGGCAGCGTGCCTTTGACGAACTTGAAGGCGGGCGCGATGAGCGCCGCGCGGCGGATCGCGGGCACCGCGAGCAGCGCAAACGCTATTGCGAACAGCCACAGCAGGAAGCCAAACAGCCCCATGGAGCCGTGCACGCTCTCTTGTTGCCAGACGAGCGCGGCAGCGGCGAGCGCGGCCGCCCATACCCACAGGGGCGCCTTGCGCATGCCGAGCGCGATCACGCCCGCCAGCACCAGCCCGCAAAAAAGGAGCTCTGCCATCCTTCAAATGCCTCCGAGAGGCCGCCTATTCAGCGTGCGCCAAAGCTGGCCGACAACCTAGTTATCCCGCGTTTCCATGGCGTTAAGCTCAACACGGGCTTGCCACGCGTGCCAATTGCGATAGCTGACCGGCCATTGTTGTGCATGCCGGGCCGGCCATTCCAGGGTTGGGGCCGGGTTTTCGGGGCTAGCCTCACTCTAACGGGTTTTCCCGTCAATAGAGAGGCCCGATGGCCGCCTCCGGGGGCTTTTGCGGCAGCATACGGGCTGAAGCAGGGGGAAGCAGTGCGGACGAGGGGCAGCGCGACGTTCGCAATCGTTCTCCTGCTCGGCGCAGCTTCCGCCGGCGCCGAGGGCGCGGGCTCCCTCGAGGCGTACGGTCGCCACCTTGCGAGCGAGTGCACCGCTTGCCACCGCTCGGACGGGGTCGAACCCGGCATACCGCCACTCGCCGGCAGGGCGGCGGCCGACTTGATCGACCTCTTGCGCTCCTACCGCGAGCGCCGCCGGACCAATCCGGTGATGGTGTCGGTGGCGCGCTCGCTCGACGAGCGCCAGAGCGCGGCGCTCGCCGCCTACTTTGCCTCGCTGCCGCGGCCGGTTACCGGCACCACTCCGCAACGCTGACATGCGCTGACTGTCAGCGTTGCTCAGGCGGAATGCGTCGAATGCCGGCCGCGAACTTCGCGTGCTCGGCCGCGTCCACGGGCCGGTGCTTGACGCGGGTGCCGGGCGGGTCATTGCCCAGGCAGTTGTCGTCTTTCCAATTCTTCGAGGGCCGGATCGGCCGCGGTACAAACCCGCCCCCGCAGTTGGGGCAGACATTGCCGAGCACGGTGTCGACGCAGGCAGCGCAGAACGTGCACTCGTAGGAGCAAATGCGGGCTTCGGTCGAGTCGGGCGGCAGGGCGCGATTGCAATGCTCGCACGTCGGTCTCAGCTCAAGCATCGTTCGGGCCCCGCTACGCGACCAGCTTTTCGACCTTCGCAAAGCGGCTGAGACCGAACCAGGATTTCAACTTGGCCTCGAGCTGCCGGCTTCCCGTAACGGTGAGCCGGCCCGGCTCTTGCGCACGCGCAATCGGCGTGTAGCCCATCCAGATCTCCGTCATCGTGCGCAAATCGGTCGAAAGATAGAGATCGACGTCGAAACCCGGATCGACCGAGCACAGGTCGACCTCCCGTCCCGGCTCGACGATCAGCCACCATTTGCGCCGCGCGACCGGCTGATCGGCAAATATGAACTCGATCGTGCTGCGCCGCCTGGGCATGGGCTCGGGGTCGATGTTGCGCCGGATGTCCCACATCAGAAGATTGGCATCGAGGTTCTTGAGCGAGGCCTCGGTCTCGACCCACCGTTGCCCCCAGGCGCCGACGGCCTCGACGACGAGGCGCAGATCGCGTCCCGCCTGCGTGAGCTGATACTCGAACACGTCCGGCTCGTCGGCCACGCGCGACCGCGACACGATCCCGGCGGCCTCGAGGTCCTTGAGGCGCTTTGAAAGCAACGCCGGCGACATCCTCGGCACGCCGCGTCGCAGCTCGTTGAAACGCGTCGACCCGGCGACGAGCTCGCGCACGAGCACAAGCGTCCAGCGGGCGCAGAGGATCTCTGCTGCCATCGCCACGGGGCAAAACTGATTGTAGCTCGCATTTGTCATTGGCTGCTCCCTTGCCGAGCAATTTCCGGACGGTACGCCCGGCGGTGCCGCGGTGCCAGTTCAGTTTCTGTATCGGGCCGATTCAATCCGTGAACTAGCTCCCTCGACCGTTGGCGTGGGAGGTCCGGGGAACGCAGCGGACCAACCCGCGGCGGCCCGCAGTCCCAATAGCGAAAGGAACAGCAATGCCACTCGTCGACGTTCAGCTCATCGAAGGCGTTTTCGACAAAGGCCAGAAGCAGGCGATGATCGCCAAGATCACCGATGCCATGGTCGAGATCGAGGGCGAAGCCATGCGCGGCGTGACCTGGGTGCGCGTGCACGAGGTCGCAAGCGGACACTGGGGCATCGGCGGCAAGGCACTCACCGCCGCCGACGTGAAGGCGCTCCAGGCTCAGAGCAAGTAAGCGCGGCGGTCCAGGCGCCGCGAGGCGTCTGGATCGGTTGCGTTGCCGTTTCGCTTGTCTCGGACCAATCTTCCGGCGGGGGTAGCGTCACCATTCCATGCCTAGCTGAACATCGGTCGCGGTTCAGATGTCGATCCCGGCATTGCGCGAACTTTTGCGGGGTATCGTAATGGAAAGAAACGTGCTCGGCTTGGCCCGTAGTGCCCTTGCGGGGGCGCTAGTTGCTCTTGCTCACCGTCCCCTTTGCAAGCACCGCGTTGGCCCAGAGCGACCCCGGTCACGTCGTCATCCCCTCGGCACCCACATTCCCTGTTCCAAAATCGGCGCCGATCGCCCAGACGCCGAGCTATCCTACGGTTGTGGTGCGCCCGGCGCCCCCCTTGCCCGTCAATGACGCACCGGCTCAAAAATAAGGGCGGCTTCTGCGCCACGCGTCCCGCAATAACGGTCGGCCTCGGCGATGGCGGCGGCCTCACTTCTCGCAGCGGTAGACGTACTCGCGCGGGCTGTTCGACTTGAACACCCCGGTGTTGGAATTCCACTCGCCGGGCTCCAGCATGTCCTTGTGAACGATGCGCCGCGCGAGCAGGCAATCGGTCTTGCACGCCGTTCCGTCGGCGTTCTTCAGCTTCTGCAGGAGCAGGATGCGCTGGCCCCTGACGTCGCCGGTCACGTCGACCAGATATTCCGTGAATGTCGTCTCGGCCGCCGCGCTTGGAGCTTCGACCTGGCGGCTAAGCAGGAACGTCCTGTTGCGCGGGATGTTTTCGGTTTTCGTCTTGTCCTCCGCCCCGCACCAGTAACCGCCCAGAAACAGCGCATCGATGTCGTCAGCGCATGCGCCGGTGAGCCAGCCGGCGCTCAGCGCCGCGGCCACCGCGATGGTCTTGAGAGCCCGCATGTGATCACCTCATCCCTTCGGCGCAAGCGCCGTCGTGTCGTTGAACGCATCTGCGATGATCGCGTGATACCACGCGAGCCCTTCGGCATAGTTGGCCTTGCGCACCTCCGCGCTCTCGCCCTTCTGCGACACGAACGGCTCGCTCGGCGCCAGGAAGGCCTTGCCGTCCTTCTCCGCCGGCGCGTAGTTGGCCCCGATCTTGATGCTGTCGTCGGCGGCGACGAGCGACCAGCAGGTGTTGCGAAGCCGCACCGGGAAATGCTCGGCGCCCGCCAGCTCGGCAAGGATGCCGGCCGCCACGACCTTGCCCTGGCTGTTGGCCGAGTACGCCGACTTCGGCATCTCCGCCGAGATGGCGGAATCGCCCAGCACGTACACGTCCGCCACCTTGGCCGAGGCGAAGGTGTCAGCTTTCACGGGGCACCAGTCGCCCTCGGCGCAGCCGGCCTTGAACGCGATCTCGCCGGCCTTCTGCGGCGGCACGATATTCGCCACGTCGGCCTTGAGGCTCGTGCCCGACTTGGTCACCACCTCTCTTGTCGCCGGGTCGACGCGCACGACCTGGAAGTCGTCGATCTCGTTGGTCAGGTTGAGATCGATGATGCCCTCGTAATATTTCGCGAACGCCTCCTCGAACGCCGGCTGCTTGGAGAAGGTCTTCTTGGCGTCGAAG
>Ga0209415_10008399_pt1 | contig 17921 bp, 16 predicted proteins | sample PeaSoiSIISIP2007_FD_187696 | JGI IMG/M metagenome (GOLD analysis project Ga0209415, IMG submission 187696) | Peat soil microbial communities from Weissenstadt, Germany - SII-SIP-2007 (SPAdes) (version 2) | ecosystem: Environmental > Terrestrial > Soil > Wetlands > Peat | place: Germany... | reverse complement strand
CTGCGTTCCCCCCACCATAGGTGGGGGGAACCCCGCGGCGAATGGCCCGGGCCCCATTTTGAAACAGAAGTTCGATTTCTGAAACGGTTGGGGGTTTTAGATACAAAGCCCCGCCCCATCGGGGCGTATAAATAGCGGGGGTCGACCTAGATACGTTCCCGGAGCCCCGCGCCGTGGTCCGATTTCGCACAATCCGTCAACGCCGCCGGCGCGCCCGCAAGGGCCAGGTCGCCGCCGTAGCTACGGTCCTCGGCCTTCTTCTCGTGGTGACGTTCATTTCCAACTATCTCGAACAGCAGCTTCCCGAGGCCCTCACCGCCGCGGAGTTCGCCCACATTCTGCAGGTCGACAACCAGCTCGCCGGCCTCCAGGCGACCATCCTGGCTCAGGTCCACAGCATCGCCCCGGGGTTGACGCTCGTTTCGCCGGTCACCCTCGGTTCGGCGGCGGTGCCGCCGTTCGGCCCTCCCGACGCGGGCACCATATCTCCGGACAGCGCCCTTTCGAAGCTGACGGGCTCGTACTCGCTCGGAACGATCGACCAGAATCCACCGGCCTGGGGCTTCGGGTCCACCTGCCTCACGGGCGGATCCGGCTCGTGCGCGGGGAACGGGAACATAGATACTTGGAACGTCACCAACCAGAACCACACGTCCTTCACGATCACCGTCCACGGGAACTCGAACAGCGTCGCCTACAACATCTCGGGCAACAACGACACGATCAATGTGGACTGGACCGGCGGGGACACCGGGTTCGTCTTCATGCAGATCAATGGTTCGGACGACCAGGTCATCTACAACAAGGGCGGATCGGACACGACAACCCCGACCGCCAGCATCCTGTTCTTCGGCCAACGCGACACTTTCAGCTTCAACCCGTCCGGCTCGCACTCCTCGAAGGGGGGAATGACCGTCATCGTCGCGTTCGTCGGAACGCTCAGCGAGCTCTGCCCTTACGGGAATCTCTCGAACACGGACAAGGTTGGAACGCTCGCGACGGGCGGAAGCAACCTCAATTTGACGGTCTTCTGGTGGAACGCCGTGGGCTATCTGTCGGGGCCCCATAAGCAGACGTACCCGGGAGGCGGCGGCAACAACGAGAGCATCACCTGGTGGAACAAGACGGGGATTGTGAGCTGCCCCTTCACCAAGGCCTACTCGACGGCCTACACCTCCTCCTTCGGCGAGGGCATCCTGGTCCAGCTCGCCAATCGGTATCTTGCGCCCACCGACATTGTGTACGACCAGGGGGCGGTCATCAACTACCAACTCGGAGGGAATCCTGTCATGTACAGCCCGCCCGCGCTCACCGCGACCAAGATCCCGGCCGGGAACGCCGCGAAATTGACCCTCGTGAATCTCGTGGGGAACTTCACCTCCGAGAACGGGTACGGCACCGCCGCGATCGCGACCCAGCTCCTGAGCGCCGAGACCTTCGTCGTGCAGAACGGACACACGGCCGACGACCTGACCTCGCCGCTCTATCTCAACATCACGACGGCCTACCCGAAGGCTTGGATGTCGTTCGTCAGCACGTTGCCGACGATCTTCCCGTACGGTTCCACGTGCACCACCCTCACGAAGATCGTTGCCCCCTACTCGTGCACCCTGCCTCCGCCCGGCGTGCTGGTCGAAGTCTCGACGATCATGTCGGTCGTGCAGCTGACCGTGACCGAGGTCAGCGTCACCGTGTCGATCGAGTAGCGTCCGGCTCCGGCGGGGTGTATAAATAGACGCCTTCGGCGTAGCTCCACGTGGAGCCTCCGCCGTGGTCCGTTTTCGCACGATCCGTCAGCGCCGCCGCCGGGCCCGCAAGGGGCAGGTCGCTGCGGTCGCCACCGTGCTGGGCCTCCTGCTCGTCGTGACGTTCCTGTCGAACTTCCTGGAGCAGCAGCTCCCCGCCGCCCTCACGGCGTCCGAGTTCGCCCATGTCCTGCAGGTGGAGAACCAGCTCGGCGAGCTCCAGGCGACGATCCTCGCGGAGTCGCACAGCATCGCGCCCGGGCTCGCGCTCGCCTCGCCGGTGACCCTGGGGTCCGCGGCCGTGCCGCCGTTCGGGCCGCCCACCTCGGGCACGATCATGCCCGAAAGCGCGAACATCCGCTCGAGCGCGTCCTACGCGTTGGGCACCGTCGTCGGTCACTACCCCACCTGGGGGACCGGCTCCGCCTGCCTCACCGGCGGGACCGGCACCTGCGCGGTGAACAACCAGGTCGACCGGTGGAACGAGACCAACGTCAACGGCTCGACGTTCACGGTCACGATCTCGAACACGGGCAACAGCCTGTTCTACAACCTGACCGGGAGCAACGACACGCTCACGATCCAGTGGAACGGCGGCAACACACAGGTCATCAACGTCATCGTGAACGGATCGTACGACACGGTCAACTACAACAAGGCCGGGACGGACACGAACTCGCCCCGTGCGTCGTTCTGGTTCTACGGCCGGAACGACAAGTTCAACCTCAACCCCTCGGGCTCGACCTCCTCGGCGCAGGGCAGCAAGGTCCTGGTCGACTTCATCGGCGGGTACGGCGGCATCTGTCCGTACGGCAACTGGACGAACCTCGACAAGGTAGGCACGCTGACGGCGGGAGGGACGAACCTCAACCTGACGATCGAGCGGTGGAACATGCTCGGCTACACGACGCCGGTGCACTCGCAGACGTACCCGGGAGGCACCGGGCACAACGAGACGATGTACTGGTCGAACTCGACCGGGGTCCAGAGCTGCGCCTTCACGGCCCCCAGCGCGACGATGTACCACTCGGACTATGCCGAGGGGATCTACGTGCACCTGTTCAACCGCTACCTACCGCCCACCGACATCGTCTACGACCAGGGCGCGGTCATCGAGAACCAGCTCGGCGGCAACCCCGTGATGTTCAGCCCGCCCGCGCTGACCTTCACGCGGATCCCGGCCGGGTTCACGGCGACGATCACCCTCGTCGACATCGAGGGGAACTTCACGTCCGAGAACGGGCTCACGACGGCCGCCGTCTCGACCCACCTCCTCAACGCGCAGTCGATCACGGTGCAGAACGGCCTCACCTCCGATCGTCTCACTTCGGCGTTCTACTACAACGTCACGACGGCCTACCCCGTCGCGTGGCTCAGCTTCCTCGGCGGACTGCCGGCGGTGTTCCCTTTCGGTGTATCCTGCACGCCGGTGACCACCTTCTTCCCGCCGTACACCTGCGCCCATCCGCCGGTCGGAGGCCTCGTCCTGATCTCCGCGGAGATGTCGGTGGTGCAGCTCACGGTCACCGCCCTCACCGTCTCCGCCTCGATCTCCTAGGCCGCGCGCCGACACACTTATCTCTCGGGCTCCCTCCCTGTCGAGGGTAAGGACGTTGGCGCACGGGTCCGACGGGCTCGTCCAAGTCCGGCGTGCTCTTCTCTCGGTTTCCGATACTTCCGGCCTCGATGCCTTCGCCCGCTCGCTCGCCGACCGATCGATCGAGCTCCTCGCCACGTCGGGGACCCGGGCCTCCCTCGAGAAGGCCGGGGTACCCTGCCGCGCCGCGGAGGAGGTCACCGGCGTCGGCGCCTGGTTCGGCGGCCGCATCAAGACCCTGCACCCGGCCCTCCTAGGAGGGATCCTCGCGCCCCGGACGGCCGAGGGCGAGGCGGAGCTCGCCGAGCGCGGGATCGCGCCCATCGATCTCGTCGTGGTGAACTTCTACCCGTTCGGCCGGCACCTGGCGGAGCACCCGGGCGCCGAGGACCTGGTGGAGTTCGTCGACATCGGCGGCGTCACGCTCGCGCGGGCCGCGGCGAAGAACCACGCCTACGTCGCCGCCGTGACCGACCCCGGCCAGTACGAGGACGTGGCGGCCGAGCTCGGCACCCACGCCGGGCGGCTCACCGCCGCGACGCGCCGCCTCCTCGCCGTCGCCGCCTTCGATCGAACGTCCGAGTACGATCGCCTCATCGGGAACGCGCTGGGCGGCCGGAACGCCCTCGAAGCGTTCCCGGAGGCCGTCGAGTTCCTCCGCGAGCCCATCGAGCTCCGGTACGGCGAGAACCCCCACCAGCGGGCCGCGGTCTACTGGCTCGGCGCGCCGTCGGAGGCCCCGATGTCCCCCGCGCCGTTCGATTCCCTCAAGGGGACCACGCTCTCGTTCACGAACCTCCTCGATCTCGACACGGCGCTCGCGATCGTCAGCGAGTTCCCGACGCCGACGGCGGCGGTCGTGAAGCACGCCACGCCCTGCGGGGTCGCCTCCGCGCCGACGATCGGCGAGGCGTTGCGGGACGCGTTCGCGACGGACCCCGTCGCGCGCTACGGGTGCGTCGTGGCGACCAACCGGCCGCTCGGTCCGGAGGACCCGGCCGCCCTCCACGGAGTGTTCGTCGATCTCCTCGCCGGCCCCGGCTTCGATGCCGAGGCGACGCGGGCCCTGGAGAAGCGGGCGAAGCTCAAGCTCGTCCGGGTCGATCCCCCGCCGAACGACCGACCCCGGTGGGAGGCGCACAGCGCGCTCGGTCGGCTCCTGCTCCAGGAGGCGGACCGGCGCCCGCTCCTCCCGACCGACCTCCGCCCGGTGACCGGCCGGACCGCGAGCGCGGAGGAGCTCCGGTCCCTGGAGTTCGCGTGGAAGGTGGCCCGCCACGCGAAGTCGAACGCCATCGTGCTCGTCCAGGGCAGCCGGACGGTGGGGATCGGCTCCGGGCAGCCGACCCGCGTGAAGGCCGTCGAGCTCGCGGTCGAGGTGGCCGGGGAACGCGCGAAGGGATCGGTCCTCGCCTCCGATGCCTTCTTCCCGTTCGCCGACGGCGTCGACGTCGCGGGCCGGGCGGGCGTCACGACGATCCTCCAGCCCGGGGGTAGCCTCCGCGACACCGAGGTCATCCAGGCGGCCGAGCGCTGGAAGATGGCGATGTACTTCACCGGCTGGCGGATATTCCGGCACTAGGCCCGACGCTTCGCGCGAAGGCCGCGCGGAAGCCCGATCCTGTTCGCGGGGGCGCGACCCCTAGGTCCGTCACTATCGTGGACCGGGCCCGGCGGGCGACCGTCGACGGCGGCGCGGCGTCAGGCGAACGAGAAGTACCGTTTGAGCGTCGAGCGGAACTCGGTCGCCGCGCCGAGGGCCCCGATCTGCCGTCCCTTCTCGCGCCCGCGCTCGACGAAGACGTACGTCGGGATGGAGTGGATGCCGTACGACCGGGTGACCGCGTCGCAGTCGTCGACGTTCACCTTGGCGAACTTGACCCGGCCGGCGAGGCTCGAGGAGAGCTCTTCGAGCATCGGATCGGCGGAGCGGCACGGGGCGCACCAGTCCGCGTAGAAGTCGACCACGACGGGGAGGTCGGAGCGGATCACCTCCGCTTCGAACGTCTCGTCGGTCACGAGGACCACCGTCGGAATCTCCGTCACCGTAGAACGCCTCGGCGGCTTTCACCTCGAGGCTCCTTTTAAGGGTATAGTTAATCAAGAAGGGGGGCCCGACCTGCCGACGAGACCGACGGACCGCCCGCACGCGACGGGGGCACACCGTACCCGGGCGCTCCTCGACTGGTTCGACGCGGCTCGCCGGCCGCTTCCGTGGCGCCGGGACCGCGACCCGTACCGCATCTGGGTCGCCGAGGTCCTGCTCCAACAGACGCGGGTCGCCCAAGCGATCCCGTACTACGAGCGCTTCCTCGATCGGTTCCCGACGGTGGAGGCGCTCGGGAAGGCCCCGATCTCCCGCGTCCTGAAGACCTGGGAGGGGGCGGGCTACTACGCCCGCGCCCGACATCTGCACGCGGCGGCCCGGGAGATCGTTCGGTCCCGGGGCGGGCACCTACCGAACGAGGTCGAGGAGCTGGAGCGGCTCCCAGGGATCGGCCCCTACATCGCCCGGGCCGTCGCGAGCCTCGCGTTCGACCGGCCGGTCCTCGCGCTCGAGGCGAACGGCGTGCGCGTCGCGGCCCGGTGGTGGCTCGAGCGAGGGGACACGACGACGCCCCGCGTGCGGGAACGACTGCGACGCCGGCTCCTGGGCGAGCTCCCGGCCGGGCGCGCGGGGGCGTACAACGAGGCGCTGATGGAGCTCGGCGAGACGATCTGTTCGCCGGTCCTCCCGCGATGTTCCGTCTGTCCCGTCGCGCGCGGGTGCCTCGCCCGGGCCCGGCTCGCGGATCCCGGGGAGCTCCCGCGGCGGCGCCGGCGCGGCCCCCGCCCCCACTTCGTCGCCGCCGTTGCGGTGATCGAACACCAAGGCCGTTGGCTCGTCCAGCGCCGCGCGCCTTCGGGCCTCCTCGGTGGGCTCTGGGAGTTCCCTGGAGGCACGGTCGAGCCGGGCGAGACGCCCGAGGCTGCCTGCCGACGTGAGCTCGTCGAGGAGACGGGGCTCACGGGCGTGGCGCTCACCCCCGTCGGGGAGGTCCGGCATTCGTACAGTCACTTTTCCGTGACGATCCACGTCTTCCACGGTCGGATCGATCGAGCCCGCCCGCCTCGGATCCCACCGGCGGCGCGGTGGCGGACCCCGGTCGAGTTCGACCGGCTCCCCCGCCCGAAGGCGACGGAGAAGGCCGAGCGCCTCGTCAGCGCCCCGTCGCCACGTCGCCGAAGAGCTTCCCCGGGTTGAGGATCCCTTCCGGGTCGCACGCGGACTTGATCGTGCGCAGCACCCGCTCGCCGGCGCCGCCCACCTGCTCCCCGAGGAACCCTCGCTTGACGGCCCCGATCCCATGCTCGCCGCTGAGGACCCCGCCCAGGCGGAGGGTGCCGCGGAGGAACTCCTCCCGAAGCCGCGTCGCCGCCGCCGTCGTCGGATCGATCGCGAAGTTCGGGTGCAGGCTCGCCTCGCCGAGATGGCCGTAGACGCACGTCGCCACGCCGGCCTCGGCGCCGAGCCGTGCGATCAGCCCGAGCAGGTCGTCCAGCCGGGAGATAGGCACGCAGACGTCCTCGCGGACCCGCTCTCCCATCTCGCGGTCGAGCACGTTCCCGCTCTCGCCCCGCAGCGACCAGAGCTCGTCGGCGTCGGGGAACACGACCGGATCCTCCGGGAGCCCCAGTTCCCGAAATCGGGACACCAATCGCTCGAGCCGCTCCGTCTCGGCGCCCTCGCTCGCGCTCTCGACCTCGAGGAGAAGGAGGGCGGAGCCGGAGGGCAGCCGGGACCCAGGCGTCCGGGCCAGGGCCTCCGCGCACCGTCGGTCGAGGTACTCGAGCGCCGTCAGACCGTCGGAGAGGGAACGAGCGAGACCCGCGACGACGGGACCCAGCTTCGGAGCGTCCGGGAGGGGGACGCCCAGGGCCGCACGACGGGCGGGCGACGGGGAGAGCCCCACCGTGATCTCGGTGAAGATCCCGAGCGCGCCCTCGCTCCCGACCAGCATCTGGAGGAGGTCCGGACCGATCGATCGCTTCGGTGCCCTCGCGCCGACCCGGAGGCGTTCGGCGGTTCCGAGGACGACCTCCGCCGCCCGGGCCCAGGCCCGCGTGGGGCCGTACCGGAAGGAGCGCGGCCCGGAGGCGTTCGTCGCGACGTTCCCGCCGATCGTGCACGTGCGCCAGGAACCGGGGTTCGGGGGGAAGAAGAGGCCGTGCTCCGCGGCGGCGCGCTGCATATCGCGGTTCACGACGCCGGGCTGGACCCGGGCGATCCGGTCGACGGGGTCGATCTCCCGGATCTCGTTCCACGCCGAGAGGTCGAGGACGACGCCGGACCAGGGAACGGATTCGCCGTCGAGCGACGTGCCCGCCCCCCGGGGCACCAGCGCCACCCGGTGCCGGCGCGCCCACGCAACGACCGACACGACCTCCTCGGGATCCTTCGGCCGGACCACCGCGTCGAGCGCGCCGACCAGGTGGGAGGCGTCGCGTCGGTACGACGCGATCTCGCCCGGTTCGGTCCGGAGCCGATCCCCGAGGAGCTCATGGAGCGACTTCAGGGCCGTGGGGGCGAGAGCCACCCGGTCCCGAGCACGGCGAGGGTCTTACCGATGGCGACGCCGGCCGGCTGCCCCGGCTCAGGTCGTTCTCTCCGAGGAGTCGGGCACCCGAGGCGGGGTGGCCTCGGGCGGCGTCGTCAGCACCTCGACGAGCTCGTGCACGGCGAACGGCCGTCGAAGGACCGAGGCGAACCCGAGCTCCTTGGCCCGCTGCTCGATGCGAGCCGACCGGCTCGGAGCGATGAGGACCCCGCGCCGGGACGGGGACTCCCGGAGGGCGCCCGCGATGGCCGCCGACCATTCCGCCGCCTCGAGGTCGGCGTCGACGAGGACGACGAGGGTGGACGGCTCGGCCGGGAGCTCGCCGAGCGAGGCGGGGTTCGGGCCCTCGAAGACGACCCGATGGTGGTGCAGCCGAACGAGACCCCGGAGGAGAAGGCGGGTCTCCTCGCTGCCTCCGACGATCGCCACGTCCGTCATGCCGCTCGGCCCGGTGGACCCGATCCCGATCGAACCCCCGATGCCTCCACCCGGCGGAGGCACGACCGACCCGCGGTCGGTCGTTGGAGATCCTGTGGACCAAGTCCTTGGGTCGTACCCTACCCCGGAAAAGGGAGGATGTTCGGTTAAGAAACTATGGTTGAATTCGCCTGACCGTCTCGTTCGTGCTCGGGTTTCGACACCGGCAGGAACCGGGGGCCGAGGGCCCGGATTTCATCGTTGGGGCCCCCCCTCAAACTATATAGTCTCCCGACGACTTACTTAGATTGGCCTCGGGCACCGGTGGGAACGCTGCGGGCGGCTCGTCCAATAGGCCCGGAGCGTCCCCACCGATGCCTCCCTTTTTTCAGATGCGGCGATAGGTTCATCCGACCGGCGCTGGAGAACTTCCCGCGATGCGGTGGTTCACCGGCCGGTCCCAACGAGATCGGGAACATCTCGTTCAGACGCTTCGGTCCCTCGGCCCGACCTCCGTAGCGGGCCTCTCGGCCGCCCTCTCCTGGCCCGAGCGACGCACCGAACGGGCCATCCACGACGCCATCACGCGCGGCTACGGCGCGCTCCAGTTCGATCCAGCGCGCCGATCGGTCGCGTGGTCCGCCCCGGAGACGGTGAAGAAGGCCTCCCCCCCTCCCGCCTCCCCCGCCCCCGCGGCGCCTCCCCCCGCCGCCCCCGTCCTCCCGAAGTCCTGGGGCGCCTCCGCGCGATGCCCCTCGTGCCAGATCGCGTACCTGCCGACCGGGACGGATGCCCACCTCTACTGCCCGCATTGCGGGCGGCTCGCGGCGTCCCCGACCCCGGCCCACCCGCCCGGTGCTCCGGCCCCCGGGCTCCCGACCCCTACGACGTCCACGACCTCCTCGGTCCGCCTGGGCCCGGATCGTCGGTCACAGGAACTGTTCGCCGCCTGGGTCACCGCCCAGCCGATCCCGTGCCCGAAGTGTCGCACGCCGCTCCGCCACCACGGCGTGGCCGAGTACGCCTGCCCCTCCTGCGGGGCGCGGATCGCGTTCGAGCGCTCGGCCGGCGTGCCGGCGACCACGCGCGGGGCGCCCAGCCCCACCCCCGTTCCGGCCGAGACGTCCGTCGTGCCGCCCGCGCTCTAGAAGGGAACTTCCGACCGAACGCGCCGGACCAGGCTGCCGTCGGCGATCCGGAGCGCCGTCGCCTCGATCTCGGCGGCGGGAGATCGATCCGTCGACCAGGGGGCCACGAACTCCCGGATGGCCCGGAGCGCGGCCTCGCTCCCGGCGCCACCGGGCGTCGGCCGCCGAAGTTCGAGCCCTTGCGCGGCGACCATCCATTCGACGGCGACGACCTTCTGCGTATTGGCAAGGATCCGGCGGAGCTTCGCGCCCGCCCAGGGTCCCATGCTGACGAAATCCTCCTGGTCGGCGGAGGTGGGGAGGCTGGCGGCGCTCGCCGGATGCACGAGGGTCTGGTTCTCGTTCACGAGCGCGGCGGCCAGGTACTGCGGGATCATGAACCCCGAGCTCACCCCGGCGTTCGGGGCGAGGAACGGCGGGAGGCCCCGGTTGAGGGCAGGGTGCACGAGCCGGGCGATGCGACGCTCGGAGAACCCTGCGAGGTACTGGACGGCGAGCCCGAGCGTATCGAGGGCGAGCGCGAGGCTCTGCCCGTGGAAGTTGCCGCCGTTGACGAATTCGTCGCCTTCGAAGACGACGGGGTTGTCGGTGACGGCGTTGAGCTCGTGGGTCACGATCCCCTCCGCGAACCCGAGGGCGAGTCGGACCGACGCGAACACCTGCGGAAGACATCGGAGGGTGTACGGGTCCTGGCCGACGGCCTGCGATCCCGACAGGGCGAGACCGCTTCCCTGGAGGAGGGTACGGAGGATACGGGCCTCGTTGCGCTGCTCCGCCGACCGCCGGAGCTCCCCCAGGCGGTCGTCGAGGGCTACTGGATTGCCCCGCAGCGCGTCGAACGCCACGGCGGCGGCGATCTCGGCGGCCGCGAGGAGCCCCCGGGCGTCCTCGACGGCGAGGGCCAGGTACGTCGCCATCAGCGAGGTGCCGTTGACGAGGGCGACGCCCTCCTTCTCGTGAAGGACGATCGGGGCCACGCCCGCCTCCGCGAGGACCTCACGGGCCGGACGGACCGCGCCGTCACGGCCGACGAACGCTCCTTCGCCGATGAGGGCGAGGGCGAGGTGCGCCAACGGCGCGAGGTCGCCCGACGCTCCGACCGAGCCCTGCTCCGGCACGAACGGGACCAGCTGGCGGTTGAGGAGCTCGACCAGCGCCTCGACCACCTCAAGGCGGACCCCCGAGTGCCCGCAGGCGAGCGAGTTGAGGCGCAGCAAGAGGAGTCCCCGGACGACGTCGGGGGGGAGCGCCGGGCCGGTGCCGCTGGCGTGGCTTCGAACGAGCGAGAGCTGGAGGGTGCGTGCCTCGGCGGCCGGGATCGCGCGGTCGGCGAGGCTACCGAACCCGGTGGTCACCCCGTAGATCGATCGGCCGGCCTGGACCGCGCGCTCGACCGAGCGCCGGCTCGAGGCGATCCGGGTGCGCGCCTCGGGCGTCAGCGACACGCCGCAGCCGCCGCGGACGACCGCGAGGAACTGCTCGAGCGAGAGCGACTCGCCATCGAGGGGGAGCGACTCGGTCATCTCGGTGGGCCGGGACCCGCGGGGCCCTTAAACCGTACCCCGACGGCTCGAGGCGGCCCCGTCGGCGCGGGGATCGACCTACGCGGGGACGGGGTAGACGATCTCGCCGCCCGACTTCTGGAGCGACGGTTGCCGGCGGGTGCTCGCACCCTTCGACTTCCAGAAGATCTCGGCGATGCCCTGGACCTGTCCCAAGAGCTCCTGGGCGTCGGCGACGGCGGTGCTCTGTCGGGCCTTCGAGGCGGCCTTCATCGCCTTCCAGAAGCTGTCGGTGAGCGTCGGGAAGGTCTTCGCATGGTCCGCCGTGAAGTAGTCGCCCCACAGGACGCGGAGCTCGGCCTTCGTCCGCTCGGCGTGGGTCTCCTTGACCGCGACGTAACGGCTCAGCTTCGCATGGTACGCCTCGACCTCCTCCGGCTTGGCGCCCGCGGCGGGCTTCGGCAGTTCGGCGATGAGTTGGGTCATCCGAAGCACCGTAAGGGCGGAGATCTGGGCCTCGTGGGGGTCATAAATCCCGCAAGGTATGTCGCAGTGCGCGTAGACCGGAGTGGGCGGGAAGAGCGCGTCCACGATCGTCGTTCGGAGTCCTAGGATGGGTCGGGAGGGCGACATGGCGCGTCCACGGCCCCCGGTCGCATAAAGATGCCGGACCCGAGGGAGACGACGAGCACCCCGAAGACGCCGGAGCCACGCGAGCCTGCGAGCCGGCTCGGTCGATGGCGACGCCGGTGGCGCTCCCGCCGGGTCATCGTCCGCGATCACAGCATGGAGCCGACGTTCCGACCGGGGGACCGGCTCCTCGTCGATCCCGGCGCGTACCGGACCGACCCGGTCGCGCGCGACGATCTCGTGGTGATCGAGGACCCCGCCCGGGCCGAGCGGCGCTTGCTGAAACGCGTGGTCGGGATCGCGGGCGATTTCGTCCGCGTCTCGCGCGAAGGGATCGAGCGGGTCGCCCGGCCCACCGGGGAGGGATCCCCACCGCCCGACGGCGCGCTCGAGGAGCTCGAGGTCCCGGCCGGCCACGTCTTCGTTCTCTCCGACCGTCGCCAGAACACCCGGGACAGCCGCCAGTTCGGGTCGCTCCCGGTCTCGATGGTGGTGGGACGCGTCTGGCGGCGGATCCCCGCCGCCGGGTCCGGACGGCCCTAGCGACCCCGGCCTTTCGCCGGAGCCCTTGGGGAGGGGCGAACGGCCCTCCGGGTCCTTTTAACCGATGTGGGATTCCCACACATCGATGGCGGCCCATGCGGTGATTGCGGTCGTGGTGATCCTGGTGGCGGCCGGAGCCGTGGGGCTCGGCTTCGTGGCCGGGTACGAGTACAAGACCTCCCCCGCCAACTCCCCGGCGGTCGTCGAGAACTCGACCCTGAGCGTCCTCGGCGCCGGCACCCTCAACACGCTGTTCCCGCAGCTCGCGAGCGCCCTCGTCAACGAGACCCCCGGCATCAGTTCCCCGACGGCCGCCCAGACCTATGAGGGATCGCTCGACATCACGACGGCCATCAGCTCCCTGGGTGCCCTCGCCGATGTCGCGGCCGTCGCCGACTTCCGCCTCATCCCGCAGCTGCTCGAGCCGAAGTACGCCGGCTACGAGGTCGTCTTCGGCGCCACGCCCGAGGTCCTGGTCTACAACCCGTCGATCGCCGCGTTCGACGGGATCAACTCGACGAACTGGGCCGAGAAGCTCGTCGCGGACGTGACCACGGGCGGGAACCCGCGCATGGCGGTCTGGAACGCGTCGACGGACCCGAACGGCTACAACGAGATCTTCAGCCTCGAGCTTCAGGGCCTTCTCTACAACGGCAGCGCCGGCATGTTCTACAACGCATTGTACAGCGGGGCGGCCGGCACGCCCGCCGTCCCGAATCCGGCGACGACCATCCTCGAGCACGAGTCGCAGGCAGCGACCCTCCTGCACACGGGGACCGTCTCGGCGTTCATCACCTACCGGTCCTATGCCGTCGTCAACCACCTCGCCTACGTTGCCTTCGACCCGATCGTCGGGCTCGCGGCGAACAACTCGACGGCCCTGTCCGATTACGCGAAGCTCACGACGACCATCGTCGCTTCGAGTGGAGGGTTCTCGACCGTCGTCCCCGCGCCCGTACTGTTCGCGATCACGGTCCCGTCGAACGCGCCGAACCCGTCCCTCGGGGCGGCGTTCGTCCACCTGCTGCTCTCCCCCCAGGGGGCCGCGATCATCTCCGCCGGAGGCGCCTTCGTCCCCATCTTCCCGGGCTGGGCGGATGACCCCGGGGTCGTCCCGCCCGTCCTCGCACCAGACGTGACGGCGCCGCCGGGCTGGGCGAGCGCGTTCCTTCCATGAGCCGAGGCGTCGGGGCCCCCCCCGCCTCGGCGCCGCGCCGGCACTGGCGGACGGGCCCGCTGTGGCTCGCCCTGCAGCTGGTCCTGTCCGGGTCGCTCCTCCTCCTCTTCGTCGTTCCGATCCTGGCCCTCTTCACCTATGCGCCCATCGGGGACCTCTTCTCGGCGGCCGGAAGTGCCGGGGTCCGGGCCGCCCTCTGGCTCACGTTCTTCTCCTCGGGGCTGGCCGTTCTCGCCGCGGTGCTCTTCGGCATCCCGATGGGCTACCTGTTGGCCCGTCGATCGTTCCGAGGGCGCTCGATCGTTGAATCGCTCGTCGCGCTGCCCGTCGTCGTCCCGCACCTCCTGGTCGGCCTCGGTCTCTTCCTCCTGGTGATCCGCGGAACGCCGGGGTACGAGTTCACCCGGGCGATCGGCTTCCCGGTCTACGACACCATCTGGGGCGTCGTGCTCGTGATGATCTTCGTCAGCGCACCGTACACGGTCCTCGCGAGCGAGCTGTCGTTCCGCGCCGTCGACGGGCGCGTCATCGAGGCCGCCCGTTCGTTGGGCGCCGGCCCCGCGACCGCGTTCCTGACCGTCACCCTCCCGCTCGCCCTTCGCGGGATCGTCGCGGGCCTCCTCCTCTCCTGGGCCCGTGCGGTGAGCGAGATCGGGGGCCTCCTCGTCATCGCCTATGCCGTGTATCCCGCCGGCCCGTACAACGGTCCGGTGACCTCGACCATCTCGGTCTACATCTACAACGTGTTCCAGAACGGCAACCTGGCCGACGCGGCCGCGGTGAGCTCGCTGTTCCTGCTCATCGCCTTCGTCCTGTTCCTCCTGGTCCGCATCGGCGAACGCTCCGGCTGGGTCCCGTGGCGTCGGGGGGACCTCGCGCCATGAGCTCCGAGTGGGTCGTCGACGGGCTCGAGGCCGACCTGGACCACTTCCACCTGGGCCCGGTCGACCTCACGCTGACGCCGGGGCGCGCGGTGGCGGTCCTCGGGGCGTCGGGCGCGGGGAAGACGACCCTCCTGCGAGCGCTCGCCGGCTTCCTGCGCGTAACGCGGGGCCGGATCCTCCGCGACGGCGTCGACATCTCCGAATGGGAGCCCGAGGAGCGCGGTCTCGGCTACGTCCCGCAGGGCCTCGGGCTCCTCCCCCACCGCACCGTGGCGGGCAACGTCCGCTACCCGATGGAGATCCGGGCCCGAGCGGACGCGGGCCCCCGGACCCGGGAGCTCCTCGAACGGTTCCACTTGGGGCCGCTCGCCCAACGGTATCCCGCCCGCCTGAGCGGCGGGGAGCAGCAGCGCGTCGCGATCGCGCGGGCGCTCGCCGCCGATCCGGGGCTGATCGTCTGGGACGAGCCCTGGCAGGGGCTCGACGTGCTCGCCCGACACGAGCTCGGGTCGGTCCTGGACGACCTCCGCGCGACGGAGCAGGTCCCGATCGTCCTCGTGACGCACGACCCGGCGCTCGCCTTCTCGATCGCCGACTCGTTCGTCGTCCTGACGGCGGGCCGGGTCCGGGAGCAGTGCGATGCCCTCACGCTGATGGCCGCCCCGGCCGACGCGTTCGTGGCGCGGTTCGTGGGGTTCGAGAACGTCTTCGAACCGTCGGCCCTCGCGGGCGGAGCGCCCGGCTCCTTCCGGAGCTGGCTGCGCCAGCGGGTCGGGGGCGATGGGGTCGCCTTCGCCAGCCCGGACCTCCCGGGCCGGGACGGGTCCGACCCGATCTGGGAGGGGAAGGTCCGGAGCGTCCGCCCGACCCCGCAGGGCATCACGATCGAGGTGGTGGCCGACGAGCTCATGGTCACGCTCCGGATGCCATCCCCCGTGACGCCCCCGCTGCCCACCCTCGGCGAGCGGGTCGCGTTCCGGATCGATCCGGCGTCGCTCCGGCCGCTCCGCGCCGCGGGCGGCCGGGGCCCGGGGGGATGAGCGTGCGGGCGCGGGTCGTCAGCGACGCCGACATCGCCCTCCTCCGTACGCTGGCGAGGGACCGCTCGGTCGTCGCGGCCAGCGCGCGCGTCGGCCTGTCCCGGGACCAGGCGACGTATCGGCTCGGCCGGCTCGCGCAGGCGTTCGGAGGTCCGGTCGTGGCGGGCGTCCGCGGCGGCCGGGGCCACGGTGGGACCCGGCTCACGGCGCTCGGGGACCGGATCGTCCGCCAAGGGTTCGGCTCCGTCGAGCTTCTCGATTCCCGACCCGTGACCCCGCCGTCCCGGTCGAACCTGCTCCGGGGCGTCTACCGTCGTCGGCCGACGCCCGAGGTCGCTCTCGGTCACGGGGTCCGGCTTCGGGTGGCCTTCGCGGCGGAAGAGGGCGAGCCCGTCGCGATGCTGCTCGACCCGGAGGCGATCCTCGTGGCCCCGGAACGGTTCCCATCGAGCGCCCGGAACGTCCTCGCGGCCACCGTGATCGCGTTCCGGCGGAGCGCCGCCCCGCTGGGATCGACCCTCGTCGTCCGCGCGGGATCGTCGCGCCTGCGCGTAGCGATCACCGAGGAGTCCGTTCGCCAGCTGCACCTGGTGCGCGGGGCCCGGGTCTGGCTCTACGTCAAGGCGACCGCGCTGCGAAGGGTCGGTCGCGTTCCCGCGGTGCCTACTCGCGGATCCCTTCCGAGGTGAGCGAGTAGACCGCCTCCCCCTCGGGGAGGTTCGGCGAGTCGATCAATCGGGCGATCCGCTTCGGCGGCTTGGACTTGCGCAGGTAGAGCCGGTACGTCGCGGCGTGCGCTACGATGTTGCCGCCGATCGGGCGCGTCGGGTCGCCGAACAGGATGTCCGGTCGGGCCGACACCTGGTTCGTGACCACGATCGCCGCGTTGTACGTGTCGGCGAACCGGAGGAGCTCGTGGAGGTGCTTGTTGAGGAGCTGCTGGCGCGGCGCGAGCTCGCCGCGCCCGGCGTACTCCGCCCGGAAGTGGGCGGTCAGCGAGTCGACGACGAGGAGCCGGATCGGCCTCTCCCGCGCCAGCTCCTGCGCCTTCTGGACCAGGAGCATCTGGTGGTTCGAGTTGAACGCCCGCGCGACGTGGATCCGCTTGAGCGTCTCCTCGGGGTCGAGCCCGACGCCCTTGGCCATGTCGACGATCCGCTCCGGACGGAACGTGCTCTCGGTGTCGATGTAGACGACCTCGGCGTTCAGCCCGCCCTGGTCGGGCGGCATCTGGACGTCGACGGCGACCTGGTGCGCGATCTGGGTCTTCCCCGTCCCGAACTCTCCGGCGAACTCGGTGATCGCCTGGGTCTCGACGCCGCCCCCGAGGAGCTCGTCGAGCGATTTGGCGAACGTCGTGATGCGGCCCAGCTTCTTCCGGCGCTCGAGGAGCGTCGTGCCGAGCTCGAAACTACCGACGTCGGCGAGCCGGCGCGATTCGGCGATGATCTTCATCGCGATCGCCGTCCCGATCTCGGCGGCCTCGGCGATGTCGCCGGGAGAGGCGACGGCGATCTCCATGAGGTCGGTGTAGCCGGCCTCGCGGAGCTTGTCCGCGGTCAGCGTACCGACGCCGCTCAGGTCTTCCAGGGCGATATGGCGCTTCTCCTCCGGCTCGGCGTCCGAAGCCGTCGACCGGCCCGTCGTTTTCTGGACCACGTCGTTCCAACCGGGCGGGCCAAGATAAGCGTGGGGGGGAGGTCGTGAAACGCGGTAGCTGGACCCACGTCAGCCCGAGACGGGCCGGTCCGACGGCACGAACGGGTGGCCCGTGAGGCGCTGGTAGACCGTCGTGTAGAGGCGGCTCACCTCGTCGATCAGGAGGGGCGGGAGCGGCGGGATCGCCGGTTCGTCGGTGTGCGTCTCGCGCGCCTTCACCAGCAGGTCGTAGTACCCGGTGCTCCGGTAGTGCTGCCGCACGAACTCCTTCGAGAACTCTACCTGACGGCCCCGGTCGAAGGCGTCCTTGTCCCAGAACCGGTCCTCGTCGGCGGTGCCGAAGGTGTCGACGACCATGAGCCGGCCGTCGGCGTCGATCCCGAACTCCTTCTTGCCGTCGACGTGGAGGAGCCCGCGCGGCCGGATCTCCGACTCCATCGCGGCGTCGATCTTGAGGATCATCTCGCGGGCCTCGTCCATCTGCTTCGCGTCGAGCGCCGAGAGCTCCAACGCCTCGGGGGGCTCGAGGAGCCGGTCGACGGGCTCGAGCTTCGTCGTCACCTCGAACATCGGCTCGGGGAGCCGCTCGCCGTACTGGACCGACCGTCCGGCCGGGAACCCGAGCGACTCGCCCGACGTCTTGCCGGACCGGAGCCGGTCCCAGAGGGAGCCGGCGACGTAGTACCGCACGATGAACTCGAGCGGCACGAGGAAGTTCTTCGGGCGGGGCCCGAGCGTTCGAGGCTTCGGGACGACCTGGACGCGTTTCACCCGCATCGATGTCGGGCCGGCGCGTCCGAGGTAGTGATGCGGGATCTTGAGCCGCGAGCACATCTCGAACCAGTGGCTCGCCGTGAGGTTCAGCGTCTCGCCCTTGTGCGGGATTTCCGACGGGATGTGCTTGTCGAAGACCGAGATGTCGTTCGTGAACCGGAACTCGAGCTCGGTCGGCGAGATCTCGTAGACCTCCTTGACCTTCCC
>Ga0209415_10008398_pt1 | contig 17921 bp, 19 predicted proteins | sample PeaSoiSIISIP2007_FD_187696 | JGI IMG/M metagenome (GOLD analysis project Ga0209415, IMG submission 187696) | Peat soil microbial communities from Weissenstadt, Germany - SII-SIP-2007 (SPAdes) (version 2) | ecosystem: Environmental > Terrestrial > Soil > Wetlands > Peat | place: Germany... | reverse complement strand
TCGCGGTAGGAGCGCTGGCCGTGCTTGAAGATCTGCACGTGGCCGGGGCAGTTCATCGGCTTGACCGCCAGCACCTCGCCCTCGGCCGTTTCGCAGATGAACATGCCGGCGTGGAACTTCTCCCAGTGGCCGGACTGCTCCCAGAACGAGCGGTCGAGAATCTGTGGGGTCTTCACCTCTTCATAGCCGGCCCGTTCGACCCGGCGGCGCACGTAGTTCTGCAGGGTCCGATAAAGCGTCCAGCCCTTCGGGTGCCAGAAGATCATGCCCTTGCCCTCTTCCTGGATGTGGAAGAGGTCCATCGCCGCGCCGAGCTTGCGGTGGTCCCGCTTCTCGGCTTCATCGAGGCGCTTGAGGTAGGCCTCGAGGTCGGCCTCGCTGGCCCAGGCGGTGCCATAGATGCGCTGCAGCTGAGCGTTGCGCTGGTCGCCGCGCCAGTAGGCGCCGGCGAGCTTGGTCAGCTTGAACGCGTTGCCGATGTGCTTCGTCGACGGCAAGTGCGGCCCGCGGCACAGGTCCTTCCAGTCGCCCTGACGATAGACCGTGATCGGCTCGTCGCCCGGGATGCCCTCGATGATCTCGGCCTTGTAGGCCTCGCCGATGGCCTTGAAATGCTTGATCGCCTCGCGGCGATCCCACACCTCGCGGCTGATCTTCTCGTCGCGGGCGACGATCTCGCGCATGCGCTTCTCGATCAGCGGCAGGTCGTCGAGCGAGAACGGCTCGTTGCGGGCGAAGTCGTAGTAGAAGCCGTCCTCGATGTTCGGGCCGATGGTCACCTGCGTGCCGGGAAACAGTTCCTGCACCGCCTCGGCCAGCACGTGGGCGGTGTCGTGGCGGATGGTGTCGAGCGCCTCGGGGCTCTCGCGCGTGACGATCTGGATCGCGCCGCCGTGGGGCAGCGGGCGGTCGAGGTCGATGAGCTGGCCGTCGAGCTTGGCCAACAGGGCTTTCTTCTCCAGCGATGGGGAGATCGAGGCGGCGACGGCCCTGCCCGTCACGCCGTCGTCGTAACTTCGGCCGGAGCCGTCGGGGAATTTAAGGTCGATCATGTCTCACACTTGAAGCCACGTCCGCTTTTCTTGGGGGCGGGGCGGCGCGGCGGGACCGGGTCGAACCCGGAACCACCGAAGGGTTGGCATCGGCACAGGCGCCAGGCGGCGAGCGCGCCGCCGCGGAGGGGCCCATGCAGGATCAGAGCCTCGGCCGCGTAGTCCGAACAGGTCGGCAGGAAGCGGCACGAACGCCCGATCCACGGCGAGAGCGTCAGCTTGTAGGCGCGGTGCGCGAGGCCGACGCAGCGTTCGTAGAGAGTCATGCCGGCGAGGGGATTGGGACTACGGATGGGGCGGCATATGGCGCCGCCCGCAAGGCCCGATCAAGCCGCGCCGGCGCGGCTAGTTCGCCCTGCCGTCCGCGCTTGGGCGATGCGGCACGCCTCCGCCGTCGCCTCGAATGCAAGCATCGTCGAGACGTGGCGCGGCGGATAGTCTTTCACGGGCGCCAGCATGGCCAGATCCGCAAACCGTCCTTCGGGCGCGGGTGCGCCTTCCTTCAACATAGCACGCAATGCCGCGCGGGCGCTTTCGATTTCCTCAACGGTGGCGCCCACCGCGTGCTCGCCCATGATCGCCGCGGCCGCCTGACCGAGCGCACAGGCCTTCACGTCCTGGGCGTAGTCGGCGATGCGGCCGTCCTTCAACGTCACATCGACGGTGATGCGGCTGCCGCACAGCTTGGAGACCTTCTCGACGCTGGCGTCGGGGTGCGCGAGACGCCCGGCGCTCGGCATGTTCGCCGCGGCCTTGAGGATCTTCGCCGAGTAAAGTTCGTCGATCATGCGGACTCTGATGTGGCGTCGGGGTGCTCGGCTTTCCAGGCCGCCTCGGCGCGGTCGCGCACGGTCTCACCAAAGGCGCGGAACCCGGCCTTGATCGCGCGGCGGGTCTTCTTGCCGATCAGACCCATCAACGGGCCCTCGAAGATCTCGCCGTTGGAGAAGATGCAGTTGCCGTTGTCGAGCGTCTCGAGCTCGATATAGCGGGTCGATCGGATCAGACCCCCCATCATCGAGAGGTTCCAGATGATCTGCTCGCCCGGGGTCCAGTCGAGAATCTTCGCCTTGATGGCGCGCGGCGCCTCGCCGGGCAAGGCGACCTCGAGCTCCAACTCGGCGCCGAACTGCACCTCACCCTTCGCCTTCGGATAGAGCGGATTCCAGGCCGGCCAGCCGTTGATATCGGCGATCATCTCCCAAATCGGCGAGGCCGGCGTCTGCACCCCGATGCGGTGCTCGATCTTCAAGGGAAGCGCCATCACACCTTCTCCCGGATGCGCCACGTTGCGCCCGTGGCGTTGTCCATCACCTCGACGTTCAACGCCGTCAGCTCGGCGCGGATGCGGTCGGCGGTGGCCCAGTCTTTGGCGTTCCGGGCGGCGACGCGCTCGGCGATCAAGCCGTCGATGCGCGACTTCAGCGCCGGGTCGGCCGCGCCCTGGAACCAGGCCTCCGGGTTCGCGCCTAGGAAGCCGATCAGGTGCGCCGAAGCGATCAGCTCGCCCTTGATCGCCGCCTGCTCGGCGCCGGTGGCCGTCTCGAGCTGGCCGGCCAGCGCGTGCAGCTCGGCGAAGGCGCGCGGCGTGTTGAGGTCGTCCTCCAGCGCTTCGAGGAAGGCGACGCTCGGGCCGACGTGGGTGGGTTCCACGTCAGCGGTGCGGCGCAGCACGCCGTACAGCCGGTCGAGCGAGCGCGTCGCCTGCACGATCAGCTCCTCGCTCCAGGCCAGCGGCTGATGGTAGTGCGCCGACAGCAGCGCCCAGCGGATCGCCTCGCCCGGGACGCGGGTCACCAGGTCGTGCACCAGCACAACGTTGCCGAGGCTCTTCGACATCTTCTCGTCGCCGAAGTTCAAGAAGCCGTTGTGGAGCCAGTAGTTGGCGTAGGCGTCCGCATGGTCGGCGCACAGGCCCTGCGCCATCTCGTTCTCATGGTGCGGGAAGATCAGGTCGTTGCCGCCGCCATGGATGTCGATGGGCAGGCCCAGCGTCTGCTCAATCATCGCCGAGCACTCGATGTGCCAGCCGGGCCGGCCCGGCCCGAACGGGCTCGGCCACTCCGGCTCGCCCGGTTTGGACGGTTTCCAGAGCACGAAGTCGGCCGGGTTCTGCTTGAACGGCGCCACGTCGACCCGGGCGCCGGCGATCATCTCGTCCATCGGCCGGCCGGAAAGCTTGCCGTAGTCGGAGTAGGCCGCGGTGTTGAACAGCACGTGACCTTCGGCCTGATAGGCCGCGTTGTTGCGGATCAGCCGCCCGATCATGGCGATGATCGCGTCCATGGTCTGGGTCGCGCGCGGCTCGAAGGTGGTGGGCAAGGCCCCTAGCACCGACATGTCGGCATGATAGGCGTCGAGGTACCGGCGGGTGATCACGTCGATCGCCACCCCCTCGTCCATGGCCTTCTGGTTGATCTTGTCGTCCACGTCGGTGACGTTAGCGGCGTAGAGCACCTTGTCGTCGCCGTAGATGCGCCGCAGCAGCCGGAACAGCGTGTCGAACACCACGACCGGCCGGGCGTTGCCGACGTGGGCGTAGTTGTAGACCGTCGGCCCGCAGACATACATCGTCACCCGCTCTGGATTGACCGGAACGAAGGCGCGTTTCTGACGCGTCAGGGTGTCGTAGAGGCGAAGTGGCATGGTGACGCTTGGTTACGGTTGCCCAAAGGCGTGATCGGCCCATATACAGTCGAGACGCCTTTGAAACCACCGGCCGAAGAGCCCGTTCATAGGTGTCGTGAAAGGGTGGCACGCGTCATTTCCGAGGCCTTCGCCTCGGCGCAACTCAGCCCTGGAAAGACCTTCATTCCCAGCATGGATGCCCTGTCTCGCGACCGAGCTTCGATCGGCGACGCCGTCAACGACCTTCAGCCCATCGTCCGCCCCACCCGCGAGCAGGCGATGGAGGCTGTCCGCACCCTGATCGCCTGGGCCGGCGACGATCCGCGGCGCGAAGGCGTGCTCGACACCCCCCAGCGCGTGGTCGACGCCTACGGCGAATGGTTCTCCGGCTACGGCGCCGACCCTGGCGCGGAGCTCAGCCGCACCTTCGAGGACGTCCAGGGCTATGACGACATCGTCATGCTGCGCGACATCGAGGTGGAGAGCCACTGCGAGCATCACATGGCGCCGTTCCTGGGCAAGGCCTACGTCGCCTACATGCCGACCAACAAGGTGGTCGGCATCTCCAAGCTGGCCCGGGTGGTCGAGATCTTCGCGCGCCGCCTGCAGACGCAGGAAGCGCTGACGCAGCAGATCGCGGATGCGATCAGCGACGAGCTCAAGCCCGCCGGCGTCGCCATCCTGATCGACGCGGAGCACCAGTGCATGACCACCCGCGGCGTGCACCACCGCCACGTCTCGACGGTGACGACGCAGTTCTGCGGCGTGTTCCGCTCCGACAAGGACCTGCAGAAGCGCTTCCTGGACTTCTGCAACCGACGCTGAGGTCCCGGCTGCCGGGGTGACGCGAGGGGTCAGCGGCGCCATATCTGGCCGATGACCGAGACGCTCTTTCCGACCGCCCTCGACGCCCATGCCCTCGAGCGGGGCGCGGCGCTGACACCCAATTTCAACGCCGAAGGCCTGATCGCGGCGATCCTGCAGCACGCCCAGACTGACGAGGTGCTGATGCTGGGCTGGATGAACGCCGAGGCGCTGAAGCTCACGCTGGACAGCGGCGAGGTGTGGTTCTTCAGCCGCGCCCGCCAGGCGCTCTGGCATAAGGGCGACACCAGCGGCCAGGTGCAGCAGGTGGTCGAACTGCGGGTGGACTGCGACCAGGACGCCGTGCTGGTGAAGGTGCTGCCGCAGGGCGACGGCGGGGTCTGCCACGTCGGCTTCCGCTCCTGCTTCTACCGCGTGATCGGAGACGGCAGGCTCGAGGAACGCCCGTGAGCGTCGAGGCTGCGCTGATCGCCTTCGTGCTGGCGGCCGCGCTGCTGACCATCACGCCGGGCCTGGACACGGCCATGGTGCTGCGCACGGCGGCTGTGGAAGGACCCAGGACGGCGACGCTGGCGGCGCTCGGGATCGTCCTCGGATGCCTCGCCTGGGGCGCCGCGGTGGCGCTGGGGCTTGGAGTCCTGCTGGGCGCCTCGAGCCTCGCCTACACCGCGTTGAAGTGGGCCGGCGCGGCCTATCTCGCCTGGCTGGGCGTCAGGCTGATCCTGAACCCCAGGTCGCGGTTCGAGCTCGAACAGCAGGGCGGTCAGCGCGGCAACTGGCTGGCGCGAGGGTTTCTCAACAACCTGCTGAACCCGAAGATCGGGGTGTTCTACGTGTCGTTCCTGCCCCAGTTCACGCCAGTCGGCTATCCGACGGCGCCGTTCATCTTCCTGCTGGCGGCGATCCACGCCGTGCTGGGCGTGATCTGGTTCGCCGCCCTGATCGCGGCCACATCGCCGATGAAGCGCTGGCTGGCGCGCCGCGCGGTGGTGCGCTGGATCGACCGCGTCACCGGCGCAGTGTTCATCAGCTTCAGCCTGAGGCTCGCGCTTGATCGTCGCTGAGGCGCCCGGCGACGCCGACGACGAGCTCGCCGCGGGCGACATCCGTGAAGTTCAGCTTGGCGAAGACGTCGCCGGCCGGCTGGACCGCGCGCTCGCCGACGCCGCGCCAGGCCTCTCGCGGGCCCGCATCCAGGCGCTGATGGCCGAGGGCGCGGTGAGCCGCGCCGGGCAGAGCCTGGTCGACGTTTCGGCCAAGGCGCTGCCCGGCCTTTACCTGATCGATATCCCGCCGCCCACGCCGGCCGACCCGCAGCCCGAGGCGATCCCCCTGACGATCCTCTACGAGGACGAGCACCTGATCGTGGTCGACAAGCCAGCCGGAATGGCCGCCCATCCCGCGCCGGGCAGTGAGACCGGCACCCTGGTCAACGCCCTGCTGGCTCATTGCGGCGTCAGCCTCTCCGGCATCGGCGGCGTCGCGCGACCCGGCATCGTGCATCGGCTCGACAAGGACACCTCGGGCGTGATGGTGGCCGCCAAGACCGACGCCGCGCACCGGGGCCTGGCCGCGCTGTTCGAGCGTCACGATATCGAGCGGGTCTACCTGGCGCTGACCCGGGGCGCGCCGAAGCAGACGGTGGGCAAAATCGCCACGCGGCTCGGCCGCTCGCCGCGCGACCGCAAGAAGATGGCGGTGGTCAGCCGTGGCGGCCGCGAGGCGGTGACGCACTACCGGGTCCAGCGCCGCTACGGTCCTGACGCCCGGCCCTTGGCGTCCCGCGTCGCCTGCCAACTGGAGACCGGCCGCACCCACCAGATCCGGGTGCACCTGGCCCACATCGGGGCGCCCTGCCTCGGCGATCCGCTCTACGGGGCTGGCGCCCCTGCCCCGGCAGTGAAGGCCGCGATGGCGCAGGCCGGCCTGATCCGTCAGGCCCTGCACGCCGCCCTACTCGGCTTCGTGCATCCGATCACCGGCGAGCGGCTGCGCCTGGAAAGTGATCCTCCTGACGATTTCGCGCGCACCGAGCGGCTATTAGAGCTTCTCTGATGGCCTCTGCAGGAGTTCTGTACCGATCGGTCCCTTCAAACGTGGGCGCCGAACACCTATCTAGACGACTGTCGGAGTGGGTCCGCACGAGTGCCGTGCGCCCAACGCTCCTAGGGGATATAATCTAAACATGGCCACCGCGTCCCTCGCTGTCATGTCGCCTGAAGGCGGCCTGTCGCGATATCTGTCTGACATCCGCAAGTTCCCCATGCTGGGGAAGGAAGAGGAGTTCATGCTCGCCAAACGTTGGCGCGAGCATCAGGACTTCGATTCCGCCCGCCAGCTGGTCAACAGCCACCTGCGCCTGGTGGCCAAGATCGCCATGGGCTACCGCGGCTACGGCCTGCCGATCGAGGAAGTGATCTCGGAAGGCAACGTCGGCCTGATGCAGGCCGTCAAGAAGTTCGAGCCCGACAAGGGCTTCCGCCTCGCCACCTACGCGATGTGGTGGATCCGCGCCTCGATCCAGGAATACATCCTGCGCTCGTGGTCGCTGGTGAAGATGGGCACCACCGCCGCGCAGAAGAAGCTGTTTTTCAACCTGCGCAAGGCCAAGAGCGAGATCTCGGCGCTCGAGGAAGGCGACATGCACCCCGACCAGGTGCGCCAGATCGCCACCAAGCTCGGCGTGCTGGACGAGGAGGTGATCTCGATGAATCGCCGCCTCTCCGGGCCGGACGCCTCGCTGAACGCGCCGCTGCGCGCCGACAGCGAGAACGAATGGCAGGACTGGCTTGCCGACGACGACGCCATCAGCCAGGAGACCCAGCTGGCCGAGAGCGAAGAGAAGTCTATCCGCATGGGCCTGCTCGAAGAGGCCATGACCGAGCTGACCGACCGCGAGCGTCACATCCTGACCGAGCGCCGGCTGAAGGACGACCCGACCACGCTCGAAGAACTCGCCAGCCAATACGGCGTCAGCCGCGAGCGGGTGCGCCAGATCGAGGTGCGGGCGTTCGAGAAGCTGCAGAAGGCGATGCGCGCCGCGGCGCACGAACGCCACCTCGACGCAGCCTAGACCCATACGTCGAGGGCGCCTGCGGCGCGCTCGAGCGCTCCCAGAGCGAGCCGGATAAGCCGCATGGACGGCCCATGGGCGGACCAGTAAACGGCTGAACATGGCGATCGGCGTATTCGATTCGGGGATCGGCGGGCTCACCGTTCTGCACGCTTTGGTCGGCCGGCTCCCGAACGCCGACATCACCTACCTCGCCGACCAAGCCAACACCCCCTACGGCGGGCGCCCCGGCGAGGAGATCGTGGAACTGACCCGCGCCGGCTGCGAGCGGCTGTTCGACCAGGGCTGCGACCTCGTCATCCTGGCCTGCAACACCGCCGCCGCCGTGGCGCTGCGCCGCCTGCAGCAGACCTGGCTGCCCGAGTATCGGCGCGAGCTGGGCCGGCCGGTGAACATCCTCGGCCTCATCGTGCCCACCATCGAGGCGGCGACCGGCCGCCCCTGGCACGAGGAGCTGGAGCAGCGCGAGGACAAGATCGAGAAGCTCGACATCCTTGGCATCTTCTCCACTCCCGCCACGGCCACGAGCCGGGTCTATGAAATCGAGATCGCCAAGCGCAGCGACGCCGTCGCGGTGTTCTCGGAGCCCTGCGCCACGCTGGCGCGCCAGATCGAGGCCGGTGAGGCCGACGATGCGATCCGGCCGGTGGTCGAGGCCCACGTCGCGGCCCTCGCCCGCCGCATTGGCCGCCCGCCCGACCGCGCCATCCTCGGCTGCACCCACTACGAGATCATCGCCGACCTGTTCCGCGCCGCGCTGCCGCCCGGCACGCCGCTGATCCACCAGCCCGCCGCCACTGCAGACGCCATCGGTCGCTACCTCGCCCGGCATCCTGAATATGCCGCAGGCGGCTCTGGCGCCCGCCGCTTCCTCACCACCGGCGCCCCCGGCCCGCAGAACGGCCTGGTCCAGCGCTTCTGGCGCGCACCGCTGCGCTTCGAATCGGCTTGATCGAGCGTTCAAGCCGCGCTTGAATGACCGTTCAACTCGGAGGGGCGGACATGCGGGGATTGGTGATGGTGGCGGCCGCGCTCGCCTTGGCAGGCGCGGCGCGGGCGGATGTGGTCGACGCCAATGCCAACGGGTTCCAAGTCAAGGAAACCGTCCAGATCGCCGCGTCGTCGGCCAAGGTCTGGACGTCGCTAGGCCAGGTCGGAGCCTGGTGGGACAGCCAGCACAGCTGGTCGCATGACGCCAAGAACCTGTCGCTCGACCTTAGACCCGGCGGATGCTGGTGCGAGGCGCTGCCGAACGGCGGCGGCGCGCACCACATGACGGTGATCTTCACTCAGCCCGCCAAGACGGCGATCATGGATGGGACGCTGGGTCCGCTGATGTTCAGCGGCGCGGCGGGGCACCTGGTCTGGGGCCTCGCTGAGAAGGACGGCCAGACCACGCTGACCCAGACCTACTACGTCGGCGGCTACTTCCAGGGCGGATTGGACAAGCTGGCGCCGGCCGTCGACGGCGTGCTCACCGACCAGGTGGGCCGGTTGAAGCGCTACGTCGAGACCGGCAAGCCCACGCCCTGAGCCGCGGCGGTCTCGCCGGCCAGCACCCGGCTGACCGCGTGCGTCACCGCGGCGATGCGCAGCGCGGCCTGCACGGCCTCGGCCGAGACGCCGCGCGAGCGCAGCGCGCCCTCGTGGGCGTCGAGGCAGTCGGGGCAGCCGTGGATGGCAGAGGCGGCGACGCACCAGAGGTCGAAGTCGTCCTTCGGAACGCCGGGGTTGAAGGCCAGGCTCATCCGCAGCCGCGAACGCAGCGCCCGATAGTCCTGGTTCTTCATCAGCGCCAGGGCGCGGAAGTAGACATTGTTCTGCGCCATGATCGCCGCGGCGCCCCGGGCGGCAGACCGGACTTCAACGCTCAGCCCCGCGGCGGCGGCCGCCGCCTCGATCGCCTCGAGCGCAGCCGGCGTCGCGACTGCGTGAGCAGAGGCGACGAAGCAGCCCCACTTCTGCGGCTCGCTGAGCAGGGTCTCTTCGGTCAGCGCCTTCAGATTCGCCGCGATATCGGCGGCGTAGGGCGGCAGGGCGGCCGCGAGGCCCTCGAGCGCCACGGTCAGGCCGCCGGGCGGCTCTGGTCGGCCTCGCTTGGCAGGTAGGCCAGCAGCGGTTCCGCCAGCGCCTGGATCTCGGCCCTCGGCATTGCGGCCGCATCGACCAACTCAAGCCTCTGGCCGAGGGTGACCGCCGCGGCGCTGAGCTCGATGTCGGCCTTGGCTCTGGCCGATCCGAGGATGTCGCTGGCCTGGACGACCATCGACCGCAACGCCTGGCGTGGGTCGCTGTCCATGGCGCCGAGAGCCGATTTGAGGATCTTCAGCGCCTGCACGAAGCGCGCCTCGTCCGGGGTGGCGACGTGATCGACGCGGCGCTTGAGCATGCCGGCGTAGTTGCCCGAATTGAACCGCCGCCGGTCCGGCCCGACATAGCCGATGCCCTCGATCCAGTCCCGCGGCCGGGTCGACACCGCCTCGAGGCGGCGAACCAGGTCCTTGATGGTGAAGGGCTTGCGCAGGAATTCGTGCACGCCGGCGTCTCGGGCGCCGATGATCGCCGCGGCGGTCGCCTGAGCGCTGATCATGATCACCGGCGAGCGGCGGCACATCATCTCGCTGCGCCGAACCGCCCTGGTGAAAGTCGCGCCATCGAGGCTGGGGCCGTGGTCGACAAAGATCACGTGCGGCTCGATGCCCTGCGCCACCGTCATCGCCTTCTGGGCGTCGGGGGCGGTCCAGATCTGGCAGCTGCAGATGTCGCGCAGGATGCCAGACAGGAGCTTGGACGACGCCGGCTGTGGGTCGGCGATCAGAACGCGTTGCATCAGCGCGAAGATGCGCTGGTTGGTCTTGGCGTCTGCGCTCAACACCAAGGCGGCTCCTGGAGGCGGCTAACCAGGTAACTTGGTCGCAAGATGGTAAACATCGGCTTGACGGCCCGCCGCGAAAGAACAGCGCAAGTCGTTTCTACTTGGCCGGCTAGTCTTGGAACGGATCGCGCATGACGATCATGTCGTCGCGCTCAGGACTGGTGCCCAGCAGGGCGACGGGGGCGCCGATCAGCTCCTCGATGCGGCGCACGTATTTCACCGCCTCGGCCGGCAGATCGCGGAAGCTGCGGGCGCCGCGGGTGCTGCCGGGCCACCCCTCGATCTCCTCGTAGATCGGGGTCAGGCCGCTCTGCGCCTTGAGCCCCGACGGCAGGTGATCGAGCGTGGCCTCGCCGGATCGATAACCGACGCAGATCTTCAGGGTCTCGAAGCCATCGAGCACGTCGAGCTTGGTCAGCGCGATGCCGTCGATGCCGTTGATCGCCACCGACTGGCGCGCCAGCACCGCGTCGAACCAGCCGCAGCGGCGAGGCCGGCCGGTGACGACCCCCATCTCCTGACCGACCTCGCGCAGACGCTTGCCGACCTCGTCGTTGAGCTCGGTCGGGAACGGGCCCTCGCCGACCCGCGTCGTGTAGGCCTTGAGGATGCCCAGCACATACCCGGGACCCTTCGGCCCCAGCCCCGACCCTGCCGCGGCCTGGCCGGCCACGGTGTTGGACGAGGTCACGTAGGGATAAGTGCCGTGGTCGACGTCGAGCAACGCTCCCTGCGCGCCTTCGAACAGCACCCGGCTGCCGCCCTTCACCGCGTCGTTGAGCAGGCGCCAAGCCGGCTTGGCGAATGGCAGGATCTGCGGCGCGATGGCTTCGAGCGAGGCGAGGATCTGTTCGGGCTTGGCCTCCGGCAGACCAAGTCCGCGGCGCAGCGGGCCGTGGTGGGCGAGCAGACGGTCGATCTTGGCCTCCATCGCGTCGCGATCGCCGAGGTCGGCCACCCGAATCGCCCGACGACCCACCTTGTCCTCGTAGGCCGGGCCGATCCCGCGTCCGGTGGTGCCGATCTTGTTCACCGCCTCGGCCTCGCGGGCGATGTCGAGCTCGCCGTGCAGCGGCAGGATCAGCGCTGCGTTGTCGGCGACGACCAGCACGTCGGGCGTGATCACGATGCCCTGGCCACGCACCCGTTCGATCTCTGCCAGCAAGGCCCAGGGATCGACCACGACGCCGTTGCCGATCACCGACAGCTTGCCCTGCACCACCCCCGACGGCAGCAGCGAGAGCTTGTAGACCTGGTTGCCGACCACCAGGGTGTGGCCGGCGTTATGCCCGCCCTGGAAGCGCACCACCACGTCGGCCCTGGCCGACAGCCAGTCGACCAGCTTACCCTTGCCCTCGTCGCCCCACTGGGCGCCGACCACCGTCACATTGGCCATGGGATACGCCTCTCCACCCCGCCGGGTGGACCCTCAACCGCCCTTCGACAGGGACTCGGCGGGAGGGCGGATCAGCCGCTCGGTCCAGCCGAGGGCGCGGCGCGTTTAGGACGACGGGGGCGGCGGCGTCAAGTCGCGATCAGCGCGGCTTCCAGCCTCCCTGGCTGAGGTTCTCGTGAACGATGCGCCACTGCCCGTCCACCCGCTTGAGCACCGAGGCGCCGCGACCGCGGCCAGCGGCCGGCTGGCCGTCGACGATGGCGGTCCACTGGAAGCGGAAGACGCAGGCGGCGACATCGTCCGTCTCGGCCACCCAGGTGACATCGTCGACATCGTAGGTGTCGCCCACGAGGCCATCGAAGTTGGCCTTCATGGCCGCCTCGATGGCCGGCTTCCCGAACATGGCCGAGCCGTTGCTCCAGAAGTAGATCGCGCCGTCGTCGATCAGCTCCATGGTGGCGGGCAGGTCCTTGGCCAACATCCGGCGCAACATCTCGCGCTTGGTCTCGGCGGGGGTCATGGCGCCTTACAGCTCCAGTTCGCTCCCCAGCATCGCCTCGGCCATGGCGCAGTGCATCGCGATACCGCGGGCCATCACGCTCTCCTCGATCACCATGCGGTTGGAGTGCAGGGCGCAGCAGGTGCGGAAATCGCCGCCTTCCGGCGCGCCACCAAGGAAGGCCATGGCGCCGGTGGTCCGCTGCAGCACGTAGGAAAAGTCCTCGGCGCCCATCAGCGGATGGGTCATGCGGATCCAGCCCTCTTCACCGAACAGGCGGATCGCCACTGACTGGGCGAGGTCGACGACGCGGCCGTCGTTGACGGTGACCGGGAAGCCGCGGTCGATGGTGACATCCGCCTCGGCGCCGTGGGCCAGGGCGATGTTGGTGGCGACGCGGCGGATGCCTTCCAGCCCGATCTCGCGGGTGCGCTCCGACAGCGTGCGCATGGTGCCCCAGAGCCGGGCGAACTCGGGGATGATGTTGTCGGTGGTGCCGGCCTCGATCCGGGCGATGGTGATCACCGCCGGGTCGGAGACCGCGATGCGGCGGGTGGCCATGGCCTGCAGCGCCATGACGATCTCGCAGGCGACCGGGATCGGGTCGAGCGCGTCCTGCGGCATCGAGGCGTGGCCGCCTTTGCCCTTGATCTTGATGCGGATCTTGTCCGACGAGGCCAGCAGCGGGCCGCCGCGGCTGGCGATCACCCCGCGCGGCATGTTGGGCGAGATGTGCAGCGCGAAGGCCGCATCCGGAATCGGATCGAGCAGGCCGTCTTCCAGCATGAACCGCGCGCCGTGCCAGCCCTCCTCGCCCGGCTGGAACATGAACATCACCGAGCCCGGCAGCCGGTCGCGCCGCTCGCACAGCGCGCGGGCGGCCCCGGCCAGCATGGCGACGTGGGTGTCGTGGCCGCAGGCGTGCATCGCCCCTTCGTGCTGCGAGGTGAACGACAGGCCTGTGTCCTCGGTCAGCGGCAGGGCGTCCATGTCGCCGCGCAGCAGCACCGTGCGGCCATTGGCGGGGCCGCGCAGGATAGCCACGACGCCGCTGGTGGAGGGCCCCTCCCGGATCTCCAGCGGCAGCCCGGCCAGCGCCGCCTTCACCTTGGCGGTGGTCTTGGGAAGATCGAGACCCAGCTCCGGCTCGGCGTGGATGGCGCGCCGCAGCTTGATCGCCTCAGGCAGGAGCGCCTCGCCGACCGCGGCCCAGCCTTCGGGATCGAGGGTCACGGCGTTCATGGGCTAGTCCTCCTGGAAAAATGGCCCTGCGAGCATGGCCTTGCCGCGCCGACGAAGTCTACCGGCATTGCGTCTCCCGGTTGGTCGCGTAAGACGGCGCCGATGGAGCGCCCACGATTCCACCTCGCCTTCCCGGTGCGCAGCCTCACCGAGGCCCGCGCCTTCTATGGCGACCTGCTGGGTTGTCCAGAGGGCCGCTCGGCGAATGACTGGGTCGACTTCGATTTCCACGGCCACCAGATCGTCGCCCACCTGGCGCCGGCGGAGGCGGCCGCGGCCACCAACAGCGTCGATGGCGAGGACGTGCCCGTGCGCCACTTCGGCCTGATCCTGACCCTCGACGACTGGAAGGCGCTGGCGGCGCGGCTGCAGGCGGCCAGCGTCCGCTTCATCATCGAGCCGCAGACCCGCTTCGCCGGTGGCCCGGGCGAGCAGGCGACCCTGTTCGTCGCCGATCCTTCCGGCAACGCGCTGGAGTTCAAGGCCTTCGCCGACGAGGCGATGATCTTCGCGAAGTAGGCGCGGCGCGTCAGGCGTAGCGCTGCTTGAGCATGCCGTAGAGGCCGCGGATCGCCTGGGCCTCTGCGCCGGCGGGCCAGCCGGGGCGGTTGCGCGGGTTCCAGGCGAAGATGTCGAAGTGGGCCCAGGCGCCCTTCGGCGCGAACCGGCGCAGGAACAGCGCCGCCGTCACCGAACCGGCCTGCGCCCAGCCATCCGGATCGTTTCGCAAGTCGGCGACATCGCTCTCGATCGCCGGCTCGTAGCCGCCCCACAGCGGCATGCGCCAGACCGGGTCGGACGCCGCCTTTGCGCCAGCCTCGATCGCGGCCGCGAGGGCGTCGTCGTCGGTATAGAACGGCGGCAACTCGGGACCCAGCGCCGCGCGGGCCGCGCCGGTCAGCGTGGCCAGATCGATGGTCAGGTCGGGCTCGAATTCGGCGGCGCGGGCCAGGGCGTCGGCGAGGATCAGACGCCCCTCCGCGTCGGTGTTGCCGACCTCGATGGTGAGGCCCTTGCGCGAGGCGAGGACGTCACCGGGGCGCATCGCGTCGCCCGCGATGGCGTTCTCCACCACCGGCAACAGCACCACGAGGCGCACCGGCAGCTTCGCCGCCATCACCATGCGGCCGAGCGCCAGGGCATGCGCCGCGCCGCCCATGTCCTTCTTCATCTGCCGCATGCTGGCCGAGGGCTTGATGTCGAGACCGCCGGTGTCGAACACCACGCCCTTGCCGACCAGAGCGACCAGCGGCCGGCCCGTCTCGCCCCAGCTGATCTCGATCATCCTAGGCGCCCGCTCGGGCGTGGCGGCGCGGCCGACCGCGTGCACCGCCGGGTAGTTCTCCTCCAGCAGCGCAGCGCCGGTGACGACCGAGATGCGCGCACCGAACGCCTCGGCGACCTCGCGGGCGATCGTCTCCATCTGCCGCGGGCCCATGTCGTTGGCGGGGGTGTTGACCATGTCCCTGGCCAGCGCGCAGGCGTGGGAGACGGCGTGCAATTCGTCCAGATCGACTCCATCCGGCGCAACCAGGCGCGCGGTGGCGTCTCGGCCCTCCTTGCGGTAGCGGTCGAACCGGTAGTGGCCGAGGGCAAAAGCCAGGGCGACGTCGGCCGGCGGCGGCCCATCGCCCCCGGTCTCGAGCGCATAAAGCCCCGCCGGCAGCTTCGCCGGCAGCGCCCGCAGCGCCATGACGCCCGCGCCGTCGCCGACGCCCGCCAGCACCTGAGCCGGACCGTCCTCGCCGGTCAGCACCGCGACCTCGCCGGCCTTGCCCGCGAACTTGGCGAGCTTGGCCTGGCTGCGATAGCGCAGGGAGAGCGCGGCGAGGACGGCCTCGGCGTTGGCGCTAGCCACCAGGCGAATCGGGATGGCCGCTTCATCGGAGGCGGCGACGATCGGGTCTGACATCAGGGACACCGGCAAAAGTTGACGCCGCCGGATTATGCTTAACGCTTCCTTGACGCTAGCGCCCCGATCCTCGGCCGGACAAGATTCCCGCCGAGGTCCGTCGATGCTGCTCAAGCGCGCCCTGTTCGTCACCGCCTTCGTCTTTGCCGCAGCGCCAGCCCTGTCCGCGAGCGCCGCCGCCGGAGCGCCGGTGGCCGCCAGCGCTCAGAGCGTCGCCACGACCCCGGCCAAGCCGGTCCCGCCGCCGCCGAGGGCGAAGCCGACGCCGGAGCAGCGCGCTGAAGTCGCGCGCCTGGACCCCTTGGGCAGAGCGGCATTCTGGGCCCGCGAGGTCGACGCCGACCAGACCGACGGCGACGCGCGACTCCAACTGGCCAGGGCGCTGCGCGCGCTCGGCAAGTACGAGGAGGCCGGCGAGAACGCCGACCAACTGCTGGTGACCCAGCCGACCAACTTCGAAGCCCTGCTGGAAAGCGCCCGCGACCGGATCGCGCAGAACCAGGGCTTCTACGCCATCGACACCGCCCAGCGCGCCGAGGCGCTCGAGCCGCGCGACTGGCGACCGGTGAGTCTGCTGGCGATCGGGCTGGAGCAATCGGAGCGCGACAGCGAGGCGCTCGCGGCGCACCAGAAGGCGCTGGCGCTGGCGCCCAACAACCCCGCCACGCTTTCGAACCTCGGCATGTACTACGCCACGCACGGCGACCGCACCCAGGCTGAAACCCTGCTGCGGCGGGCTGTCGCCGCGCCCGAGGCCGGGGCGCAGGAGCGTCAGAACCTGGCTCTGGTGCTGGGGCTTGAGGGCAAGATCGCCGAGGCCGAACCGCTGGAGCGCCAGGATCTGCCGCCGCAGACGGTGTCCAACAACCTTGCCTACCTGCACGCCGCCATCGACCCGGCGCCCGCCCCAGGCTCAGCCCACAACTGGGACCAGCTCAAGACCGCCCAGTAAGCGGCGCTCGAGGCCAACGCCGACAACCGCAGTCGCAACGCGGGTAGGCCGAATCCGCTTCGGCCGACTCAGCGACGGGCGTTCGCCAGCGCGCCGCGCAGAACATCGTTTTCTGGATCAACGGTGCGGTTCAACACCGTCTGTCCTTGCGCGCCTCAAGCACGGCGAAGTTGATCGAGTCAGAGCTGTTGTATAGCCTCGGGACGCGCTCGCCCGACGCCCCATTTGTCGGGAGGTGTGTCCGGTGCGACACTTTCGCGCGCATGGCAGCTTGATATAACACGGCTCGGTCTGTTCGATCGCCTAAGAGGGCAAGGAAGGACTTCTAATGAAACTCAAACTGCTAGCTGGCGCGGCTTTGGCCGGAGCTCTCGCAGCGGGAACCGCCTCTGCGACTCCGGCAGACAGCGGCTGGTACGGCGCCATCGATCTTGGCGGCCACGTCAAAGAACCCATGGTGACCACGGCGCAGTTTGGGGAGCTGGGGGGAAGTCCGGCCAACCTTCGCTTCAACGACGGCGCCAACTTCGCCGGGTTCGCCCGGGTCGGATACAAGATCTCGCCGCACTTCCGGGTCGAACTCGAAGCCGGCTATCGGACCAGCGCGCTGACGCGTCTGAACGAGCAGTTGTTCACCGGCCGCCCGGCTGGCGCGATCTCCAACGTCTGCGACGCCTCGCAGCCCGTCGCCTGCAAGGCGCCGCCCGGCGGCACGGACACCTGGTCGGTGATGGGCAATCTGCTCATCGACCTCATGCCCGACAACAAGATCGACCCGTTCTTCGGCGGCGGTATCGGCGACGCGCACGTTCACCTGCAGGCCAAGGGCACGCTGGCGGGCACGTCTCCGCAGGGCACGATGTTCCTCGACAGCTCCGACGACCAGTTCGCCTATCAATTGATCGGCGGCCTGGCGTTCCAGATAGACGACCACTTTACGGCCGATATCACCTATCACTACTTCGACTCGCCGAAGCACAGCTGGGGCTCGACCGAGACCGGCCCGGTGGCGCTGGGCACGCTACGAGGCGAATACGCCGACCACGCGATAACGCTGGGCCTGCGCTATCTGCTCGCCTCGCCGCCGCCCCCCCCGCCGCCGCCCCCGCCTCCGCCGCCGCCGCCTCCGCCGCCGCCTCCGCCGCCTCCGCCTCCGCCTCCGGAAGCGCCGCCGGCCAAGACGACGAAGGAGTTCATCGTCTACTTCCCGTTCGATCAGTACGTGCTGACCCCGGACGCGCAGTCGGTGGTGCAGGAAGGCGCCCAGTATGCGACCGGCGACCAGGTCTCCAGCCACGTCGGCGTCGTCGGCCACACCGACACCTCCGGCGGCTTCGCCTACAACATGCGGCTGTCGGAACGCCGGGCGAAAGCCACGGCCGACCAACTGGTCGCCGACGGCGTCGCCCAATCGGCGCTGGATGTCAGCTGGAAGGGCTTCACCGAACCGGCCGTGCAGACCGGTCC
>Ga0209415_10008397_pt1 | contig 17922 bp, 14 predicted proteins | sample PeaSoiSIISIP2007_FD_187696 | JGI IMG/M metagenome (GOLD analysis project Ga0209415, IMG submission 187696) | Peat soil microbial communities from Weissenstadt, Germany - SII-SIP-2007 (SPAdes) (version 2) | ecosystem: Environmental > Terrestrial > Soil > Wetlands > Peat | place: Germany... | reverse complement strand
ATATATCCACCTTTTTACTTGTTCCTTTTTCTTACTGGGATTGCAAGTTATATCGTTTTTCATACTCATGCCCCGCTTGCGTACTATCTTCACGATGTTTTTTTCATTATGAATTATGAACACGGTGTTTGGGCACACACTTGGTCCCTGGGGGTGGAGGAGCATTTCTACATCTTTCTGCCAATTTTCTTAGTCGCACTGGTGCGATCCTCTTCTGACCGCAAGAATCCATTTCGCATTTTGCCTTGGGTTGCCCTCGCCATTGGGATCATGTGCTTGATTTCCCGCGTCATTACCGTGTGTGTCGGAACCCCCAACTTCCTTATGGCCTATGTTGCCTCATATAACCGGATGGACTCACTTTTTTTTGGAGTATTGATTGGATATCTCTATCATTTTCATGCGTCAGCTCTCGAGAGAGTGATGCGGTCGCCTTTGAACAACGTGTTCATCGCTCTGGGATCCTTGATCCTTATTTCTTGCGCGTATCTTCCTGGTCCCCTCTATCACCCAAGCAAAATCCTCTCGACGATTGGGTTCACTTTCATTTATCTGGGATTCCGAGGAGTGCTTTTGCTAAGTCTATATGTCCACGGGGTTCTGCCCAGCCGAATTGCGGGGCTGGTTCGACAAATTGGCAACGTGTTGGCTTTTGCGGGCGTCTATTCCTACTCAATATATCTATGGCATGGCCCCGCAGGCGTGTGGTTTCCGGGACTGATGCGGCGGACTATTCATTTTCCGACTAGTAGACTCGGAGCCTTCACGGCTGATTTCGTTGCAAGCTTTGTAATCGGAATTACAATGTCCCGGCTGATTGAATACCCTATTTTGCGGCTCAGAGATCGGCTCTTCCCGCAACCGCAAGTTGTTGCTGTAGACGCGGACGTCTCGGTCATACCTACCGGCGCCGCAGCAAATGCGTGACGCCGTCGTATATTCGGGTTCCGGCTGGGAGGCCTGCAATGTGATGGAAAGGTTGTCCATTGCGCTTACAAACCTCGGCGCAAGGGTCTTGTATTGTGATAATCCCGTCTCCCGCTTGAAAGGGAGGCCTCCGGAAATGCATGAAATCGAGCCCGGGGTTTTCCGTTTCCGCCCGGCGATATTTGGCCACCGTTTAAACGAAATTCGCGCGCTGGCTAACTTACAATCAATAATGGTGGCCAGCCAAATTGCCCGCGCAGCGAAAAGGCTCCATCTCCACGATCCAATGTTCTTCTACCCCTACACAGGGCGTTTGCTTCCGGTGTGCATGCAGATGAGGCGCCGCGGTTATTTTTTGGTGCATGTTTGCATGGATTTTCCGGAAATTGAGTACCAAGCCCACGTATCCTCCGCGGATTTGACTCTCATGATTCAGCGCGCGGCCCTCGACCCTGTTCGCACAATCGCAGGTGACCGCGCCGTTCTCATTCCGCAATTTGGGCCGCCTGAAAAGAACGGAGTTGACGGAAATCTTGCCGGGAGTGAGCCCGCTGTCTTGCATAAAATTCCGCGTCCTCGGCTTATTTATGCCGGCGCGCTTCAAAATCGCGTGTTGCTCCCAGTTGTGCGCGAAATTCTGAAAGCCAGACCACAGTGGCATTTCCTCCATTTTGGAGCGCCGGATAGTTTGTCACTGCCGAATTCCCATGGCTTACCGTGGATGAATCGTGAGGATTTGATGCGCGTGATTGAGTCCTGTGACATCGGATTCATGCCCTACGATCGCAGCGATCCGGTGCAAAATAACTGCGTGCCTTTGAAGCTGCTCGATTACTTTGGATTGGGGTTGCCTGTGGTGTCCACTCCAATCGTATGCATGCTGGAGATGAAGGATTTGGTGTATATCGGCGAAACTGCAGCCGGGTCGATAGACGCGATCGAGAGGGCATTGAGTGAACCAGTGGACACCCCCAAGCGCGCACGCCGCAAGGAAATCGCTCGCGAACACTCCCTGGAAAATATTGCTGCGTTGCTCGGCAAGATTTTGCCGCTGAATACCTGAAAGGTTAAGGTGAAGCGTTGCGATACGGATTAGTAACTGCAGGGCAAATTGTCTGAAGGCGTAAAACCTGCTGGAATTGTGATGTTGCTGGGCCGGCCCGACGCCCCGACCGACGCCCTGGAAGACTACTGCAATTTTCTTGGTCGCGCGCTGGAACGTGCGGGGCAGCCAACTGAAATTAAGCGCGTACCGTGGGCGGAACGCGGCTGGCTTGCGGGGCTTGGCTGGCTGTGGCGCGAATCACGCGCGTGGCGAGGACGCTGGATGCTGGTGCAATACACGGCGCTGGTTTGGTCCCGCCGCGGAATTTCTTTGGCAGTGTTGGCCGTATTATGGATACTTCGTTTTCGGGGGGCGCGCATCGCAATCGTATTCCACGATGCCGTGCCCTACGGAGGCGAGCGCTGGGTGGATCGAATCCGCCGCGCCGTCCAGATTTGGGTGATGCGCAGAGAATATGGCTGGTCTGAGTGTTCCATTTTCCCTGTTCCAATTGGGACGGTTGTATGGCTGCCTTCTTCGCGAGGGAAAGCGACATTCATTCCCGTGAGTGCAAATCTTTCTGGAACTTGCACACCATGTAAGGATTGCGGTCCTCGATCCGAAGTCGGGAGAGGGGCGCGCAAGACCGTTGCCATTTACGGCGTCACCGGTGCGCCTGGATTGCACCGCGATGTTGAAATCATTGCTCACGCCGTCCGCCGCGCTGCCGGTCTTGTCCCCAACCTGCGATTGCTAGTGATCGGCCGGCATGCGGAGGACGCCGCTGCTTCATTAAACGCCGCGCTTGCAGGCACGCAGGTCGAGCTTGAATTTCATGGCGTGCTTCCCGCCGATGAAGTCGAGCGCCGTCTTTCCGAAGCTGACACTTTGCTTTTTGTTCGCGGAGGAATTTCGAGCCGCCGCGGCAGCGCGCTCGCCGGAATTGTCTGCGGGCTCCCCGTGGTCGCATTTCAGGGACCGGAAACTGGTCCGCCTGTTACGGAAGCCGGCGTGCTCCTCGTAAAAGAGGGTGACCGAGACGCGCTGGGCGATGCTCTTGCGCGCGTTCTCAACGATGACGCTCTTCGCGCCGAATTGAGTGCCCGCAGTTTTGCCGCACGCGATAAATATTTGTCGTGGGATGTTATCGCCGCAAACCTCTTACAGGTGCTCCGAAGTGCCTGACCGCAGCTACAAGCTGCTGCTCGTCTCCACTCACGCGGTGCAATATGCCTCGCCTGTTTTTCGCTTGATGGCTCAACATCCTCGCCTTCAAATTGAAGTCGCCTATTGCAGTTTGCAGGGAGCCGAAGGCGGTGTAGATCCCGAATTTGGTCGCCAGGTCAAGTGGGATGTACCGCTTCTCGATGGTTATCCGTGGAAGGAAGTGCCGAACCGTTCTCTTCGTCCGGGGTTCGGCCGATTCTTGGGCCTTTTGAATACTGGCCTTTGGAGAATGGTGCGCAAGGGCCGCTACGATGCTGTGGTGCTCTATACCGGGTATCGCTATGCAAGTTTCTGGATTGCACTGGCAGCCGCGAAATTGAGCGGCACAAAAGTTATTTTCGGTACCGATGCCACCACAATTCAGCTTCGCGATGGTGCGCGCTGGAAACTGTGGCTTAAACCGCGTATCTTGTCGCACATTTATCGCCTAGCGGATGGCGCCTACAGCGCGTCTCTCGCCGGCAAGGAATACTTGAAGAGCCTCGGCCTGCCCGATAATAAGATCGGCATCGTACCACTGGTGGTGGATAACGATTGGTGGCTGGCGCGCGCCTGCGAAGCGAATCGCGCCGCCACGCGGGCACGGTGGGGAGTGCCGGAATCCGCACCGGTTGTGCTCTGCGCGGCGAAATTGCAACCGTGGAAACGCCCTCAGGACGTGCTGCGCGCATTCAATCTTGCCGCAGTTCCCGGATCACATCTGGTTTTCGCGGGCGATGGCCCGCTGTCCGCTTCGCTCGAAAAGGAAGCAGTACAACTTGGCGTCCGCGATCGTGTGCATTTTCTCGGATTTCAGAATCAATCCGCGATGCCCGGCAATTATTGCGCCGCTGATCTGTTCGCGTTGGCTTCGGAATACGATGCCTGCCCCGCGGCCGTATGCGAGGCCATGCTATGCGGAGTACCCGTCGCCATCAGCGACGAAATCCGCGGCCGGCGCGAGCTGATTGATGTCGGTGAGACTGGTTACATTTTCAAATGCGGCGACGTGGATGCTCTCGCGGAAATCCTGCGCACCGCGCTCGCGGACTTTCCACGACTCGCAGCAATGGGAGCGTCAGCTCGCCGAAAAATGGATACGTGCTCCCCGTGGACAAATGTGGAGGATTTCATTCGCCTTCTTGACGCCACGTTTGGGGTCGCGCAGCTTCAGGACCGCGCTGCAGAATCACAGGAAACCGCGCGCAAAGGCGCCGCATGAAAGTGTTGATTTACTCGCATACATTCGCTCCGAATGTTGGCGGAGTGGAAACCCACGCAATGCTTCTCGCCAACGGGCTCATCTCCCTTAGCGGCACCGAAAAGGTGGATTTAACCGTCGCGACACCCACACCGCCAGGCGGGTTCGATGATTCCGCGCTGCCGTTTCATGTTGCGCGCCGTCCTGGATTCATGCGCATCGCGAGACTTATTCTTCAATCGGATGTCGTAAACCTCGCCGGTCCAGCATTCGCCCCTCTGTTGCTTTGCAAGTTGTTGCGCAAGCCTGTTGTAGTGGAACATCATGGCTATCAGGCTATTTGTCCGAACGGCTTGCTTCTTCATGAACCCGATAAAACTGCTTGTCCCGGACATTTCATGCGCGGCGAATATAGAGCCTGCCTGAATTGCAATTCAGCGGTTGTAGGACGTTTCGCCAGCCTGAAAATGCTCTTGCTGACGTTTCCGCGGCGGTGGCTTTGTCAATTCGCTTCTCGCAATATTGCAATGACGGAACACGTGCGCCGGCGTCTCGGTCTTCCAAGAACTCAGGTGGTTAATCTCGGAATCCCGTCCGCAAACATCGGCGAAGCACACAAAGAAAAGGGCCCGATTTCTGCAAATGACCAATGTACGATCCAATTTGCTTTTGTTGGAAGATTCGTTTCCGAGAAAGGCCTCCCGGTTTTGGTGCAAGCCGCGAAGATTCTCGACAACGATGGAGTCAACTTTGGTCTCATGCTGATAGGTGATGGTCCGGATCGGGCGGCAATTGAGACTCAGGTGAATGGATTCAACCTGAAAAATAGGATTCAATTCACAGGTTTTCTTCGGGGCAAAGATTTGGATTCAGCCATGGCGAGAGTTTCGGCCGTGGTCATGCCCTCGATTTGGGAAGAGACGGCGGGACTTTCGGCGATAGAACATATGATGCGCGGACGACCGGTGATTGTTTCTGATATTGGCGGACTCGCGGAAGTAACTGGAGATGGCGGCTTGAAGTTTTCTCCCGGCGACGCCAACGCGCTGGCACAATGCATGCAGCGTCTCGTGAATGACGCGCGCCTTCTGGCAGATCTGGGCGTTCGTGCGCAGGAAAGAGCTCGCAAATTATTCACGCAAGCTCGAATGGTGGAAGAGCATCGCAAACTATTCCTTAGCTTGAGGAGTAAACCAGCTGCATGAATCAGCGAGATCTCAGCGCTCTCATGGTCATATTGCGGGGGAAGCTGCAATGAGCCCGCAAGTCTGGCCCGATGCAGAAGCTCGCGCGAACTTGAGCCGCGGCATAAGTGACGATGCCATTTACCGCATGGTCGAAAATGCGTTTGAGCAGCGGCTTCCACGGCGCGGCGGGGTGTTGGTCGACGTGGGTTGCGGCACGGGCGGATTGTGGGGGGCGCTAGCGAAATATTTTTCTGAATACATCGGAGTGGATGCGGTGAAGTACCCGGGATTCCCTGCAGACCTGCGATTTTGCAAGGTGGAGCTGAATACAGGCCGCGCGGATTTACCCGACGCGTCAGGCGATGTTGTAGCCGCAGTGGAAACGATCGAGCACCTGGAAAATCCGCGAGCGTTGGGGCGTGAGCTGGTGCGGCTTGCAAAGCCGGGAGCGTGGATCGTGATCACGACTCCAAACCAATTGAGTTTTGCGAGCTTATCTTGTTTGTTATTGAAGAACAGATTCCAACATTTTCAAGAGGGCAGGGTCGGCGGATACCCAACTCATATTTCGGCGCTGTTGGAAATTGATCTGGTAAGAATCGCGCGAGAAAATTCACTGACAGATATTGCGATCGAATACAGCAACACAGGGCGAGTTCCGTTCACGGGGAAGCATTGGCCGAAAATATGGCCGTTCAAAGGCAGAAGGTTTAGCGACAACCTGATGGTGATTGGCCGGAAGGCTTAGATTTGGGTTAGGACTACAAGTCACGTCCGAAGTGCCAATAACATAAACAAAGGAAAGGAGTTAGCTTATTTGGTTGATCAGCCAACCAAATAAGCGGAAAACGAGATTTTCCGAAAAAGGGCTTTTTTTCAATGCGGTTATTTTAGATTATTTGTGGTATGACGAATACTAAATATTATTAAATATATCTTACCAATGAATTGGACGCCAGTCCAGGGAAATTACGCATGCGTTCAGCGAATGAGTGCGCCTCAATTTTTCGAGCCGAGGATTGAACCTTGTGTCGGTCTTGCCTCTTGAGAAGCACGCTTACAATCTCATCCCTTCCATGAGTGCATTTTGAGAGAAAATGGTGGTTCTGCCTGCCAGGAGAGGAATATGGCCACGGAAACCCAGACCACCCAGACGCCGGCATCTCAGGCACAGACCAACCGCCGCAGAAGCGGGCGATTGGTCTTGACGGTTCCTGCGACCGTAACATGGACAACCGTTCGCGGCGAGGTGGTGCAGGACCAAGCGATTGCCCGGAACGTTAGTATCCATGGCGCCTCGCTTCATCTGGCCGATGGAAAACATATCCCTGGATTGAATTCTGAAGTTACGCTGAAATGCGCCTTTTCCGGCGAAATTGCCCGGGCCCGCGTGGCCCGGCTGAAACGGCTGGCCAGCGGGAAGTTGGAATCCATCGCTATAGAGTTGGTTGCGCCGTCGGAATCCTTTTGGGGCCTGACATTCCAATTGCAGCGGGCAACAGCGCAGCTTCTGGAAATTGAAACCGCATGCCAAGCGCAGATGAAGGGAGTCGACTTTCGAGTTCTGAAAAGCCTCGCGGAAGCCGTGGAGCAGCTTCGCAACGTTGCTTCGATTGTGCAGGAGTGGCAGGAGTTGCAGGCCGAGGGGAAAAACGCCTATTCAGTCCTGGATGCGCTTGACGGCGCACGCGTTCGAAAAGCAACTCACCTCCTGGGCGAGCTTTCCTCTGACATCGATTCGTTTGAGATCAGCAGCAACAGCGATGAATTTACCCGGTTGGCTAAAGCCGTGGAGGGCATTTACGACCGGATGACACGCGGCAACCATCTAATTCGTGAAGGCCGTTAGAATCTTTGTTTGACCTGTCCCGAAGTACAGTGTACCGATTCGGATTACAGTAGGCCAAATACCCTACAGCCCTGCTCAAAAGTCTTCCATACTTCAGATGCATTTTGGCTGGCTTCAGGCTGCTCTGTCCGGGCGCGGTTACGGGTGTGACCGAGGGCCCATTATCGAACATCAAAGTTGGGCACATGAAGAGCGTGAAAAGAAAGAGGTTGGGGGAATCCCTTCAGGAACGGGGGAAAATCTCTCATCAAGATCTGGCCCTGGTGATCAAGGAGCAGTCGCGCACAGCCATCCTGCTGGGCGAGCTGCTTTTGAAGAAGGGGCTGGTTTCCAAGAGTGATTTGATCACCTCTCTTGAGGAAGTCACGCGAATTCAATATGTTGATGCCTCCACAGTTGACGTCAGCTCGGTAGCCTTGAAGCTTGTTCCAGGCCGAATCGCCCGGCGCTTTTGCGCGCTCCCAATAAGAATACGGGACCATAAGCTTGAGGTGGTCATGCTGGACCCACACGATCTTCCGGCCATGACGGAATTGTGTTTTGTGGCGGGGATGGACATTGCTCCGAAATTCGGGCTAAGAAAAGAAATTGACCGCGCCCTAGAGAAGCATTATGCGAAAGAGGATTCTGAAAATGGCTATGGGAGCGGCGGAAACGGGACGAAGCCAAAGATAGAGTTCATCGCCACCAGTTCCAATCAGCGGACGGTGGATGCCATCCGGGAAGCGCAGGCGGAAATGATGAACCGGCCTACACCCGCAGTGCGGCTCTTTTCGGAAATCGTGATTCAGGCGGCGGCAAGAAAGGCCAGCGACATCCATATCGATCCGCACATCATGGGCCCCATCGTTCGCATACGTGTGGACGGAATCTTGCGAGACTTTGCCAAAGTCCCGTTAGCGCTACAGAACGCGTTGATCTCCCGCATCAAAATTCTAGCGGACATGGACATTGCCGAACGGCGGCTGCCTCAGGATGGTAGGCTCCTGGTTTGTCTAGGTGAGGAGCGGCGGGACCTGCGCGTATCAACGCTCCCAACGCAGTACGGCGAAAAGGTGGTCATTCGGCTCCTCGATGGAGGCTCCTCTTTTGTTCACATGCAGGGGCTCGGGCTCTGGCAGGAGCAGGCGGACCTCTTTGGCCATCTCTTGAAGCAGCGGCAGGGCATGATCCTGGTTACCGGGCCGACAGGTTCGGGCAAGACCACTACGCTCTATTCGGCGCTGAATATCCTCCGTTCGCGCTCTCTTAATATCATCACCGTGGAAGACCCGGTGGAATATCAGCTTGAGGGTGTGAACCAGGTGCAGGTGAATGAGAAGGAGGGACGGACTTTCGCGGTTTGCCTGCGCTCTATTCTGCGACAGGACCCCAACGTGATCATGGTGGGGGAAATACGGGACGCGGAAACCGCGGAGATGGCCTTGCGCGCGGCGCAGACGGGTCACATGGTGCTCAGCAGCATGCACACACAAGACAGCATTTCAGCGGTGGCGAGGCTCATGGACCTGAATGTGGCTCCGTTCATCGCCTCCAATACTTTGAGCGCGGTGATCGCCCAGCGATTGATCCGCAGGCTGTGCGAATGCCGCAACGAAGCAGCGCCTTCGCGCGATTACATTCGCGCCCTAGAGGAGACGGGAATCCAGGAACCCCCCAATAAGATGTACATTCCCTCGGGTTGTGCGGCTTGCGATAACACCGGCTACAAGGGCCGCGTGGGAATCTATGAAATATTATTGTTCGACGATGCCGTAAATCACGTGGTCCGAGAGAACGGCAGTCCGGTGCAGATTCGCAAAGTGGCGCGAGCCAGCGGTATGCGATCTATGCAGGAAGACGGCATATTGAAAGTGAGCCTGGGAATAACCAGTCTCGAGGAAGTGCTGCGCGTGATCACCTTTGGCATTGGGAATTACGATTCAACCAGGACGCGAGCCAAAGAGACATTTGAATGATTCAGTAGACGCTCTTGTAGTGCTCCCCTCTAAAACTGGACACCTCAATTAGGTCAGATCGGGGCCTCCAATCAGCCCACTCCTCCTTGTTCCGCAGATTCATATATACTTTCCTGCGGAATAAGGGGAGCAGGTCAGTTTGAAATCGCAATTGGTATCGAAAAAATGCGTACGGATAGTGCGACACATCCTATCTTCTCCCACTCAATCATGCGGCGGGGCGCTAGACCCAACGTAGATTTGGTCACTGAAGTGTGTTACTTTCCGATGCCATCGAGAACACCGTCGTGTGCGAGGGACCAGTTGGACGCTGCTGCCGAAAGACCCATTTTACAAGAGCACGCTCCCGGTCGAGATGACTTGGCTCCAGATGATTTCGGTTGGCTCCTTGCGCCACTCTCAAACTCATTAGCAAATCGCTTGATGGTAGCTCTAGTCGCATATGCAGCGATTAGAAGCTCCATTGCCGCGGCATCTCAGCCGTTTTGGGTGGATGAGGTTTACACTGTTGCGATAGCACGCTTGCAACCCATTACCGAGATTTGGCATGCATTGGCAAAGGCCGCCGATTCGAATCCGCCTGTTTACTACCTTGTTGAGCGACTAGCTAAAGGCGTCGCGCAAAACGAACAGCTGGCGTTCAGGATTCCCTCAATTGCAGGATTCTGTTGCCTTCTTGTGTGTGTGTTCCTATTCATAAGGAAGCGAAGTGGACCTGCAATCGCCTTAATCTGCGCGACCATTCTGCTCATCACCACACTTTACACGCCGTATGGCACTCCGTTTGCTGAAGAGGCAAGGCCCTATAGCCTGGTTCTTGGGTGTCTTTCGATCGCACTCCTGTGCTACCAGCGCGCGCCTTCAATTCCGTGGATGGTCTTAATGAGTTTCACCTTGTCGCTTTCAGTTGCACTTCATTACTACGCTATCTTTGCAATGATCCCACTTTTTTTTGCGGAATCCCTACTTTTCTTACGGTCGGGATGGCTCCGTATTCCTGTCTGGCTCTCGATGGCAGTCGGCTCTGTGCCTTTCTTAGTTTTCTGGCCTTTTTTGTCAAATTTGAAGGAGTACTACGGTGTGCACTTTTGGGCATCAGCAACCGTGCTCGATGTATTACACACTTACGGGGCATTTTTTAACACATCGGCAACTCTCGGTGTGGGTGTGGTTGCAGTGTTAGCGATTTGGTTGCTGGCAGCAACCGGTCCCCTCCTGCGACATGGGCGTGATGATCTAAAGGTGTCGCGCCTAATCTCCGAGCATGTCCTAGCGCTCAGCTTCCTTGGCTTGCCATTTATCGTGTTCATAGCAATGCGGATCACTCACGGGGGCATGACTCCTAGATACTCCCTCCCCGCCATTCTTGGGATTCCCCTGGCCTTGGGCTTCGTCTTGCCTAGGCTGGACCGCAAGGCCATCGCCTTGGTCATGATTTTTATTTTAGTGCTCCTGGCCACCCAAGAAATGTCATTTTGGCATCGCATGCATGAGCCCTCGTCAGACGGGCGGTCCTCCGCGGCTCAAGTCGAGAATTTTGTTAACTCAGTTGGTTACGTGGATCTGCCTGTTATGGCGTCGGACGGGCGCGACTACTTGGAAACAGAACACTACTCTTCACCGGAGTGGAAAAGGCGTTGGGTTGCCGCTGTCGACCCCCCTGGGGCAGTCGCTTACGTCGGTACAGATTCCATGGATAAGGAGTTGCTTGTCCTACGACTCTTTGTACCCTTGCAGGTTTACGATTTTCAGGATTTTGTCTTGGGCCATCCCAAGTTTCTCTTGTACTCGACAGGCACGCCGCTCGATTGGTGGCCCGTTCGCCTCAGCCGAGACGGGTACATGCTTCAACTTCTCAATGCCGAAGGTAGCAGGAAAGTATATCTTGTTAGCGCGAGTGCAAAGCGGGGAAATCAAAGCAGCCCCTAACCGGGTTGTGGCCATGTATGCTATTCTCTGGCGAGAGATAAATGAAGTTCTCGGTTAAATTGGCCCGCCGCAGGCTAAATATTCTGGAACCTATTTTATGACGGTGCCACTCCGTCTCTCCATCGCAATTCCGGTATATAACGAGGAAACCACTCTTTCGGAGCTTCTGCGCCGTATTCAAACGATACTTGACAATATCCCAGGAGGTCCCCACGAGATCGTCTTTGTAGACGATGGGAGTAGGGATTCCACACCAGACATACTTGAAGATGCCGCAAGACGAGACCAGCGGATCGTAGTCATCTCGCTTTCGCGTAATTTCGGCCATCAAGCCGCGCTGACTGCCGCCCTGGACAATGTAACTGGCGATGCCACTGTCGTCATGGATGGTGATTTGCAAGACGCGCCTGAGGTCATCCCTCAATTTGTCGAACACTATCAACGAGGATACGACGTAGTTTACGCGCAGAGAATTGACCGTAAAGAATCACTGTTGCTTCGCCTTTGTTATTTTGTTTTTTATCGACTGATGGCTGCGCTATCCGACACCAAACTGCCACTCGACTCTGGCGATTTCGGTCTTATGTCACGCCGCGTAATAGATCGGATCCGCGCTATGCCGGAGCACCATCGCTACCTCCGAGGGATGCGAAGTTGGGTCGGCTTCCGCCAGATGGGTCTCCCCGTGGAACGAGATCAGCGACATTCGGGGAAGAGCAAGTACTCCTTCCTCGGCCTCCTTAAGCTGGCTTCGGACGGTATTTTTGCCTTTTCCATTTTTCCAATCCGAGCGGCTGCGTTGTTTGGCCTTACGGCCATGGTTCTTTGCATGCTCTACGTCGCCTATGCTCTCTACGCAAAACTCTTTTTACATGTGTCTCCACAAGGATTTACTGCGCTAATTGTGACGGTTACATTCCTTGCCGGTGTGCAGCTGTTTTTCGTCGGTGTGATCGGAGAATATGTTGGTCGCATTTACGAGGAATGTAAAGCGCGTCCGCTCTACGTCATTGACCGTATCGCTGGTAACTTTAAGAAACCAATAATCGATAATTCGGATCTGTCGAAACTACAGAAACCAGTCTTGGAGACGGAATATCACCGCTAGCTCAACGGGACCGACAACTCAAAACCTAAGAGCGACCACCCGTGAGATAGGGTATCTGTCCTCACCTGCGCGGGTTAGTATGGCGGATCAGTGGTATGAGATTGCCACGATTGACCATTTCTGGATCCGACGCAGATTTGAAGTGCTGCGCTATTTGGCAAGCGACCTCATCGCCGGCGTCGGGGAAATCGCCGAAATCGGATGCGGCCATGGATTACTTCAGCTTCAAATAGAGGAAGCGTTTAGTCGGGAGGTTACTGGATTCGATCTAAATGAGCATGCCCTGAAACAAAACGTAAGCCGCCGCAGCCAGATTTTTTGTTACGACATTCAGCATAGACATCCAGAAGTCCGAAATCGGTATAACCTCATACTTCTATTTGACGTCCTCGAACACATTTCTGACGAAGATAAATTTCTCGCTGCGCTGTTTTATCACCTCAAGCCAGGAGGAAAGCTCGTCATGAACGTTCCGGCGGGCGAGTGGGCATACTCCAAATACGATGAAGCTGCCGGTCACGTCCGGCGATATTCGATTCGCTCCCTGCGCATGGTAGCCGCAAGAAACGGCTTGGAAATTCTCAAATGGAGTTATTGGGGACTACCGCTATTGCCTCTCTTGGTGCTTCGGAAGGTCTGGCTTTCGCTCAACCGAGATATGACGAAGACGATATCAACGGGATTTGATTCGAGAACGAGCGCCATTAATCGCTCCCTCGAAATGGTGTCGCGGTGCGAGCCGATGCCGCAAAAGCTTTGCGGATCCTCACTGATGGCCGTGTTGCAAGTCAATGACCATCCCCGCGCGGAGCGTTCTTGAGTTTTGCAGCTGTACTAAAAAATGAGGCCTTGACTGTCTAAATTAGAGGGGTGCACTACACTCCATGAAGGCAGCGGTTTCGTCGGCCCTTGTAGTTTTTGGGAACTTCCTTACCTATCTCAAACAATATTTAGCCGGTTCCGTTTCGCGAGAAAGCCGAAGCGCCGCTGTGCCTGACTTAAACTTCTCTGATATATTAACCTTCATCGAATGCTGACCTTGAAGAGCATTGCGCTGATATTTAGGCCGCCCTACTTTTTCCAACCTCAGCAGATCGTAAAGCGTATCTGGCGGGAGTTATTCTGGAGATCAAGCCAAACCAGGGTTGTGAATCTGCCCTGGGGAATTCCCATCAATGTGGATCCGCGCGAGGCAATTTGTTACAACATTTGGAGCCGCGGCATATATGAGATCGGCGTCACGGAGGCCCTCTGGAGGTTGACCGAGCCAGGTGAGATGGCAGTGGACGCTGGGGCGAACATCGGCTACATGGCCAGCATCCTTGCGGTCCGCGTCGGTAATAGAGGGAAGGTAATTTGTTTTGAGCCCAATCCGATAGTCTTCGATTCGCTTCACGGCAACGTGGAACGTTGGAAGAAATATAAGAAGTGCGGCAGTATTGTAATTTATCAGGCCGCTCTAGCGTCGAAGAACGGCACTGCAGTTCTCCAGACCAGCGATTACATAAAAACAAACCGAGGCACGGCCTGGATAAGCGAGGAGCGCGTGCAATGCGACGGCACCGGCCTTTCGGTCGATGTGCGCAGTCTTGACGATGTCTTGAAGGAGAAAGAAACGATTGGTGTCATGAAGATCGATGTAGAAGGATCAGAATTGAGAGTTCTTCAAGGAATGATCAGGATATTAGAAACTCATTCGGTCCGCGATATAATTTTTGAAGAAAGCGGCCACTTTCCGGCGCCTACTCATCTGTTCCTGCAGTCCAAGGGTTATTCCATATTCGGACTCGAGGAGGGGTTTTGGCGAGTGAAGTGCCTCGCGGACGCTGAACCCAGAATTGATCCCATTTTCAATCCGATAAGGAATTATCTGGCAACGAGCGATCCTGAAAGAGCCAAACGCCTGCTCAACCGGCCCGGGTGGCGCTCGTTCGGTCTCCTAAGACATCTTGCATGAGCTGTTGTCAGTAGGCCGATATGGGCATCGCATTCCATGCGGTATCTTTGCTTCCCGTCCAAAAGACGCGCGATTATCCGCTCCACATGGGTGTATTCATGAGAAAATATGGGACTTGTGGCTGTGTGCCGCGCCAATGCGAATTGGATTTTGCCATCACGCTTCTGAAATGAGTGGCTTGTAAAAATGCAGATGTTTACTGCTCAAGCTGAATCCTACGACCCGAAGGCACCGAAGGCGATCGTGCTGACGATCGGCCTGTTCGTGCTCACATGGCTGGTATCGGATTGGATTATCAGTGGTTCGTCGCAGTATTTAGTACTGGTGTGCGCCGGATGCGCGGGCGTTGTGGTGTTCATGACGATTATGAGGGATTGGCGCGCAGGAGTTTTCATTTTCCTGGGATGGTTGGTGTTTGAAGATCAAATTCGAAAGTTCCTGGGCAACAACCTGTTGATCTTTTTTGCTAAAGATGTACTCGCGGGTGTGACTTACATTTCGATGTGGGCGGCCTACCGCCGCGGCCGGCTGCTCACATTTAAGCCCCCCTTTATGTTCTGGCTGGGAATTTTCATTTGGATGGCGGCCTTGCAAGTTATGAACCCAAATTCTCCTACCTGGCTTTATGGCCTCTTGGGGATGAAGACCTATTTTTATTATGTGCCCCTGATGTTTGCAGGGTACGCGATCCTGCGGACCGATGCGGATCTGCATAAGCTCCTGATGCTGAATATGTGGATCGCCCTCATTGTTTCCGGCTTTGGGCTGCTGCAGTCGTTCGGAGGCGGCGACTTTTTGACGCCAAACGACATCTCTCCTGACCTCTATACTCTTTCCCATGTACAGCGCGGCACGTCCGAGTCGGGATTGGCGTTTACGAGGGCTTCTTCGCTGTTCGTGAGCGATTCCCGATTTGCCCAGTTCCTCATCTTGTTGTTCATTCTTGCGGTGGGTTCGGCAGGTTACCTTTTGCTGAAGACAACGCGCGGGCGTTATCTGGTCTTTGGGGCATTGGGCGTGATTACCGTCGCGACGATCATGTGCGGCGCCCGTTCGCCCATCGTCTTTCTCATCGTGGATGCGGTTGTTTTGTGCGTGGCCATGTTGTGGGGCGCTCCCTGGCGTCAGAGGCAGGCGTTTCGTCTGGGCAAGACCATCCGCAATGGGATTATTATCTGTGCTCTCTCCATCGGGGTTACCACGGTACTTTTTCCTGATGCGATCCACAGGCGCTGGGTGTTCTACTCAGACTCAGTTGCACCGACCGGCGCGCATAGCGAATTGGGCTTTCGCGCGTGGGACTACCCAGTGATCGCACTGCGGTCCGTTTTTACGCAGCCGAATTGGCAATGGGGCAATGGCACGGGAGTGGCTTCTCTTGGGACGCAGTATGTGTCCCGGGCATTCGGAGTGCAGACCCCCCATGTAGGGGCGGAAAGCGGATTCGGCGGCCTCATTCTGGAATTCGGCGTGATAGGGCCAATCCTTTGGATCATGTGGTCCGCGAGGCTAGTTTTTGCCGGCTGGAAAGTGGTCCGAAAGCTCAAACAAACCGCTTATTTTCCCATTGGCTTTGCGATGTTCTGGTTCATATTCATGGTAGTTGGTCCGTACACTTTTTACACACTCAACGGTTACGAAAACTATTTGACCTGCGCATATCTCTGGCTGACCATTGGAATGTTCTTCCGGCTCCCCAAACTTTTGGAGGAACAACGAGCTGCGGCGGCGCTTGACCATGCCCGAGTCACCACTTAGGCCGCAAGTTGCGATCGTCTCTCCCTTTGTAGACAAGCGCCACGGGACCGAGCTTTGCCTCGCCGAGCAGATTGAACACCTGGCCACCACTTTTGATATCCATTTGTACAGCGAAAGGGTTGAAGACATTGACGTGTCCGGGATCACCTGGCATCGCGTCAGGCTGCCCCCCGGCCCCCATTTGTTTCGATATGTCTGGTGGCTGTTTGCCAACCATTTCATCCGCTGGCGCGACCGCAAGTTTCGGGGTGTTGTCCCCGAGGCAATTTATTCCCCCGGAGTGAATTGCTTCGACGCAGATCTCATCAGTGTGCACGAGATTTTTGGAAATTTGCGCAGGCAACTGGGTTCTCAGTTGAGGATTGGGCGCAACCCGTGGCGCTCCTGGCCGGTCCTGGTTCATCGGCGTATTTATTATTGGCTTGCAGAGACTCTGGAAAACAGGGTTTATCCGCGAGATTCCGTGGTGCTCACCACAAATTCTCTAAAAATCTCCAGGAATCTCCAAGAATTGTACGGATTGCCGAAGATTCCACCGGTTCTCTACTACGGTGTGGACTCGAAAAAATTCTCGCCCGGGCGATGCAATGAATTGCGCGCTGCCGCTCGAAAATCCCTTGGACTTTCCGGTGAAATGTTCGCCGTGCTCTTGATTGGGAATGATTGGAAGAAGAAGGGCTTGCCGTGCTTGCTGGAAGCCCTAGGGATTTTGGGCAACCCACATGTGCGCGTTCTTGTAATCGGAAAAGACGCTCCCGGACTGTATCTGGAAGCGATCCGCCGTCTGGGCCTGATTGACCAGGTGAGCTTTTTGCCGTCGCGCCCAGACGTCGAGGCTTATTACGCCGCAGCCGATGTGTGCGCCATGCCCAGCATGGAGGAGGCGTTCTCCCTGCCTCCCGCGGAAGCCATGTCGTGCGGGCTGCCGGTTATTGTGAGCCGCGCGGCAGGTGTGAGTGAAATTATTCATCATGGCGAGGACGGATTGGTTCTGGAAAATCCCGCGGACGCCCGGACGCTTTCAGAAATGATTGGGCGGCTTTATGACGATCCGGCGTGGCGCAAAGAGTTGGGACAAGCTGCGACGAAAACGGCCGCGCAATATACATGGGAAAGCAATGCGAGGGAATTGGGGGAGATACTGAATTCAATACTCGAGACACGGTAATCCTTGCCGATGGGCTCGTCGATGGCAGGATACACAAAGGGTGACTAGATTCTCCTCAACGTCAGCTCCCAATTGGCTTCGAAATTGAAGGTGATGAACTTGCAGTGCCTCCCTTGCTCCACAATTCTGGCACCGCCAGCCGTCTCGCTCAAGGATCTCGCGGCACAAGCGCCGGTACTCTTCCGATCGAAGCCTTAGTCTCGGCCGCTTGGTTTTGTGGTCGATCAAGAATTCAGTCCCAAGTGTTCGATCAGTTGATTTCGACGAGTCGATGAAAGCAGGTTGATCAGCCGATTCAAGGAGGACACGAGGGCGTTCTCGTCCCCGTTTTCCAAACTCACTCCAGCTATAAAATCAGCGCAGATCATTTCCAGGCAATAGCTTCTGGACCGGTCACTCCCCAGCATCAGGGCGGCCTTCTCGAGCGCCTCCTCAATCACCGGCAACTGACTCTTGTAAGCCTTGAAGTAGAGGATTTCCCAGGGCTCGGATTCTTTTCCGGTCAGGTGCCGGTCGACCTCACGCTTGAAATCATCCTTGGACATCCGGGTCGCTTTGTGCAACCAGGTTGCACTGTCGAATTCCTCTCCGTCCCTCCGGGCCACCTTGGTCAATTCCGTGGCTTTGGT
>Ga0209415_10008394_pt1 | contig 17923 bp, 14 predicted proteins | sample PeaSoiSIISIP2007_FD_187696 | JGI IMG/M metagenome (GOLD analysis project Ga0209415, IMG submission 187696) | Peat soil microbial communities from Weissenstadt, Germany - SII-SIP-2007 (SPAdes) (version 2) | ecosystem: Environmental > Terrestrial > Soil > Wetlands > Peat | place: Germany... | reverse complement strand
TTCTACGGGGTCGTGCCATGGGAGGGAGCCCAGCCCGACTACGGCGCTATTACGGCTGCAGTGCTAGGGCATTATGCAGAACATGACGACTTTGCCTCCGCCGAGGTGGTGGCAGCCCTCGAGACCACCCTTCGACAAGCGGGGAACAACGACGTGATGTTCTACACATATCCGAGCACAGTCCACGGGTTTTTCAACGACGAACGCCCCGGCCAGTACGCTCCAGATGCCTCCGAAGTTGCGTGGGAGCGCACCATCGAGTTCCTTCACTCCCGCCTCGGCTAGGCAATCGTCACGCCGTCACGTCCGTGAGGAAAACCAGCAGGCGCCTGGCGGACGGCCGCGAGATCATTTATTACGACGCGGTCACCACCGCCGAGCGCAACGCCGTGGACGGCAGGGATCTCCCGCCCCTGATCGCTGAGACCGAGCTGAGGTACGACCCCCTGCTGCTGAGCTGGGTGATGTATGCCTCGCACCGCCAAGTCAGGACCTACCTCCCCGCCGCCGACGACTGCCCCCTCTGCCCAACCAGGCCCGGCCACCCAAGCGAGATCCCTGAAGCCGGGTACGAGGTCGTCGTGTTCGACAACCGGTTCCCGGCCCTTACCGGCAACGGGCGCTGCGAGGTCGTTTGCTATACGTCCGATCACAATTCTTCGTTCTCTGAACTGTCACCCTCACGGGTCCGCCTCCTCCTCGAAGCGCTGATCGACCAGACCAATACCCTCAGCGCCATCCCCGGCGTCGAGCAGGTCTTCTGTTTCGAGAACGCAGGAGCCGAGATCGGCGTCACGCTGCAGCACCCGCATGGGCAGATATATGCGTACCCGTTCGTCACGCCCAGGACCGACAGGATGCTCGCCTCGGTGCTGGAATACCACCGGGAGACCGGGCGGAACCTGTTCGATGACATCGTTGCCGAAGAAATTACGGCCGGGTCGCGACTGGTGCTCCGCACCGGCAGATGGACCGCGTTCGTGCCAAATGCAGCCCGTTGGCCTTACGAAATCCATTGCTACCCGAACGATCGCGTACCCGACCTGGCGGCATTGGACGACGAGGCGCTCTCCGAGCTGCCCGAGGTGCTGCTCGATCTCTTCGGCCGCTTCGCTCGCCTTTTCGACAAACCTGCGCCTTACATTGCGGGGTGGCACCAGGCGCCCGTGCGCACTGGACGGAAGGACTTTGCCCTCCACTTGGAACTGTTCACCTTGAGGCGTTCGAACGACAAGATGAAGTTCCTTGCGAGCTCGGAGTCGGGGATGGACGCCTTTGCCAACGACATCATCCCCGAGGCTGCGGCGGCGCGCCTGCGGGAGCTCGGCCCGTCACCCGGGCAATGAGATGAGCGATGCCCAGATGAGCGATGCCCAGATGAGCGATGCCCAGTAATACCCCTGGCACACGTAAAACAGCGAGCACCCCTGAAGAGACCGGTGACGGTGACAACGTTGGCAAGGGCGAGATCTCCAGCTTTGAGGGGATCGCCGCGCTGTCGCTGGACGCGCTCAGCTCTGTCGCATACGGGCCCGAGGCCATGCTCGTCGTGCTCGCCACGGCGGGGGCCGGCGCCCTGGCGAAGATCGAACCGATCACGCTCGTCATCGTCGTGCTGCTGGTCATACTCGTCCTGTCCTACCGCCAGGTCATCGAGGCTTACCCCGACGGCGGCGGGTGTTACGCCGTCTCCAAGGCCAACCTTGGGCCGCGTGCGAGCCATCTCGCCGGGGCGTCCCTCGTAGTCGACTACACCCTCACCGTCGCCGTTTCCGTCGCGGCTGGCGTGGCGGCGCTCGTCTCCGCTTTCCCCTCCCTCGCCCCGCACAGCCTGTTGATCTCGCTCGCGGTGCTGGGGTTGCTGACGGCGGTGAACCTAAGGGGTATCGCCGCGAGCGCGAAGGCCTTCCTCCTGCCCACCGCCGTGTTCGTCCTCGGCATCTATGTCGTGATCGTCTCGGGGATGTTCCGATCGCACGCGGCGGCAAACGCCGGCATCCACCCAGCTGTAATACCCAAGGTTGCCGCAACTGTCGGGGCCCTGCTGCTGCTCAAAGCGTTCGCAGCAGGTTGCAGCGCACTGACCGGCGTCGAGGCGATCGCCAATGACGTCCCCGTTTTCCGCGAACCCCGCGCGAAGCGAGCGATGCGTACCGAGGTGATCCTGGGCGCGCTCCTCGGGACCATGCTGTTGGGCCTGGCTTTCCTGACGGTGCGGTTCCACATCGCCCCGAGCTCCCGGCAAACGGTCCTCAGCCAGATCACCGCGGCCTCCGTCGGCCGCAGTCCTATCTACTACGTGGTCGACCTGGCCACCACGGTGATCCTGGCACTTGCGGCCAACACCTCCTTTGGAGGGTTCCCCGTGCTGGCCAGCCTCCTCGCTCGCGACAACCTGCTCCCCCACGTGTTGGGGCTGCGGGGCGACCGCCCCGTGTTCCGCTATGGCGTGGTGATCCTGGCGGTCCTGGCCGGCGTGCTCCTGGTGGCAGTAGGTGCGAACACGGAGTCGCTCATACCGCTCTACGCCATCGGCGTGTTCACCGGGTTCACCCTTTCTCAGGGCGGCCTCGTTAGGCACTGGTGGCAACAAAGGCCAAACCGCTGGTGGGCGCGTGCTGGGCTCAATGGGACGGGCGCGGTAATGACCGCCGTCGCCACCGGGATTTTCCTCGTAAGCAAGTTCACTTCGGGCGCCTGGGTTGTAGTTATAGCCATCCCGGCCCTCATGCTCCTGTTCGCCCGCATCGAGCGGTATTACGGCAAGGTCGCTACCGCGCTCGGCCTCGGCAAGATCCCCGGGCGGCCACGGGGTGGCAAAGGCATTGTCATCGTGCCCGTCGCGCACCTGTCGCGCATGACCGAGTTCGCTCTCGACACGGCTCTGGCCTTGAGCGACGATGTGGTCGCGGTGAGCATCCAGTTCGACAAGGAAAAGGCGGCCGCACTGAAAGCGGACTGGGAGCGCTGGGGCCCGGGAGTCGAGCTCGACATCGTCCATTCCCCGAACCGGTCCATCACGACGCCCATGCTCGAGTACCTCGAGAGGCCGAAGATCCGGCAATGCCACCAGGTGCTGGTCCTCATCCCCGAGGTCGAACCCAGCAAATGGCGCCACCGCGTCCTGCAGAACCAGCGCGACGTCATCCTGGCCAACGTGCTCCGCCGACGGACCGACGTAATCGTGGCCCGGCTACCGTTCCGCCTTTCGGGCGACTAGAGCCGGCCTCGGCAACGAATAGCGGCGGGCTTCATGGCGCTATCGCAGGCCTAGGCCGGACCTGCGACTTGGCTTTGCTCGGCCTGCCCGAGCTGGCTTTGCCCGACCTGGCTTTGCCCGACCTGCCTGAACTGGCCGTTGGCCCGGTTGAGCGATGCGATCGCAGCAGGGCCACTGTACGCGTAGTGACCTGCCAGCTCGATCTGAGAGTCGATCAGCTCTGCGGCCGATCCGGCGCCGGCGATCGTGCTTCGCCTGGACCGCGCAGACAACATGGCGCCAGCACGGGGAAGGGCCACGTTGGGCGAGGTCCCCGGGGGCGAGCCTACGGCCTGCCTGTTCTTCCACGCCCCCCGGGCATACTGGGCCGCAAGGAACGGTTTGGGCTCGTCAGCGCAAGCGCACGCCACCGTCTTGCCGACGAAGGGGCCCGCCGCGCCGGCCGTGACCGACAGGTGCAGCTTCTCGTCGGTGGAGGTGACCGCAGTGCCACCGTCCAGCTCTGCTGGGAACCCGAAGATCCCGAGACGGCGGGCCAGGTCCACAAGGTCTGGCTCTCTTGGCGGTATTGCGTCCTCCACCGGGCCTAGCCCGGCGACCTTGGCAAAATCGGGGCCGTAAGCCCGTGACAGCGCCCGCGTCACAGTATGAAGGTCGCCCACCGTCGCACGGCCTACAGCGTAGGCCCGTGAGGTCGCCAAGCCGAGGTAAGCCAGTTGCGCCAAGGCCCCATCGGTCTCGGCGCCGAGGACCTGCTCGGCATAATCGGCTGTGATTAGCCGAGCGAATTGTGGGGATAATCCATCGAGCAGATTGTGGAGGGTGCGGTTCGTAGGCCCGAAACGGTGCCAGAGGACGACACCGACCGTGAAGAGTAGCGCCACGGAGGCGATCACTAGAAGGGCAATCCCAGAGGGCAGTGCGTTCGCGCTCATGCTCGTACCTCACTGTGGTTTCGGCATCTCCAAAGACCAGCAGTAGATATGGCGCGGACTTTTCTGGTTAGAGGTCTTCCACTCGACGTAGCGCCCTGAGTAGCCGGGCCACTAGGGCTGAGGGTGCCCGGCCCGCGTCCTCGCTACGGTCAGCGGACTTGGTCGCCCACAGGGCGGCGTTCACCCCGAGCCACCGCAACGGTTCAGGCTCCCACCTCGGCGAATGGTGGCCGACCCAAGGGAGCGCGACGAGCTCGCTGTCCCTCCCGAGGACCAGGTCGGCAAGTGTCCTCCCAGCCAGGTTGCTCGTGGAGACGCCGTCGCCCACGTACCCTCCGGCCCAGGCCAGCCCAGAGGTGCGGTCGAGCCCGACCGACGAGAACCAGTCGCGCGGCACCCCTATCGGCCCACCCCAAGAATGGGTGACCACGGCGTTCCGGGCGCCTGGGAAGAGCTCCACCATCGCTTGGCGAAGGGACTCGTGGATTCGTGGGGCGCGGTCGTGTGGCGGGCGGACAGACGAGCCGAAGTGGTAGGGCGCTCCCCGCCCGCCGAACGCAAGACGGTCGTCCGCGGTGCGCTGCCCATAGATGATCAAACGCCTGTGGTCCGAGAAGGACTCGCGCTGTGCCAGTCCCGTCTCCGCCCAGAAGGTGCCCGGGAGCGGCGCGGTGGCGATCATCAGCGAATAGACCGGCAGCAGTGTCCTTCGCTCGCCTGGCAGCGTTGCGGACCACGCCTCGGTTGCCCGGACGACGACGTCTGCCGTCACAGAGCAACCGTTCGCACGAAGCGTCGCACGCTTGGAGGTGCCCCGTGGACGGATCTCCTCCACAGCGGTCCCCTCGTAGAGCGTCGCACCCAAGCGCTCGACCGCCTCGGCCAGTCCGCGCACCAGCCTGGCAGGGTCGAGCACGGCACAATGTGGGGTGTACGTGGCGCCGAGCATGCCCGCAATCCGAAGCCGCTCCTCCGCTTCGGCTTGGCCCAACCACCTCAAGTCTTGTTCGCCGAAGCCCAGGGCGCGGGACTCGGCAACCTCGGCCTCAGCCCGGCGCACCTGGGCCGGGGTGCGCGCCGCCACGACCGTCCCACCTTTACTGAACCGGCAGTCGATCCCTTCGGCGGCAGCGGCGCGGCCGACCTCGTCGACGCTGCCCTGCATGGCCACGTGCATGGACCGGGCGGCCTCGACCCCATGGTCACGCGCGATGAGCGTGCCAGGTGCCGAGAACAGCGCCGAGCACCAGCCCCCGTTCCTTCCCGAGGCGCCGTAGCCAGCGACCTGGCTTTCCAAGAGGGCGACCCGCGTGCCAGGCGCGGCCCGGAGCAGGTAGTACGCCGTCCAGAGCCCGGTGAACCCCGCCCCCACCACGGCCACATCGACGTCGATGTCCCGCTCGAGCGCGCCCCGCGGCGACAATTGCCCCGGGAGCCCGTCCCACCAAAGCGACAGAGACCGCAGGCGCACGTCATCCGCAGGGTTCACGTCCGCTTTATGATATTGGAGCCGCGTTCCGGCGCGGCGACCAAACGGGGCTTATGACCGCCGAAATGGAGTGGGGGGAACCACTACGCGAGAACTACGGAATTTCATCCACGGGGAGGAGGTCACTTCCGAGAGAGCCAAGACCGCTCCTCTGGTAGACCCGAGCACGGGGGAGGTTTTCGCCGAGGCACCTGTATCTTCGCCCGAGGACGTCGAACGAGCACTTCTTTCCGCGAAGGACGCTTTTGGTAAGTGGAAACGCTCGACGCCTTCCGAACGTAGCCTCGCGCTGTTCCGCGTTGCCGACGCAATAGAGGCGAGGGCCGAGGAGCTCGTCCGGGTTGAATGCGAGAACACTGGCAAGCCATTCGCGGTGACTATGGCCGAGGAAATCCCGGTTATGGTCGACCAGATCCGCTTTTTCGCCGGGGCTGCCCGCCTCCTGGAGGGACGAGCGGCCGCCGAGTACATGGCGGGCCACACTTCCTATGTCCGGCGCGAGCCTGTGGGCGTGTGCGCGGCCGTAACACCGTGGAACTACCCGATGATGATGGCGGTCTGGAAATGGGCACCGGCGATCGCCGCCGGCAACACGATGGTCCTGAAGCCCTCCGACACGACCCCGGTAAGCACTTTGCTGCTCGCCGAAATCCTTGCCGAGCACCTTCCCCCGGGCGTCCTCAACGTCGTCTGCGGCGACCGCGACACGGGCCGGGCCCTGGTCGCCAACAAAATCCCGGCCATGGTGTCCATCACGGGGAGCGTGCGCGCTGGGATGGAGGTGGCAACCTCGGCCGCAGGCGACCTGAAACGCGTGCACCTCGAGCTTGGTGGCAAGGCCCCGGTCATTGTCTTCGACGACGCGGACGTGGGGCCCACGGCAGAGGGCATCGCGATGGCCGGCTACTTCAACGCTGGGCAGGACTGCACGGCGGCAACGCGAGTGCTGGTTACTGCCAGCGCTCACGGCGATCTGCTTGATGCGCTCGTTGAGCAAGCGCGTGCCACAACGGTGGGCCCCTACGGCCAAGACGACCCCGCTCAAGACGACGTTGTCTACGGGCCGCTCAACAACGCGGCCCAGCTTGAGCGCGTCCGTGGTTTCCTGCAGCATGCGCCGAGCCACGTGGAGGTGCTCACCGGAGGCGAACAGGTCGGAGACCGTGGGTATTGCTTTGCGCCAACGGTGGTCGCTGGCCTCCGCCAAGACGACGAAATGGTGCAGCAGGAGATCTTCGGGCCGGTGATAACGGTGCAGAAGTTCGATGACGAGGCACAAGCACTGGAGTGGGCCAACGGCGTCGAATACGGGCTGGCGGCAAGCGTGTGGACACGCGACCACGGCCGCGCCATGCGCATGTCGCGCGACCTCGATTTCGGCTGCGTTTGGGTCAACACCCACATCCCCCTTGTCGCCGAAATGCCGCACGGTGGCTTCAAGCATTCTGGGTACGGAAAAGACCTCTCTGTTTATGGCTTCGAGGACTACACACGGATAAAGCACGTGATGAGCTACATCGACCAGCAGTAGCGAGGGGGGACCATGAGCGCTATTTCACATGTCATCAGTACCGACGCTGCCAGAGCCGAACGGCGGGACAAAGGGCTGAAGGAGGGCGCCCTCGGCCTCATTTCGAGCACCGTCGTCGGTGTCGCCTCCACCGCCCCCGCGTACAGCCTGGCCGCCACGCTCGGCTTTGTAGTCGTGCTGATCGGTGTGCGGTCGCCGATCGTGACACTCCTCGCGTTCGTCCCGATGTTGCTGGTCTCGTTCGGTTATAAAGAGCTCAACAATGCCGACCCGGACTGCGGCACGACCTTCACCTGGGCAACAAGGGCGTTCGGGCCAAGGACCGGCTGGATGGGCGGCTGGGGGATCGTAGCCGCCGACATCCTCGTCATGCCGAGCCTCGCCCAAGTGGCAGGCCAGTACGTTTTCTTGCTGTTCGGCGCCAACGGCATCGGCAACCAGGCCAACAACCCATGGGTGCTGGTCGTCGGTGTCCTGTGGATCGTAGTCATGACCGCCATCTGTTATGTGGGTATCGAGATATCCGCAAACTTCCAAAAGGCGCTGCTCGGCCTCGAGGTGACCATGCTTGTGGTGCTTTCCGTCGTGGCTCTTGTAAAAGTGGCCGGCGGGTCTGCCCCGGTCGGGCACCTGACCCCGGCGTGGTCGTGGCTGGACCCGTTCGGTGGCTCGTTCTCGGATTTCATCGACGGCCTCACCCTGATGCTGTTTATATTCTGGGGCTGGGACACCTCGGTGTCGGTCAACGAGGAAACCGCCAACAAGCACGTTTTCCCCGGGCGCGCGGCGGTGATCTCCACGGTCGTCCTGCTGGCGGTCTACGAGCTCGTGGTCGTGTCGGCGCAGTCCTACGCCGGCCTTGGTACAAAGGGGATCGGGCTCGGGAACCCGAACCACCAAAACGATGTGCTGTCGGTCCTCGGTGGCTCGATATTCGGCAGTTCCGGGTTTGGCAGCTTCCTCACCCACCTGTTGCTCTTGATGGTGCTCAGTTCGGCCGCTGCCTCCACGCAGACCACGATCCTGCCGACCGCGCGGACCACGCTTTCGATGGCGGTCTACAAGGCTTTGCCGTCACAGTTCGCCAAGATCCACCCCCGTTTTCTCACCCCGACTTACTCAACCGTTGTGATGGGGCTCGTCTCGATCGTCCTCTACTTCGTCATGAACTTCATTTCGGCCGGCAACGTGATAGTTGACTCGGTGACTGCACTCGGCGTGATGATCGCTTTTTACTACGGGCTCACCGGCCTCACCTGCTTTTGGTACTACAGGCACACCCTCACGCAGTCCGTACGGCACCTTTTCATGCGGGGGATCCTGCCGCTGACGGGATGGGCGATCATGTGGTCGATCGGCGGGTACAGCTTGGTGCAGGACTGGTCGCCGAGCAATAGTGACACCTCGTGGCGCGTTCCCGTTCTCCACTGGCACATGGGCGGCAGCTTCCTGCTCGCTGCTGGAGCCCTTCTGATCGGGTTCGTGGTCATCATCGTCTACCCGGCAATATCCCCTCCATTTTTCCGGGGAGAGGTGCTGAACGCGAGCACGGCGACCCTCGTACCCGAAGACATCGGGGTACCTGTCGGCCTCTTCGGTATCGACGAGTTCGAAACCGAGAACCCGGATTGAACATACGGCCGTGGGGCGTGGCCCACACGTCCTCGGCCGTTGTACTGACAGGTCGTGGGGCGTGGCCCACACGTCCTCGGCCGTTCTACTGACACTTTTTGTTGCCTCTCTAGCGCGCGTTCCGGTCCAGAGTTAGCTGGCAACGGCGAGAACCGGCCGCTGCCTGGAGTGCGGGCGGCGCATGTACAGCGCCATTGCGGCGCTCGTCAGCGCTGCGTAGCCACACCAGACAGATGCGAAGCCGTCGATGGTCAATTTTGCAATAACGATCACCGCAACCAAGTTGACGATGCCGTAGAAGGCTATGAGGCGATAGCCCGACGCCAACCAGGCGCCGCACACGGCGACGACGTAGAGGCTTATGACCACCGCCGAGTGGCTGAGACGGAGGCTATAGGCGAGGTGATATGGCCGGAGCCGCACGCCGACCGGGCCGTGCAGCATTGCCGCAAATAAAGCGATGGCAACGACGATCCCGATGACCACGAAAGGTGCGATCATCCACCGCCGCCGAGCCGTCGGCTCGAGCAGCATGACTGCGGTAGGGACAAAGATCGGCAGCACGACGAAGGCGATCAAAAGGTAAACCCACATCGCGGCTCTTCCGGCACCGGCGCTGATGTGGCCTTCGAGCCCCCACCAGACGAGCGCCTCGACGAACTGGTGGAAACCGAGGAGCGCCGGTAACGCGCAGAGCGCGATGTGGGTGTTGCGCCCGTCACGGTGCAGGAGGACGTCGACCCCAATTCCGCTAACTACTATCCCGCCGACTAGATCTGCCTGCGGCGAGAAGCACATAGGTTCGACCCTACGCCCGATCCGGGCCGGACCGCGAGCGCCCCGGCCAGACCTTTCGGGTTTCAGGTACTTTCAGGTGCCGGGGAGGCTGATCGCGTTGGTGGGCACTGCCGGTAATCGCGCGTCCCCGAATTCACTGAAGGTGAGCGAGTCCTGCGAGCTTTTTCCTTGGACGTACAGCATGTACGGGGCACCGGTAGCAGCCACGTACAACCTGTCGCCCTCTGGGTCGGTGAGCAGGATGACTTTTTCCCGGTGCCACGTGGTGGTACCGGCGGCCTCCGAAATGTGAGTGGCGGCGCCGGGGAAAAACTCGGTCACGAAATCCGTCGTAATGGTCAGGGCGGCGAAGTTTGAAAAATCAGTGTTGCTTGCAGGTGCTTTTATCCAGCGGTTGGCCACCAACTGCGCCGTTGACCTGCTCCCGGTCAATTTCAGCCAGCTCGCTTCGTTGGCCCTGATGTACACGGTGCCCGCGGCCACGACGAGCTTCAGCGTGGCGCCCGGCACCGAAACCTCTCCCCCACCCCCGGTCGCAGACAGGCTGAGACTGAACGACGAAGCCGTGGCTTTGCCTCCGACCATACCGACGACGTGAAAGCTCTTGACGGTTTTCATGGCCGTTTCCGAGGCCACGATTACCTGCCTCGCGGTCTTGCCCTGCTCATTGGTGTTGGTCACCCGGTCGGCATTGGCAAAGGGGACCGACACGAGGGCGACGAGGCTCAAGCCGACCCAGCGGCTCCATGGAGGCATCAGGCGAGGCTAGCAGTCAGCCCGAAGCGGCCCCCTGGGCTTCGCAGCTCCCTGGGCTTCCCGCCTCTTGTGCGTACGATGAGACCCGATGAGCCCACAACCACAGGCAGCTACCGCTGCGCCGGCTGGCCAGAGCGGGGCCGGGCAAAGCGCGGACGGCCCCGGAGGCGAGTGGCCGGCGGTCATCCACACCGAGCACCTGACAAAGGTCTACCCGGGAGCTGACTTCGCAGCGGTCGACAGGTTGGACCTCGACGTACGAAGCGGAGAGATCTTCGGGCTGCTCGGGCCGAACGGAGCAGGAAAGACCACTACAGCGGGGATGTTAACGACACGGGTGGTGCCGACCTCTGGGCGCGCCTTTGTCGGCGGGGTCGACGTGGTGGCGCACCCGGCCCTGGCGAAGCAGCTCAGCGGCATGGTGTCCCAGCAGAACACGCTGGACCGCCAGCTCACTGTCTGGGAGAACCTCTACTACCACGGCAGGCTGTTCGGCATCGGCTCGAAGGAGTCGCGCCGAACCAGCGACGAGCTGCTCACAACGTTCCAGCTGTCGAAATGGGCCAAGGCGTCCGTCTACGCGTTGTCTGGTGGGATGGCACAGCGCCTCATGGTTGCCCGTGCCATCTTCCACCGGCCGACGGTGCTTTTCTTGGACGAGCCGACGGCTGGGCTCGACCCCCAGAGCCGCTTGGCGCTGTGGGACCTTCTCGGTGAGCTCAACGGGAACGGGCAGACGATCATGCTCACCACTCACTACATGGAGGAAGCCGACAAGCTCTGCGGGCGCGTTGCGATCATGGACCACGGCAAGATCCTGGCCCTGGGCACGCCGGCGGCCCTAAAACAGAGCGTGGGAGCCGACACGGTCGTCACGGTTAAGACCGCTGAGCGGCCCGAGGCTCTAGGGGAGCTCCTGCACAGCGCCCTTGAGGACATCACCCTCGCTCGCACCATCGACGGCGCCCTGCAGCTCCATGTGAAGGGCAACGACCGCCTCGTGCCGAGGATCGTGACGGCCGCGGAACGGGGTGGGTTCTCGATCCTGGACTTCTCGATCGCGGAGCCGAGCCTCGAGACTGTTTTCATCAACCTGACGGGAAAGGAACTGCGCGACTGATGGCGCTCACGACCGCGGCTCCCGTGGCAACTGAACGCATAGGGGACCGACCGCTCCGTTCCGTCGCTGCCGCGAGCTGGACAGCGCTCGGAGCGCTCATTACGCGCGACCTGCTCGTGCTGCGCAAGCACTGGTGGGAGTTCGTGCTGCGCACCCTGATCCAACCGTTCCTGTTGTGCTTTGTTTTTCTGTTCGTGTTCCCGAAGATCGGCCAGGGCATCGGGGGGCTCGGGGCGGCGGCGCAGTCGGCCTTTGCAACCGTCCTCGTGCCCGGCGTGGTCGGGATATCGGTGATGTTCCAAGGCGTTCAGTCGATCGCGCTTGCGATGTCTGCGGAGTTCGGGTACACACGCGAGATCGAGGACCGGGTCCAAGCTCCCTGCCCGATCTGGCTCGTCGCCATGGCCAAGGTGCTATCGGGGGCGGCGCAGGGAGTGCTCTCTGCGGCCATCGTGTTGCCCATAGCCTCGGTTGTGCACGCCGCCGGCGTGCACGCGCACTTGCAGCTGCATTGGGTGGAAGTCCTCACCCTCGTGCCGCTGGCGGCCATCGCAATGTCTGGTCTCGGCTTGGTACTCGGCACAAGTTTCGAACCGCGCAACATCGGCCTCATGTTCGGTTTCATCATCTTGCCCGTCACATTTTTGGGTTGCACGTATTACCCCTGGACGCGCCTAGCCCCGGTGAAGGTCGGAGCGTTCCACTGGCTGCAGACGGTCGTGCTCATCAACCCGCTCGTCTATGTGAACGAGGGCATGCGGGCGGCGTTCACCGGTTCATCGCACATGCACCTGTACGTGATCTACCCGGTCGTGGCCGGCTTCTCGGCGGTCTTCCTCGCGCTGGGGCTACGAAACTTCTACCGCCGAGTGCTTTCTTAAGCCGGCGAGGGCCGCCCTAGTGGGGGTGGGACGCCCGAAGCCCTAGCGAGGGGACAACGAGCTATCGGGGCGGACGGAGCCCGTCGAGGATCATGGCGAGGAGGCGCTCGCCCTGGTCCTCGGTGAGAGTTGCGCTCGTGCACATCGGGCCGAGAATTTGCATGAGGTCTGACCCGTCGAGGTCGGTGCGAGCGACGCCGGCTTCTTGAGCTCGGCCGAGGACCGTGCCGACCGCCTGGTTGATCCGCTCCCGGGAGGCCACCTTTAGCTGAGGGTTCTTGTCGAACGCCTCATGAAGCTCGTTGAGGAAGGTCCGCTTCACCTGCCCGTAGCGGAGGAAGGCCTCGAGCCAAACGACGAGCGCCTGCCACGGCTCATTGCGGGCGACGGCCTCTTCGGCTGCGCAGACCAGCTCGTCGACGTCGGTCCGGTAGACGGCTTCGACGATGTCGATCCGCTTAGGGAAGTGGCGGTAGAGGGTGCCCACCCCCACTCCTGCTTGCTTGGCTATCGCCTCCATGGACGCCCCGCCGCCGCACTTCGCGAACACCTCGCGAGCAGCCGTGACCAGCCGTTCGTTGTTGCGCCGGGCATCGGCACGCATGCACCTCCCGGCGTCGCCGGCATCCTCAATTGCCAGCTCATCGGGGGGGCCCAAGGCCGTCGTTTGCTGAGCAGTCATTCGTTCGGCGCCTCCAGGCCGTAAACCACTTGCAAAACGGAGGGATCCTCCGTATACTAAGTGGAGGAAGCTTCCGGTTACCTACAGGATACCAGCGAAAAGGTCGTAGTCAATGCCCCTCACGTCAGTTCTCGAGCCGAGACGAGCCCCGGTCAGCCACCTTGTGGAAGGTTGGTCCGGAGCCGTCCGGCGTCGTCTTGTCAACCCCTCTGTGTTCTTGTTCGTCATTCTTACAGCCCAGCTCATGGTGGTCCTCGACGCCACAATTGTGAACGTTGCCCTGCCGCACATCCAGCGGGGCCTGGGCTTCTCGAGCACCGGCCTGTCTTGGGTGCTCAACGGCTACATCCTCACCTTCGGCGGGCTCTTGCTGCTCGGTGCCCGCGCTGGCGACCTCCTCGGCCGGCGCCGTACGTTCCTTCTCGGTATAGCGATCTTCTCCCTGAGCTCGCTGGTCGGCGGGTTCGCCGCGGACAGTTGGATGCTGCTCGCTAGCCGGGCCATGCAGGGCGTCGGCGCCGCGCTCGCTGCGCCTTCCTCGCTGGCACTGCTCACGTCGGTCTTCCCGGAGGGCCAGCAGCGGGTGCGGGCCATAGGGCTCTTCACCACAGTGTCGGCCGCCGGTGGGGCGACAGGCCTGGTAGCGGGAGGTTTTCTGACCGAGTTCCTGTCATGGCGGTGGGTGATGTTCGTCAATGTCCCGATCGGGCTAGCCGTGTGGGCCATTGGCCGCATTGTTCTCGTTGAGACCGATCGCCGTCGTGGCCGCTTCGATATCGCGGGCGCGATCACCTCCACCACCGGGATGACCGGGGTCGTGCTCGGGCTGGTCGAGGCTGGCAGCAGCGGATGGGGCGACCCCCTCACTTTCTGCTCGCTGACAGCGGGAGTGATCCTGCTGGCAGCGTTCGTGCGGATCGAGGCTCGCGCCGAGGAGCCGATCCTGCCGCTCCGGTTGCTGTCCAACTCGACCCGGAACACCGCCAACGTCGCCCGCGGCCTTGTCTACGCCGGGATGTACGGGATGTTCTTCTTCCTGTCGCAGTTCCTGCAGGACGTCGAGGGTTACTCGCCGCTGCGGGCGGGAGTCGCGTTCCTGGCGGTGCCCACGTCGGTGTTCCTCGCGTCCCAGCTCACAAGCCGGTACCTCATGCCCCGCGTGCCGCGGAAACCCCTGATGCTCTCCGGGATCGCCCTTGCGACAGCGAGCCTCGTGCTGTCCAGCCGCCTGCACGCCGGGACGTCGTACCCGCACATCTTCCTCTGCCTGGTGCTGTTGGGACTTGGGACCGGGATCTCCCTCGTCAGCCTCACCTCAGCGTCGCTCGCCGGTGTAGCGGCTTCCGACGCGGGGGCGGCCTCAGGGCTTGTCAACGCCGTGCAGCAGCTCGGCGCGGCTTTCGGCCTCGCCGTGCTGGTCACGGTTTTCGGCGGGGTTACCCACCACGCCCAGTTCGGCACCGGCAGAACGTTGGCCAGCGCTCAGGCGCAGTCCGTCCTGGTCCACGGGCTCGACGACGCCTTCACCGCGGGGGCAGTGTTCGCGGTTATGGCGTTGGCCTTGGTCGCCCTCGTCGTTCGTCCGGTCGCCAGGCCGGTCCTCGTGCTCAGCGCCGAAGTGGGCACACACCCATGAGGCACGATCAGGTCGCCCGGGCCTAACCGGCCCTAACCGGGCTTGCGGTCCCGGGCCGGGCAGCCGGGCTTACATCTCCGGCGTCGGGGAACGTCTTTCCGCTTTGCGGGCTGAGCGAAGCTGCTTGGCCCGCAAACGGCGTTCACGGGAGGCTTGGGTGGGCAGCGTAGGCCTTCGAGGGCGGTCAATGCGGAGGGCTTCGTCCAGGCGTACCGCGAGGCGTTCCATCGCAAGCTGGCGGTTGCGAGCTTGCGAGCGTTCATCGGTCACGACGATGCGCAGTGCTACGCCGAGCTTCTCGAGGAGGCGGGCCCGCTGGCGCGGGCCGAGCACACCCGAGCGGGCGATGTCGAAGATCAGCTCCACCCTCGTATTTGCGGTGTTGGCGTGCTGGCCGCCGGGCCCACCGCTCGCGCTAAAACGCCACTCCAGCTCGCCGGGCGGGATGACCAGATGACGGCGTCCAACCCGCAAGCCGCCTGTCGCGGCCCGGAGGTCGTCTGGCGCGAGAGGCAACCTCGGTCAGGAGGCGGGCGAGGTCAGCGTTCTCATGAACGCAAGGCCGCCGTCGACGGCTGCCTTACCGAGACGACGCCCTATCTCGGCGCCGACAACCCCTCCAATTACGGCGCCCACAACCGGCCCAACGAACGGGACCGGCACCACGGCGCCAAGAAGGCGAGCTCCCGACATTGCCCCCGCCACAGTCCCTGCGGTACCCCCCGCTTGCTTGGCCCGCTGTTCGAAATCCTCGTCCACGGCCCACCTCCTGCTCGTTTGCATCCAGCCTAACCCATCGCCTGGAAAATGCGATCGCCCGTCGCCGGTCGCCTCGCGCCCAAAAGGAGGGTACCGTCCTCTCCGTTTGCGACTGTTTGTGCCGATCACAGTAAAGATGCTTGAGCGCGCGGTCGAGACGAGCCACAGGTGCGCGCCTGCGAACGATACTGGACATGTCGCATCGCAGACGCGAGGCCTCGCACTCGTCCTGGAGTGACGGTGCCAACGCCGATGGACGCTTCGTCGCGCGGCGACTGGGCCGCCGGGCGCTTGACAGGGTTCATGTCATTGCTGTCAGCTGTCGCGGCCAACGAGATGGCCCGAAGGGCCACCAAGTGGGCTACTGAATCGCTCGACGCCGAAGTCGGCGCTCTTATAGGGCCGGGCTCGGTCGAGGTTGTCATCGGCTTGCCCGCCGACGCCTTGTGCGACGAGGACCTGGGCGACTTGGCGTCGCGGAACGCCACGCAGGCCTCTCTACCCGGCCTGGGACGCTGTCAGGTGCTGACCGTGCCGTTCGAGGGCCCGAACAGTTGGCTCCTGTTGGCACGCCCCGGCCGCCCTTTCACACTCGCTGAGCGCAACCTGGCCTGGGGGATGAGCTGGGCGCTCGCCACGACACGCCGCGAGAAGGCAGCGTTGGCCTCTCTGAAAGAGCGACAGACGCTACTGGCACGCCTGACGCGCATCCAACGCTCGATCGCCGTCCGGGCACCGATATCCGACGTGCTCCAGGCCGTCGTGACGGGTGCCGCCGAACTGCTCGGCGAGCGCGTTGTCGCACTCCGGCGTATTGACCCCGAGCAGCCCTGGCAGGCCGTGATCGTCTGTTCAACAGGTCTGGAGACGGCTGCTGCGCTGGACGCCCCGATCAAGATAGGCGAGGGCGCCGGCGGCCGGGCTATCTCGGAGCGGCGACTCGTAGTCATCCACGACTACTACGAGGCCCCTAACGCGCTGCACGCCTTCGCCACTCTGGGCCTCCAAGCAGCAATGGGTGCCCCGGTTCAAGAGGACGGCGAGGTGGTCGGCAGCCTCGTGGTAGCCAGCTACACCCCGGGCCGTCGCTTCAGCCTCGCCGAACAGGAGGCTCTCATGGCCTTCGCCGACCACGCCAGTGTCGCATTCACTGACGCGCGCATGGTCGAGACGCTGCAACAGGCGTTGCTGGCCGCTCGCCACGACGCTATGCACGACTTGCTGACCGGGCTCCCCAACCGTGCGCTCCTGCTCGACCGGTTGTCCCAGGCCGCCGCCCGCAGCATCCGCAATCAATCCACCGCTGCTCTTTTGTTCTGCGACCTCGACGGGTTAAAGCACGTAAACGACAGCCTCGGCCACGAGACCGGCGACCAATTGCTGGTCGCAGTCAGCGCCCGGTTCGCGCTCCAGTTGCGGGAGGCCGACACCGTGGCCAGGCTCGGCGGTGACGAGTTCGCCGTCCTGCTCGAGGATCTCGAGTCCGTCGACGAAGCCAATGAGGTAACCGAACGGCTCCTGGCGTCGCTGAGCGACCCCATCGTCATCAACGGTCACACGATCCATGTGAGTGCCAGCATCGGTATCGCTATGTGCACACACGAGCAGACCGACACCGCAACCTTGCTGCGCGAGGCCGACCTGGCCATGTACGAGGTGAAGCGCGGTGGGGGCGCCGGCTATTTGCACTACCAACCGGACATGCGCCCGTTCTCCTCGGGCTACTACGGGTAGCAAAAGGCTCGCAGACCTCTCGCACGCCGGCCCCAATCGGACCGCTCCTAGGAATATCGCCTCCTCGCCATGCAGATTGGCGATGTAGCGGGCACCGTTTGGCGGGTGCGGGGACAGTCGTGCGGCACTAAGTCCTACGACCTGTCGCGCCGATAAGGCAGTAATGACAGAAGAAGGCACGGGCGCCAACGGTAAGGGCCACGCGTCCTCGAACCTGCTCTTGGACAAAGAGCGTCTTGAGCGCATATGCATCCGCAACCTTCTCGCTTCGCCTGGAGAACGGGTCTTTTTCAAGGACCTAGATAGCCGCTTCCTTCTGGTGAGCCACGGCTTCATGGTCGACCAGGCCCCCGGCTGCGGGGTCGGCCAAATCATCGGCAGGTCGGACTTCGACATCTTCAGCGAAGAGCACGCTGCCGCGGCGTTCGCAGATGAGCAACGGATCATCCAAAGCGGCGAGCACATGGTGGCAAAGGTGGAACGAGAGACGTTCCACGACCGGCCCGACGCCTGGGTGTCGACCACCAAGATGCCTTTGAGGGACGAGGACGGTCGGATCATTGGGACCTTCGGCATATCGCGCGACGTGACCGCACAGATCCTTGCCGAAGAGGCCCTCGAGGACCAGGCCCTCCACGACGCTGTCACCGGGCTGGCGAACAGGCTTGCCCTCATGGACCGCCTCTCCCAGGCCCTCCTGGCGCTCCACCGCGCCCGCGGGCGCGTAGGGCTGTTGTTCATAGACCTTGA
>Ga0209415_10008393_pt1 | contig 17924 bp, 12 predicted proteins | sample PeaSoiSIISIP2007_FD_187696 | JGI IMG/M metagenome (GOLD analysis project Ga0209415, IMG submission 187696) | Peat soil microbial communities from Weissenstadt, Germany - SII-SIP-2007 (SPAdes) (version 2) | ecosystem: Environmental > Terrestrial > Soil > Wetlands > Peat | place: Germany... | reverse complement strand
TCCTGCCGCCGCGGTGAATCCCGACGGCATCAACTCTCCGGCGCCGGGAGATAAGGCGTCCTTTGCACCGCAATTTGCATTTGACCGGATGGGGCTGCGCGTGCCGGCCATTCTCGCCTCACCGTATCTTGCCAAGGGAGTGGTGTGTTCGACGCCGTTGCAACACACCTCGATACTGGCGACCGCGCGAAAGTTCTTCGGGATCAGTACGGCGTTGACGCTGCGAGATGCGGCGGCGATGAGCTTCGAGAACCTGTTTCTGGCCGCGCCGCGAACCGACACCCCCGCTACGCTGATAGATCAAGCCGCCGCGCCGCAGATTTCGTTCGACGCCGCCACGGCGGCGCCCGACAATGTCATGAGCGATATGGCCGTGCAGTGGCGCAAAGCCACGGCGGGGCTGCCCGGCGCCGCGGTGCAGCTCGCCGCTCCGACTACGCAGGATGAAATTCATCAATTCCTACGAAACCAGGTTCAAGCATTTTTGGACTACCGCGCCACCACGAGCAAGGACAAGCAAATGACCACTCTAGTCACACTACTCGGCAGCAAACGCACGCTGCTCGCGAATTCCCGGTCAGCGGGACTGGTTGATCCCAAGGAAATCATCAGTGTTACTGTGCGGACTCGCTCGGCCGGCGATCTCGCCGCGCTCGAGCAACGCGTCAGGCAGCAAAGCACGCAACCCTTGGCCCAAAGAACCTATTTGACGCGAGCCGAGTTGGCCGCCGGGCACGGCGCCAAAGCGGAGGACTTGGACCTCGTGGAACAGTTGGCTCAACAGCATAACCTCATGGTCGTGCATCGCAGTGCCGCGGAGCGTTCGATCGTGCTCAAGGGTTCGATCGGCGATTTACTGGGTCTGTTTCCCGCCAACCTGCAGATGTATCACCATTCCAGCGGCACGTATCGAGGACGTCAAGGCGAGATCCAAATGCCGAAGGCGCTCGAGGGCATTGTGACGGGCGTATTTGGCTTCGATTCTCGTCCCAAGCATCGTCATCGACATTTCGTGCCGAACGCCGGCGGCCCCGGCGGGAGCAATGGCGTGGTCTCGACGGATTTCGCCAAGCGCTACAATTTTCCCACCGTGAGTCAGGGAGTCAATCTCGATGGCACCGGACAGACCATCGCCATCATCGAACTGGGCGGCGGCTTTCGCACCAGCGATCTTAAAGTATTCTTCAACGAAATCGGCGTTGCGGCCCCCCGGGTAACGGCGATTTCCGTCGATCATACCGGCCACAAAGCGACCACCCCGGATTCCGCGGATGGTGAAGTCATGCTCGATATCGAAGTGGCGGGGGCCGTCGCACCCAAAGCCAAGTTCGCGGTGTACTTCGCGCCCAACAACGGCGATCAGGGTTTCATCGACGGCATCAGCGCCGCGGTACACGATACCGAGCGCAATCCCAACGTGATTTCCATCAGTTGGGGCGGTCCGGAGAACAGTACCGATCAGCAGGGTATTGGGGCGTTTCATGAACTGTTTGTGGCTGCGGCGGCCGTGGGCATGACGGTCTGCGTCGCGTCCGGCGATCACGGCACGGCGGATGATGACGCTGCCGACTGGGATGGCAAGATTCACGTCGATCACCCGGCGGTGGATGACATGGTGCTCGCTTGCGGGGGAACACAGATCGACAGCAACGGCAATGATGTGGTTTGGAACGACGGCACGCCGTTCGATAAAACCGTGCCGGGCGGGGGCGGTTGGGCCAGCGGCGGCGGCATCAGCGAAGTGATTGCCGTGCCGAGCTATCAGGCGAATGCCAATCTCCCGGTGTCCATCGATTCCGGAAAGCCGGGACGCGGCGTTCCAGATATTGCGATGAGCGCCACCAATTATTACACGCGCGTGGACAGCGCCGAAGGAACCTCCGGCGGCACCAGCGCCGTGGCGCCGCTGATGTCGGCGCTGGTCGCGCTGCTCAATCAGGCCAAGCAAAAGAATGTCGGGTTCTTGAATCCCACCTTGTATGCGAACGCGAGTGCTGGTGTGGTGCACGATGTCACCAGCGGCACCAACGCCATCGCCAATACCGTCAATGGCTACAGCGCCGGACCCGGTTGGGACGCCTGTACCGGTTTGGGCACGCCCGATGGCACCGCCCTGTTAGGGAAGCTCTGAGCGAAGGAGGGCGCATGAGCGCGGTAGGCACGATCAACACGGGGCTGGCTGAGGGTCTTGTCGCATCTGACTCGAAGCTGTTCAAGAATGCCCTGATCATTTCGGAAGTGCGATTCCTTAGGGACAGTCTGGTCGCAATCTTGCAGCGCGAAACCAGTCTCGGCGTCTGCGCGCAGGCGGCGACATGGGAGCAGGCGCTCGCCGCCCAAGCGAGTCAACCGGCGGTCGTGCTATTGGACGTCGCCTTTCCGGGAGGCGCCAAGACCGTGGCGCAGCTGCGCTGCGTCATGCCACAGAGCAGCATCATCGCCTTTGGCATCCACGAAACCGAGGAACATGTGCTGGCGTGGGCCGAAGCCGGCATCGCGGGTTATGTCCCCAATACCGCATCGGTCGAGGATTTGATTTCCTTGGTGGAACAAATCAGCCGCGGCGAACAGTCCTGCCCGTCGCGTATCGCGGGGAGCCTGTTGCGACGGATCGCTTCCGCGGCACGCCGCGCACCGTTCCTACCGGAATCATCCTCGGCGCTGACCCGCCGCGAATCGGAAATCATGCGCCTGGTGATTGCCGGATACAGCAACAAGGATATTGCACGTCAGCTTCGCATCAGCTTGGGGACCACGAAGTCGCACGTGCACAATCTTTTGGGCAAGCTCAGCTTGCGCCGTCGCACCGATGTGATGGCGCGTATGCGCGGCGGTCGGCACGAGGGTATCGACCTCGACGGGAGCTGAGCGCTCGATCTTACTTCCATCCTCCGATTGATGACGTTCTCGCCGGCGCTCCGGTAGTGTGTCGTCTCTCGAGGAGGGGAGATGCGCGAGCTCCGGACCGTGCTGGTGATGGTTTCCCCCTTGTTGGCGGGATTGATCCGGTACATCGTGGAGTCGCGCATCAAACAGCCGCGCGCGCGATTGTCCATCATCGCGGATATCGACGACCTTGAGCATTGGCCGCCCGATCTTGGCGACATGCAGCCCGATCTCATCATTCTGGGACCTTCGGGCAACGCCGCGCAGCGCGCCGCGGCATGGGCGGGAGTGGATACTCGAGTGCTGACGCTGTCGGCCAATCTTTCCCGGGTTTCAGGGCCGGGTCCCGACGAGGTCGACCCGCTCACGCTCGACACGTTGACCCAGCGGCTGAGCGACATCCTGCAAGAGACTTGAATTCCCTGAGGCGATGACCCCCGTGTATATCCAAACTCCATCCAAGGGTGGATGTGGGGCGGCCGTATCTGCGCCTAGAGTTTCTCGACGATCCTAATGCAGGGCCGCATGAGCTCGCCGGGGACCCTCATCTATGAACGCGGCAAATGCAGAGGTGCTGGCGCGCGCTGAAACACCGGCCATGAGCCGGGCGAAATTCTACAGCACCGTGTTCGCGCTGGTGCTGGCCGTGTGGGGGCTGCAGATGCTCGTCTACCAAAAGGTATACAACCAGCCGGGCACCATCTTCTCGCAAGCATCGAGCACCCCCGCAGATCCCAGCGACTGGCAGAAAATGTCCGTGCAGGCGATGACCGATACCAATCGGCTGCTGACCACGCTCGCGACGGCACTATTGGGAGCAGTGGGACTGCTGCTCGGGAACCACGCGGCGCAGCGGTCTTCGCTGCGTCACATTTGGGCCGCGTTGCTGGCGGCAGTCGGCGGGGTGCTGTCGCTGTACTTTGGTTATGTCAGCCACTTGAATCTATTGGCGATGATCAGCAATCGCACCTTCAGCGCTTATGATCCCGTGTATCAGTTTTCAAGCCATGCTCAGTTTTATAGCTTGCTCGCGGGCGTCATATTTCTGGCCGACTTCGCCATTCACGATCTCGGCAGCAAGCAGGCGGCATGAGTATCTCCACGGGCTGCGCGACAGTCATCCTGGGATTGACGGTGCTGCTGCTGCCTGCGGCACCGCGGGCACAAATGCCGCCGCAGCCCGGCAAGCTCGTTATCTCGTCCGAACCGAGCGGCGCGGTGGTGACGATCAACGGCATGAAAATGAGCCAAGCCACCAACGCGGTTTTCGCGGTATCCGCCGGCCGCTATCAGGTGTCAGTGCGCAGCGCCGATGGAACGCTGGTCTGCGCGGAGATCACCGTATCTGTCTCGCGCGGTGAGACGGCCGCTCGCCTTTGCACGGTGAAGGGCTGGCAATAGCCCGGAGAAAGCGCATGTGGTTGGAAAAATTGAGCTGGGTCGCGGCCGTCGTGGGCTTCCCCCTGCTCGGCTGGCAATTGTTCGTCGCTCGCCTGCAGCGCCGCGATGCGATTCGCTTGAGCACCAGTCAAGTTCTACTCGCCGCCGACGCCGTGCTCGCCACCCACGCGGAAGTCGCCGCCAAACTGCGCGGCGGCGAATGGGCGGGCGAGGCCGGGGATCGGCATCCCACCGACAGTGAGCTGCCCCTGGTGGAACCGTACTTGGGCGTATTCGAGCGCATCTATATCGCCTACCAAGCCGGGCAGGTCGATGCGGACACCGTGGACCATCTCTACGGCTATCGGCTCGCCAACATCTGGGCCAATCGACGCATCGTGGACACCAAATTGCAGCACGCGGCGCGAAAGGAACTGTGGAATCGCGTCGTTGCGCTCACCTATGTGGTCGAGGCACATCGCGGCGAGCGCATGCGCTTGCACACCGACACCTACTTCCCCGAGCACCTCTTCGACCGGCGCTCGGCCTGTAGGATCCGTCAGCGGGTCCCTTCGCCACGAGCCGATTCGCCGGCGCCGACGACGAGGATCTAGACGAGTGACTGTCCCCGTCCATGTGCCGATCCGCGTGCATGCGGATCCCAGCGGCTTGACCGAACGCAACGCCGGCGCCATCGGCAACGCACTGGTGGCGGCGACGCGGCGCGCGCTTAACAATTCCCGCGCCCAGGTGCTCGAGACGCTGGGTGGCCCGGTGCAAGTGCGATTCGCCGCGCCGACGGTGCGCTGGACCGGCGAGCGCGCCGGCGAGGTCGGGACCGCTGCACGGTTTGCCATCGAGCGGGCGCTCAAGGCCGCGGTGATTCACGCCATCGGCTTGTCGGGATTGAAAACCTTCTCTCGTCCGGCACCGCTGCCGCGTTCCCGTGCGGTGGGCGAGCCGTTCGATAAGGCGCGCTACGATCGGGCGAGCGGCACCTACACGGTACCCTCGTACAACAATCCGCCCGCGCCCGGCGACGGTCACAAGCGGCCGTTGCCCGTGCAAAAAAAAGAGGCCGACCGGGGCTGGCGCCTGCTCGTCAGCGCGAATTTCCGCATCACGCCGGCGCACTTCTTCGATGTCTACGACACGATTGACACCAGCTCGTCCGATGACCGCCGCACCCTGCATGCCGAGGTGCTGGATACGCCGCACACCGCCACAGCCTGGGTGGTGGAAGTGCTGCGAGAAAGCGAGAAGCAAGCTTTCGCGGACCACGTTCATACGGCCTTCCATGCCACCCGTCCCGCGAGCGAGGTGGTGTACGGCCTGTATGGATTTGGAGGCATGCGGCGCCAGTTTTCCAGGCTCGCTGAGGACCACGTGCTCGATGCCAAGGTGCCGGAGTTCGAAAGCTCCGGCTTTCTCCAAGAGCGAGAGACGGCGGACGCATCGAACCCGCAACAGGTGCTCGTGCCTGGCGCCTGGCTGTTGCTGGTGTTCCTGCCGCTACCGCGGGTCGTGCTGGAAGACATCGTGAAGTTCGGCGATCCCCTGAACACAACGCTGACACTGAAGGATGTGTCCGGACTGGTGGTTGAGAAGGAATTCAGCCACTCCTTGCACGTGGACTGGAGCGAAGCGCTGCATTACGCCGGCGATACCCGCTGCGACGTGCTCGCCGAGAAGTTCACCGTACGGCGCAAGATTCCGCAGCGCACGCTGGATCTCCTGTTCAGACAAAGGCGAGAGCAGCAGGGCGGAATAGGGCAGGCGCTGCCGCTGACCGATGCGGCGCTGGCGCCGCTCGCGCCAGGGCTCAAAACCTTTCTGCAACCCCTGCGCGATGAGCGCTCACCGCCGCCGGCCGCAGATGGCTGGTGGCCGGCGGGCGCACGCGGAGCGAATGTCACCGCGGCCTTCGTTGACGATCTTCAGATGCGGGTGCTGGCTGCGAAGAATGCCGCCACGCTGACGGCCGAAGCGGACAGGGTGGCGGCCTTGCTCAAGCTCTCGGATGGTTTCTGGAGCGATGACAGGACCGACGGCCTGGAGAAGTTCATCGACCGCTGGGAGCACGCCGATCCGCGGCTGTTTGAACTGCTGTTGGACGAGCTTGCGCGGCGCGGCCTGCTCGACGCGTTCCTCGAGGCGGTTCGTACCCTACCCGGCTGGGTCGACACCATACGCCGCCGGGATGTGTTGAACCTCGCTTCACAGACCAAGTACGCCCGCGATCCGCGCATCGTGGCGCTGACTACGATCGTGGAGCGGGCGGCGGCCAGCGTGCAGCATTTCCACTATGACGTCGAGGCGCAGGAAATCTGGATCGACGGCGATGCCAACAAACGGGTTCGCGCGGCGGGCAACAGCACCGACGCCAAGCGGGGTGTCGTCGCGGAGGCGGACGCGTTCTACTCGGAAAGCGCGCGGGTACGTCAGCTGGGTCCGCAACTGTTGGAGCGCCTGCGCGAGCCTACCCGCAAGAAGATTGGCGAGATGATGGCGCGGATGATTTGCGCCTCGGGCGAGACCCTGACTCGCGAGCAGATGCTTGCCAAGGCCATGCAAGAGGCGGCGGCGGAACTGAATCCAGCGCCAGAGGAAAAGGACTTCATCAAGGTTACGCTGCAACAGAGCATCCGCGTGCTGAAGCTCGAGCACCGGGTAGAACGCGGCGTCACGGAAACCTACATCACATTTCAGGACGTGCGCCGATTCGGCGACGGAGAATGGGAGCCCTCCGCCGAACCCCGGGAACTGGAGGCGTATGCGTTCGAACAGCGCCTCGAGGTCTATCGCGCGAAGCGCATGGTGGACCTGCTCGGGACCTTGGTGCTTGCCGAGTCCGTGCTGCTCGGCGGGCTGGTGGTCATCGAGGTCGCGGCCGTGTCAGTTGGCGTGCTGTTGGTGTTCGTCGGCGTGCGGCTGCTGATCTATCGCTTTACCACCGATACGGAGGATCGCACGATCGATGGCTACTTGGTGGCGGCGTTGCAGGGCGAGCTGGATGCCCTGGGCTTCAAGCTTCTGGGCGGCGTCACCAAGTGGGGCGTACAGGCAGTCGTCGGCCGCGCGCTGACCCGCGAACTGATCGGCGAGGTCGGCGCCAAATGGATCAGCTTCGGACTTCGCGGCACCCTCACCGCCGTGGGATTCGGCTTTATGGGAGTGGGGGAGCTGTTCGCCAAGGACTTGCTGCGCCTAGGCAACTGCGAAAAGTGGTCGGGTGCGGAGCAATATTGGGACAAGTTCAAGACCGGCTTCATCATGGGTCTGGCGATGGAGTTTGTGGCCATCCCGCTGTTGGCACCGCCGGCGCGGGCGCTGCTGGAGCGTGCCGGCAGCGCATTCGATGCCGCGCGGGCGCTGTTTTCCAGTGGCAAGGCACTGCGTGATTTGGAAGATCCATTACTCGAGGCCACCGAGCATGCAGAGGAGGCGCTGGCGCGAACCATCGGCAAGGAGGCCGCGGTGGGGCCCATGACACGCGGGTTTCGCAAGCGCGTCGGGGAGGTACTGGTCGCCCTAGCGCGTGAATATCAGTCGCGAGCTTATGCATCCCTGCTGGAGCTGTATGGGCCGGAGCTGAGCAGCCTCGCGGCGCGCGGGCTGCGGCGGCTGCTCGGGGTGGCGAGCGAGCGGGAGATCGACGCGCTGCTGAAACGGTTGCTGGAAAGTAAAGTGGCGCCGAGCACGCTGCTGGGCGCGCTGGGTGACCTGGACGGGACCGTACTGGCGCAGTTAGCGAAGAGCGGGCAGCTGGAGACGTTGGCGTCCTCGCCTCGCGTCATCGCTTGGCTCACGCGCAGCGCGGAGGCGGCATCCGTCGCGCTGCGCGGACCTTTCAAGGAAAGCGTATCCCGGTTGGAGGCGTATCTTTCGCGGCTGGAGGTCCTGACTCCGGCGGCGCGCCAGAGCGTGCTGGATGCCATCGGGACGGCCTACTCGTTGTCTCCCGATTTGATGCTGGCCGCGGCGGGCGAGGTGGGAACGCTGGATGCGCCAACGCTCGATCTCCTGAAACGATCCGTGGACTCGGAAATCAAGGTTGGCAAGCTATTCGACGGATCCGGCGGCGCATCGCTGCGCGAATACGCCGAGGGCTTCGGCAAGTTGTCGCGGCCTGAGCAGGACTACGCGTTGCAACTCGCGCGCGGCCGGCCGCCCGATCAGGTGCTGGCCACGGCCGCGCGGACGCAAGCGCAGCTCAAGGAGGTGGCGGCGGAGATTGAGCCCACGCCGCAAGCGCTGCGCGCGGAGGTGGCGGCGGGCACCCGCGCCAGGGCGCGGGACTTGGTGATCAGCAGGCTGCGCAACGCCGGTGTATACCAAACCGCCATTCTCGACACAGCCCTGATCCGCCAGGCCCGACAACTGGCCGCCATACGCAAAGAATTGCTGGCCTTTTCGCCCGATGCGTTCCTCGGCGTCGAGCGCAGCGGGCCATTTCTGGCGGAGTCGGCCGCGGGCGGCGAGCAGTCGCTGAGATCGCGAATCGTCAGCATTGCCGACCCCAAAAATGCCGGGCGAACGCTCAATATTGCGATGGCGGATATGCGGGCGCGCATCGAGGCAATGATTGCGCAGGGCAAGCGCCGCTTCGCGTTCACCGAGGTCATGATGTCGGGCAGCGCTGTGAACAAGCTGCAAAATGATGTCATGATACCGCTCGCCCGGTTGCGACCGGATGTGGAGTTCCGCGGTTACTACCTGCGCGAGGGACTGAACTACGAGGCGCGGGCCTCCGCGAGCGGCGTGGACATCCTGCAGACACCGGCTGATGTGCCGAACCTGCGCAACAAGGCATTCGACGTGTCTTTCATCCTAGGCGACGACGCACCGCGCATCATCCAAGGAACCGGCACCGAACCGCTCTATATTTACGATAGCGAGGGCAATATCGTTGAGACACTACGGCCCAGGCCAGGCGAAACCACACGAGACATGATGATTCGGATTCTGACCGAACGCGGAGGTGGGTGATGCCGCTTGCGGGGCGGGCCTATATCTCGCGGGAGGTCAGCGGGCGCGACGCCGAGGACTTCGATCACATGCACGTCATCGGCGATGCGATCGTCGCTGTGTTCGGCGAGCGGGCGCATTACCGCGTGACGCGGCTGGATACGGTCGAGCGCATCGAGAACGAATTGCTCCCTGCGGAGCGTATCTTGGAGCTAAGCGAGGGCGTTCTGCCGGTAATGCTGGTGTCCATTACTTACCGCACCGAGGAGTTCGGGCCGGCCGATTTCGCCCCGCTCGAGTCGCAGTTCGCGTTGCTCATGGTGGGCGAGACCATTCACCGCGATGACTGATGCGTCAGCACGCGAGATGGTGTTGGACATGGAGACCGGCGACCCCGACGATTTCCTGACCCTGCTGCTGCTGCTCGGTCATCCGCGTGTAAATTTGAAGGCGGTGACGGTGACGCCGGGTGCAGCCGATCAGATCGGTCTCGTACGGCGGGCACTCACTTGGTTCGGGCGCGACATACCCGTCGGGGCGTTCGACATCAACCATCTAAAATCCTGCGTGTCCGCCTGGCATTTCCGTACCTTTGGGAAGGTCCCGCCCAGTCGCGATGCCGAACCCGCACCTGAGCTGTTGCGCCGCGTCTGCGATGCAAAGACCACGCTGCTGACCGGTGGGCCGCCCAAAAATCTGGGTGGGGCACTGGCACTGCCGGGATTCACCCTGGGTTGCTGGGTGGGGCAGGGCGGATTCGCCGGAGAGGGGGTGGTGCCGGAGGAGCGGCAGCTGCCCAAGTTCAAGGGCCAGACCTCCTGCCCCAGCTTCAATTTCGACGGCGCCCTTAAGGCCGCGCGCGATGCGCTGGCCTCACCCGCGATCGCGTTGCGGCGGATCGTCTCCAAGAATATTTGCCACGGCGTGATTTACGATTCCGAGTTGCACGAGATCATCGGCGCGGCGCGCCACGGCAGCCAGTCGTTGCAACTGATCTGGCAGGGGATGGACGCCTACCTGCGCCGCCATCGGGCCGGCAAGAAACTGCATGATCCCTTCGCGGCCTGCTGTGCGATCGACCCGGCCATCGGCACCTGGGCGGAAGTGGAAATGGTGCGCGAGCGGGACGGCTGGCGGGCGCTCCCGGCAACGGACTCACGCACCTGGGTGATCACCGACTACGACCGCGCGCGTTTCCTTGAGGTGTTGACCGCGCATTGACTCCGCGGCCAGCCGATCGTGGCCTGGCATCGCGTCAGCCGCGAACTAGACCCTGCCGCGCAAAGATCTAAATCCTCTTCCGCACCCCCTCCGCCGCAAGATGGATAGTCACTGCGGCCGGTCGAATCCAGAATCATTCCGTCGTAGCTCGCGCCGCGTGTGGTCGCCGGGTTCAGAAGGGAGAACTCGTTTGTCGATTGGAATACTAAGGAGATGTGTTCTTGACAATCAGCTTCGGGGATCAGGTCCTGGCCTATTTTGCGGTGACCGCAAACCAGGCTCAGTTCGCCACCCTGACGGGTCTGGCCGCGTTCGCGACGACTTCGTTTACGAGCAAGTACGGTCAAAACGGATTTCAGGTCACTTCCGTGACCTTGGGTGCGGCCTCCGATTTTCGATTCCAGGCACCCTTCAATTGCGAAGCCCGGCTATCCGGATTTCGCGAGAGACGCAGCGAACAGCCGCCGCGAGACTGGTACCAACTCAAGCTGGGCCGCGAAGCGCCCTCCTGGGTCGACGTCATCGCCACAGTGCCGGTGCAACTGGCAGTGCAACCCTTAGGCTCGATCCAACTCGGGCCCACCGGCGGTCTCACCCAGGCGGGCGTCACCGATCCGGCACCGACGGTCCACGATTTGCAGTTTCAGGTGACAGTCGACCCCAGCGCGCTGACATTGAACTACCAGGCGTCTTGCTTCGTCTTCGCGACGGCGGACCCGTCTCCTGTCAACGATCTTCAGCGAATTACGACGGTTCGACGAATTGTCGAGCAGGACGCCACGTTTCTTGCCTCACTCGACGGAACGTCGGACCAGACACCCAATTTTTTCGTTCAGTTGTATCCGGCCGGTGTTTTGGCCGCGACACCGGTGAGTCAGCAGGCGGTGGTCGCCGCTTTCGCGGCTTCCGACACGCTGGCCGCGTTTCTCACGGTTCCCAACATCTGATGGCGACGCTGCGACCCGTCGTTGTGTTCAATCAATTTAGCAGGAGCTTGCCGAATGGGAATTCAGTACGTCACAGTCAAAATTGACACCAGCGGTCTCTACCAGCCGCTCTCATCCTCGGTCGGCGTGGTCGGCATCATTGGCCCCGCGCCGTCAGCCGGTGCCGGCTTCTCCAATCCCACGCTGTTCGCGCGTCCTCTGGTCGGCGCCCCGGGTGAGCCGTACGCACGCGTGGTTCCGGTGCTTCGGGTCGCGCAGCTGGCCAGTGCCGCCCAATCCTTGTCGGTCACCGGCGGCACCCCGACGAGCGGCACCTTCACGCTCACCTTCGGGGGTCAAACCACCATCGCGATCCCCTTCAACGCCACCGCGGCACAGGTGCAATCGGCGCTGGTTGGGATCAGCAGCATCGGCGCCGGCAATGTGACCTGCAGCGCAGGTCCCCTGCCGGCCAGCAGCGTTCTCATCAGCTTCGCGGGCAGCCTGGCGTTTCGTTCGCAGCCACCGATCTCGGTGGGCGCGAATGGTTTGAACGGGGGCGCGAGTCCCGCTGTCGTGCAGGCCGGTGCCGGCGCCTTGGTGAGCGACGTACAGACGCTGTCGCTCGCCAACAATCCGACGGCGGGAACCTTTACGCTCAGCTTTGTCGGGCAGACGACGAGCCCGTTGCCGTTCAATGCCACCGGCGCGCAAGTGCAGGCAGCCCTTGCGGCGCTGTCCAATATTGGCGCCGGTAACGTCAGCTGCTCGAGCGGTCCGCTGCCGGCCGCCGTCACCATTACCTTCACCGGAGGCCTTTCTTCCGGCGCACAGCCGGTGATCGCGGCGGGCCCGAGTACGCTGACCGGCGCGACGAGTCCGGCGGCGAGCGCGGCCTCGACCACGACCGGCGCGAGCACGGCCGCGGTCCAGACGCTGACGCTCACCGGCGTTCCCACCGGCGGCACGTTTACCTTAAGTTTCGGCGGCCAGACGACTTCGGCAATACAGTTCAACGCCACCAGCGCCCAGGTGCAGGCGGCGCTCGTGGCCTTGTCCACGATTGGGGCGGGAAATCTCAATTGCACCGGGGCCGCGCTGCCGGCGGGCCCGATCACCATGACGTTTGCGGGTACCTTGGCGTCCGGGCCACAGCCCACCATCGCAATGGCAACCAACAGTCTGACCGGCGGCACCACACCGGCGCCGCAAATCGCAGCGACGACCGCGGGGTTGGCCACGGCCGCGGTGCAAACCTTGTCGATGAGCAACACTCCCAATGCGGGATCCTTCACCTTAAGCTTCGGGGGCCAAGTCACCGCGCCGATTCCCTTCAACGCCACCAGTGCGCAGGTACAGGCGGCACTCGTGGGATTGGCGACCATCGGCGCCGGCAATGTGGTTTGCACGGGCGGCCCGTTACCCGGTGCGAACGTGGTCGTGACATTCGCCGGTCAACTGGCACCCGGACCGCAACCCACGATCGCCGCGAATTCCGCGAGCCTGGTCGGCGCGGGCAGTCCGCAGGTGACCGTGGCCCATACCACCGTGGGCCAGGGCGTGGCCGCATTTGTTCTGCCGGTGGATCCGGACAATGTCGTGATCCCCAACGTGGGCTGGGACCCGGCGAGCTTCGATCTCATCGATACGGTGTCGGGCAATCCTCTCTCGGTCAATACCGCGACGCGCACGCTGCAGTACACCACCGGTCAGGCATTCCAGAATGGCAGTGAAAACGCGACCATTGTTCTCGACGGATATTCGATCCTGGCCCCGACTGTCGCCGCGCCCTCGGCCGTATGGGGTGTGCCGCTCGACACCGACGGACAACCGGTGCCCAATCTGCTCATGCGCCCGGACGCGCCGCCGGCCAACGCCTTCGTCGACTTTTCCGGCAATGTGCTCAATATCGACGGCACGCTCGGCAGCTCCAGCGGCGGTACCGGCAAGCCCCTGGCCGCCAATGGCAGCATCTATTACACCGTGACCTTCGGTCTTTGCACGCTGGCAACCTCCATCAATCTGGCGCTGAACAATGGCGCCTTGCAGGTGTGGGGTTACAGTCTGCCGCCGGGCCAGCCGTTCGACGGCACGGCTGCCTTTGCGGATTTCAGCAATCGGCAAATCAACATCGTGTGCCTGTCCTCGGACTCGAACCCGGACGACATCACGGCGCTGCGCACCCATGTTGAGTCTGCCTCGCCCAACGATGCGGGCGGCGGTGGTATCCGGCCGCGCATTGGCGTCGCCATGCTGCCCGTGGGCGGCATCACCGATGCCAACGGCAATTTGACCAACAAGTTCTCCGACTGGAAGACGCTCGAAGAACAGCAGAAGGGTCTGGCCTCGCAAATGAACTGGTCGAGCAACCGTATGGCGTTCGTGGCGGCGAATTCTCCGGATGACATCGCCGCCGCCGCCGCGGGGGTGGTCGCGGGCGTCGATCCCTGGGTCAGCCTGATTCTTAAACCCGTCAATGGCATCGGCATCAACGGTGATTTGAGCGACCAGGCCATTCAGATTTATATCGCGCCGGCGCAAAGCGGCATCACCCAGCCGCACGTCATTCCCATCGTGCACCCCGACTTCCTGGCAGGCACAGGACCCGTGATGGGCGAGGGTTTCAGCGCCGACGGCACCGGTCAGCGGCTCTACGTGGACATCGTTCGCACGATCGATGACATCGCGTTCCGCTTAAAGGCAGCGCTCACCAGTCCGCAGGTGATCGGTACGCTGCGCATCAATCGCCCGGGATTGCGGGTACTCGCTTCGCTCGTCCGAGCCACGCTGCGCGGACGCGTCGCGGTCGGCGAGATCGACGATTTCGATGTGGATATTCCGATCCAGGCGTTGACCGAACTGGATCCCTCGCAGCTCACGGCCGATCAGCAGGCACAGCTGCAACAGGTGCAGAACAGCCGCCAGCTGGCGTTCAACGTGTCGGTCACCTACTCGGGTTCGATCCACCAATTGGTGGTGACGCTCAGCTTCATCTGATTTCCCGGACCTAAGGAGGCATTACCGTGGCTGGAACGCTTAACTGGAATACCAAACTGGCCGTCATGGTCAACAATGTGCTCGTCAGTCCGATCGAGAGCTTCAGTCCGACCTTGAACGTCGCGCACCGCGTGCAGCATTCGTTGGAGGCGGACAACGTCGGGATCGTGCTGCAGGCGCAAACGTTCACCTTCACGATGACGGTCCGCGCGGTCGGCGCTTCCGTCGCGACCTTGACCGCGCTGGCGCTGAACGGAACCCATTTCTCCATCGTGCTGACCGAGCAGATCGGCAGCGATTGGACCTTCAAAAGTATCGCTTTCAATCTCTGCTATTTCACGTCGGTGGCGCCGAGCAATGTCGCGCTGGACGATGCGCCCACCGCGACGTTCAGCGGTGTCTGCCTCGACGTGGAGCCTACTTCCTGATGCAACCGGAGGACAAGAAGCCGTTCGGTCCACAGCGGGTCGAGCGCACCGGCATCGCGCTGGTTCACGAAGGCGAGCGGATTTTCCCGGCGGACGACAGTGTCGCGCCGCTTGAGGCCATGCCCGCCAACGCGGTCAACTACTACTTCCCCGTCGAGATCGAAGTGGTCGGTGGAAAAATGGACGCGATGGCCGAGCAGATTTTCGATGCGCTACGTTTGCACATCGAAGCGCTTGGCTAGGGTCGAAAGATCTTGCAGCAGATGATCCAACATCGCGAACACAGGGCAGCAGCGGGGCTGACGTTCCCGATCAAGCTGCGCTGTGGGTCGATCGAGGATCTCATCGCCGAAGCAAGATTGGAGTCCGCGCTGACTCGGGCGCTGGGGCGGGCATTCACACGGGCGCGCAGAGCGCTTCCCGATGGGATCGCGATCGGCTCGGGAGTCAACCTGACGCGACCCAAGTTCACAGGACGCGTGACCAACGACGCTCAGACAGCGCAACTCGAGTCCCGGGTGTGGCGCGCAATCAAGGCGGCAGCCAATAACCAACACCTGTTGCTAGCACCGCAGCACGGCGTCCGATCGGTCTCCCGCGGGCGGCAGGGGGCCATATCCGGGTTGCGCGCCGCTCCCATAGCCGGGACTGTGGAACAGTTTGACCCGGCACGCTTCGATGCGGCGGGCGCGAGGTATGACGTACCGTCGTATCAGGGCGGCCGAGCCGGAATCAAAACGGTGGCGACAGTGGATGTCTTCGCGCCGCTTAAGGACGCCGTCGAGACCGCCAGTAAGGCATTGCGAGAACTATTGCGTGCGACGGATTCGCTCAAACAACCGACAGCCGCAAGACAACAATTAAGGAAGCGTATCGCGGCCTATGTCAGCGTCATCGAACAATATGGACGGGCCGTTCAACTCGTATCCGATGTAGAGCATGGCAAGCTGCATAACGACGACGTGCCACAGGATATGGCAGTTGCATACAACAAAGTCATCGAAGATCTGTATGAAAACAACCGTATATTTCGCACCGCACGACTGCAGCGCCAAGTTGAGCTAAAAACAAACGCGGCACTGATCGTGAACATCATTAGGGCCCGGGTATCCGATCTCGATCGTGAGGCCAATGATGCCGACACCTCGGACGACGGCATATTGCAACAAACGTGGGTCGAAATCGGCGACAAGTTTCTCGATCTCGTATTCGTGGGGCAACCGGAAACGCAACATCGGCTGGCCTTTCTTCTTTTGTTCTATTCCAGCCCTGTGCGAGCGCATGGCTATGCCTTAGCGCGGTTCGCCAACGAAAAAATGGCCGAGTGGTGGAACCGACTCCATCTGGCTTCGAAAACCCTGGAAGACTATTTCGAAACTCCGATGTTTCCCCGATCGATTTCAGATCCTCCCTTAATCCTAGGGCAGAACAACTTTCAGAAAAATAGGGCGTGGCGGCAAGGCAGCGACATTTTTCAGGCCCTGATGCGTGCGATCGACAGGGCGCAGAAACTGAACAATCAGGTTTCCCGCATCGGCGATCCGCCGGGCACCCTTGCGGACGCATCGTACCCGCTCGAGGACAATTTCACGATCATGCTCGCCGCCGAAATCACTCAGCTGCGGGTCGAGACACCCATCCTTGAGCTGTGGGCGGGCGTGGTCTCGATGAAGAAATTCTTCGAGCTGCAACGCTTCGATTACGAAGAATTCATACCCCGGTTCGACACCCTCGAGAAAGCACTCGCCGGCGAACTCGCCCTCGCCGATCACACCGGTATTGAAACGCGCTTTAACACCTGGCGGGACACCACGAAAACGCTGTTGGACGATCTTGTATCCTCGGCGCGGCGTCAAGGAATCGAGCGCGCGATCATTTCCGCCATTCCTGCTCTGTTGGCGGCCCCCATCGCGGCCGAACTGGCCGGAGTCTGGGTGGCGGAGGCGGTGTCGACGGCCCGGTGGGTGATCGTCATCGCCCGCGCCGCCGCGGTATCCGCGGTTTTCCAGGCGCTCGGCCCGGGACCCGCGCCCGGACAAAGCGTGGCGGTCAGCATCGGCGAACAATTCACCATCAATCTTTTAACCGAGGGGTTTGGTGCAATATTTCGCAACTATGCCGACGTTGCCGAGGCTTCCTCGGGAATGCGGCGTGCACTCTTAAAGGTGGTGACTTCGCGGCCCGCCGCGTTCATATCGACTACGGCGCTGGTGACGGCGGCCCAGGTGATCGAGGCGAAGGTCGATGGCCAGCATGGCGAGACGGATCTCACCGCATTGCTGACCGTCAATTTGGTGATCAATGGCCTTTGCACGATGATTACCATGGCCGCGAAATGGCCGCCCAAGACGCCGGGTCGAGCACTGATCACGGCCTCCGAACTCGTCGAGTTCAACGAATCCCAAGGTATCAAAATCGACCCCGACATCGCGGGAAAAATGATCAAGCTGGCTGCGCTCAGCGAGGCCAGCGCGGTCCCGTTGCGCCGTATTCAATTTGAAGCCAAGCTGGATGTCCTCACGCCAGAGCGATTCGACGCCTACGTCCGGCAATCCGAAGAATGCTACCGGGCCATGCAGGAATTGCTTCCGGGCGTCCCCGAAGCACTGGGCCTGCCTGTTTCATCGAGCACCATGCTGGACTGGATTGCCGCCCGAATCGCCTATATACGTTCCGTGCCTTTTTCTGCCGTCAAGCCGCGGGTGTATGCGCTACCGGAGCGGACTCCGGGACTGGTTCAGTTGCAGTCCGGAGACACGTGGGCTTTCGACCGCGAACATCCGCCCAGCACGGAGGCCATGGATGCGCTCCAAAAGACATACACAGACCGAGGCAACAAGATTATTGCGTTGCCCGGAGGCGGATGGGAGGCGACAAAGGGCCCGGACGGTCCTACGGTCATTCAAGTGCTCCCCGCAGCCGGGCAAATCAAGGGATTGCTGCCGCCGGCCATCGAGGACGTCGGAGGCCCCGACCTTAAGGATGTCAGCCGGGGAGCGCAATTCCAGGTGGGCCTGCTCCGGCTCAAGTCTCAGACCATAGCTCCGGCATTGAAAAGTCGGTTATCCGATTTTCTTTCTAGCGGCGACGGCACCATCGAGGTTCGCGAGCGTCTTGT
>Ga0209415_10008391_pt1 | contig 17926 bp, 17 predicted proteins | sample PeaSoiSIISIP2007_FD_187696 | JGI IMG/M metagenome (GOLD analysis project Ga0209415, IMG submission 187696) | Peat soil microbial communities from Weissenstadt, Germany - SII-SIP-2007 (SPAdes) (version 2) | ecosystem: Environmental > Terrestrial > Soil > Wetlands > Peat | place: Germany... | reverse complement strand
CCTCATGAACGGCGAAGTTTCCGTCCGCCACGGCGACTCGGGCGACTGGGTCGCGGGGGTGATCAACGCGCCGCTGCTCTCGGACGACCGTATTGCCACCGCTCCTAATTCGCGTGCCGAGGTGCAATTCGACGCGGCCAATATGCTGCGAATCGGCGGCAATGCCGAAGTGCGGCTCACCCAACTGGAAGCCGGGCGTTACCAGATGGAAATCGCTCGCGGAACGGTAACCTTCCGGGTGCTAAGGCCTTCCGAGGCCAACGTTGAAGTGGATACTCCAAGTATTTCCGTAAGACCATCAAAACAGGGAATTTATCGTATCAGAGTGAATGAGGCCGGCGAGACCGAAGTGATTGCCCGGGCGGGGGAAGTCGAGGTATTCACGCCCAGGGGATCGCAGTGGGTCACCGCAGGCCAGATGATGGATGCCCGCGGCGCCAACGCCGATCCCGAGTTTCAGATCGTCAACGCCATCCCACCCGACGAGTGGGACCGCTGGAACGATACCCGCGACCGGACCCTGCTGCAGTCGACGAGTTCTCAGTATGTTGGTCCGGGCGTCTATGGCACTGAGGATCTGGATCAGTACGGGGCGTGGAGCGAAGTGCCGCCTTACGGCCCTGTCTGGCGGCCTGCCAATGTGGGTCCGAATTGGGCTCCGTACCAAGCGGGTCAGTGGGTTTGGGAAGACTGGTATGGCTGGACTTGGGTGAGCTACGACCCGTGGGGTTGGGCACCCTATCACTACGGCCGGTGGTTCTATCAGTCGGGCTTCGGTTGGGGCTGGTACCCGGGCCTGCGCGGCATGCGGCACTACTGGTCTCCGGCGCTGGTCGGATTCTTCGGGTTTGGCGGCGGCGGAATCGGTGTCGGCTTCGGATTCGGGGGCATCGGCTGGGTTCCTCTGGCGCCTTTCGAGGTCTTCCACCCGTGGTGGGGCCGCGGTTTTTACGGGCGGGGCTTCAACAACTTCAACGTCGCCAATGGGAACTTGGCCAGCGTTTACCGCAACGCCCGGGTCGGGAACGGCATTTCCGGGGTTAGCGCGGCGGATTTCCGCAGCGGCCGGTTCGGAAACATCTCGCGGCTGTCGTCCAGCCAGGTGGCGTCGGCGGGCATGATCCGCGGGCAGGTTCCCGTCGCCCCGACCAGCGCCAACCTGCGCTTCTCCAATCGGGCCGTGACCAACGTCCCGCGAACCAACGAGAGCACCCGGTTCTTCACGCACCAGCAGACGAGCGCGGCACAACGGGTTCCGTTCGCCCAACAGCAGCGGTCCTTTGAATCGGGGAACCGCGGCGGGCAGGGGCCCGCGGCGCGCGAGAGCGCAGCTCAGGGCGGCGTCCGGGGCCAGCAGTCGAGCGGTTCAACGGGCGGCTGGCGCCGGTTCGGAGAGCCCGCCGGCCAGAACTCCGCAGCGCAAGGTTCGGCGCCGCGCGGCGAAAGCAACAACGCTCGCAGTTCCGCGCCCAACCGGTTTGAAAACACCCGGCCGCAATCGTCCAGCAACGGCGGCTGGCAGCGCTTCGGCGAGCCCGGCAATACGCCGCGCCAAGGCTACTCCGGATCCGGCAACTCCAGCACCCCGCGTTACAACGCTCCGGCCCAACGGCAGAGCACGCCCAGCTACAGTGCGCCGGCGCCTCGCCAGAGTGCGCCGAGTTACAGCGCGCCGCGGGGTGGCGGCGGTGGTGGTGGCGGCGGTCACCCGTCCGGCGGCGGGAGCAGAGGCCACCGGTAATCAGGATTCCTTCCCAGAAAAGCATCAGTTTCTTCCCATGGGCCCGGTCCCGTTCAGCGGGGGCTGGGCCCTCTTTTTTTTGGCGCGCCCAAAGAAAAGTTTACATAATATTCGTTATCGGAATCTGCGTTCCAAGCAATTGCCGCGATCGCGCCCACACTCAAAGAGGCAGAATTACGCGTCCTCCTGGAACTGGCTCGCCGCCGCAACCCCGCCACCAACTGCACACGGGCCGGAAGCAGAGACCTCGAAAACTGGTGCAAACTCGCACGCTCCAAGGTAATACCAGCCATCAATTCGCTCAACCAGCGATGCCTTATTACCACCCGCAAAGGCACAGCTACCACCAAAAGCGCGCACCAAATCAATCTACTTCTTACAACTCAAATCCAAACCTCTAACCCCTTTGCGAGTGGTCCCCAAAAGGGACCACCCCCCGCCGAAGAGTGGTCCCCCAAAGGGACACCACCCCCCACCCAAAACACGGCACTTACGCCGACAGCGCCCGCCGTCGAGATTGACGGCGCTTCGCACCACCGCCGTGATCGATGCAGCATGGGCAGCCAGCTACCGCCTGCACCCGCGCGCCTGGGGCCAGATCCAGCGACCCGCGAAGAGCGGCTCACCACTCCGCTGTGAGTGACCTACACTAGAGGGGCGGCCTGCCACGCCGCCCCGCGAAAGGAACCCATGACCACCGAAGAACGCCTCGACCGCATCGAACACGTCACCGCAGGCCTCGCCGAAGAGAGCCGCAAAGAACGCGAGGAAGACCGCCAGCTCTGGCGCGACACCCAACGGCAAATCAACGAGCTCAGCACCCGCACCCTCCAGATGGGCGACGAGCTCCGCCACGCCATCGACCGCCTGGCCGAAGAACTGCGCGCCGAAGCCCGCACCGCCAGAGCCGCCGAACAGGAGCTCCGCGACCGCATTGCCGCCCTCGTCTCCGCCATCGGCCAAGCCCTCCCACGGTCCTAACCATGCCCAGCGCCACCCGCGAAGAACGCATCCGCGCCGCAGTGCCCTACCCGCTCTGCGGAGCGCCCATCGGCAGGCCCTGCCGCGCAGGCACGGCCCCGCACGACGCCCGCCGCGAAGCCACAGACCTACGCCCCATCCTCGACCGCGTGCACAACGACCGGCGCGCCGCATGGCAGCAGCACCAGGCAGCCCGCGCCCTCCCCGGAGATCCGCGCCCATGACACGCGACCAGAGAGCCCGCCGACGCCGCGCACGCCAACGCGACCGCAGCCAGGAGCCCGCGCGCATCGCCAGACGCACCGGATACCGCACCGACCCCAACCGAAACCGCAAGGCCGCCGCCAAGATCCCGCGCCACGTCAGGATGGCACGCGCCCAGGCCGGAGCCGACGCCCGTGACCTTAGTACTCCAGAGCTAAGGCCCCGGCAAAAAAATCGGCCCTGCGGGCGGCCAGGCTGGAGCTTCGCGGCGCCGCCGCAGCTCCGGGGCACCGCCAGGGACCCGGCGCCGGGCCCGGACTCATCGCCGCGCTCGCAATAATGGAACCCGCCCGACCCTGAGGCCAGCCACCGCCCAAGGAAGGACACGCAACCACTGCAATCGCTGCAATTGGCCCACGCCGGCGAGAAATTCGCCGCCTGTGTCGCGTCGGTTGCGCAGAACCTGGACGAGATTGCTACGCACGTACTGGAGATGGCCGGGGAGAGCCAAACGTTGTCCGGTCTTTCCGAGGACGAGAAGAACGCATTGTTCCTCCAAATGGAACGGGGATGCACCGTGGTTCTGGACAGTCTCAGACACTGCGCCAAGGCGGAGTCTGCCACGCGAGTCACCAGTGGCGGTCTGGCCGAGACAATCGGCCGAATGCGCAGCTCTATTGAAGCCATCGGGGCAATTGAAATCCAAATGCAGTGGGTCGCACTGAATGCCAGCATTCGCGCCGCCCATATTGGCGCGTCGGGGGACGCCCTCGGCGTTCTCGCCGGCGCCATGCAGCAACAGGCATCGGAATCTGGACAACGGTCGGAGTCCCTCGGCGAAGCGCTCGGCTCGATGAGCGAGGCAGCCACCCAATTGTCCGGGCAAGACGGGCCGGCACGCGCCAATGAAGGCGGCAGCCAGGACGGCTGTTTGGCGGAGATGCGCACCGGGGTAGCCGAGCTGCATTCGTCGAGCGAGCGGAGTTTCGCCCAGATCGCGCAGATTATCGCTTTCGGCGCGCGCCTTCGCCAAGACCTTTCGGCGACGCGCGAGAGCTTTGTAGTGGGCGCTCTATTCGCGGCAGCGGTGAGCCGCGCGCGGGGGATGCTGCTGGAGATCGGAGAGAAGAATCCGTCTGGTTTGTCGCGCGATGGCAGTCTCGCGGCGGAGCGAGGTTTGGGTGATTTCGCGGGGCATTACACCATGCAGGCGGAGCAGGATGTGCATGAAGGCGCCACGCAGGCGGTGGCCGGGGCGGCGGCCGTGCTGGCCGAGCGGCCGGAATCCCCGTGTATGGAAGGCCCGGAACTCGGGGACAATGTGGAGTTCTTCTAGCTTGGCTAAGCTAGTTTCTGGCGCGAAACTCGGTCTCCCCACGTAAGACGCTCGACGGTCGCGGCTCTGTTGCCTGTTCGCACCACGGCGGTTTTGCGCCAGGGTGGCCAAGCGGTTCACAAAACGGTCAGGTTTCATGTGGCGGCCAGATTCGCTGGTCCGTGGCAGGCCAGTGGCAACCTGATCGCGGCGGCATAGGCCGTTTCTAGACCCCACCTTACCTTCTCATTCAAAACTACTTACTCACCGCCCACTGGTTGCCCCCCGGCGTTCTTACCACCGGCGCCGCCATGTCCGCCAGTTAAAAACCAGGGTCAGTGGTAATGGAAAGTACAGAACCGAGTTATACTAGGCTGTTCACACGGGCCGATAAGAGTATGTTCGAAGATCTCCGCTACGCCCTCCGCGGGCTTGCGAAACATCGTGCGCTCGCCCTGATCGCGGTGCTGTCCCTGGCCTTGGGAATCGGCGCCAATACCACCATTTTCACGCTGGTGAATGCGGTGTTGCTCCGTCCACTGCCGGTGGAAGATCCGGCGCGGCTGGCGGCGGTGAACACGGTGGATTCCCGCAACCTGGGGGTCGTGCTGTGCTCCTATCCGAATTACAAAGATTATCGCGACCGGAACCAGGTCTTCTCTTCCCTGCTCCTGCACACCCCCGTCACCATCAACCTGACCGGCCGCGGCGACCCGCGGTTGCTCATGGGACAACTCGTGTCCGGCAATTACTTTTCGGTCCTGGGAGTGAATCCGGTGGTGGGCCGGGGATTCCTGGCGGAAGAGGACGTCACGCCGGGAGCCTATCCGGTGGCGGTGCTCAGTTACGGTTTGTGGAAGCAGCAGTTCGGCGGCGACCCGCAGATTACCTCGCGCACCATCAGCCTGAACGGCCGGGCATTCCAGATTGTGGGTGTGGCGCCGCCTGGATTCCACGGTCTCAACAAGTTGTTCGGCGCGGATGTCTGGGTGCCGATGATGATGTACCCGCAGATCTATCCCAACCCGGCGTTGGTGAGCCAGAGGCGCTTCCTGGGCTTCGCGGTGGCGGGCAGGCTGAAGCCCGGGGTCGGTTTCCCGCAGGCCGAGGCCGCCATCGAGAGCGTCGCCGCGGAGCTGCAGCGCGAATACCCCAAGGACAACGCCGGGCGGAGCGTCAGGCTCTCGCCGGTTTCCGAGGCGGTGCTGGCGGCCAAGACCCGCGCCACGGTCGCCAGTGCCGGCACGATCCTGATGATTATTTCGGCGCTGGTGATGATGATCGCTTGCGCCAACGTCGCCAATCTTCTGCTGGCGCGGGCGCTGGCGCGAAGCAAGGAGATTACGGTGCGGCTGGCATTGGGAGCGGGCCGCTGGCGCCTCATCCGGCAGCTTCTCATCGAGAGCACCGTGCTCTCGGTATTGGGCGGCGCCGCGGGGCTGGCATTGGCGGGGTGGGCGCGCGACCTGGTGTGGTCCATGCGGCCGCCCATGTTCACGCACTCCGGAGTGCATCCGGATCTGGACTGGCGAGTGATGGGCTACAGCCTCGCGGTCTCGATACTCACCGGGATCCTGTTTGGCCTGATACCCGCGTTGCGGGCCACGCGAGCCGACCTGGCCAACGACTTGAAGGAGCGCGCGGCCCAGCCTGGCTCTTCCGTGGGAGGCTGGAGCCTGCGATCCGTGCTGGTGAGCGGCCAGGTGGCGTTTTCATTGATCGCCCTGGTGGGGGCGGCACTGTTCGTGCGCAGCATCCGCAATGCGGGGCGCATCGATCCCGGCTTCGACGCCGATCGCTTGGGCATGGTCGCTTTCAACGTAGGCGACCAGGGCTACAACGAAGGGCGCGGGCGCGACTACCAGAGCCGGGTATCGGAACTGGCCGCGGCCACTCCGGGAGTGACTTCGGCCGCGCTTTCGAAAGACCCGGCGTTTCGCGTATCGGCCGCGCGCACCGTGCTGCTTGAAGGACAGGAGAACACCGTATCGGGCACGGGCCGCATCACGCTGACCAGCGTGGTGGGGCCGGGATATTTCCGGACGGCGGGGATTCCGGTGCTGCGCGGGCGCGACTTCCGCCCGCTCGATACGCAAAGCACCCCGCGGGTGGCGATCGTCAACGAGTTTGCGGCGGCGCATTTCTGGCCGGGCGAAGAGGCGGTCGGCAAGCGGCTCCATTTCTTCGGGGACAGCGTTCCGGCGGAGGTGGTGGGGGTGGCGCGCACCGCCAATTATCAGGCCATCGGCGAAGAGCCGCAATCTCTGATCTACCTGTCGCTCCTCCAGTATTACTTTCCGACGGCGGTGGTTTGGGTACGCACCAGCGGCGACCCGGAGGCGGTGGCGCTGGCCGTTCGGCATGCCATGCAGCCGGTGGACCGCAACCTGCTGCTGCAATCCGAGGGCGTGGAGCGCACGATTCGCGAATCGCTGTGGGCGCAACGGCTCTCGGCAGGCTTGCTCACGGTGTTTGGCGGGCTGGCGCTGCTGCTAGCCACTATCGGGATCTACGGCGTGGTTTCCTATTCGGTGCATCAACGGGTCCGGGAGATCGGAGTTCGCATGGCGCTGGGCGCCACCGCGGGCGACATGCAAGTCATGATCGTGCGCGAGGGCTTCCGTCTGGTGGCGATTGGCGTGGTGGTGGGCACGGTGATTGCGCTGGAACTGGCGCGCGGGGTGCAGAGCATGCTATTCGTCATCCGCGCGCGCGATGCCATGACCTTCGTGCTGGTGCCTTCCATTCTGTCCCTGGTGGCGATTCTGGCCTGTTGGGTACCGGCGAGGCGGGCCACCAGGATCGATCCGTCAACGGCGCTGCGGGAAGAGTGAAAGGAATTTCGCCATGCCCATCGACCTGAAGCTACTCGCGCAATACGACACGCCTACCATCAGCAACACCATCGAACTCTTCGAGGTGCGGTCGCGCAACGAAGGCTACATGGATGCGCGCATCCGGGCGTGTTTCCCGGAGATGCCTCCGGCGGTGGGTTACGCCGCCACAGCCACCATGCGGTGTGCCCTGCCCCGCCGTGAAGGCGACGTGTACGGGTCTCTGGATGAACAGGTAGCGCGGTTTGCCGAGCTGCCCGGTCCGGCGATGGTGGTCTTCCAGGATCTCGACGATCCGGCCGTCGCCGCGACGTTCGGCGAGATCATGTGCACCACTTACAAGACCTTCGGCGCGGCCGGCCTGATCACCAGCGGAGCGGCGCGGGATCTCGACCAGGTGCGCCGGCTCGGCTTCCCTGCCTTCAGCAATGGAGCCATCTGCTCGCACGGTTACAGCCACATCGTGGATCTGCACCGGACGGTTCGGGTCGGCGGTCTGACGGTCCAGCCCGGCGACTTGATTCATGCCGACTGCAATGGCATCACCACCATCCCCATCGAGATCGCTTCGGAGGTGGCGCAGGCTGCCGCGGCATTCTGCGCCGCCGAATCCATTGTTCTCGATTACTTGAAAGGCGGCTCACCGAGTGTTCCCGCCTTCCGGGACGCTCGGCAGGCGATGATGTCGGAACTCGCAGCTCTGGGGAAGCGGGTGCGCGGCTAGTGGCACAAGTTCGCCCTACTGGAACAGCCTCAAAGCGAAGGCGGCGAAAGACCTGCGAAATACTTGCCATACGTGCCTGCCGGGCATGCGTACGAACTCCGACTTAACGCCCTTGCCGTCGAGATAGGACTTGAGTGCGATCGACCCGTCCATCAATCCGTCTTCGGTTCCGCAACTGAAATAGACCAGCTTGTACTGGCTGTTCATCCTGGGGTCCAGGGCAGGGTACGCCTTGGCCAGGTTGGTGTCCAACATGACCAACGCCGGGGAGATGCCGCCGACGTAGGCGAATCGCTCCGGGTGCCCGAGGCCGATGGACATGGTTTGCGCGCCGCCCATCGAAAGGCCTGCGATGGCGCGGTCCTTTTGCTGCCGTCCGATGTTGAAGTCCGCCTCGACCCGCGGCATCACCTCGTTCAGTAGCATTTCGGTGTACCTGGCAAGATGCTCGAGTTGCAGGGGCTTGTCGTTGTAGAGGCGGCTGATGTCCCCGGTTGTGCCGTAACCAAGCGGAGCGGCCATCACCACGGGCTTGATCTTCCCCTGGGCGATGTAATCCATCGGCTGCCCGATCAGCACGAGGATGCGGGCGCGCGAAGCCGGACGTGCTTCGAGGAGCGTGAGGCCGCGATGACCGGCATCGATCATGCGAGCTTGCCCGCTGCCGCTCACCGCGATGTTCCGCAGAGTGGACTGGACTTCACCCGACTCGAATGGCTCTGACCACGACAACTTCACCGGGGTAGGCGATGACGGCTGCTTCGCCGGACTCACCCAGGAGGAGAGCCTCGATGACACTGCCTGTCTTGGTGGTGAACGGAAGATACTCACGTACGTCCCGGCTGACCTGAACGGTGATGGCCACGGAGAGCGATGGCGTGGAAGAAGTGTCGAGCGTGGCTTTCTGCCGGCGCTGGCTGTCGAAGACTTGGAAATCGCTGGCTTCGCGCGCAGGTGAATAAGCACACGGCGATCGTGGCGGGGCCGCTCATCGGAATTCCACGCGATGCTGTTTCACCGCGCCGGCGCGGTCCAGGCGAACCGGCCCCGTGACCCTCTTGCCGTCGACCGTCGCGTTGGTCCAGCCCGACGCCACTTTCACTGTGAGCTTCATACCGGCCAGCTCGACTCCGTTCAAACCGAAATCGATAGTCTGGAAAGGCTGCAAGTAGACGTAGCGGTCGTCGGCCTGAAATCCCAGAATCCGCACCAGGTATTCCCATGAGCATTTGTAGCGCGGGTACGGCGGAAATCGCGGCGTGTCCTTGCCCGGCTCTTCGCGCAGCGTGATGGCCTTTCCGTTGTCATCGATCGACCGGTTCCATTCCCCGACGGCCAGGTGGTTGTTGTGCAGGCTGGCTTCCACGGAGCGAAACACGTCGAGGCTCGCCACCTCGTCGCCGGCCGCGCCCAGCAGCGAGCCAAGGTCGAGCTGCGCTCCGATCCAGGCGGTCTTGGCGTGCGGTCCCGAGTGCGTGTCGGGCTTGCGGCCCGGAAGCATGCCGTTCACCCAACCGCGAAAGCCGGCTGCGGGATCCTCGAGGAGGTTGTTCTTGTACAAGGTCTCGAGCGCCAGTTTCACCTTGTCCTCGGGCAGGACATCTGTCGAGTGGGGATCGATGAGCACCATCCACTTGCCGAAAAGCTGGTCGGTGAGGGCCGACTCGGCCACGTTGGTTTGGTCCGCGCCGGGCGTTCGCGAGAAGAGATTCCAGTAGTGCCCGCGATCGTTCCACAGCAGGTTATCCAGGCTGGTGGCGGCCTCCGCGCGCTTGGCCCGCGCCGCGATGCCATCGATGAGAGCCGGTTCGCCGAGCTTTGTGGACATGCTTTCGAGCGCATACAAGCCGTACACCCAGGCGACATTCACGTAGGCGCTCACGCCAGGCATCTTCCACAGGTCGTAGCTCTGGTTGCCATGTTTGGAAGCGATCAGGTCCTCGTAGCCATCGACTCGATTGGTGCGGTTGGCGGCGCGCAGGGCATGCGGGAAACCGGTCTTCAGCCAGGCGGGATCGTTGAACCAAAGGTAGTCGCGCCACACGCGGACGAGGAAGGTCGGCTCTTCTGCATAGTCGGCGGAATCGCTGAAGAGCGAATGCCACACGAAGCCGGCGGTTTGGCCTTCGGTTGGCATGGACTTGAAGTACTGATTCATGTCGGCGCGCTCCAGCTCCGGCCAGTTGATGAGGTAGAGCCAGTTGCTGTACGCGAGCACGTCCATGGTGTTGACCCACTGGTGCGGCGTTTCGATCTCGAAGAACTCGCCGCCGGCGGACATCAGCGAGGAGGTCATCACGGAAGCCAGCGAGGAGAACCACAGGCGCTTGAATGGCGGCGGGACATCGAGGGAGTCGTGCCACTGGTCGATCTTGCGGGACCAATCGTCGGCCGACTTCACGGCACGATCGATCACCGCCGCGGCACTGGCAAAGGCGACCGTGTAATACCGCTTGTAGTCTCCGCGGGCGGCGGGCGAGGGTGTCTGGAATGCCGGGTAATACCAGGCAATGAAGAAGCGGGCGGTGCGGCTTTGGCCCGGGCGGAGGACCAATTGGACGTGAACGCCGTGGGCGTCGGGCACGCCGTCGACCGCGGCGAAGGTCACGTGCCCGTCGGGATCTTCGAGCACTGCTTTGTTGCCGGACGGCTTCACCTGCTGCGGATTCTGCAGGCTCAGCTCGATGGAGCGTTGGCGATCGCTGGGGTTCTCGATGGTGAAGTCGTAGACCTGGACCGGGATCGTAGAGTTGGCGAGATCGTGGGGCACCATGGGCGAGAACGCGGCCAGCGAAATGTTTAACTGCAGTTGTGGCTTTTCGAAAGTGAAGAAGCCTTTGGGCAGGTAGGCGTAACTGGAGATCCTGTCGAACGGCTGGGCCGAGGGAAGCCAGGGCGCGGGCTTTTCCGCGAAGAGCGTGGCCGAGCCGCCCTCCTTGAGTACGAAGCCGAAATCGGCCTTGCGGGGAGCGGCCGGCTCGCGGGGGTAGTCCTCGCGCGAGGCGGGGTCGCGCGCATACTCGAAGTGGTCGGGAGCGTTGTTGAAATTGACGCGCACGAAGCCGTACTTGCCGAAGACGGAATAGCCGGTGCCGATGCCGCCGAACGGAATGCCCCATCCGTGGCTGACGTCCACCATGTCGGGGGTGGGGGCGGTGAAAGCGGCGGCGTGACCGGGATGCGTGGAAAGAAGCGCGACCAGCAGGGTTCGCCACATGCACAATTGATAGCACAATGCGGCTTCGCCGCAGTTTCAGCAGTGACTCAGGCTATCATCAGATTTGGTCCTGGTTCAAAACGTTTCCAAGCTGTACCGTTTGTACCGCCGCCCGTCGGACCGGCTGCGCGAGCTGCTTCCCGGCAGCCGGCCGCGGCACACCGATTTCTGGGCGCTGCGCGATATCGGCTTCAACGTCGAGAAGGGCGAAGCGCTCGGCCTGGTGGGTCCGAACGGGTGCGGCAAGAGCACGCTGCTGCAAATCGTGAGCGGGATCCTTCCGCCTACGCACGGCCGCGTGGTCACTCGAGGTCGCATTGCCGCGCTGCTGGAGCTGGGCGCGGGATTCAACCCGGAGTTCAGCGGGCGCGAGAACGTCTACCTCAACGGCGAGATCATGGGGCTGAGCCGCGCGGAAATCGACAAGGCGATGCCTTCCATCGAAGCGTTTGCCGAAATCGGAGAATTCATCGAGCGGCCGGTCAAGGAGTACTCCAGCGGCATGTACGTGCGGCTGGCCTTTTCCACCGCGATCCACGTGGATCCCGAAATTCTCATCGTGGACGAGGCCCTGGCGGTGGGCGACGCGGTGTTCGCCAATCGCTGCGTGCGCAAATTCCAGGAACTGCGCGAGCGCAAGATCACGGTGCTGTTCGTCTCGCACGATCTGGGCCTGGTGAAGCAGCTTTCCGACCGCGCGATTCTCTTGCTGCACGGCCGCATCGAGGCGGAAGGCGCGCCCAAGGACGTGATCAACCGCTACATCGGGCTGGTGCTGGCGAAGCAGGAGCCGGTCAACAAGAAGGACGATCGCGTGCGCGGCACCTTCCGTCATGGCGACGGCGCCAGCGAGATTCTGGGAGTGGCGATCCTCAACGCGCGCGGCGAAGAGGTGACGTCGGTCGAGAGCGGCGAGCCGGTGACGGTGCGGGTGCGGTCGCGGTTCCACCAGGCGAAGTCCGATCCCATGGTGGGCATCTTGATCCGCACGCGCATCGGGATGGACGTTTACGGCACCAATACACGGATCGAAAACACCCAGCTTGGAGACTTTCGGGCAGGCGACGAACTGGAGGTGGACTTCCGGGTGGAGTGCTGGCTGACGCCGCAACCGTACACGCTGACGGTGGCGACGCAGAATGCCGATGGATCGAGCCACGACTGGCTGGACGACGCGATTGCGTTCGACGTGCTAGACACGCGCGTGGCGGCGGGAGTGGCGAACTTGAGGGCCAAGGTGGAATGGCGCGTCTCACGGTGAAGGTGCATCCGCGGGCGAAGCGGTCGGCGGTGACGGGACGCTTGGGCGAGGCGTGGAAGGTGGACCTGGCGGCTCCGCCGGTGGACGGGAAAGCGAACGAGGAGTGCGTGCGGTTCTTCGCGGAGATGGCGGGCGTGGCAAGGGGGCGCGTGAGGATTGTGATGGGCGCGACGGGGCGGTTGAAGGTGGTGGAGATCGAGGGTGTGGAGCAGGGGGAAATAGAGAGGCTGCTGTTACAATCAAGCTAGCGAGGAGCTGATGAAGGTTTTCATCTCATACGGGAGTGTGGCTGATCAGGTCACCGCTCTGAGGCTCCAAGCCCTCGGCGCAGTCAACGGCCTTTCGGTATATGTGCCGCCGGCCCACACGCGGCAATCTCCATCCGTTCTTCTCGATCCGGAGTCCGGACAAAAGCTGAGAGACGCAGACGTGGTGCTCGGCGTAGTCGGCGTGGGGCTTTCGGAGGCGTGTCGTCAGGAGCTCAACACGAGCCGGACGCTTCCAAAACCGACGATCGTCATGTCCGACCCGCTCTTCGCCGCACAACTCCAACCGTATTTCGGTCCGAACCTGGTCGTTATCGATCCTGTGAATCCCGATCGAACAGAGTTAGCCATCGTGCAGCATCTGAAAAACATCGACGCGGGCCAAAAAGCAAAGAATGCCCTCATTGCCTTGGGCACCCTCGCGCTCGGCCTGTTGATCCTGGCGCCCCAGGATTAGCATACCCGGTCCATGCGGCCACCAATCTGCACGATGGACGCATCGAGCGTGATCGCTCTTGACCACCTCGACTTATTGCCCCAGCTCAGTCTACTGTCTTCGCGGGTGCTGGTGCCCAAGGCGGTCCGAACGGAGCTGTTCCGACGCCGTAAGACGAAAGATCGGCTTCGCGCAATCCTGAGGTCGTACGCATTTGTCGAGCGCTGCGACGACTACGACAAGGCGTCGGTCGCCATACAGCTTATCGAGCGCGAAAGGCAGGGTGTAAAGGATCGCGGCGAGGCAGAGGCTGTGGTTCAAGGAGCGGCGGTTGGCGCCGTGGTCATCGTTGACGATCCCTGGGGCCGCGATCTGGCAGAGCGCGTTGGTTGCAGCTTTCACGGAACTTTCTGTTTCTGAGGCGGTTCTTCGAGCTGGGATTAATCACATCCTCCGTGCCCCGGAATCACTTTGTTGAATTGAGGCGCCGCGGAATCCGGTTGCCCTGGGACGCCGTAAACGAGTTCCTGGTCAGCATTGGTGAATCACCCTTGCTTCGGAGGGATGGGGGCCAGAGAGGATGGAATGTTGTGCTCGATCCTTGTGAGCGTGCGCTCGACCAGTTCGATCCCGTCATCGGTGCCGAGCAGCTCGGCTGGGGCGCGGTTGTCCAGGAGCGGCAATGGCGTCGACAGCCAGTGGGTCGCGTTTTGCTCGTCGCCGAATACTGCGACGGCGTGGGCAATCACCGGGACCAAACGAGCGACCGCAGCAGGGGACGTCATCAGCCTTATTCTACTGCGTCGAGTCTCGAATCCGGCGGAGCGTAAAGAAACGGGCACAGATGCCATGGTGGTGGTGACCCTTTGGAGCGGCTACATGCGGCCGAATCCATCAAGCTGGTCTAAGCCGAGATGCTTTTTCATACATCACATCCCCCACACGCCCGTAACCCTGGAAAAGTCGCGCTCGATACCTCTCATGTCGAACAATCCGTGAGCTGCGAGGATTGCATTAACGCGGTGTCATAATGGCATGGAGTGGCGGAATGATCGAGCTGATCCGTGAACTCTTCCGGCGTAGGGAGTATGAGTACTCGCTCCACGCGTTGAACCAGAGCATCCTGCGCCGGATTTCGACCCGAGAGATCGAGGAGGCCGTCGAGAGTGGCGAAATCATTGAAGAGTATCCCGCGGACAAGTACGGTCCAAGTTGCCTGATCTTTGGTTTCACGACCGATCGGCGCCCGCTCCACATTCAGTGCACGTATCCGGAGCGCAATCCGGTCAAAGTGATAACCTTGTACCAGCCCGACCCCGAGCAGTGGATCGAGTTCCGCCGCAGGAGACTCAATGAAATGTGACGTTTGTACGATCGGCAATCGAAGACAACAACTCATTCGCTACAATCTGACGATCGACGATCGGCTCGTGGTGGTCGAAAACGTTCCGGCGATCGTCTGCGACAATTGCGGCGAGATCAGCATTGAGCCCGAAGTCGCCGCCGGGTTGCAAAAAACCATTTGGGAGCGCAAAACACCGGCGCGGACGATCGAAGCTGCGGTCTACGAGTTTTCCCGCTAATTGAAGGTGCATCCGCGGGCGAAGCGGTCGGCGCTCCGCCAGATCTCGGCCCCAGCTTGCCACGCCCGCCAGTTCCGCGAAGAATCGCACGCACTTCTCATTCGCTTTCCCGTCCACCGGCGGAATTGCTTCGACGCCGAACGCGGCTGCCCTGTGGTGCAGTGAACGAGTTCCTGGTCAACTTTGGTGAGTTACCCTTGCCTGGGAGCGTGGAAATCGAGGCTAGCAGGGGTCGAGGTCGCGAGACTCTGGCGCATCAGGATGGAACAAATACTGCGACGGCGTGGGCGATAACGGGAGAGGTCATCACTCTTATTCTACCGCGTTCACTGGACAGCCAGGAGGCCTCTCCTAAGGTAGACTAAATTCGAGACTATGGAACTGGAAAAGATTCAGCAGGCGATCCGCGCGCAGAAACTGGACGGGTGGCTTTTCTTCGATCACCACCTCCGCGACCCGCTGGCATATCGGGTGCTGGGACTTACGCCGCCGGCCGCGCCAACGCGGCGCTGGTACTACATGATCCCCGCTGAGGGCGAGCCCGTGGGAATGGAACACCGCATCGAACGCGGGATGACCGGCGGTTTGCCGGGCCAGCGGATTCCGTATTCCAGTTGGACGGAGCAGGTAGCCGGCTTGCGCAAGCTCACCTCGGGCATGCGCCGCGTGGCCATGCAATACTCGCCCAACTGCGCCATTCCGTACGTGTCGATGGTGGATGCAGGCACCGTGGAGCTCGTGCGCGGCACGGGCGTGGAAGTGGTCAGCTCCGCCGAGCTGATCCAGACCTTCGAAGCCTGTTGGACGCCGGAAGCCCTGGAGTCGCATCTCGAAGCGGGCCGGCGCGTGGACCGCGTGCGCGCCCAGGCCTTCGCGCTGGTCCGCGAGCGGACGCGGAACGGAGCGCCGCTGCGCGACCTGGAAGTGAAGAACTTCGTGCGCGACGGCTTCGCCAAGGCCGGGCTGATCACCGACCACGGGCCGATCGTCGGTGTGAACGCCAATGCGTCGAACCCGCACTACGAGCCGACCGAGGAGGTGAATTCCGCGATCCGCGCCGGCGACCTGGTGCTGCTCGACATGTGGGCGAAACTCGACCAGCCGGGCGCGGTCTACTATGACATCACATGGACCTACTTCTGCGGCGCCATTCCGCCGGAAGACATGCGCAACGTTTTCCAGGTGGTGACGGGCGCGCGCGATGCGGCCATCCAGCGCGTGAAAAGCGCGGTGAGCGGCGGCCATCCGTTGTGCGGCTTCGACGTGGATGACGCGGCGCGAGCGGTGATCGACGGCAGCGGCTTCGGCCCGTATTTCACGCACCGGACGGGCCATTCGATCGGCCAGGAGGTGCACGGAAACGGCGCCAACATGGACAACCTGGAAACGCACGACGAGCGCCGCGTGGTGCCGTGGACGTGCTTCTCGATCGAGCCCGGAATTTACCTGGAGAAGTTTGGCGTGCGCTCGGAAGTCAACATGTTCGTGGGCGAAAGCGAGGCTCGCGTGACGGGCGAGATCCAACGCGAGCTGGCGCTGTTCTGATGCCTCCGCAGGCGCTGGCGGCGGTGGCGACGCTGCTGTCGTTTTCGCCGCACGGCAACCGCGTCGAACTTCGGCTGGACCACGGCGCCGCCGAAATGGTGTGGGTCACGCCCAGCACCTTCCGGTTTCGCCGCACGCTCGACGGACCTTTGCCCGCCGTCAAACAGGAGGATCGTGCGCCGGTAGCGGCGCAGATTGACGAAGAGCCGGGCCTGTTGCGCGTACGCTCGAAATTCCTGGATGTCGCGATCCAAAAACACGGGCTGTTGCTGCGCGTGCGGAAGCTCGACGGCACGCCGTATGGCCGACCTTTCCGAGCCGGGCCCGGTGGGCAGCGGTGTGGCCTGGGAACGGCAGTCGCCCACCGCAGCGCGATTTTACGGGCTCGGCCCGCGAACGGACGCGGAATTCGATGTGCGCGGTAAGGTCCTGGCGGCCGAGGTGCCGTTCCTGGTTTCTACGGCCGGGTACGGCGAATACCATGCTTCCAGCGGCGTGTACCGTTTCGACCTCACGGCCGCCGGCCGCTATCGGATCGAAGCGCCGGCAATCGATTACTTCTTCTATTACGGCCCCACCATCAAGCAGATCTTCGAAGAGCACAAGGAGGCACGCGGCGCCGCGCCAGGCTGGGCGGCATCCGCGGAGAGCGACGGCTCGTGGAACACGCTGCGCATGACGCTGCTGCGGCTGGTGCACGGCGCCATGTCGGCCGCGCTGGCCCCCTCGCTCTCGCTGAAGCCGTACGACGGCGGACCGCGGGAGCTGGTGCTGCGCGCGCGGCAACTCGGCTCACTGGTGGACGACGTGTCGCCCGGACCGGTGGGCCTCAGCGATTTCCGCAAACAACTGGAGACGTTCTTTGCGACTTACGCGGCGGAGGCGCAGACCAAGGGCTTTCCGATGTGGCACGCGTTGCCGTTCCAGTTCCCGGAGGACCCGGAATGCGCGCGCCACACCGATGAGTTCATGCTCGGCGATGAAATGCTGATCGCGCCGATTTACACGCCGGGCAACCAGCGGACGGTTTATCTGCCGCAAGGAATCTGGACCAATCTCGACACCAACGAGACGTTGCCCGGGCGGCGGACCATCACGGTGGAGACCGCCGCGCTGCCGGTGTTCGCGCGCAATGGCGCGATCCTGCCGCTGGATTCGGCGGGCGGGATAGCGCTCCACTACTTCCCTGCCCTGGCGGCCGAGTTTTTCCTGTTGGAGAGCGACCCGGACGACTGGACGCAGGTCCACGCCGCGCCCGCCGCCGAGATCGTGCGGCTGGAGATCGAGGCGAAGAAGACACGCGATTACGAATGGGTGGTGCACCACATCGAGCGGCCGTCGGAGGTCGCCTTCGAGGGCCGGAAATACCGCGAGGCGGCGTCGGGGAGTGCGATGCAGGACCGCACGTGGTTCTACGACGCGGCGCGCAAGAATCTGCAGGTGCGGGTGCGCGTGGCGGCGGGCGAGGACTGCATCGTCAATTTGAGTTTCTAGGTCCCTGACCGCGTGATGTTGTGCGTTTGTTACCTCGGCGGTGGAAGCGTGGAAGAAGGCGCCGGCTTGCCGTCGATGGTGTCGATCTCCATCATCTCAACGCGCGTCCCGTCCGGGTCGAACAGGCCCACCTGCCGCTTATTGTCCACGCCCAGGTTGATTCTCATCTCGCGCGCGTAGCCCTTTCGGGCGGGCCGCGCTTCGAGCGCCGACACAGCCTTCTGGATATCGGGCACGACCAGGCAGAGGTGGTGCGGGCTGCCGCGCCGGTCCGGCGGCGGAAGATCCTTATAGAGCATGAACTCCACGTGGTTGTCGCCATCCG
>Ga0209415_10008390_pt1 | contig 17926 bp, 12 predicted proteins | sample PeaSoiSIISIP2007_FD_187696 | JGI IMG/M metagenome (GOLD analysis project Ga0209415, IMG submission 187696) | Peat soil microbial communities from Weissenstadt, Germany - SII-SIP-2007 (SPAdes) (version 2) | ecosystem: Environmental > Terrestrial > Soil > Wetlands > Peat | place: Germany... | reverse complement strand
ACGGAGCTCGACGCGTTGATGGTCGTGAAGGCGTTGGTCGAGATCAAAGCCTGGTAGTGCGTGTCGGTCGGGTTGCCTCCGGCGCCCCAGGTCAGCGTGAGCGAGTTGGTCGCGGAGGCCGTCGCGGCGGGTCCGACGGGATTGGCGGCGTAGGTGCCGGTCGAGCCCAGCACGGTCTCGGGGCTCAGCGTCGTGCCGCTCGTCGCGGCGACGCGGAACTGATAGGTCGTGTCGGGCGTCAGCGTTCCCTGCCCGCCGGTGCCGAACAGCGCGCTCAGGTTCGCGGTGAAGCTCGAGATATTGACGGTGGCGAAGAAGATGTTCGTCGAGACGTCGACCTCGTAGATCGTGCCCGGGCCGTTGCCGCCGGTCAGCCACGAGACGGTGATGCTCGACACGCCGATGTTCGAGAACGGCTGGGCGGGAACGCCCGGAGCGGCCGGGAGCGTGGTCGTGGAGGGCAGCGCGACGAAGACGGTGGGACCGTCGATGCCGAGCGCGCGCACCTCGAAGACGTACGTGGTATTCGCGGTCAGGCCGCCGAAGCCCGCCGTGGTCGCGGCCGTCGTCGCGATGACGTCGAACGTCGCGAAGCCGTTCGTCGAGACGCGCACGTCGTAGACCGTCCCTGCGGGATCGCCGTTGGCGCCCCAGGCCGCGACCACCGAGCCCGTCCCGACCGACACGAGCGGCAAAGACGTCGGGGCCGCGGCGAGCGTGGCCAGCGGCGGGGCCGCGACGGCGGCCGACGTTCCGGTGTAGCCCAGCGCGGCGACGCGGACGTACTGCGTCGTGTTGGGGATGAGGCCGGCGAAGACGGCGGCCGCGCCGGTCGCGCTCGAGGCGAGGACCACCTGGGTCTGCGCGATCGGCGCGAAGCTCGGCATCGTGGAGACGTCGATCCGGTACGTCGTCGGCCCGTTCGGGCCGATGCCCCAGCTCCAGGCGCCGGTCGTCACGCCGATCCCCGTCGCGGCGACGCCGGCTGGAGCGGCGGCGGGCGTCTCCGTCGCGGCGGCCACCGCGAAGCCGGGCCCGGTGCCGTCGGGCGCGTAGGACTCGACCTCCGCGTAGTAGGTCACGTTGGCGAGCAGGCCGGAGAAGGTCGCCGAGCCCGTCGTCACGGTCGACGAGGCGTAGATCTGCGGGAAGCCCGCGTTGGTCGAGAGCTGCACCAGGTACGGCGTGCCGGGCGCGTCGAGCGCGGTCCAGGTCACCGTGACGCTCGTGAACCACACGGCCGAGGACACGACGTTGACGGGCAGGGCGGGCTGGGTCCACGTGGACACGCTGACGAAGGCGGTCGGGCCGTCGATGCCGAGCGCGCGCACGCGCAGCTGATACGTCGCGTTGGCCAGCAGTCCCGAGAACTTCGTCGTCAGGAAAACGGCCTGCGTCGAGGACTGGATCGAGACGAACGACGTCGAGGAGTCCTGCGCCTGGTAGACGCTCGTCGCGGCGTTGCCGTCGGCGTTCCAGGAGAGCGTCAGCGTCGACGTGCTCGCCGCCGTCGTCACGACGCCGCCGGGGACCGCCGCGTACGTCGCCGTCGAGCCGAGGGCGGCGTACGGGCTCGTGTTCGCGCCGCCGACCGCGCGCACGCGCAGCCAGTAGGTCGCGTCCGAGGTCAGCGCGGGCCCGAAGCCGCCCGTGCCGAACCAGGCCGAGAGCGCGGCCGTCGCCGACGTCTCGTTCACGGAGAAGAAGCCGTCGGTCGAGATGTCGGCCTGGTACGTCGTGCCCGCGCCGTTGCCGCCGTTCGTCCAGGTCACGACCACGCTCGAGACGCCGACCGTCGCGAACGGCTGCGCGGGGACGCCCGGCGACAGCAGGAGCGTCGCCGTCGTGCCCAGCGCCAGGAACGTCGTCGACGAGCCGCTGTAGCCGATCGCGCGGACTTGGAACGCGTAGGTCGTGTTCGTCGTCAGGCCGGTGAAGTCGTAGGAGAGCGACGTCGTGATCGTCGAATTGACGAGCGTCGCGAAGGCGTTGGTGGACGCCTCCAACTGGAACGAGGTCCCGGGCGAGTTGCCGCCGGAGCCCCAGCTGACGAGCACGTCCGTCGCGCCGGGCGTGAAAGTCCCGGCCGTCGGCAGGGCGACGGCCGTCAGCGTCGAGCCGCCGGCGACGAACGCGGACGGCGTGCCGGCCGAGTTGAAGGAGCGCACCTGCAGCTGGTACGTCGTGTTCGCCTGAAGCCCGCCGAAGGCGGCGCTCAGCGCGGCCGTCGCGCTCGACTGCACGAGCGTCGTAAACGCGTCGGTCGAGAGCTCGGCCTCGTAGAACGTCCCCGCGGGATTGCCGCCGGCTCCCCAGGAGGCGGTCACCGAGCCGGTCGAGGCGACGGCGAGCGCGGGCGCGACCGGCGCGGCGGACAGCGTGATCGTCGAGCCGGCGGGAGTGTAGACCGTGGAGCCGTCCACGCCGATCACCCGGAGGCGCCCGAGGTACGTCGTGTTCGGGATCAGGCCGGTCACCGTGGCGAAGTCGTTGGCCGTGACGCTCGTGACGAAGTTCGCGAAGCCGTTGGACGACGCGTCGACCGCGAAGACGAGCGGCGGGGGATCGCCGTCCAGCCACGTGAGGGTGATGGAGCTGACGAACACCGACGCGCCGGTGATGAGCGGCGCGCTCGGCAGAGTCGCGGACGACGCGGCGTTCGCGAACGGCGTGGAGGCTCCGTTGAAGCCGGCGGCCTGCACGCGGAACTGGTAGGTCGTGTTCGGCGTCAGGCCGAGGAAGACGGCGGGAGTGCTGATCGCGAGGCCGGTCTGCACGAGCGTCGCGAACGCGTTGGTCGAGAGCTCGGTGAAGTAGGCGGTCGTCGTCGAGTTGCCGCCGCTTCCCCACGACCACGTCCCCGAGTCCGTCTCGACGTCGGCGGCGAGCGCGGCGGCCGGGGTCGCGGGCCAGGTCCAGGTCGAGCCCACGAGCACGTACGGGCTCGAGTTGCCGCCCGACTGCGCGAGGACGCGGACGTAGTAGGTCGTGTTCGGCACGAGCGCGGGGCCCGCGCCGCCGGTCCCGAACAGCGCGGAGAGGTTCTGCGTCGAGGACGTGAAGTTCACCGAGGCGAAGGAGTCGGTGGAGAGGTCCGCGACGTAGATCGTCCCCGGCCCGTTGCCGCCGTTCGTCCAGGAGGCCGTGACGCTCGAGAGGCCGACCGACGGGAACGGGTTCGCGGCCGTGCCCGGCGGCGCGAGCAAAGTCGTCGCCGACGAGAGCGTGACCCAGGCCGACTGCGCCCCGTCCATCGCGAACGCGCTCACGCGCAGCTGGTAGGTCGTGTTCGCCGACAGCGAGTCGAACTCCGTCGAGAGCGCGAGGGTCTGCGTCGAGTTGACGAGCGTCGCGAAGCCGTTCGTGGAGATCTCCGCGTAGTAGGTCGTGCCCGCGTAGTCGATCGACGCCCACGAGACGACGACCGACGTCGAGGTCACGACCGGGCCGGGCCCGAGCGTCGGAGGCGCGACGGCCGTCGCCGTCGTCAGCATCGCGCCGAAGACGGCCGTTCCGCCGCCGTTGACCCCGCCGACCTGCAGGTAGTAGGTCGCGTTGGCGGCCAGGCCGGAGACCGTCGCGGTGCCGGCGGCGACCTGCGACGAGGCCGTGACCGTGGCGAACATGTCGGTCGAGGCCTGGACGAGGAAGAGCGCGCCGGCCGGCTCGCCGGTCAGGCTCCAGTTCAGGGTCGCGCTGGACTGGAAGGCCGCCGCGATCGCCTCGGCTCCCGGGGCGGGCGCGAGCGTGATCGTGGAGCCCGCGGAGGTGAAGGGACCCAGGGCTCCGGTCGAGACCTGGGCGTAGTAGGTCGCGTCCGGGCTGAGGCCCGCGAACGTCGCGTTCGTGTTGAGCGTGGTGGAGCTCTGGTTGCCCGCGAAGGAGTTCGGGAAGGGGCCCGTCGAGAGCGCCGCGATGTACGGGGTCCCGGCCGGGAAATTCGAGATCCAGGCGACGGCCGCGCTCGAGAAGTAGACCGCGGCGAAGGACGCGCCCGAGATCTGCTCGGGGCCTATGATGAAGTTCCAGTTGGTGTTGTCGCCGGCGTCGGTCGAGTTCGACGCCGTCATCAGGATGCCGCCCGAGGCGTCGAGGTCCTGGACGTTGGCGTAGACGACCGACTCCGCGCTCGCGACCCCCATCAGCGTCGCGTTCCCCGGATTCGAGCCGTGCAGGCTGACCATGTTCCCGGCCCCGCTCCCGGCCGCGGTGAAGGAGCCGAACGTCAGCGGATTCAGCGTCGAGTCGAAGACCACGGACGCGGGCGGAGTCGTCGCGACGAAGACGTTCATCGCGAGGCTGCGGACCAGCGTGAGCGTCGGGTTCTGGACGAAGAGGGCCTGCATGTTCGTGATCGTCGTCGCGCCGACGTTCATGATCTGCTGGGGCGACGCCCCGGTGAAGACGAACGTCGCCTGCGACATCGTGAAGGAGCCGCCGTTCAGCCGCAGGTCGGAGGCGAGCTCGATGCGGTTGGCGCCGGCGTCGACGGCGCCGCCGTCGATCTCGAGGGCCCACGACAGCAGCAGCCCCGACGAGATCTGCGCCGCGGCGCCGGTCGCCTTGGAGAAGACCAGCGTGCCGAACTGGAGCGGGCCCGCGCCGAGCGAGGTGATCTGCGACGGGCTGCTGGTGAGGAAGGTGACGGTGCTGCCGGCGATCGCGCTGCTGAAGCTCACCGCGACGAGCGAGGTCGGCTGCGCGGCCCAGTTGCCTCCGGTGTTGATCGCCTGTCCGGCGGGGTCGAGCGCGCCGGCGGGGGCGTCGAGCCGGACGCCCTCGATCGCGTTGAGGTCCGTCTCCAAAGTCACGACCGAGGCGTACGCGCCGCTGATGCTGAACGAGGAGAGGATGACGCCGTCGTCCCATTGGCACGGCGCGTTCGGCGTCGTCGCGCCGAACACCACGTAGTCGTCGTTTCCCGGCGCGACGCCGCCGATCCAGTTGCTCGGGTCCGAGGCGAACTGCGAGACGCCGCCGTAGCGCCAGATGCGCTGCGCGCCGCTGGGCAGGATCGACCAGTTGATGTTATTGCCGTTGTTGACCGAGGAGAACGCGTCGATCTTGCTGCCGAACGAGGCGTCGCTGTCCTTGACGTCGGCGTAGAGCACGAGAGCCGAGCCTTGGAGCGAGATCCCGCCGGTGGTCCCGGACAGCGTGCTGGCGATGGTGACGGGGCTGCCCGAGTCCAAGCCCTGCACCGTGAGCGAGCCGACCGTCGCCACGACGCCGGTGCTGAACAGGAGCGTGGAGCCCGCCTCCGAGTCGACGAGCACGTCGTAGGTGCTGCCCGACAGCGTCGTGACCGTCGGATTCTGGACGTAGAGGGCGCCGACCGGCGTGAGCTGCGTCTGGTCCTGGACGAGGAACTGCTGCGGCGCGGCCCCGTCCATGATCAGCGTCGAGGTCTGCAGGTCGATGAAGCCGCCGGCTTGGGCGATGTTGCCCCCGAGCTGGAGAGTGAGCCCCTGCATGGAGGCGGTGCCCTTCGTGACCGTGAAGGAGCCGTCGACGAGCATGTTCGTGTCGAACGTCTCGGCGAAGGCGGACCCCTTGTTGACGACGACGTTCTGGAAGTGGAGGATCCCGTCGGACTTCGACACGAGGCCCGGCGTCGCGCTGATGAACTGGACGATCGAGCCGGCGATCGTGCTCTCGATCTCGAGGCCGTCGGCGCGCAGGTCGGCGCCGACCACCAAAGTGAGCCCGTGCAGGTCGAGGACCGCCGCGGCCGTCGCCGTCGAGAGGAAAGTCCCCTGCACCTGGAGATTGGTCGCCAGGGTCACGGTGCCGACGTAGACGCCGGAGACGTCCACCGACGAGAGCACGACGCCGGCCATCCCCGCGTCCCAGGTGCACGCCGCGGCCGGCGTCGTCGAGCCGAAGATCACGTGATCGCCGGCCGCGGGCTTGACCCCGCCGATCCAGTTCGCGGCGGTCGACGCGTTGTGCGAGCCGCCGGCCCAGTCCCAGATCACGTCGGCCGCCTCGGAGGCGCGCGGAAAAAGGAGGGTCGCGAGCAGGATCGCGGCTCTGAAAAGGAAGGGACGGAAGGCTCGGTGGGAGAGCCTCAATCTTGGTCAGTGTAGGCCCGCCCTTCCTATATCCGCAAGGGGAAATTGAGCACCGTCCGGGCCCGCGCGGCCGTCGAATTGGTAAGATCGGGGCCGGAGAGGTCCATGAGCGCCCTAGTGTCTTTGAGCGTCCTGAAGGACCGGAACGCGGCACTCTTGTGCTCGGGCCAGATGGTCTCGCAGGTCTGCGACAAGATGATGACGGTCGGCCTGGTCTGGGTGCTGATCGAGCGCGCCTCCGCCCCGGCGGTCGCGTGGTTTCTCGCGGTCTCGGCCCTGCCGCACCTCCTGCTCGCGCTCCACGCCGGGCGCTGGACCGCGGCGCTCGGGCCGCTCAAGACCGTGATCGCCGCGGATTGGGCCCGGGCCGCCGTGTTCGCGCTGCTCGCCGCGCTGTGGCCGCGCGTCGGCGCGGGCGTTCAGGTGCCGGCGCTCTTCGCGGCCTCGTTCGCGGCGAACGCGGCGGGCGCCCTGTTCAACCCCGCGATCATGGCCCTGCCGGTGGCGCTCGCCGCGCCCGAGGGCCTGCAGGCTCTGACCGCCCTGGTCGACACCAGCTTCTCGCTCGCGAACGTGATCGGTCCCGCCTGCTCGGCGCTCCTGTATCCGCTCGTCGGCCTGCGCGGGCTCCTGCTCTTCAACGGCCTCAGCTACGCGTTCGCCGCGATCCTCGAGTCCGGCGTGAGGCCGCGCGCGGCCGCGGTGGACGGCGGCGCGGACGCGGGGAGCGCGGACGGTATCCCCGCGGTCCTGCGCGCGGACCGGCTCGTGCGCTTCATGCTCGGCGGCTTCCTCGCGATGAACCTCTTCTTCGCGCCGCTCCTCGTCTTCCTGCCGCTGTTCGCGCGCGCGGCGTACGGCGGGACGATCGGCACGCTCGCTTCGCTCGAGTCTTCATTGAGCGGCGGGACCTTGCTCGCGACGGCGGCGCTGTCCGTGCTGACGCTGAAGGCGGGCCTCGGCGCGCGCATCGCGGGCGGCATGGGCGTGATGGCCGCGGCCTACGTCGGCTTCACGCTGACGCGCGCGCCGTGGCAGGGCTGCCTGTGCCTCGCCGCGCTCGGCTTCTTCCTCGCGGCTTCGAACGTGTTCATCCTGACCTTGTTCCAGACGCGGCCCCGGCCCGCGAACGTGCCCGTGGTCATGAGCCTGGTCAACGTGATCAGCACCGCGTCCCTGCCGCTGTCGATGGGCGCGCTCGGCCTGCTCGTCGGCCGCTTCGAGCCGCGGCCCCTCGCCATCGCCTGCGCGCTCGGGCTGGCGCTGGTCACGCTGCGCGTCGCCTCGGACCGGGAGCTGAGGAGCGCGTGAAAGAGGCGTCCTTCGCCGTCCCCGATCCGAGCGCGCTCGCCGCGGTCGCCGGGCTGTGCGTGATCCCGGCGCCGTACGCGGCCGGCCCGGAGGTCGACGCGCTGTTCGCGCGCGCGATGAGCGAGATCGTGCGCTGGCACGGGGAGCGCTCGCCCTTCTACCGGAACGTCCTCGCGGCGCGCGGCTTCAAGCCCGAGCACGTGCGCACGGTCGAGGACTGCGCGCGCGTGCCGTTCGTGCTCGCGAGCTTCTTCAAGACGCACGAGGTCCTCTCGATCCCGCGCAAGAGCGTCTTCGGGCACTTCACATCTTCGGGCACGAGCGGCCAGAAGTCGCAGATGTTCTACGACGAGTGGTCCCTGCGCTCCGGCCAGCGCATGCTCGACTGGATCGCGGAGCACAACGGCTGGGTCGAGCCGAAGTCGAAGGTCAACTACCTTCTTTACAGCTACGAGACCGAGGCCGGCTCGAAGCTCGGCACCGCGTACACGGACAATTATCTTTGCCGTTATGCGCCCGCGAAGAGCGTGTTCACGGCCCTGCGCCGCGACGGCGCCGGCGGTCACGAGTTCGACGTCTTCGGCTGTCTCGAGACGCTCGAACGCTACGAACGGGACGGACTCCCGGTGCGCATCTTCGGCTTTCCCGCGTTCCTCAGCTTCACGCTCGAGCGCATGCGCGCGCTCGGCCGCCGCAATCTCAAGCTGCACAAGAAGTCCCTCGTCTTCCTCGGCGGCGGCTGGAAAGGCCACGCCGACCGCGCGATCCCGAAAGGCGAGCTCTACGAGCAGGCGGCCCGCCAGCTCGGCCTCCTCGATTCGCGCGTACGCGACGGCTTCGGCTCCGTCGAGCATCCGATCCCGTACGTCGAGTGCTCCGCGCACCGCTTCCACGTCCCGGTCTGGTCGCGCGTCTTCATCCGCGACGCGCGCACGCTCGAGGTCCTCGGCTTCGGCCGGCCGGGCCTGCTGCACTTCGTGAGCCCGTACATCACCTCCGCGCCCGCGCACAGCGTGCTGATGGGCGACCTCGCGACGTTATTCCCGGGAAACAAGTGCTCATGCGGGATTCGTACTCCGTTTTTCGTCGTTCACGGCCGGGCCGGAACCAGCAAAAACAAGAGCTGCGCGATCGCGGCCGCTGAGCTCCTCGCCCGATGAAGACTCGTTTCGTCGGCCCAGCTTACTCTGGAGTAAGTTTGACCGAGTGGTCAGGATTTCTCGAGAGGAGACGGATTTCCAGCGGGTTCTAATGATAATCACTATCACCGGTGATAGTTCTCTTCGATGAAAGCTCATCTTTGGCAGGGCGAGTGGCTCGACGACAAGCAATTGAGCGCGCGCGTCGCGAAAATCGACGTCTGGGCCGAGCAGGCCGTCGCGCGCACGCTCGACGTCGGCGCGCTGCTCGACGCGGCGGACGAATACTCGCGCCGTCTGCGCGAGGACAAGACGGAGCGTCCCGGGCTGATCGAGCGCCTGTTCGAGACGGGCCGTCTGACGCGCGCGGAGGCCGAGTCGGCGATCCTCGAGGCGGCCGAGTTCCTGAGGCGCGAGCACCTCGAGGCGAAGCTGACGCGCGAGCTCGGCGCGACGGCGCCGTTCCTGCCGACGCGCGTCGGCTACGACGACGCCGTGTTCGAGGCCTGGGCGCCGCTCGGGCTTCTCGTCCACGTCGCGCCGTCGAACGCGCCGGCCGCCGGGGCGCTCAGCGTCGTCGAAGGCCTGCTGTCGGGAAACGTCAACGTCCTGAAGACGAGCGGCAGCGAGAGCCTCTTCCCGCAGCTTTTTCTCGAAGGCCTCCTGCGTTGCGACGCGAGCGGCGAGCTGAAAAATTTCGTCGTCGCGGCGCGGATCCCGTCGAAGCGCAAGGACCTGCTCGCGAGGATCTTCGCCGCGGCCGACGGGATCGCGGCCTGGGGCGGGGAGGAGGCGATGCGCGAGATCCGCCGCCTTGCGCCGAGCTCGGCGCGCGTGGTCGAGTGGGGCCACCGCATCTCGTTCGCCTACTCGGCGAAAGGCTCTTGGGACGACGACGCCTCCTTGAACGCGCTCGCGCTCGAGTGCTGCCGCTTCGAGCAGCAGGCCTGCTCGAGCCCGCAGGTCGTCTATTTGGAGACCGAGGACTGGTCCGAGCTCGAGCGCTTCGCCGTGCGCTTCGCGCCGATCCTCGACCGCGTCTCGGGCGCGATGCCGCGCGTCGAGCCCTCGCCCGAGGAGGCCGCCGAGATCGCGCTGACCGTCGAGCTCGCGCGCGAGGAGGCCTGCATCGGCAAGGCGAAGGTCGTCGAGGACCCGCGCCGCGGCTGGCGCCTCCTGCTCGACGCGCGGCCCGCTCTGACCGCCTCGCCGCTGTACCGCACGGTGTGGATCAAGCCCCTGCCGCGCGCGAAGATCGTCGCGACCTTGCGCCCGATGCGCGCGTACCTGCAGACCGCCGGCCTCGCCGCGCCGCTCGCCGACGCCGTCGAGCTGTCGGACCTCCTGCTCAAGGCCGGCGCGACGCGCGTGCGCCGCGTCGGCGAGATGCCGGGCTCCTACGCGGGTGAGGCGCACGACGGCGTCTACGCGCTGGCTCGCTTCGCGCGCCGCGTCTCGGTCCAGCTCGGCGCCGGGGCCGAGGGCGTGGCGAGCTTCGCGGACCTGCGCGCGGCGCGCGCGCCGGCGTGGGCGGCGAAGCCCGCGATCATGACGAAGGCGGATTTCCAGGCGGCCGTCGTCGACGACGCGCACGCGGGCCTGTACTTCAAGAGCGGCGGGAGCTCGGGCGAGCCGAAGCTGTCGGTGTTCGCGTACGACGACTACGCCGCGCAGATGCGCGCGGGCGCGGAAGGGCTGTACGCGGCGGGGCTCGATCCGCTGAAGGACCGCAGCATGAATCTGTTCTTCAGCGGGAGCCTGTACGGCGGGTTCTTGAGCATCTTCTCCGTTTTGGAAGAATTGCGCGCCGTGCATTTTCCGATGGCCGCCCAGACCGATCTCGCGATGGTGGCCGAGAACATCGTCAAAAATCGCGTGAACGTGGTTCTCGGGATGCCGTCGTACGTCGTGCAATTATTTGAGCAGCAAAAAGACGTTTTGGGCCGATATAGAAACGTCGATAAAGTATTTTACGGCGGCGAACATTTCAACGATGCGCAACGGAAATATCTAACGGACGACTTCGGAGTGACGTCGATCCGTTCGATCGGCTACGGAAGCGTCGACGCTGGTCCGCTCGGCTATCAATGCCGATTCTGCGAAGGCTCGGCTCATCATCTGCACCAGCGCCTGCAATATTTAGAAATACTCGAGCTCGAACGCGACGCTTCGGTCTCCGGCGAGAACGTCGGTCGACTGGTGTTCACCTCCCGCGCGCGCCGCGGCCAAAAGATCGAGCGCTACGATCTCGGCGACGTCGGCCACTGGCTCGCGGAGCCGTGCCCCTGCGGGCGCGCGTCGCCGCGCTTCCGCCTGCTCGGGCGCAGCGGCGACGTGTTCCGCGTCGGGACCGCGTTCTTCAACTATCAGAAGTTCGTGGCGATCCTGTCCGAGCGCCTCAGCCACGCGGGCGCGGTCCAGCTCGTGCTCGACCACGCGGGCCTCAAGGAGAAGATCACGGTGCGCCTCTCGCGCGAGTCGGGCACCGACGAGTCGCGCGCGCGCGCGGCGCTCCTCGAAAGCTATCATGACCTCGAGGAAGTCGTCGCGCACGACCGCGTGCTGGATCTGGAGGTGGTCGGCCTGCCCGGGGATCAGCTCGACAAGACGAAGGGCAGCGGCAAGCTCGTGAGGATCGTCGACCGGAGGACGCGCTGATGCCCGTGTGGGAGTTGCCGGAGCTGGTGCGCTTCGCGCGCGCGAAGTCGCCGTTCTATCAGAAGCTCTACCGCGACCTGCCGCCGCGGATCTCGTCGATCACCGAGCTCCCGATCCCGAGCCAGGAGGAGTTCTGGGGCGCGAACGCGCTCGGCGACAACCGCCTGCTGACCGGGCCCATGCGGGACGGGATCGTGTTCAAGAGCGGGGGGACGACCGGCAGCCCGAAGTTCTCCGTCTTCTCGCGCGAGGAGTGGGAGATCTTCTGCGAGTCCTTCGGGCGCGGGATCGCCGCGACGGGCCTGCGCGCCGGCGACCGCGTCGCGAACCTGTTCTACGCGGGCGAGCTCTACGGTTCGTTCCTGTTCATCACGAAGTCGCTCGAGAAGTCGCCGTTCGGCGTCCTCCAGCTGCCGATCGGCGGCGCGACGAGCCTGGAGGAGACGGCCCGGCACCTGCGCGACTTCGGCGCGACCGTGGTCGCGGGCGTGCCGACGACGATCCTGAACCTCGCCGAGCACGTCGCCGCGAGCGGCTCGGGCGGGGGCCCGTACAAGCTGGAGCGCGTCCTCTTCGGCGGCGAGGCGCTCTACGACGACCAGCGCGAGCGCCTGTCCGCGGTCTTCCCGGGGATCGAGGCGCGCTCGATCGGCTACGCGAGCACGGACGCGGGCCTGCTCGGCTACGCGGACGCGACGTGCGGCCCGAACGAGCACCGCGTCTTCGGCAAGGACACGATCATCGAGCTCGTCGACGAGGAGACGCGCGCCCCGATCGAGGAGCCGGGCCGCGAGGGCCTGCTCGTCGCGACGAACCTCGCGCGCTCGCTGCTGCCCGTCCTGCGCTATCCGGTCGGCGACCGCGGGATGTGGCGCGAGCCGAAGGGTGCTGCGGACCGCAAGTTCCTGCTCATGGGCCGCTCCGAGGAGGCCGCGCGCGTCGGCCTCGTGAAGCTCTACGTCGACGACATCCGCGGCATCCTCGCGGGCTTCCGCGCGGAGCTCGCGATCTCGGACTTCCAGATGCTCGTCGTCCACCACGACCTGCGCGACGGCCTCATCCTGCGCGTGGCCGCGGGCGCCGACGACGCGCGGCTGACGGCGGCTTCGCCGCGCGTCGTCGCCGAGCTGCACCGCGCGCGCCCGCTCTACGAGCAGTTCGTGCGCGAGGCGAAGATCCATCCGGTCAAGATCGACTGGGTGCGCGCGGGGGAGCTGGAGACGAACCCGCGCACCGGCAAGCTGCGCCGCATCGTCGACCGCCGCGGCGCGGCGGGGGGAGGACGCTGAGCATGGAGCGCATCCGCGAGAGCCGGAAGATCCGCGGACACCGGATCCTGCTGCGCGACGCGCGCGTCTCCGACGCGGCCGCGATCCAGGGCCTGTTCAACAAGATCTACAAGGGCAAGTACCCGCTCGAGTTCGGCACCAACGCCGACGTGCTCCGCGCCGAGATCGCCGACCCCGAGCACGCGCTCTGGATCGTCGCGGTCGACCAGGCCGCGCGCCGCGTCATCGGCGCGATGCTCCTGCTCTGCGACCCGTTCAACCGCATGTGCAAGGCCGGCGGCGGCGTCGTGCTCCCGGAGTACCGGCATCTCGGCCTCGGCTCGACGATGCTCAAGCGCGGCGTGCGCTACATGACGCGCGAGGCGAAGCTCGCCGACGTGATCTACGGCACGAGCCGTACCGTCAGCGAGGGCCCGTCGAAGATGGTCGCCGAGGCGGGCTTCCACAAGATGGGCATCTTCCCGAACGCGGTCCAGATCGAGGAGCTCGAGCACCTGAACCTCGACGTGTACCTGACCGACCGCGCGCTGCGGCTGCGCCGCAAGACGCCGTACCTGTATGCGCCCTTCGCGTCGATCTACGACATCGCGCGCCGCCAGCTCCACCTGGAGAAGGCGCACGTCGTCACCCAGCGCGACCCCCTCAAGCTGTCCAAGACGAAGATCAAGCTCGCCTACGACGCCGATCCGAAGCGCGCGCTTGCGCTGTTCCGCCGCTGCGAGGAGCAGTGGCGCATCTCGAACAGCTTCTTCCCGTTCCACGCGCCGAACGCCGTGCTGAGTTCCGCCGACGGCGGCGCCGACGTGTTCCTGTGGAACGGCGGCGTCGGCAAGCAGACGATGATCCTCGGCTTCCGCTCCGACTACGCGAGCTTGCACGACCTGCTGGACTCGGTCGCGCTGTGCGTGCAGAGCAGCGGCGCGTCGTACGTGGAGCTGCTCGTCGACGCGTACGACTACATCACCCAGCAGCAGGCCTACACCGCGAAATACATCCCGTCGGCCTACTTCCCCGCGATGCGCCTTGCCGGCGACGGCCTGCGCGACGACTACTTCGTCGTGAGCCGCACCTTCCAGATCATCGACTTCACGAGTTCCTACGTCACGCAGGAGAACCTGCCGTATCTCAAGTCGTACATGCGCTCCTACAACGCGCTCTACATCGAGCCGCTCAAGCGCAGCGACGTGCGCCGCAAGGGCGCGCGCTAGCACCCGCCGGTTCTCAGCGGCAGTTCCAGTTCTGCTTCGGCGGCGCCATGCCCTTGCGCGAGGCCGCGTACTTCTCGTGCACGGCCTTCAGCTCCGCCTCCTCCTGCTCGCGCAGCGCCTTCATCTGCGAGTCGAACTGATCGCGCGCGGCGACCGCGCCCGGCGCGACCTGATTGAGCAGAGGGTCGCGCTGCGACCGGTACTGCTCGGCCTTGGCCTTGCGCTGCTCCTCGAGCGGCTTGAGCTGGCCCTCGAACTGCTCGCGCAGGGCCTTGATCTGCGCGTCGAGGCCCTGCATGTCCGCGTGCTCCTGCGCGCCGAGCGACTTGAGCTGGGCGCAGGCCTGCGCGTTCGGCGACGCTGCCGGCGGCTTGGGCTGGGCTTCGAGCAGCGCCGCGCCCAGGACCAGCAGCGCGGCGACGGCGGCGATCTTCTTCATGAGAGCCTCCTGTGCGTCGCGACACCGATCATACGGCCGGGCGCCGGGGAAGTTCTGCGGCGCGTCGGCGGGCCGGCGAACGAGGTACAATGCGCTCGGGACGCGGGAGCGACATGAGCGAGCTGGACGACATGCTGGCGGCGGTGCCGTGGGAGAGCCTGGAGGGCTCCGACGGTCCGGCCACGGACGTGCCGTCCGCGGTGCGCGGGCTGTGCTCGCCGGACGCGGAGGAGAGGCGGGGCTCGCTCGGCTTTCTCTCCCAGTTCCTCTGGGACCAGGGGACGGTCTTCGCGCCCTCCGCCGAGGTCGTCGCGCCGATCGCATTTCTGCTGGGCCGGCCCGGCTTCCCGGAGCCGGCGCCGGTGCTGGAATTCCTGGACCTGCTGGCGATCGGCAGCGGGCTCTTCACCGCGCACCGGTCGCTCGCGATCTTCCGCGACATGCACCCGCCCGAGGAGATCGCCGCGCGCGCGGCCGAGGAGGCCGCGATGCTCGCGCGGCTGAAGTCCGAGCTGCGCCGCGGCGCCGGCGCGTTCAGAGCCTATCTGAAGGACCCCGATCCGGGAGTCCGCGCCGCCGCGGAGCGCCTGCTGAGCCGCCCGGTCTTCGCGGGCTGACCGCGTCAGCGGTTGTTCAGCAGGTCCCGCTGACCGCGCGCCATGCTCTGGTCCGGGCTGTCCGGATACTCCTTGAGAAGGCGGTCGAGCGCGTCCTTGGCCGTTGCGTAGTCGCGGTTCTCCTGCGCGGCCTCGGCGTAGCGCAGCAGGGCCCGCGGCGTGTGCGGGCCGGCGGGGAAGTCGTTGACGAAGGTGCCCAGCGTTTCCTGCGCCTTCGGATAGTTCGCCCGCTGGTAGTAGGTCCAGCCGATCCAGTAGACGACGTCGGAGGCCCACGGCTTCTGCGAATTCTGGTGCGCGTAGTCCAGCGCGGCGGCGACGGTCAGCTTCGGAGAGTAGTACCACCACGCTCCCCCGATGACCAGCGCGACGAAGATCAGCTTTTTCATGACGCGCCTCTATTATCCACCTCCGGGGGTTGCGTCGTCAATACCCTGCCGCGGCCTTGACGCGACGGGCTTTGCCGCCTATAGTTCCCCGTGAGAAGCGGCGCTCGCTCTTGTCAGAGGCGCGGTCATTTGTAAGAATCCGGGAAATCGTCTCAGGAGGCATTCATGAAGATTCGCGTTGCTCTGTCGGCGGCGGCCGTGACTCTGCTGGCGGGCCTGTGCTTCGCCGTGAACAAGCCGGTCGTTCCTTCTTCCGCGAAAGTGGTCAGCGAGGGCATGAAGATCGTCGCGTTCAACGCCAAGACGTGCCGGAAATCCTATTTGTTCACGTTCAAGGTCGAGGGCTCCGGCCGGCACTCCTACCGCTACGTGCTGAGCAACGGCTCCGGTCAGGGCGGGGGCACCATCACGCTGACGCCGGGCCGGCAGGCGGGGTTCCAGAAGGAAGTGAGCTGGACGCTCGGGACCGCCGCGAAGAACGCCGGAGGAACGGACATCTGGCTCGGCGTCGCGTTCGACGGCGGGGCGGAGACGCACTTGTCGACGTATCACGACACGTGCCAGAAGCCCTGAAGCCGCGCCCGGGGGATTTCGTCGAGGAGCCCGCGCCTGAAAAGGCGCGGGCTCTCTGTTTTTCGCGGCGCGGCCGGCCGAGGGCCGCCGCGGCGCTCAGTGGCTGCCGAAGATGCGCTGCCAGAAGCTCGTCGTCGCGTTGCTGACCGACGAATTGACCGCGCTCGACGTCGCCGACTGCGCGGAGTCCGTGGCGCCGCTGCCGATCTGACCGGCCGTCTGGCCGGCCGAGTTGCCCGTCGAAGCGCAGGCGGCCAGCAGCGAAGCCAAGCCCGCCGCCGCGACCAGAATGAATTTTCTCATGTTCCCTCCCTTCGCCATCCGACACGCGAGTATAGGCCGGGTCCAAAAGCGTGTCAAGGCTGCCGCGCCGATTCCGGCGCTCGCTCGATGCTACGGCTGGGCCAGCCGGGAGAGCGCCGCCGCGTCGCCGCCGAACGCGTCGAGGTCGGTCTCCGCGGGAATCCCGGCGACCTTCCCGTGCCACGAGTACTGCCAGAAGGTCCAGCTCTCGCCGGCGGGCATGCGCGGCGCCTTGTGCGAGGGGTCGGCGATCCAGAGCTTGTAGGCGGCGCCGGCGCCGACGAGATACTGGTCGTAGATGCCGAGGTTCACGTATAGGATCGGCTGGAGGCCGTAGGCGGCGCGCACCAGCCCGACGAAGTCGTTGAGGTCTTTGATGAAGACGGCCGGTTTCGGCATCTTGGCCTTGGGGCAGTCCTCGGACTCCTCGAGGTCGACGACCATGGGCAGTGCGCCGTCGCGGGGAACGGCGTCGAGGGCCTTCATGAAGTTCTTCGCCTGCGTCGCGCCGTCGTCGCAGAAGTTGTAGAAGTGGTACGCGCCGCGGGGGATCTTGGCGGCGGCGGCGCCCAGCCAGTTGGTCCGGAACGTGTCGTCCGCGTAGGTGTCGCCTTCCGTGGCCTTCATGAAGGCGAAGGCGGTCCCCGCCTTCTTCACCTGATCCCACTGGATGACGCCCTCGAAATGCGAGACGTCGACGCCGCGCACGGAATACTTGGAGACGTCCGGCGTCTCCTGCGTCGCGATCGGCGACAGCGCGTGACCGAGGCGGTGCGAGTGCTCGATCGGCTCCTTCTTCGGCGCGGCCGCGGCGGCCTTGGCCGAGAGGGCCTGGGCCTGGAGCGCGTCGAGGCTTTCCTTGAGGCCGGGGACGTTCGTCAGCTCTTGGGCCGGCGCGGCGGAAGCGCCGAAGCCGGCCAGCGCGAGGACGAGCATGAGCCGCTGCATCCCCGTAGGATAATAATTTTGGGACCGATCGCCTGGGCCTTTGGACCCAGCTTCAGCCCCGGCGTCCGCCCTGGGCGCGCTCCCAGTGCGTGCCGAAGACGCGGTCGAAGATCGGGAACGTGACGTTGAAGTTCCAGTCGGCCATCAAGCGCAGGTCGTGATGATGGGTGTGATGGCGCCGCAGACGCGCCATTCCGGGGAGCCGGCCCACCCAGCAGCTTTCCGGGAGATGGTAGGCCAGGTGGAAGCACTCGTAGAGGACGTAGTAGTCCACCGCCAGCGCGGTGAAGAGGAAGCCCGCGTTCCGGGAGACGAACGCGAAGCACAGCGCCGCCGTCGGAGCGGCGACGCCGAGCATGAAGAAGGCCAGCGACTGCGGAGAGAAGAGGACCATGTCGAAGTCGGACGCCGCCTCCGCCTCCATCGCGGCCTCGGTGAAGAGGCGGTGGTGCCTGAGCGCGTGCATCTCGTACATGATCGACAGCGGCTTCAGCGGACGATGCATCGGGTAGCGGTGCGCGAGCCATTCGACGAAGTTGGCGAACAGGAAGCCGGCCGGGATCGCCGCCCACTCCCACCACGCCGTCGCGCGCACCATCCGCCAGGCCAGCGCCGTGGCTGCGAATCCGAGCGCGCCGATCGCGGCGAAGTGCCGCCAGCCGACGAGGAGAGACGGCGGGCGCTGGGACCGGTGGACGGCGCGCTGCGCCGCGATCTCCGCGGGCGCCGCTTGCAGCGGAGCTCCCCAGATCCCCGTCCGGGACGCGGGGACGGGCGCGGCTTCCGCGGCGATCATGCGTCCATCATAACTTCAATCGCGCCGCCCGCCGCGCTTGGGGTAGCCGCCGCGCTTGACGCCGAAGCCGCCCGGCTTGAAGAAGCGCTTCTTGCCGCCCTCGAGGCCGCCGGGCTTCTTGTCCCACTTCTTCTCGCCGCCGAAGCCGCCGGGCTTCTTGTCCCACTTCTTCTCGCCGCCGA
>Ga0209415_10008389_pt1 | contig 17927 bp, 20 predicted proteins | sample PeaSoiSIISIP2007_FD_187696 | JGI IMG/M metagenome (GOLD analysis project Ga0209415, IMG submission 187696) | Peat soil microbial communities from Weissenstadt, Germany - SII-SIP-2007 (SPAdes) (version 2) | ecosystem: Environmental > Terrestrial > Soil > Wetlands > Peat | place: Germany... | reverse complement strand
CTGGTGGACAGGATCGTCCCCATGACGCTGCTGGCGCACACCCCACTCAGTGGGCCGCTCGTCACGCAGCCCCCCGTCTGCACGTATCCGCTGCCTGGCGGGAACGGGTCAGGCGAGGTGGTGATGAACGAGGCCTGTGCACAGGGCGGTTCAACGCTCTATACATGTGAGCGACAAGGGTGAGTCTGCAGCGCAGCAGTTGGGCAAATTCCGCAGGCTGCGCCGGACGGCAGATTCCGGCGCGACGAAATGTCTGAATCTATGCCGGGCAACCAAACCGCCAGCAGGTTGCCATGCAGTCGTTCGATCCGTTTCTCACCGTGCTCCGCGAGATTCCCGACTCACGCCGAGCCGAGGGCAAACTCTACAAGCTTCCCCATGTTCTGCTGTTCTCCATCCTCGCCGTGGTCACCGGCGGCAATTCCTTCCGCTCCATCGAGACCTTCATCAAAGTGCACCGCCGTCGGCTGAATGCCGCGTTCGGCCTGCGCTGGAAGCGCGCGCCGGCCCATACCGCCATCCGCTATATTCTCCAGGGTCTCGACCCGCAGGCCGTCGAACAGGTGTTCCGCCGCCACCCAGCCGGTCTGCGGGACGCCGCAGCGGATCCGTCGCGACGCACCATCTCGCTCAATGGCAAGACGCTCAAGCGAGGCTCCGACAATTTCACCGACCGCAAGACGGCCCAGCTCCTGCACGCTTTCGACACCGAAGCCGGCCTGGTCCAGGCGCATATCGATATCGACGAGAAATCCAACGAGATCCTCGCCGCGCAGCAGCTGCTTGGCGAACTCCAGGTCGCGCAGTGCGTCGTCACGCTCGACGCACTGCACTGCAAAAAAACATTCGAGGCCGCCGCCCAGGCTCAGGCACAGGTCATCGTCCAACTGAAGGACAATCAGCCCACTCTGGCGCAGAAGGTCGAAGCCGTCAGCGGCTCCCAGCGGCCCGCCAGCACCGACACCTCGATCACCACCGGTCGCAACCGGCATGAAACCAGGACGGCCGAGGTATTCAGAGCAACCCGCGCCGTCGCTGCGACCAAGTGGAAGTCGCTGATCAAGGGCATCGTCCGCGTCACCCGCGATGTTCTGCATCGAAATGCCAAGACCGGTGTGTGGAGCAGCACCTCCGAGGTCGCATATTATATCGCCAATTCCCCCATCTCGGCGCGCCGCGCCGCCGCCGCGATCCGAGGCCATTGGCATGTCGATAACAAGCTGCACTACACGCGCGACGTCACTTTCCAGGAAGATCAATCCCGCATCCGGCACAACCCGGGTATCTTCGCCCGGCTGCGCAGCTTCGCCTACAACATCCTGCGCCGCAATCAGAACTCAACGTTCAGTCAGCACAGATACGCCGCCGCTCTCGCGGGGCTCGACACGCTGCTTAAGTGGAGCTTCAGTTGAGAGCGTTGAACAGCCCTGGGACCACTTCTGCGTCATCGAGCCAGACCGCGTTCGAATGCACCCCATCAGTCGATGAAGGTCTGCCGCGATTATCGAGTGATGCCCATCCTCCGATACACCGCTTCGACATAATCCGTCTTCGCATCAGTGTAGCCCTCGCGATCCGTCGCGTAGCGTCGTGCCAGGTCGCGCTTCAGCGCGGCGTAGCGATCCGCCTCATTGGGATGCGCCCGCAGGTAGTCGCGGAACGCCAGGCGTCGCTGCCACATCTCGCCGCCCGGCTCGGTAATATGCACGTGGTGCGTGCGCCGCGCGCCATAGGGCGGCATGCCCTTGACGAAGAACATGCGGTCCGGTTTCGGATTGTCTTCCCAATACACGTAGCCCAGCGACCGGATCGGCGCGACCGCTTCTGCCTTGGCAGGAGTTAGCGAACGCACGGCAATCAGAATGTCAATGATCGGCTTGGCGATCAGCCCCGGCACTGCGGTGCTGCCGAAATGCTCGATGCCGAGCACCAGTGCTGGTTGGATCGCTGCGCGCAGCCTATTCGCCTCGATGTCAAACAGCCGCGGCCAGTCTGGGTCGTACGCGACGAGTTCGACATCATCCATGATCCGACATGCTCACCGACAGACCAGCCGGTGGTGCGCGGCCACATCGGGGCGGCTGGTCAGGCTATAGGGAGACACATAGTAGTCGCAGTGCGTCACGCCGGTAGCGTCGAGCCGGAGAAACCGCTGCGTGCCGGCGTAGTGACAATCGACGAAGTATGACCAGTTCGGACCGTCGGCGTTCATCTGCCAAGTCTGATGCAGCGTTCGATCGTGGATGTCCTGCGTGTCGGGCACCAGCGACGGCGGCGCGCTATCATCGATCTTCGTGCCTGTCGGAGCCGACAGGATCTCGACGCCTGAAAGCGATGGACTCGGCGCAAGGCCCCAAGCGTGCGGCACCGTGGCGGGGCATTGCAGACCATGCGCCTCGGCCGCCGCTTGTTGCTGCGTGCCGCCAACCACGGCAGCAAAAAGCCAGGCCGCACGCAGGAGTGATCCCGGCATGGTCGTGCCTCTGACGCAATGGCGCGGATATGATGGCGCCGCTCAATCCGCCGGGCTGAACCCCATGATCTGGGCGAAACGTTCGCGATAAGCCGGCCACACTTCCGGATTCACCAGCCGCGGCGGCCGCTTCCCATCCAGAATCTCCAGCACCTGCTCTGCCGCGAACCGTGCCATGTTCTCGCGCGATTCCTCGGTGGCGCCGGCAGTGTGCGGGCTCACCAGCACGTTGTCGAACACCAGCAATGGATGATCGTGCGGTGGCGGTTCGTCCTCCCACACGTCCAGGCCGGCGCCGGCAATCCGCTTCGTGGCCAGCGCTTCGGCCAGCGCGCGCTCGTCATGGATGAAGCCGCGTGCCGTGGTGATGAACCAGGCATCGGGCCGCATCAGCGCGAATTGCGACGCACCCATCATGCCACGCGACTGGCGCGTCAGCGGACAATGCACCGAAACAAAATCCGCCTGCCGCAGCAGGTCGTCCAGTTCCACCTTCTCGGCTCCGCGCGCCTTGATCTGCGCCCCGGTGAGATACGGGTCGTAGGCGAGCACCCGCATGTTGAACAGGCCGCCGCACAATTGTGCGACCCGACCGCCGACATTGCCGATGCCGATCACGCCGACGGTGCGGTTCAGCAGCTCGCGGCCGATATACTCGTTGCGCGGGATGCCGGGGCCGGCGCGCATGCGGCGATCGGTTTCGATGATGCGCTTCGACAACGTCAGCATCATCGCCAGCGCATGCTCCGCTACGCCCTCCTTGTTGCCGCCGGACTGGTTCACCACAGCAATGCCCTGGCCCGTGCAGGCATCGACATCGACCGTGTCGTAACCGGCACCGTTGGACGACACCGCGACCAGGTGCGGCATGCGTTCCAGCAACGCGGGGCTGACCTGGAAATGCGGGGCGATCACCTGACGCGAGGCGCCAATCTGATAGACATGCGCCTGGTTGATGATCGGCGTCGCGACGTCGTCGGGCGATTCGTTTTCCAGCCGGTCGAGCTGCACGTCCGGCCGCTGTGCCAGGATCTGCATGAACAGCGGCGAGGACACGTATTTCACGTAGAAGACGCGCTTGGTATTCGGAGCCATGTTTCCCCCGTTGCTTTCTCCCCCTCGCACCAGCGGAGGGGAAGTATTCCGACCTGTTACCCCTCCAGAAACCGCGCAATCGCCGGTACCGACTTCAGCGCCGCCAACCCCTGCGCGGTTGGAAGCTGCGGACGGTCGCGCTCCTGGTTCACCATGCACAGGAACCCCAGCTTCTCACCCCGTGTGGCGCGGAACTGGTGCCAGGTCCAGGATGGAACCGTCACGAGATCGAACGGCTTCACCGCCACCACCACATCCCCCAGCAGGCAGTGCCCGCACCCGCGCAGGATCATCACGGCGTGGGCATGTTCATGCTGCTCCAACGTCGAATAGCCTCCCGCATCCATTTCGAAATAACGCAGTTCGCAGCCCATGCCGGGTTCCTGGAACAGCACCTGGCGCGAGATGTCCTTGAACGGCGCGCTGCCATCCTGCTTGTACGGCATGTGCGCGACGCCTTCCCAACGGAAATTATCGTGGAAGGCGCGTTTCTGTGTGGTCTGTTCGCTGTCCATGGTCTCTACCGGTAATCGTGTGTCGCGACGGCGCGCGTGAAGGCGGCGGTTTCCTCGGTCAGCCGTTCGCGTGCCAACAGCAGATTGCCGCCGATCAGCAACATTGCGTCGGCGCCGTAGAAGTCAAGCAGCTCCGGCGTGCGCGGCAGCGTCATGCCGCCGGCCGGCACCGGCAGGCTCGGGCGCAACTCGTCGCGCGGCGTGCGCGCGTTGTTCGCAAGCTGCCGGCAGGTTTCCGCCGAGTAGCCGAACCGTCCGCCGAAATTGGGGAAGATCACGGCGTCCGCGCCGATCAGCCGGAACAGGGTGCCGATCAGCAGCGCAGGCGCGATGCGCGCGGCGCCGCCCAGGCTGGGATGCGCGAGGAATGCGACCTCGGGGAATTCGGCAACCAGCGCCTGCATGTTGGCGAACCCGGCTATGAGCGGCGCGAGCAGCACGCAATCGATTCCCAATACCCGCGCCAGCGCGATCTGTCGGCGCATGGCGTTCAGATCGCCCGACAGGCTGGGCACGTAGCGCGTCGGACGGCCGGTCGCCTGGGTCGCGCGCGCAACCCCCGCGGCGCAGGCGCGCACGCGCTCGGCAAAGCGGCTGTAGTCCTGGTCGGCAAGACCGTGATCGTCCTTGATATAATCGATGCCGCCACGCGCGGAGCGTTCTGCCAACCCGCCCAGCTTTTCCGCAGACAAGCCCTGCGGCTTCAGTGCGGAGCAAGTCAGGGCGCGGTGATGGGCGGCAGCGCGCTGGCGGAGGCCGGCGATACCGTGGCGCGGTCCACCGAAGGCCGCGACCAATTCGGCGGGGAGCGCCACGTCGTGCAGCACCACGTCGTCGTGCAGCGAGGTGTTGCCGAACAGCATGTTCAGCAACTGCCCGGCGTCGCGGCCGATCGTTGCGGTCGCCAGGCCGATGCGCACGGCGAAACGGTCATCGCCGAGCATCTCGATCGACTGCACCTCGCCGACGATGTCGCGCAGCACGGTCGGTTCGTCGATCGCCTCCAGCGGCATCTCGACGCTTTGCTCGACCGCGATCGCCTGGGCACGCGCCTCGATCGACGCTGCGCCGCTGCGTACGTGATAAGTGACGCCTAGCCTCGACGTCATGCTCGTGGCACCACCAGCGCATCCACCGCAACCGCACCGGCCGCGCCCAGCATCACCGGGTTGATGTCCACCGCTTCCAGCCGGTCTCCGAGCGCGACGGCAAGGTTCTGCAACCCAAGCAACAGCTCGATGAATGCACGCGCCGCATCGGGATGTTGCCAGCGCGGACTGGCCAATACGCGGCCCAGGCTGTTTTGTGCCAGCTTGCGCGAGATTGCCTCGCGCGACACCGGGACGGGCCAGATGCAAACATCGCGCAGCGCTTCGGCGTAGATGCCACCGAGCCCGCACAGCAATACCAGCCCGACGCCGGGCGAGCGGCTGATGCCGGCGATCGCCTCCAACGCTGCGGGCACCATCGGCTGCACGATGGCGCGAGGCGTGCCGAGCGTGGCATACGCCGCTTGTAGTGCGTCGGCGTCGCGCAGATTGGTGCGCACCAGGCCGAGTTCGCTCTTGTGCGCCACGTTTTCGGCCACGCCCTTCAGCACGACCGGCCAGCCGACATGCTCTGCTGCGGCGCGCGCTGCATCGAACGTGGCGCATTCGACGGTTTCTACGACCGGCACGCCGAACTCGCGGAGCAATCGCAGGCTTTCCGGTTCGGTCAGCGTCCGGGGCGGCATGGCGGGTGTTGCGGTGGCGGAATGCAGCGGCAATGGGTCTGGCAACGGCGTCAGCATGGCGCCGATCGCCTCCAGCACGATGTCGGTCTCGGTAAACAGGTTCATGTCGCGCGTTTCGTACCACGCTCGTTCCGCTTCCGGCATGCCGCCGGGTGCGACGATCAGCAACGGCTTGCCGGAGGTCTCGCGCGCAGTGGCCAAAGCGGCGCGGATCGGATCGCCCTGCCACGGGTTCATCGAATGCACCAGTGCCAGCGTGACGCCGACGCCCGCATCGTTCGCCAGCAGCGACGGCACCTCGCCGGCGCGCCGCATGCCGCCGAAGATGCCGAGGTCGAGCGGATTGCCGACGCGCGAGAACATGCGGTGGCTGTCGATGCGCCGATGCGTGTCCGGCGACAACGCCGCCAACGGAACGCCCAATGCGGCGCAGCGGTCGGCGATCAATGACGCGCCGGCGCCCGAGGTGGACAGCGCGCCGAGCGCGCCGGCGGCGCGTCCGTAGCGGTCCAGCAACGCCGCGGCGGTCATGAACCCTTCCAGCGACGCGACGGTGGCGACGCCGCTGGCTTCGAACAATGCCGCGTATGCCGCGTTGTCGCCGGCGATGCGCGAGGAATGCGCTACCGCGGCGCGCGCTCCCGCTTCCGATCCGCCGATCTTCAACGCCACGACGTGCTTGCCGGCGGCCGCGGCCTGCAATGCCAGACGGCGGAAGCGCGCGCCGTCATCCAGCGAATCGATCAGCAGCGCGATGACGCACGTCGGAGCGTGGCCGATCGCGTATTCCATGTAGTCGAGCACTGAGAGGTCCGCCTCGTTGCCGGCGGAGGCGAACAGCGACAAGCCGGCGCCGAGCATGTGCAGCCGTCCCGCCATCGCATCGAACAGCGCGCCGGAATGCGAGAAGATCGAAATGCCGCCGGGCGGCTGGCGCTTGGCATGCGCGGTGTTGAAGCCGATCGAAAGCGGCAGGTGCGCGTTGTAGATGCCGTTGCAATTCGGGCCGACGATGCGAATGCCTTCCTCGGCGGCAATGCGCGCCAGGTCCTCCTGGCGTTCGGCGCCGCCCGCTTCCAGGCTTTCGGCATAGCCGGCCGAGCCAACGATCACCGCGGTCAACCCGGCCCGCGCACAGTCGCGCACAGCCTGCACCGCCGCCTCGGCGGGGATCGCCAGGAAGGCCACATCCACTGGTTCCGGCAGCGACGTAAGATCGGGGTGGCACTCGATGCCGTCCACCTCCTTCAGGCGGCGGCTGATGCCGTAGATCCCGCCGCTGAAACCCGCTGCCCGCACATTGTTCAGCACGATGTAGCCGTGCTTGGTGGTATCGTCGGACGCTCCGATCACCGCCACCGCGCGCGGATGGAATAGCGTGTGCAACGCTTGCTGTGTGGCGATCCGATCCGGCATGCGTCCCATTCTCCTTGCCTCATGGCCGTGCTGGCATCTTGGGCCGGGGATTGACCCAGCCGGCCACACTGGCACGGTGCCCGCATAGATAGTCGGATCGCGCAGGCATGTCAGGTTGCCTGCTCGCGATGGCGGAGAGCAGGAGAAGCAAGCAGGAATTTTCAACCGCAGATGCACGCCGATGCACGCCGATGGGACACGGGCCGATTGTGGCTGCGAGGCTCGCCATGGCCGGCTGGCCGAGCATTGCCGTGAGCCAGCGAGCCCGACTCAGACCACTGTCCGCGTGCATCGGCGTGCATCTGCGGTTGAACATTCTTGCTTGCTGTTGCGACGACAACGCACGGCCATCGCGGCCCGCGCCATGATGATTGTGGAAGGAGGGATAACGTGAGTGAAACACCGAACGACGACGGGGGAAAAATCCTGCTGACCGAAAACCGCGGGCACATCCGCATCCTGACGATCAACCGCCCGGACCGGATGAACGCGATCTCGCCCGAATTGGGCGACGCGCTGATCGAGGCCTTCGTCGAGGCGAACGCCGATGACGCGGTGCGTGCGGTCTTGCTGACCGGGGTCGGTGACCGCGCGTTCTGCGCCGGTGCCGACCTGAAGGCGCGCAAGGAGGCGGATGCGGCCGGCAAGCCGTTCCAGCCGTTGCTGTCGCGGGTGCGGCGCTACCTGTACGAGGTGGTGTTCGAAACCTTCAAGCCGACGATCGCTGCATTGAACGGACCCGCCGTGGCCGGCGGCTGCGAGTTGGCGCTCGCCTGCGACATCCGCATCGGCGCGGAGCACGCCAAGCTGGGCCTGCCGGAAGCCAAGCGCGGCAAGGGGGCGCATTTCGCCAATGTCCTGCTGCCGCGGCTGATGCCGATGGGGGTCGCGCTGGAGATGCTGTATCTCGGCGAATACATCGACATGGAAGCGGCGCGCCACTGGGGCCTGGTGAACCGCGTCGTGCCGAAGGGCCAGGCGCTGGCGGAGGCGCTGCGCATGGCGGAAGCGATCTGCGAGAACGCTCCCGTCACGATCCGGCGGATGAAGGAAACCGCGGTGAAGGCGTCGGGCCTGCCGATGGCCGCAGCGCTGCGGCTGAACGAGGGCATCAGCCCCTACACCAGCGAGGACCGCGTCGAGGGCGTGCGCGCCTATGTCGAGAAGCGCAAGCCGGTGTGGAAGGGGCGGTAGCACCCGGTATCGCTGGAGCGGGAAACCCGTGTCATTGCGAGGAGCGCAGCGACGAAGCAAGCCCCCGCCTGGCGAGCGGCAGGCGGCTCAGCGGGCGGGAAGTTGCTTCGTCACTGCGCTCCTCGCAATGACAGTTGGGGGGCGGATGGGCCGCTACCTGCGCAGTTCCATCTGGATCGGGCCCTCGCGGCGACCGTGGGTGAACTGGTCCACCTCCGGCACGCCGGTGTCCATGAGGTTCGCCGCCGGACCACTCCAGATGATGCGGCCTTGGTAGATCATCGCCGCCTGGTCGCCGATGCGCCGCGCGCTCGCCATGTCATGGGTGATCGCCACAGCGGTGCTGCCCAGGTGCTTCACGCAATCCACCACCAGCCCGTCGATCACCGCGCCCATGATCGGGTCCAGGCCGGTGGTCGGCTCGTCGAAGAACATGATGTCGGGCTGCGCGGCGATGGCGCGGGCCAGGGCCACGCGCTTCTGCATGCCGCCGGACAGTTCCGCGGGGAAGAGTTCCCCCACGCTGGGTGCCAGCCCGACCTCGGCAAGGAAGTCGGCCGCACGCGTGCCGGCCTGGGCGCGGCTCACCTTGCGTTGGGCGAGCAGACCGAAGGTGACGTTCTCCCAGACCGGCAGGCTGTCGAACAGGGCGCCGTTCTGGAACAGCATGCCGATGCGGGAGCGGGTTTCCTCCCGTTCGTGGCGTGGCAGGCGGAGGATGTCGGCGCCGTCGATCTCCATGGTGCCGGAGTCGGGCTCGAGCAAGCCGAGGATGCATTTCAGCAGCACGGACTTGCCGGAGCCGGAGCCGCCGATCACCACCATGGAGGTGCGCGGCATGATGTCGAGGTCGATGCCGTCCAGCACCACCTTGTCGCCGAAGCGCTTGTGCAGATTGCGGAGGCGGATTTTCGGGGTCATGGGGCGGGTGATGCCGCGTGGTGGGTGCCGTGTAAACCTCCTGGAGTTGCGGGGGTGGTGTTGGGCGGGGTGGACGGGCGTGGGTGGGCCGGGCGGAGGTCGCCTGGGTTGGAGACGGCGGCGCGAGAAGCTATTTCAGAATATGTATCACCGCTGTCCGGTCAAAAAGTGAATAGTTCCAATCCGGGTCGGCGGTTGGGTCTCTGATACGGCATCGTCCCAGCCGGCGGTTTATGAGGCGATTACCGCTCTGCCTAACGGGTGGCTGTATCTGGCGAGCGATGCCTGGAGCTACCTGCCGGGTTGGCAGGAAGGCGCGGCCACCTCGGTCTATGCGGCGACTGGGGCGATGGCGCAGTAGTCAGAGGTAAAATCCGGGTTGCTCCCGGGATGCGCGGCGGCCCGCGTTGCGTTGTTTCTCCGCCGCGCTCTCGCAGCGGGTGGGGGTGTTGACCCGCGCCTAAAGTCGGGGCGGACGGTCGTCAATCGGTTACAGATGCGTCGTCGGGCACGGGTTGCCTTCAGGTGCCGTCTCGCTACGATGCCTTCGAACCGGGAGGCGCCCCAATGACTCACCATTACTGCATCGTGCAGGACGAGGGCCACGTCCGCACCGTCACGCTGAACCGCCCGGAGGTGCTGAACGCGCTGCACGCCGACGCGAACGACGAACTTTCTACTGTGTGGGACGAGTTCGCCGCGCGCGACGACCTGTGGGTGGGCATCGTCACGGGCGCCGGCGAGCGCGCGTTCTCCGCCGGCAACGACCTGAAAGTGCAAGCCGCAGGCAAGCGCCGGCCGAACGGACCGACCGGCTTTGCGGGCATCACGCATCGTTTCAACCTCGACAAGCCGCTGATCGCCGCGGTGAACGGCTGGGCGATGGGCGGCGGGTTCGAGACCGCGCTGACCTGCGACATCATCATCGCCGCCGAGAACGCACTGTTCGCGCTGCCCGAGCCGCGCGTCGGGCTGGTCGCCGGTGCCGGCGGCGTGCACCGGCTGCCGCGCATGATCCCGATGAAGCAGGCGATGGGCATGATCCTCACCGGCCGGCGGGTGACAGCGAGCGAGGGCTTCGAACTTGGCTTTGTCACAGAAATGGTGCCGCAGGGCCAGGCGCTGGAGGCGGCGAATCGCTGGGCGGAGATGATCCTGGACTGCTCGCCGAAAGCGGTGCGCGCGTCGAAGCAGGCGGTGTATCGCGGGCTGGATATGCCGACACTGGAACAGGCGATGCGCACGGTGTTTCCGGCGCAGCAGGAAAACATTGAAAGCCAGGACTATATCGAGGGGCCGAAGGCGTTCGCGGAAAAGCGGCGGCCGAACTGGCAGAACAAGTAGCGACGCCTCGGTTGCGCGCGCTCACGCGGCGAGGTCGGTGCAAGCGCACTGGGTCAGGCGGGCTCATAGGAAGAAAAACCTTGACTCGCACCCTGCAATTGTGCGACAAGAAACACGCAACTGACAGGGCCATCCGTCATATGTCGCGCGATCCGTTTTCCCCAATCCAGACCGAAGCAAATCGCCGCCTTGGCGCCACGAAGGCCGCTGGACGTTGACGGACACCGGACGTTGGAATCCCCCGCCGGCCAGCGCCTGGTGGCTGGTCGGTGTGGCGGCGGCGGCCTTCTTCGGCCAAATGCTCTGGGTCGGCAACCAGGTGGGAGAGATACATACCACGGTTGATGGTAATCTCCGCCGGATCGAGCAGCTCGAGCATGTGGGTTCCCCGGCACTCATGGCGCAGATCGCAGCAATACGTGTGCAGACTGACGCCAACCAACGCTGGCTGACCGAGTTGGCAGGCCAGTGGTCCACACGGCTTCCCGCGATGATTGAAGCCGGCGTCTCGCACGCCGAGCGCATCGCCGAAAACGCCAGATTGATCGAGACGTTGCAGCGGCAACTCGATCAGGTCAGGGAGGCACAGACAGCAACGGCGCAACGCCTCACTACAATGGAAGCACAGGAGGCTGCTCCGCACCCTGTCCCACGGAAGGATTCGGGCCTGAACAAACCCTAGGCAGGATTGCGTTGGCGGTCTCGGAAGCAACGCGACGAGGTGCTGGGCCGATCTCCATTGGGCCGGACCACGCTCAAGCGATCCATCACCGCACCGGCGTCGGTGCTGACGCCCCGATCGATCCAGACCCGACGAAACCGGTACAATACCAGGCGACGTAAAGACTGACGCATCGGCACGGCCGCCTCCGTCATGGAGGGCGGAGCATGCCCCGGCGACGGCCGGGGGCCCGCCGTCCACGGCTTTGCCGCATGCGGCAAGGAAAGTCGAGGATGCCGACCTCCGGCGGCATGACGAATACGGTCGGCCGGAGAGTCACCATTAACGCGGGTTGGTATAGGTTCCACTACAGGGTTGAACCGCGCCGCTGCCGCCTGGGCTTGACCAGAACGTGGGACGCGTGCACCTCCGCGCCCTGACAGGGCTCGCCCAGACGCGAGCGGGAGGGGACGCAATGCGCGTGCACAATCTGTACGAAGACGCCACCGGCCAATCGCACTGGCGCGACATCCAGATCGACTGGGTGGAGCAAGGGCCGGGCGGCAAGATGTCGGCGCGCCAGGCCGCGACGGGGATCATCTTCCGGCAGACCCAGGCGGAGCATGACCGTCCCTGGCATCCGGCGCCGCGGCGGCAATACATCATCAATCTCGACGCCGGCGTGCAGCTTACCGCGAGCGACGGCGAGGCGCGGGTGATCGGCGCCGGCGAGGTGATCCTGGTCGAGGACACCTCCGGCAAGGGGCATCTGTCGAAGTCGGTGAACAACCAGTTGCGGCACTCGATCTTCGTGCCGATCGAATAGGGAGGAATGGACGATGCGAATTCATAACATCTATATCGACGCCGCCGGCGAGACGCATTGGCGCGACATCGAGGTGGAGTGGGTCGAGGAACGCAACGGCAGCAAGCTATCGAAGCGGCTGCCCGCGACGGGCATTATTTTTCGCGAGACGGCGGGGGATTACGACCTGAGCTGGCACCCGGCGCCGCGGCGGCAATACATCATCAATCTGGATGGCGGGGTGCAGATCACCGCCAGCGACGGCGAGGCGCGGCAGATCGGCGCCGGCGAAGTGATCCTGGTCGAGGACGTGCGCGGCAAGGGGCACCTGTCGAAGTCGATCGGCGGACAGATGCGGCACTCGATCTTCGTGCCGGTGGAGTAATCGCGGGCGGTCCGGGGATTGACCCACTGGCGCTGCGCTCGCATCGTCACGCCGGTACATCGTCATGTCGACCTTCGCCGGCATGACGATGAGGCTGGCGCCCTGCGTCAATTTCCGGGACGCCTCGTATCAATCTGACTTTTGGTGCCGCTCCAGATCACGACTCCTTGAGCATCCCCGCCGTGACAATCACATGGCCACCGCTGCACTGCCAAATACCTGCCCTCGACCTCTTCCTGCCCTCGACCTCATGGAAGGGAGGTTAGTGGAAAAATCACCTTCCAATGACGGGCCGCCCCTATCGGCGGCCAGATTTTCTGACTATCGTTCATGAAAATGGAAGCGCCGCCTTACCTCCCTGTAGCACATGCGGCGGGGTTGAAGGTGCTGGCGAGGCAACGCATTGGGGAGATGAGCGCATGAGCCAGCCATTTGTTGGCTAGATCATTGCGGTTGGCTTCAACTTTGCTCCCCAGGCCTGGGCGTTCTGCGATGGTAGCAGCCTGCCCATCAGCCAATACGACGTGCTGTACAACCTGATCGGTACCACGTATGGCGGCAATGGCACGACAAACTTCAATCTGCCGGACCTGCGCGGCCGCGGCGTTGTCAGCATGGGACAAGGGACCGGGTTGTCGCCCTACGTGTTGGGCCAGTCCGGCGGCAGCGAGCAGGTCACCCTGACCGCCAGCCAAATTGGCTCCCACACCCACGCGTTGAGCGGCGCGGCGACGACAACCAATTCCAGCCCGGCGACAAACGAGGCGCTTGGGACAACGGCAGCAGAAAACATCTACGCGACTTCGGGTGCCACCACGCAGTTGTCGCCCGCAACGATTGGTCTCGCCCCCGGCAGCGGCCAGCCGCACGAGAACCGGCAACCTTACCAGACGATCAATTACATCATCGCTCTGTACGGAATCTACCCATCGCAAAGCTAGGCACTTGCTAGAACTTTGATCCGCCATCCGACACCGGGACAGCATGCGGCCTGGACGCAAGGGAGAGCAGGCAGAATGGATAACTACCTAGGCCAGATCACGCTGTTTGCATGCAATTTCGCGCCCAATAACTGGATGATGTGCCAGGGCCAGCTATTGCTAATCCGGCAGTACACCGCATTGTTCTCGTTGCTTGGAACCAATTACGGTGGCAACGGCACGACCAATTTCGCCTTGCCTGACCTGTGCGGGCGCCTGCCGAATGGCCACGGACAGGTACCCGGAATGTCCAATTACATTATCGGCGAGACCGGCGGAAGCTAGACGGTCAGCCTGACCACGTCGACCATCCCGCCGCACAGTCACGCATGTCCAGCCTGTACCGTTGCCGCCAGCACGACGCAGCCCGCCGGGGCGCTGCCGGCCGTTGGACCGACCATTGGTGGTCGCGGCGCCGAGAAAACGATGAACCTGTACAATACCGCCCCGAACGTTGCTCTGGCCACACAGCAGGTCGCGCCAGTCACTGGCGGCGGCTTACCGCACCCCAACATTCAGCCGGCGCTGGCGCTGAATTGATGTATCGCGATGAGCGGGGTGTTTCAGCCGCGTTCCTGATCCGATACGTGTGCCTCGCACCAGGGTCCCACAAAGATGTCCGATCCCTATCTCAGCCAGATCGAGGCGTTCGCTTTCAGCTTCGCGCCGCGAGGCTGGATGCCGTGCGCCGGGCAACTTCTGCCGATCAACCAGAACCAGACGCTGTTCTCCCTGCTCGGCACCACATATGGAGGGAACGGTATCAACCATTTCCAGCTACCGGATCTGCGCAGCCGGGTCGCCATCGGCATCGGCCAGGGCAGCGGACTGTCCAACTACGTCCAGGGTCAGCAGGTCGGCCAGGAGAATGGAACGCTCACGACGACAAATATGCCCGCGGGGCCGCACACGCACGCGGTCAACGCCAGCACCGCGACCTCAGGCGGCACCGCTACCCCGGCGTCCAATGTCGTGCTCTCCGCGGGCTACGTAACTGCAGGGGCTAATCCCCCGACGCCAGTGAACATCTACAGCACCGCGGCGCCAACCATTCCGATGGGCGCGCTCTCGCCCATGGGCGGTCAGCCACACAGCAACCTGATGCCCAACCTAGCGCTAAACTACTGCATCGCCATCTCGGGTATCTACCCATCCCGCGGCTGACGGGTGCCACCGGTCCGGGTCAGTTGAACACGATCTGGTATTCCTGGTATTCGCGCGAGGCTGTCTGAATCGGAATCATATAGAGCTCGAAATCCCGCTGGCGGTCGGCGGTGAAGCGATAGAAGCCCTCTGGCACGACATCGCCGTACGGCCCGCGCAGGATCAGACTGAACGGCTTGCGCGGAGTTGCCGCCCAGCCGGCAGGCTCCCGCGTCTCCAGCGTCACCAAGGTGAGCAATTGCGGATGGCCGGCTGCCTGGAACGTCTTGCCGACGAACGGTGCGAAATCTTCTGCGCAGAACGTTTCGGCCATTGCGTCGCGCCTCTCTATAGACCGGTGGCAGCCGGCGCGAACGATTCCTTCCGCCGCCTATGCTGTCAAGCGTGAACCTGGCGACCGCGCATGGCAGATTGACCATGCGGCCCGAGGCCGACAACGACGCCGACGCGGCATTTCTGTTCGCGTTGTTCGCCAGCACCAAGGCAGCGGAAACGGCCCTCATGCGGTTGGACGAAGCCGGCAGGATGTTCCTGTCGCGCATGCAGTGCCGCTCGATGACCGCGACCTATCGCCAGCAGTTCCCCAACGCGCGGTTCGAGATCGTCGAGCTGGACGGCACGCCGATCGGCCGGCTGATCACCGAAGTGCGGGCTGATCGCGTCCACTATGTCGACATCGTACTGTTGCCGGAACGTCGCGGCGGAGGCATCGCCACGGCCCTGATGACCGCGGTGCTGGATGAGCCAGGACGGCTCGGCCTGCCGGGGCGCGTCACAGTCATGTCGACCAACGTCGCGTCGCTGCGGCTTTGCCAGCGGTTGGGAATGACCTTGCGGGAGGAGCTACCCCCGTTTGTCGAACTGGAATGGCGGGCCGGGGACTGATCGATCCGATTTCCTGGACCGATGCCATGGGCCGAACTTGCCGGAGCTAGATCGGTTCCGCACACTCGCCGGAAGCTCGCGATGGTGGCAAAAGGTCGGGCATGAAACACGGTATCCACTTCGTTTCGGGGTTGCCGCGCTCCGGCTCGACGCTGCTGGCGGCGATCCTGCGGCAGAACAAGCGGCTGCATGCCGGCATGTCGAGCCCGGTCGGCTCGCTGTTCATCGCCCTGTTGCGGCAGATGAGCCAGGACAACGAGACGTCGGTATTCATCAATGACGCGCAACGTCAGGCCATCCTGACCGCGGTGTTCGACGGGTATTACCACCGAGAGCATTCGCACCAGGTGGTGTTCGACACCAACCGGCTTTGGTGCTCCAAGCTGCCGGCGCTGGCGGCGTTGTTTCCGCAGGCCAAGGTGATTTGCTGCGTGCGCCACGTGCCGTGGATTCTCGACAGCATCGAGCGGCTGATCCGGCGCAATCGACTCGAGCCGTCGAAGATCTTCAACTTTGAACCCGGCGGAACGGTCTATTCGCGCGTCGAAGGCCTCGGCTCCGGCTCCGGCATGGTCGGCTTCGCCTGGAATGCGCTGCGCGAAGGGTTCTACGGCGAGGAATCGGACCGCATGCTGCTGCTGACCTACGAGACGCTGACCAGCGAACCGCGCCGCGCGCTGGCTGCGGTCTACGACTTCACCGGCGAAGCACCGTTCGAGCATGATTTCGAGAACGTGATATTCGACGCGACGGAATTCGACGCGCGGCTTGGCACCCCCGGGCTGCACAGCGTGGGCAAGGTCGTGCGGGCGAGCGAACGCCAGACCATCCTGCCGCCCGACCTGTTCCGCCGGATGGAGCAGGATTCGTTCTGGCGCGAACCGGCGCTGAACCTGCGCGGCGTGAAGATCGTTTAGCCATCGACCCTAGCTGCAATTTGATCGACCCATCCAATATTCCATTGCCAGCAAAGGGATGTTGCATTAACTTGGCGGTGTGGGACGGTCACGAACCGGAAGCTGGCGTCAAATTTCTGTGATGATGGGCGTCGATACGTACGTTTGTGTGGTTGGTCTTCCGTTCCATGCTGACCAACGTGCTACCAGACAGGCGTTGCTGCAAAGCAACGAGTGAAACAGGGGCGGGGTTCTCACTGGCGCGCTCCCGGCCGCCGGCCATCACGCCTGACCACGGGGAGTCGAAAGCGATGGTCCGGCAGCACAACGTAGCGCGCGTCCCAGGACTCGGTCGGCTCGCTGCTGCCGGCACGCCGGGCCTGGTCGCTGCCGCCGCCAACATTCGCCAGACCATCGTCCAGATGACGAATCTCGGCGTCTCCGGCAGTCGCGTCGCCGGACTGCTGTGACTGACGCGCCTTGCGTCAGTGCCCTTGCCGCGGGGAGCACCATTGGCTCCGCCGACGACAGCCCTATCGACGGCCGCGCAGCGGCGGGAGCTTAGATCATGCCAGTCACCTTCAACGTTACGACCGAGGCGCAGCTCAATAGCGCCATCGAGGTCATCGACGGCACCCTCACGGCCGGCGACTACGTGATCAACTTCGGCAGCAGCATCACCGAGGGTAATCTGTCGGTCACGGAAACCATTGAGCCCAGCGGGTCCACTGTTGCCGTTTTGCCCGACCTCACCGCCATCGACCTGCACAGTGGCGTAACGCTGACGATCATTGGCAACGGCGACAGCCTGATCGGCACCAACGGCGCCAATACGTTCCGCGGCCTGTTCGCCTACAGCGGCAATGTCACGGTCAACAACCTGACGATCCAGAACGCGGCGGCCGCCGGCGGGGCCGGCGGCTACGGGGGAAATTTCGCGGGCGGTGGCGGCGCCGGTCTCGGCGGTGGGTTGTTCATCGGGAAGACTGGCACGGTCACGCTGAACCAGGTGTATTTCTCTGGCGACAAGGCGGTTGGCGGCGCAGGTGGCACCAGCGACGGCGGCGACGGGGGAGGGCTCCTACGGCGGTGGCGGCGGTCTGGGCGGCGTCGGCGGCGGCTATCCAAACAATAATGACAGCAGTGCCAATGGAGGCGGGGGTATCGGCCGCACAGCAATTGGCGGCAGGGTCGGGGTAAACGGCTGGCTGAAAGCGGGCGCCGGCATTGTCTATGGCACGGCGTCCGGCGGTGCCGGCGCCTCCGGTACGAATCCACATGGCATACCCTCCGGCACAGGCGGCGCCGATGGCGGTGGCGGCGGCTATGGCTTCACCTATGAAAGCGAGAGCGGCATAGCCGACAACACGGGCGGCGGCGACAGAGGTGGTCGGGTTGGTCTGAACAGCGTTTCGGTCCCGATAGATGGATCCCCGACCGTTCCGTTCCATCGATCCC
>Ga0209415_10008387_pt1 | contig 17933 bp, 19 predicted proteins | sample PeaSoiSIISIP2007_FD_187696 | JGI IMG/M metagenome (GOLD analysis project Ga0209415, IMG submission 187696) | Peat soil microbial communities from Weissenstadt, Germany - SII-SIP-2007 (SPAdes) (version 2) | ecosystem: Environmental > Terrestrial > Soil > Wetlands > Peat | place: Germany... | reverse complement strand
CCGGCGCCACGAAAACCTGAGTTCCCCCGTTGATCCTATGAATTCCATTTCGCCGATCAGAATTTTTACCGGCTTGCGCGCCGCCACAGCCCTCTAAACTCTTCAATCGTGCCGGGGCCGTACCCCGCATAGTGATTGTTGGCGAACGCGAGGATCTGAATTTTCCGCTCGTGAACTTTCTTTAGCACCTCGACCCACTCGCCCAGGTCCGCCGTCCGGTTCACGATGATCTTGTTCCACGTTTTCGTCTTTTCCTCGATTCCTTTCCGGTCGCCGAGCCAGCGCACATAGGCAAAATCCGCCGTGATTGGGTCGAAACGGTCGAAAAGCTGCCTGGGGCGCGGCATCCACACGTGATCCACGAGCGCGAGAGCGACATGGCGTTCTCTCAACGCCTCGATCAATGCAGGCACGAGCCAATTCTTGTTCCGGATTTCTACTGCAAAACGGTAGCCCTTGGGGATCTTTTTTAGAAACGGCACGAGGCGCGCCAGGAATTCGTTCACTCCGGCGAACGCGTTCTTATTGAAATATCCGAATTGCAAGAGCAAGGGGCCCAGTTTTTCGCCGAGCGAGTCCATCGCCTTCAGGAAGAGGCGGAAATCCTCGTCGCAGTCCACCAGCGCTTTCTCGTGTGTGATGATTTGCGGCACCTTCGCCGCAAATAAAAATCCCGGTGGAGTTTTCGCATACCAGCCCTTTACGGTTGAAATCGCTGGCGTGCGGTAGAACGTGCTGTCCACTTCCACAGTATCGAATTTTGTGGCGTAGTAGCTCAGGAACTCGGCAGGTTTCATCCCGGCCGGGTAGAAACTGCCTTCCCAGCCGGCCGCGGTGAACGCGGACGTGCCCAGGCGAATCTCGGCTTCGGAGGCCACAGATCGCGATTCTAGCCCGCATTTCTCACGAGATTCAATGACGGATCGTAGTGAAGAGTCCTGGGAACGCCATTCTCCTGAATGGCGTCGTGAGCATCGCCAATCGGGAGATTGGCGTTCCCGGGACGGAAGAACTCTATTGCTCTTGGCAGTGGCTCGACTTCCACACCTGATCGAAGAGCGATTGCGCGCTGGGATCGACGGGAAGGTCGCCCAGATAGACGGGCTGCTCGCCCTTCAGGTCCACAACGACCAACTTTCCGCTGTGGTTGTGAAACGTGAACTGCAGCGCCGGATCGCCATCCGCCGAGTCCACGGCAACAAAATGCCCGTCCTGGCAGTGAAATCGACCCCCGAATGCGTAGCTGGAAAACCCCTTAGCAGCCTGGTCCAGGGGCATTTCACCTTCTGGATGATAGAGCAGGCTATCGCCGCTCCAATCGAGGGTTCCGGAAGCGCCGGAATTCAAATGGAATGTCAGAGACGCCACCACCTTGGGAGGCGAAGGCGCTTTCACTTTGTCCGGCAATTCCAAATATGGAGTTGTCACGACAGGCGCCGGTGGCGGGATAGACGCCGTGGCCATCGCAATTTCCGAAGGGAGCACGGGAATGTCGATGGCGCCGGTCAGACCCGAGGAGACATCGAGAACCACCAAGCGGATTCTCCGAGTGTCCGCGGCCGGCATCAAGGCCACGTGTTCGGGAATGCCGGTAGACTGCCAACTCCGGAACAAGTCGGCAGAAATAGTTTTCGTCAATTCCCTATCATTGAATTTGAAAATCGTATTCTTCTGGGCAAACTCGCAGTCGGCCATCCTGATATTCAGGCTGTAGGAATTGTCGCCTTGAACGGCGCCCAGCCCCGCCGCGGAAATCAAGACCATATATTGGAGGCCGCCTTGCGAATTTCCGGCTGCGCCGGGAGGCAGGCTTTGCACTGTCAGTGGGATGGTTGTGGAGGGCAATTGATCGGCGCACGCCTGCCGCAGATGATCCTCCGGCTGCTGTTTCTTGGCGAGCGCAGACGCATCCAGCGCATAGTAACCGCGGCGATAGGTAAGCTTTACCCCCGGCCGCGATGTCTTCACGACAATCTTGTGAAAACGCCCATCCCAATTCACCTTCTGCGGGTAGAACGACATTTCGTAATACGAGGAACTGTCTTTCAGGGCCGTCATCAAACAGCCGGACAGGTCATTGCTGTTCTTGCACGCCTTGCCGCCGGTGTCTAGGGCAAGCTCCTCCATGGTCCCTTGAGCTTGCAGCAGATCGGTGTCCTCTTGGTTCAACCGGCCGGCAATCGCAGGCCCGGTCATCCGCGACTGGGGAAGATTTATGTTCTGGGAAGCCGATAAAGACTGATTCGCTTGGAGCCCGCGAACATCCAAGGGATATACGGCCACTTGGACATCCGTGAGAGCATTCGCAACGAGTTTGACTTGATCGGCGTAACTCCGGAGGCCCGCAAACGGATTGTTACCTGTGTCCGGGTCGGGCGCGATGGAAAACGGAAATGATTCCGAAACCCAAATCAAATTCTTGCGGCCTTGGATCCCGCTGAGGTACTGCCCAATCTGGGCCATCGCGCCGAGAGTTTCCTTCGCCCGGAGATCGACCGTCATCGCATACTCTTCCTTCTCAAAATTCTGGACCTCGCCCAACTGGCTCTGCAGGCCCAGGTTCCCGACTATATCGGCGGCCGTATTCTGTATGTTGCTGGAAGTGTTTTGGGTGTCTAGGAGCGGGTCCTGTTCCACCGTGGCCCCCGCCACTGCCCGATCCAGCGCGGCCCGCAGGAGCCTCCCGTCACTGGTAAACCCCTGCAAGATTCTCAAGGAACTTCCCAGGAGAAAAACCGCAACCGGAGTGTCCGGCGGAAGGGTCCTTAATAACTGGAGCATGTGAGCCCGCCCCTGCTGCTGGTTGGATGTTTGAGTGTTCAGACTGTCCATCAACACTACCGTCGGAGGGATCTTCAACTGATCGAGCGGGAATTGATTGGATAGCACGTTCGCCGGTTTGCGAGTAGAGGAATTGGGGTTGCCCGGCGCGCCAGTTCCGCCCAGCTTTTCAAAATATTCAAAATGCTCGATCTTTTGCTGTGCTTTGTGCTCCTCAAAGATTTGCAAATCCTCTGGCTTGAGATCGCGCACGGGATTGCCGTGAGAATCGATAGCGATGAGGTCGAGCGTCACGAGCCGCGTGGTCACCTTCAACACATAGCCCGACTGCCCGGACGCCGGCTGCTGTGCTGCGGCCTGCTGTGCCGCCGGCGCAGGCTGAGCGGACTGAGACGCAACTCGGCCTGCAACCAACAGAGCCGAAAACAGGCAAAGCGAGACAGATGTGAATGACCACTTGGTGAGCATGGCACCTCCGCCCCGACGTACTCCCCGCGATGGTACCGGATAGGTGATCTTACCTGACATTTCCGGCTAAAGGCTACGAATCCCTCGGAGAGGTTGGGGCTGGAACTTCATTGGCTCTAGCCAAAAGCGGCAATCCGTGGCAAGCTGCAATCATGGGAAACAAAGACGCACCAAGACGCGAAAAAAAGAAACCGAAGAAGAATAAAGCTGAGCGCATCGTCGTGAGCCAAGCCGCTCCACGAATCGTCAGAGATGCGGTGGAAAAAAAGCCGTAATCCTCGCGTGAGCTAGGCCCAGCCTTATCCTTTGAAATGATTTCCGTGGGTGTCCCATCCTTCGCGCCTCGCGCAGGATGGGAGGTTTTGACTATGTGCTGCCGACTCTGCCCGTCGACCTCAGCCTCAAACGTCAATTATGCCGCCAAACGCTATGTCGGTGTTCTTGACGCTGCAGCGGAAAAGAAATCCTCGGATGAAGATCTAAGCTTCGTGTGTTTCGTGCCAGCTCTTTAACAGCATCTCAAACATCGGCGAGCTTCGCAGCTTCAAAATGGGCGCCAGACCAAGAGCTTCTTGCCCAACTCCCCGGTCTTCAGACAGCCTCATCAAGAATTCCTGAACGCTGAACCGCATGCCATTCCGCGATCGAGAATTTCCTCGAGCTTTGTGCGCCCTCGCGTAGGTTCCATCCGGCTGGAGGAGCCGGGCCTTTTCCGTGTCGGCAAGATAGGGCGCGAGAACCATGCTGCAAACTTGCTGGCACAGCGCCGGGTCCTTCAACCGGAACATCACTTCGACGCGTTCGTAGAGATTCCGCGGCATCCAATCGGCGCTACCCAAATACACTTCGGGCTGTCCTCCATTCGCAAAAAAGAAAATCCGGCTGTGTTCCAAAAAGCGGCCCACAATACTTCGCACACGAATCCGGCTGCTCATCCCCCGAATGCCGGGGCGCAGCGCGCAGCCGCCGCGAACAATCAATTCGATATCGACGCCCGCTTGCGAGGCGGCATAAAGCGCCTGAATGATTTTCTCGTCGAGCAGAGAATTGACTTTCGCGACGATGAACGCGGGGCTGCCCGCCCGCGCATGCGCGGCTTCCCGCTCGATCAGACTGACGCAGTTTTTCCCCAGGTTGAGAGGCGCGACGGAGAGCGGGCCATACTGGGACCGCTCGGAATACGCCGTAAGGTAATTAAAAACGTGATGCACGGCCTCCGTGATTTTCGCGTCGTGAGTGAATAGACTTAAGTCCGTGTAAAAGCGGGCCGTCGACGGATTGTAATTGCCCGTTCCCAGATGCGCATAGCGCCGCACCTTGCCGTCCTTGCCGCGCCTTACTAGCAGGGCCAGTTTGCAATGTGTCTTCAGCCCCACCAGCCCGTGGTACACCTGCACTCCGGCCTCCTGCAGATTTTTTGCCCAGCGGATGTTGGATGCTTCGTCAAACCGCGCCTTCAGTTCGACCACGACGGTCACTTCCTTCTTGGCGGCTGCTCGCATCAACGCCCGGACGATCGGTGAGTCCTCACTCGTCCGGTACAGAGTCTGCTTGATCGAAAGCACGTCGGGATCATGAACCGCGCTCTCGATAAACTGCACGACGGCGGAATACGAATCGTACGGGTGATGCAGCAGCACGTCGTGTTTCCGCAAGAGCTCAAACATATTTTGGAATTCTGGCTTCAGGTGAAACTCTTTCGGAGTGAATGGCCGAAACTTCAGATCCGGACGCGGGGTCTGGTCGTAGAGGTTGAAGAGCCGAGACAAATTGATGGGCCCGTGAACCTGGAACACTTGCCAGGCGGCCAGAGCGAAGTTCGACCGCAATCGCTCGATAATCTCAGGATCGGCGCCCTCCTCAATTTCCAGGCGGACCGCGGCTCCTTTCCGGCGCAGATGGAGTTGCGTGTCCACCGAATCCAGAATGCTGCGCGATTCCTCCTCGCGCAGATAGAGATTGCTATTGCGTGTGACGCGAAACGGCGCGGCGGAGAGGATTTCGTAGCCGTGATAAAGGCGCTGCGAATACGCGTGCACGATGTCGTGCAGGAACGCGAATTCGATCGCGCCCTCGGCCGCGGGCAGGCGCAAAAGCCGGGGAAGCGCGCGCGGCACGGTCACCACTCCCAGATAGATATCGGATTCCTTCCGCCGCCGCCTCAAAAGGAATGCGACGCAGAGCGCCTTATTCAACACGCGCGGAAAAGGATGGGCCGGGTCCACCGTCACCGGAGTCAGAAGGGGCTCGACTTGTTCCGAATAAAACTTCTCGACGACTTTCTTCGCATCCAGTTTCAGTTCATTGACCTTTCGCACACGAACGGATTCGCCGGCGAGGCCCGGAACGAGTTCCTCTCTCCAGCAGGTGTACTGGTCCTTTACAAATTCTTGCAGTTCCGCGGCAAGCTGCGGAAGCAATTCGCCCGGCGCGACACCATCGGGGCCGATTTCTCCGCGCCTTTGCTCAGCCTGTTGGAGCAGCCCGGCGACGCGGACCTCGACAAACTCGTCCAGATTGCTCGCCGTAATCGCCAAAAATTTCACACGCTCGAGAAGCGGATTGCTCGAGTCGGCGGCTTCTTCGAGCACGCGGCGATTAAATTGCAGCCAGGAAAGGTGGCGATTGATGTAGTAACGCGGATCCTCAAGGGAGGTTCGGCGCATCTGCACATGTCCTCTGTGCCGCCAAACCTACAACGGCGATGTTACAGGCATGTTACTCGGCCGAGAGCTTAAAGTAAGTGTGAATCGGGTCAGAGATCGTCACCGGAAACCAATTTTTTTCTGGGCGGGAGGTCCGGACGTTGCGCAAGCTTTTGAAGTTTGAGTGTCCTGTCCTCGCAATGGTTCACCGAGAATGTTCTCCGTGAACGGCGTGAGCGGGTTCCCGGTTTTACGTTTGCAATATTGTCATCCAACAGTGAAGTTCCGCCGGGAAGAAACTAAAGATTCGGCCGTCAGCCTACGGTTAGCGTTGGCGCAGTTGCTCCACAATCGCGAGGATGACCTCTGCCCGAGCGAGCACTGGACGATCCACCATCTTCCCATCTACCGAGGTCGCCGCGCCCCGAGACTCCAAGGACGCTTCCACAACTCTCCTCGCCCACGCTTCTTCTTCCACACTGGGAGTAAAGCCCTCATTGACGACCGGCACTTGTTTGGGATGAATGCACATCTTTCCGCCAAAGCCCAAGCGCCTGGCGCGCAAGGTGTCGGCGCGTACCCGCTCCATTGAATTTATGTCCGTGGTGACGCCATCCACCGGTCGCTGAATGCCTGCAAGACGCGAATCGAGAACGATCTGCGAACGGAAATACAATAGCTCCTCTTCCTCAGCCGCCATTCCGAGATCCAGTTGGAAATCGATTGAGCCGAACAGAAGACGCTGCACCTGTTTGGCGCTAGCCAATGCCAAAGCGTTGCGGAACCCTTGTGCCGTTTCAATTTGCGGCAAGATAGGCACGTCGGCGCCAAAATGCTCCGCAACGAGGCGAATTTCTTCGACCCGTTCAGCCTTGGGCAACAAGACACCTGCAATACCTGGCTTCCGGCCCAGGCTCAAGTCGTCACGAAACCATTCGCTGTCCGAAGTGTTGACGCGTACTAGCACGGGCTGCGCGGCCGTGAGCCACGCCGCCACTGCCGCGCGGGCTTTCAATTTGTCCGCGGCGGCGGCGGAATCCTCCAGATCGAGAATCACCGCGTCGGCTCCGGCCGCGCACGCCTTCGCAAAACGATCGGGCCGATTACCTGGAACGAACAAATAGGAACGAGGGTTGAGCAAAGGCATCTGAAGACTCCCAATTCAAGAAATTACTCATATTGGTCATGCGCGTCAAATACCGGATTCAGGCGGGTGGCCGGAACGTTGCGGAAGCGTTTGAAGTTTGGGTGTCCCCCAAGAGTCACCGCAGTTACGGAATCAACTGTCGAAATACATGAATGCGTGACCTGCATCACAGAGAAAGCGCATTGGGTGGATTAGATTTTTTCGTAGAGGAGAAGAAAAATGAGAATTATGCTTGCCATTGATGGATCTAGATTCTCCGAGGCGGCCACGCAGGCCGTAATCGCGCAATATCAACCACAGGGAACGGAAGTCAAAGTGCTGAATGTGGTCGATTTGCCCTTGCCCATTCCAACATCCGATGCTGCGGGATTCCGCGAAGTAAGTTTGAAACAGGGCCAGGAACTTGTGCAGCAGGCCGAACGCTTGTTGGGCAAGGCGGGGTACAAAACGCAGACAGCGGTCGAGGAGGGAGATCCGAAGTCCAAGATCATCGACCAAGCCACACGGTGGAAGGCCGACCTAATCGTAATGGGATCGCATGGACGGAAAGGGGTCGAGCGATTTCTGATGGGAAGTGTCGCGGAAAACGTCTCGCGCCATGCCTCATGTTCGGTCGAGATCGTGCGCATACCGGAGACCTGAAGATTTCGCGCTTTCGCGCGGACTAACCATGTTTGTCCCGGGGTGAAATAAACTGTTCGGAGCCCAGCTCCTTGGCCAGCGGAAGTGAAAGTCTTTGTCATTCAGGCCAGGACGATCGGAAAGGATCTCCTAATGAAAATTCTTCTGGCGATCGACGATTCTAAATTCTCCGAGGCAGCCGTACACGCGGTGATCGCTCATCGCAAGCTGCAAGGCCTGGAAGTGCGAGTGCTTCACGCGGTAGAACCTCCGGCGTCATTGATGGCTCCCGAAATTACTGCATACGTTCCCCCAATGGAGTCGGTAGAGGAGGCGAAAGCGCTCGCTGCCAAGGCCGCAGGCGCATTGCGTTCTGCCGGCGTCAACGTGACGACAGCCATCGTGCAGGGCGACCCAAAGTCCATCATTCTCGACGATGCCAAAACGCGGGGCGCCGATTTGATTATCCTTGGCTCTCACGGACGAAAAGGACTGGATCGATTCCTGGTCGGAAGTGTGTCTGAGGCGGTCCTGCGTCACGCCCATTGCTCGGTGGAAATTGTGCGCCTTCCGCCCAAATAACGCCCTAAAGCGATTCGCGCGGACGTTGCCGAAGGTTTTGAAGTTTGGGTGCTCCGTCCTTCGCTGTCGGGGGCGTGGGGCTTTTTCAGAGTTATCCTCATTTGGGCGAACTGAAATTGGGTGCCGCATTCTTCTCGATTCTTGTGAAGGCCAAAAATCCACAATCACTCAAAGGCTGGGCCACCCTCCCTGAAGCGTTGCGGACTTAAGGAATCAGCTATAGATTATTGGCCGGCCGGGAAGTCAAGACGGAAATTCCGATTTAGGGAGGCTCACGTGCGACTCCTTCGATTCCTGTTTCGCGATTTACCAATTGCGCCGGCCCTTGCATTCTTCCTGCTCGCATTCCATCCGAATCCTGCCGGGGCGAAGGATCTGCCTTCCGACATTTGCTCGTTGCTGGCGCCGCAGCAGTTGCAGAAAACGCTGGGACAGCCCTTCGGCGCCGCTCAAAAAGCTACCGCGCCGCCGCCATACATGGGCCTTAATTCCGGCACGAACTGCCAGTACACCGGGCAGAAGTACAGTTCTCAAGGTGTGACTTTTATCGTTTACGTCGATCATTCGCCGGCGGAAGCCAGGCAGACCTTCGAAAAATTGTCGGCGTGGTACCCGGCAATCTCTAAGCCCACAGGCATCGGTGATTCCGCATATATTGACAAGTCCCATGCGATACACGTCCTCAAAGGGAGCGTCCGCTATTTCATTGACGTCGGTTCAAGCGCTTCGGATGCGGTACGGGACAAACAAGTGCAAGACCTGGCCGCCTCGGTAGCGGCTCAGATCTGACCTCCACAGATTCGCGATTGCGCTTAAGTGGCGCAGGCTTCCAGCCTGTGGGGGTTAGTCCTCGCAAGGGCGCGCCACCCGAAAATTCAATACCGGTCAAAGGCTGATCTCCCGCCGCCCTCGGGGTTTGAGACACGACACAGTACCATTCACGTTATCTTGTGCCCTCCCTCAGAATTGGGCTTAGGAGGGCACGTCAGTGAACCGCATCGTGAGAGTCAAGAGACTGCTTTTGGCCGGAGCATTGACAATTGGGCTGGCAGCGTTCGCCCAGCAAGAGAAGCCGCGAGTCTATATCAACGGAACTGGAAACACGGATGTCCGAATGGATGCAAGTGCGGCCGGGGGGAGTAACTGGGTTGCTGGGTCGTCCCCTTTGACCGAGGCCGCTCACAATCAGGCGATGGAGTTGGCAAAGGACTTTTCAAAACAGTGTCCGGGCGCGATCGTCACTCTAAACGTGACGGGCTCGGACTATACGGTGGGACTGAACCGCGAGGCATCCCACGCACTGATTTTCAAGAACAATCAGGTGACGGTGACAAACCGTCGTGGCGACATTTTGACGTCCAACACATCTCGGGTGGTTTCGCACTCTACCAACGATTCCTGCGCGGCAATTTTGGCCGATTGGAAAGCAAACGGGAAGATCGAGACTCCGGCGCCAATCACGCCGGCTCCCGCGGCCGCTTCGCAACAACAGGTTACGGCCACACCGGTGTCAGCGACCTCGACACCCGCGTCCGCTTCTCAGTATTCAATCCACGTAGTAGATCCTCAACCCGAATCACTGGGCGATGCCGCGCGACGCCTCAAGGTTCAAAAGCAGCCTCCTTCACCCGCGCCGCAGAAATAGCAAAGACCGGGCCAACCGTCCCGGCGATCTCGAATTGCGTCAGTCGCGGGGCGGCGGGATTCGCGCCTTTTCCGGAATCGCGGTGGCGTCGCACAATTTCTTGAAGTCCGAGTAGCTGCCCCAGGTAAAAGTCACCTTCGCCTGTTCTTTCGGCCCCTCTTTTGAATTGTGCAGGTTGGGATGAAAGCTTCTTTCCCAGCCGCCAGTATCCTCCATCACGAGTTCCGGCCCGTGCCATCTGCCGTAGAGATCGAAGTAGCGCCCGCTTTGCGGATTGATCCGAAAATAGTGTCTGGCATCCAGCAGCCGAATGCCCATCTGGTTTCCGTCGGTGTTCAGGTACGTGCCATAAATGTCGCCGCTGAGGTCCAGGCGCTGCGTCACCCCCTGCGCCGAACACAGCCAACCTGTACCGCGCAATGCGTTGGTGGGGCGCTGCCCATTCAATCGCAGACGCGACATGCCTCTGAAGTTCGGATAAAAATAGATAAACAACGGGTACGCGTCACCGGATTCGGTTCGCAGCATTCCGAATCCCCACCACGACGCCGGAGTCCACCGTCCGCCGATATGATAGGCCCAGGGAGCCAGAACAGCGGTCACAAGAAGGAGAACCACGAATGCGAACACGATGGCGCCGAAACAACCCAACCGCCGCAATGGTCGAAAAGCCATGCGGAATTATAAATCGAAAAGCGCAAGATCACTGACCATTCGCGCGGATTAGGGGCTCACGATTCCCCCCTGCGCGTAGGGTTAGAACCGCTCAAAGGCCCGCATCTGCGGCCTAAAGCAGCGCCAGAAATTCTTCAACCGTCATCCCTGCATTGCGGATGAGGGCGCGGAGAGTGCCCACCGATAACTCTTTGTGTTGGGGAACGGAGAGGTTGACGCGAAGTCCGGGTTTCGACATTACGAGATGGCTGCCTACCTGACCGATTGTCTGCCATCCGGCCTTCTGGAAGGCTTTCGACGCTTCCTTGCCGGAAATATTGGCAAGCCGCGCCACCTGGCTAGACCGAGACGAGAATTTCGGGTGGCTTCCGGTTCGGGTCGCTAGATGTGGCCTTCTGATCTTCCGCCCAGAGCCACGCGGCGATCGCTTCCTTGATGTTGGCGAGAGCTTCTTGTTCGTCCTTCCCTTGCGACACACATCCGGGCAAGGCAGGGCATTCGACTACAAACCAGCCATCTTCCGCCTTGTCGAGCTTCACATGGAAGACCATAGCGATATTCTACCAGTAAAGTGCGGCCGGGAAGAAACCAAAGGCTGGGCCACCCGCCTCATTACTCTCGTCGTTCTACCACCCAAAATGGCTCACTTCTGGATGTTCAATTTTGTACACGTTGTATGTGGTCAACTTTGACCATCTAGACGGTTTGGTCCTATGAGTCTACGATTGGGCACCGCTCAACCAATTTCCTGAGTTGATTTAAGGAGCAGACCAGAATGGCGAGTAAACGCAGTCTTGGTGTCAGTCATGCGGTTCTCCGCAAACAATTCCGTACTGCCATGACTTTTCGGAACTACCGGGACAAGGAGGTCGTCTTTTCGCAAGGAGATCCTGCTGATTCTGTTTTCTACATCGAGAGGGGGACGGTGAAGCTCACGGCGGTCAGTGCGCGCAAGAAAGCAATAATCGCCATCCTACAGCGAGGTAGCTTTCTTGGCGAAGGCTGTCTAGCAGGGCAATCTCTACGGATTTGCACGGCGAGATCAATTGGATCATCCAGTGTCATTCGACTGCAAAAGGGGAGGACGGTTCGCACGCTCAGGAGAAACTCGCAGTTTGCGAGGCTGTTCGTCGAATATTTGCTTTCACGGGTTGTTCGGATCGAGGAAGATCTGATTGACCAATTCTTCAATTTCAGCGAAAGGCGACTGGCGCGGGTTCTGTTGTTGTTCGGGGAAATAACCAAGGAATCGAAGTCGGACTCCCCCCTGAAAGTCAGCCAATCAACCCTGGCGGAGATGGTTGGTACCACCCGCCCTCGAGTAAGTAAATTTATGAACAATTTTAAGAAGAAGGGCATGGTTAGCTACAACGGCGGGTTGCAAATAAATAGAGCACTGATCGTCGCGTTCCTGCAAAATCGCCCCATGTCCGTCAAGAAAACATAGACCAGGTCAGATGGCTCCCGCTTTCGGCACTGGACCACTGCCGAACCGCGCCGCCCTGGACCGACGGAGACAGGAAATGAAAAAAAAAGAACTAACACGAAAGCAACAGACTTCCATCCGATGTCCTACGTGTGGCGCTGCTGCGGGGGAGCGTTGCGTGTTGAATTCGGGCGGGCTGCGCTTCGAGTCGCATCCAGATCGGAAGATCTTGGCTGCTGAGGCCGTGGAAAAGAAAGGAACAAAATGAATGGCGGGCGGCCCTGACGTTGTCGAAGGCTTTGAAGTTTGGGTGCCCCACCCTTCCGCCTCTTGAAGGGTGGGGATTTTGACGTGCGTCGATTTCGTAAGATGCGCGCAATGGATTGAGAAAATCCAGCGCACAAGAAAAAAAAGGCCGAAAGCTCCACCCTTGGAAATCGTCAAGGATGGGCCACCCCAAATTCAAAACAAGGGTGGGCCACCCGCCCGCGCCATTATTATTTTTGAGCGGCGACAGGAATCATCGCGTGCTCGTACGGAGTGCCGGCCCACATCATGTACGGTTTGCTGGGATCGGCGTCGGGGGCCTCCGAGTAGCCGAGCGTTTTCGCCGCTGGACCGAAAAGCATGATGTGAGGGCCCGTCACCACCCAATGGTTCGTGGCAGTCTTGCCCGTGGCAGCGGGGTCTGTGTTGCTCGCGCCCTTATCACCCACCAGCATGTAGGAGAGTCCCACTTTATTCGGCGGCGGCGTGTGATTCATCATTGCGTGAATGAATTCCATGCTGTTCGCGTCGTTGCACATCCGGTCCGTGCCCATGACCAGGCAGGTGAACCCATTCTTTCCGGCGCGAAGCGTACGCATGCTTCCATCTTTCCCTACGCGAACGATAGCCGCTCCATCGGTGACTCCCTTCGGACCCGCGGAGAGCGCCTGAGCCGTGTACTCCGCGTCCGACGTTTCACGTTGCTGGGCCCTGTCCACGATGACGACACCAAATAGCACCGCAGCTGCTACGCAAAATATTCTGAGCGCACGCATATTTCCTCCATGAGCTCCCGACTTAAGTTTCGTATTGGGGGCACCGGAACCGCATTCTACAACAAACAAGGGTGGGCCACCCGCCCTACCGTCCAGCGGGAAGGGGAAAATAGAAGATCAGAAAACCCGCACCCTTCAACAACGCAAGGGTGCGCCACCCGTAAGTTCAAAGTCGTTCAAAGGCTAGCCTACCCGCCAACAGAGTGTTGCTGACACTATCCGATCAGGGTGTATTTGATACAGCCCCAACTGGTTGTCATTCTGAGCGAAGCGAAGAATCCCTCTGTCACGGTCCATGCCGCAGCGCGTACAATCGCGTGCGAAGGTTTCTCCGATGAAATCCTGCCATGTGTACATCATGGCGAGCGCATCGCGCGTTCTCTACATCGGCGTGACGGGCGATCTCCTGCGCCGCGTCAGGGAACACAAAGAGATGCGCGTCCCGGGCTTTACCGCTCGCTACCGAGTGACCGAGCTCGTGTATTTCGAGGCCTTCGGAGACATCCGTATCGCCATTGCGCGGGAGAAGCAACTCAAGGGATGGTTGCGAGCGAGGAAGATTGCGATGATCGAGTCTTTCAATCCGCACTGGCGGGACATGGCTGCGGAATTACAGTCGCCAACGCCCAACGCAAAACCACGGAGAGATTCTTCGCTTCGCTCAGAATGACACCAAGCTGCGGTGGCGCCCGCAGGACTTTCAATGGTCTATCGCTACAGCCCCAACCGGGTGTCATTCTGAGCGAAGCGAAGAATCCCTCTGCCACGGTCCTTGCCACAGCGCGCACAATCGCGTCAACGCTCTGCGCTTTCAGCAATGCCCCGCCCTCGAAGACCCCCAAGGATTGCGCACTCCGAAGTTCAAATCAAAAGGCAAGCCACCCGTCTGCGGGTCTTGGTAGCACAGACTTCACAGCCTGCGGAAAAAATGTCTTGTCTTGTCATTCTGAGCGAAGCGAAGAATCTCTCTTCGATTTAAGCATAAGAAAACAAACAAGGAGAGATTCTTCGCTTCGCTCAGAATGACAGCGCTTTGACTTTTTCCGCAGCCTGTGAAGTCTGTGGGGTTTCGTTCCGGCTACATGGACTGCACAAACCAAGATCAATCGAAAAGCTTCCGGACTGTGGTTTACGCTACCGGCCCGCGGGAAAGGGAAAATCGAGGATCAGAAAACCCGCACCCTTCAACAACGCAAGGGTGCGCCACCCGGAAGTTCAAAACCGCTCAAAGGCTCTGCCACCGCCTTCATCTCCCTGCTACATAACGATTAGTCAATCCAGTAACTTCCTGTTGGCGATTGCTTCCAAATCTTGCGTGAGACTTGGACGAGACAGCTTGTCCAGCGCCGCTTGCACGCTTACGATAGATGCGAAGCTTTCTGGGCGTTCGTCGTTTAGTCTCGTAAGCCAAATGTCGCCCAAACGCCGAGCGATTCTCTGCTGGGCCAGTATTTGCGCTCGAACCCGGGTCCACTCTCCAAGAAGGTCAGAACCCGCCTCATCTACCGACACAACCTTCCCGCTCTTCTGACTAACGGGATACGCGTACGCAGATCGAGCCACCAGATATCGATCCAAGAGCGAGTCAAGGCGCTCGAGCCGCCATTCATAAGCGGCCTTTGTGGGAATTTTCATTGAGTTTGCGAGTATTGACGCGTACGGTCGGACGACCACGTACTGTGCAATAATGACCGTCGGTAATAGTACTAGCGGGCCCGAGAGACCGAGCGAATTAGTGGCCTCAATGCTTGCCGCAGCTACAGCAACCACGACGGCGCCGGCGGGAATCAAGAAAGTGATGAAGTATATTAACGCCCAGAAATAGATTCCCCACATCAACCTCCTGTAGGTCTGGGGTTCGAGCGCGATTTTATATAGCGGTTGGTCCCAAACCCGCGTGAACCAACTATCCGATAGAAAGGCCCCTAATAGTGAGGAAAAGAACGAACGAAGCACCCCAAGCGCAATGCCCACCCCGAGAGAAAGCAGGAATGGGGAAATTAGCGCGGCGCCCACGAGGCATGCAAGGACCTGGTATTTTGTTACGCCATATGTTGAGTAAGGAGTAAGCAGCAAGATGCAGACGATCAGACTGCTCCATGTTGTCGCATACTTAATTGGATCTAGGAACAAATCAGATTTCCCTTTGAGGATTGCAGGAAGCTTCCGAAAAAAATGATTGGGCGCGAACGTAATTGCCCCAAACGTTGGGATAAGGTTTAAGAAATTGATGTATTCGCTGAGGGAAAGCAAATCGTCCCACCACCAAGGGGGTGCTCCTCCGAAGATACGGCGCCTAGCACGACGGATAGACTTAATGGATTGAAGAATGAACCAGTACATAGACGAGGCTCGCCTGCGTTTATACACCGGAAATGCTTCAGAGTGTACTCAATAATTCCTATCACTACTTGTGTTATACTTCGCATCGGCTGGACGGCCCCGACGCTACCTAGGGCTTTTGAAGGGGGGGTGTAGAAGTGCATCAATGGATCGAACAGAATCCAATGGAAGAGCGACAACGGGCCGAATAGCCTCATCCCTGAAAATCGTCAAGGATGGGGACCCACAAATTCAAAAACAATGGCCTCGCCACCCGCCAGAGGACTGACTCGCTTAGGAATGAGCGTAGCGACTCCCAACTTTGAGAGGAACAATGCGGATCATATCCATCCGTGCCAATAACATTGAGCCGATAAAGACATTGGCGGTCGAGAACTTGTCAGACGTCGTTGTGTTTGCCGGACCTAACGGAGTTGGCAAGTCCCGTCTAATTCAGTGGCTGTTGAGTTTCTTCCAAAACCTCCCTTCGAATTCAAATCAATGGGTGGCGATTGAAGCAACCTGCGAGGAAGAGCGAGTCGCGTGGGGTAAATCCGCTCTGGATACCAGGGTCGCAGAAGACGCACAAAAGTTTCGACAGCATCTTCAACAGAATCGCCGTCGTGCTGGCCAAGTAAGTAGCATCCTTAATTTCGAAAGCAATCGGTCGATCACGCAGATACAGCCCTTCGCATTCACATGGGATATGGCCGACCCATTCGAAGAAATGATTGGTTGGAATTTCGGGTTTAACGCCCTCTCCAATCGTTTCACGGATACCGTCCATTCCATATTTAGAAAGGTGAGAAGTCGTAGAGAAGCGATAGCGCTGAAAGTAGAACAACTTATTCGGGAGTCGTCCACTTTACGCCAACTTGATTCAAAGCACGGCACGATCCAAATAGATCCCTCAGCATTTCCCGATCCTCTCGAACCGTTTAAACGAATATTCTCTCAGCTGCTGGCACCCAAATCATTGGTCGATCCTGAAGCAGTCAAGCAGCAACTATTCTACAAGGACGAGCATGGCCGGGAGTTTCCGATAACGTCCCTTAGCTCGGGTGAGCGTGAGGTCGTGAATGTAGCATTTGACTTTCTTTTGCGGAATCCGAGTGACTGCATCGTGTTTTTTGATGAACCGGAATTGCATTTACATCCTGAACTAAGCTACAAACTCCTGCAAACCCTTCGGGGGATTGGGGTACGAAATCAGTTCATCTTCTGTACGCATTCTGCCGAAATTATTTCCGCCTCCCTGGACTACTCGGTCGTCTTTATTTCACCACCGAGGAGCGATGCTTCAAATCAAGCAATAATGGTTCGCGAGAATGACGACACCCATCAAGCGCTAAAGCTACTCGGTCAGTCAATTGGCATTGTGTCGCTTGGAAAAAGGATTGTTCTAATTGAAGGTGAGCAGGGCAGCCTAGATAAGCAGACTTACGGAGCGATCCTCACGAATAAATTTCCCAATTTGGTTCTTGTGCCGAGTGGCGGGAAAGGCCTAATCCAGAGTTTCGGGTTAGTTCAAGAGCGTGTCTTAGAAAAAACTATTTGGGGTGTTCAATTCTTCATGCTATGCGATCGAGATGCAGTTCCATCAACAAGTGATATACAAAGGTTGGAACATTCAGCGCCCGGCCGGGTAAAAGTACTTGAACGGTACCATTTGGAGAACTACTTCCTCGACGAAAACGTCATCGCGCGAGTTTTCAAGCCGATTGAGTCCGAGGGATCATGGTTGCGTGATCCAGCGCAAATTAATGCACGTCTTCTCGAAATAGCACGATCCCGACTCTCCCATGCGGCGGCGCTGATTGTGTCAGCGCAATTTAGAGAGGTCGCAGGGAATGTGAGCATACTTCCGAGTGGCAGCCACGGTAAATCGCTTGATGAACTGATTGTGTTGCTGACTGATGCTGCCAGAAGTGAAGATAAACGTCTTACGACATTGCTTCAAGATAAGGCAATCAAGGATTTTACGACACAGACGTTCAACCAGCTTGAGGCGAGCTTGCTGGATGGAAATTGGAAAAAATTGATGCCGGGACGGCCCATCCTGAACATTTTTTGTTCCGGGCGGCACGCCAATTTAGACTTTGGAAGATTCAAAATTGCTTACCTTAGGGAGGCGTCCGCAGGCTTACCGTCCCCATTTCTAGAAATCGAAAACATTTTCGCTTCATTTGCTCAATTGTAGGAGTCGTGCCCAGTAATTGTGAACGGTGCTACAGCGCAGAAGCATCCCCCCACACTGTATCTCGCAGAGCGTAGGGGATGGCATTGATCTAACAAATCAATAAATATCGTACTGCTCCCAATGTAGCGTCGGGTCCGACTGGATGATGATGGTCTTGCGCGTGGCGTGTTCGAGATCCTCGATCAGGGAGGACTCGCGCGTCTTCAGGGCCTTGGCGATTTCCGGGTTGACGCGCAGGGTGACGTTTTGCGCGTCCAGGTCGGCGGCCATTTTTTTCGCTTCGGTTTGAATCTCGTAGCAGATCGTGGGGATGGACTTGACCATGCCGGAGCCGGTGCAGTACGGGCAGGGCTGGCACAGGACGCGTTCCAGGGCTTG